>Ga0116230_10000108_pt1 | contig 61904 bp, 55 predicted proteins | sample S1TSphfallax_3_FD_88678 | JGI IMG/M metagenome (GOLD analysis project Ga0116230, IMG submission 88678) | Host-associated microbial communities from peat moss isolated from Minnesota, USA - S1T2_Fd - Sphagnum fallax MG | ecosystem: Host-associated > Plants > Peat moss > Unclassified | place...
CCCTGCCCCTAATAAGCTTCACTCGTTACTTACCTTTCAAAGGGAAGATCATCAACGTATCTTTGTGAACCGAGACCGAAATGCTTCTCAAAACATCTTGAATTGTCTTCAGACTTACATCTCTGAAGACAGGAAGAGACCCGAAGCCTTTACTCGGATTTCGGCTTAAATTGGGTCTTAAAGACCCTGCCTGGCCATTCTGAACCGAAAGGTTCTGAGTAACATTGGCTAGGTGTTAGAATCTATCTGCTAATCAATATAACTTACATTTAAGTTTGATGGATAGATATTTTTATTAGACCAGAATATACCTGATAATTGATCTTCAGAAAGATCAGTTATTTTCTGGAAATTAAACATAACCAAGGGGAATTTCTGGTCATTAGAAAACCCTGGAGCTTTTGAAAGTCGGATATTCATAAGTAAAAAATTGATTGATTTATTTTCTCCCTATCTCAGTTTAAAAAGACTTTAAAAGGATCTTTGCCTTTAAAATGCGGGACTTTCGTAATATTAAGGTTCCATTAAAGTCTGTTCTCAAAGATCCTCAGAAACCTCGAAGTTTCAAGCTGATCGAAGATGCGGTTCTTCGTGTTAACACGTTGGTTTCTCGGGTGTCTAAGTTTCTTCATGCTTACTTTACGAAGAAATCTTTGGACAATCAACCCTTTCCTCCCATCGATCTCAAGATGATCCGGTATCTCTTTACCCTATTTGGTATCAAAGATAACAGAGGAGCGAAGCCTACTCTGTCTCTTGCTTTTTTAACGGATCTGAGGTCCTTTTATGCGGAATATTTTGAACCGATCTATTCGGACAAAGTTCCCTTAACAGGTTTAACTTATATCTTATCTAAGGAAGCCGAACAGATCGTCTCGACTTTGGAAACCAATCTTAAGGTTAATTTTTCTAGCTATGTCAACAGATACGTTAACGTCTTCTTTCAAAGGGATGAGAAACTCCTCGAAATTAAGAAGACCAAATTATCTTCAGAAGAGAAGAAGATAAAGAAGAAAGAAGTCTTCTCTTCCCTCAAGAAGATCAAAGATCAAGTTTGGCAGGAAGATGATCATATCCTTAGAGGTTCCAACTTTCCTGTCAAAGAGAAGAAAGATCCGAACCTGATCTATTTTCTGAAACGGAAGCCTCAAGCCTTTCTTCCTGCTGCCTTCCAGATTAACCGGGAGATCGAAGAGCTAGGTAAGAAACCTTACCAGATCATCCCCCAAAGGACCAACTTGGTTCCCCGGTTTATTACCCTTGACACATCTGGTTTAATCGGCTTGTTAGGCACCAAGGAGATCTACGGGATTAAGAAGATTACTGATTATTCAAAGAAGATTGCCGAAAACCAAGAAAAGATCTGGTCTCCTTTCGTCCGATATAACCATTTGGGAGGGAAGAAATACCGGTTTAACTTCGAAATCAAGACGGACGGGGTAGGTTGTAACCTTCTTTTTAAACATAAGGACAGTCATGTCCTGTCCACATACGAACGGATGCAAGGGAAGAAGACAGTAAAGAATCTCGAAGAAGAAGAGAAGATCCCGGAAAAACTGACCGACCTGGAAAACGTGGAAGCTTATCAACCGAGACCCTTGGTGGCAGGTGACCCAGGAAAGAAGGACGTTGTCAGTATGACAGGGTCCAACGGAAAATTTCTGAGGTACTCTCAGAAACAGAGGAACCACGAATCCTTGGTCATGAAGTGCCGCTCCACTTTAAAGAGGATGAAGACCCAAGAGATCTTAGATAAAGAAACTCGCTTATCCCTTTTGAAGAGGAACACCTTCGATCTTGAAGCCTTTCAATCCTTCCTGATGAAGGAAAAAGAAGAAGATTTAGCTTCTTTTTATAGGTTGAGAGCCCACCGGGCCATAAGACTGAGAACCTTCATCTACCGGAAGAAGTCAGAGATGAACTTAGTAAACCGGATCGAAAAGACCTTCGGGAAAGACATCCTCTTCGGTCTAGGAGATTGGGCTTTCAACACCCACCACCAGATGAAACACTCCGAATCCTCTCTTAACCAGGGTCTGGTTGACCTTTTACGGCAGAGGTTCGAAGTCGTCTCAGTGGATGAGTACCGAACCTCCCAGATCTATTCGAAGGACCATAGGATTAAGCTTGAGAAAGCTCGTCTCCCTGTCTATCCTCCTGAAGGGGCCTCCCCTATTAAGTTTCACTCGTTACTTACCTTTCAAAGGGAAAATCAAAGTATCTTTGTGAACCGAGATCGAAATGCTTCCGAAAACATCTTGAAATGTCTTCAAACATACATCTTTGAAGACAGAATGAGACCCCAAGCTTTTTCCCGATCTCAGATACCTTTTTAATTCTAGGTCTTCCGACCTAGGGCCTAGCCATTCCCCTAACCCAAAAGGTTGGGAGTAACAGTGGCTAGGTATTAAGAATCTTCGCAATCAGTAGATTTATGTCGTCTCCATCTATGTCGTCTTCAAAATCAGAAGGCACTGAATCTTCCTCTGTTTCTTCTCCTGACAACCCTTCTTCTGAATCAGAAGAAGGGTCCCTTTTCCGGAAAGCTCTGTCGCCATAGGAATCGGTAAAAGATTCGACATCCGAATCGTATTCCGGATGGACGAAATCTTTAAGCGAACCGGAGAAGTAACGGTTAATTATACAACAACAGGTAGAGGAATCGCCGCTATCGTCTGTCCGTTCCGCCATATTCTCCAATGTGTTGGCAGCGTTTTCGATAATCTTTCCGTCTTTTTGGGAGAGAAAGTAACCGTACTCCAGTCTCTTAACCTTTTCCCTCGTCTCTTCGACGTCAGGGTCATTCGGAAGGTGAGCCAGGCTTCGCAATAAGATCTCTTGATCTTTCTCTGTAAATTTTGTCGAAAATGTTCGGGCGGACATCTTTTTCTACTCAGTTAAGCTTCTTTTATGAGATCAGTTTGATGACTTTTCCCCTCGAGCTGTTAATAAGAAGGATTTTACCGGGAAAAGAAAGACGTAAGAAGCTTGAGAACCAGGAGAAAAGGGTTTTAACTGATCTTTTCCTGCCTCAATACGGGAGAGAAATGTCCGTTCTTCTGCAGACAGACGAAGTCTTACCGAACGATCTGAGTTTAGATTTCTCAACTAACTTCCGTCCGAAAGGGGGACCTACAGACCGGTATCGGTGGCTGGAGATGACCAGTTTCTTATCGGTACAAACGAAGATGGCCTTGGTAAACCTGGAACCGAAGAAGGGGAAAGTGGTTCTCAAATCGAAGAAGATATCCAGTCAAGAGTTGTACGAAATAGTCGAATATTTGGCTTTCTACTACCCTGAAATTACGATGTTGAACGTCAGTCGAAACCGCCTCGTCTTTCTACCCCAGAACATCCTTAAACTAAGGAAGTTGGAACGGTTGATCCTTAACGATAACTTCTTGAAAGTCTTACCCAATCTTCACCTCTTACCGAAATTACGCTATTTAAACGTCAGTCTGAACCGATTATCGACCTTACCAGAGAAGCTAGGCAACCTATATGCCTTCTATGGGGCTCTAAACCGATTCACTGTCTTCCCGAGCAGCCTGTTGCGACAGAGACGGATTCATACGATCAACCTGAATTCTAACGACATTAGAGAGATACCGGAAGAGATTCAAGACTTAAAAGGTTTGAAAATCTTAAAAATAACGTATAATCGGCTCCATTCCCTGCCATCTTTTCCAGAGAAGCTAACGACGATCCAGATTGACTTTCAGAGATCAGAGCGTCCATAGCGCCACCTTAAATAGAAAAAAACCTTTTTTCTATTCTGTTAAATGGCGGAGAAAGTAGACTTAAGACCTAGTCCATCCATTTCAGCGACAGAATTTACCGTTGGAACGAGGCGAAGAGGTAACGACGGGACGTTCTACCGGGTCGTTGAGAATGTGAACGGAGTTCGGCGGTGGCAGAAGATCCGGACAGACATCGATCCATCAGTACGACGGAAGAAGGATAAACCAGAATTATCACCCATCATTACCCATTTGAAAGGAAAAGATCCGATCTACAGAGATCTGACTATCGAGCGTCAATCAATCTTCGCAATCAATTAAATCAAAAGCCTTGTACTTCCTGGAAGTACGAGGTAAAAAAGACGTCGGCTAAACGTCTTTTTCTTGTAAAATCTTACAGGAAGAAGAACTGGATCGTAAAGTAGAAAACTCCGATCGAACCTATCTTCAAGCCTTGGAAGAACAGGTCGTAGTATTCGTCGGGAATTAAGGCTGGTTCGTCCGTAAAGGCGTCGTCGCAGACCTGAAAGACCAGGGGGAACATCATAAAGAGGCCGTAACCGAGACTGGCAAGACAGAATAAATCGATTATCCCAAACATCTTGCTAGAGATAAAGGGAAAGATTTCTATCATTTAGTTCATCTTCTGTCGATAACAGAAGACGGTAAAGATCTTCTGTTATCGACAGAAGATGAACTAAATACCTGTCGAACCGAAGCCGCCTGTTCCCCGATTCGTCTCATCCAGATCAGTCGTCGGGACCGGTTCCGGACAGGCGATCCGCATGAAGACCAGTTGTGCGATCCGATCCCCCTTTTCGATACGGAAGTCGAAGCTGGACGTATTAACAAGGAGAACTTTAACTTCCCCCCGGTAGTCGGAATCGATGACACCGGCCGCTAAATCAATCCCTTTGGTGGCTAAAGAGCTCCGCGGACAGAGTCGGCCCACCATGTCGTTAGGGAACGAGAAGAATAAATCTGTCTTGATGAGAGATCGAGTGTTGGCTGGGATGGTCCAAGCTTCGCTGGCTGCAATGTCGTACCCGGCCGCTCCGGCTGACATCCGGACAGGCATAGTCCCATTGGGACCAACTTTGACTTTGAAGGCCATTCTTTTCTGGGGTTCTGGCCAAAACGGGGAGAGATACGATCAGTTTTAAACTTATCTCCTAAGATACGTTTATTTTGTAATGAGAGGGTCTAATTTTTTCAGAAAACCTTCGGTCTCCTTTTTCCGTAAAAGTAAGCTTTTAACATCTCTTAGCGGCTTACTTTTACCTTTGAACCTAGTAGTTCTCTTGTCGTCTTTCTTAATCATTCGGATCGCCCGTTTACTATTCGGAAAGGTCTGAAGAGGATTGTGATGCACCTTTAAGGAAGATAGCCGAGGGAGACGAGACGTCAAGTCCATTGGTACAGCCATAATCTGGTTGAAACTCAGATTGATTTCGTATAATGTCGGGATCTGGAGGAGACACCGGGGAAAAGTGGTAAACCGATTCTTCATACCGTAGAAACCGTAGAGATTTCCTAACCAAACAGGAAGGTCTAATAAGAGATTACCGCTGACGTTCAAGAACCGGAGGTTCAGAGACTGTAGATTGGGGAGGTCGATCAGTAAGTTATTGCTCAAGATCAGACGATTTAGGCAGGGTAACCGGGACAGATTGAAGTTGATCGGTAACCGGCTGATCTTGTTTTGACTGAGATCAAGGGTTTCAATTTGGGGGAAAAACCGGACGATAAACTCAAAGACTTCAGCTAAATTTTTCTGATTTAGGTTCTGATACTTCAGGCTGAGCTTCCCATTCTTCTCTTCTTGACCTAAGAGGGCCCGTTTCCCCTCTTCCGTCAAGAAGACAGTAGTTGCCAGAAACTGTTCTTTTTCAATATTCAGCTCCGGTTTATTTTGAAAACACGTCTTTTTCGATAAGGGAAAGTCTAATGTCAACTCCATTTTCTCCTGCAGGAGAAAAAAATTTTAATCAGTTATCTTTTTTAGACATCTCTTCCATAAGAGGTGTCGATCTACGGAAGGAACAGGTCAGTGTCAAACATTTCCCCTTCCGATACGGAAACGACTTCCAGTCGAGGAAGATGGAACGTAGGAACTTCCTGTAAAGGGTTTCCCTGGAGGAACAGGGTCTTCAATCCTTGTAAAAACCGGAAGTCCGGGACTTCCGTCAACCGATTCTGATCCAGACTCAGACAGTGAAGGTTAGGCAAGGAGGTAAAGTTTGGAACGGTCGATAAAAAGTTCTTCCGGAGGTTTAAAGTCTTCAAAGACGGTAGATTCAGATCACCCATCTTTATGATTCGGTTCTGTCCCAGACTGAGATTCTCTAAGTTATGGAGGAGAGGAAGGTTGATTTTGGTTAACCGGTTACAGCTCAAATTGACATACTTTAAGTTCAACATGCCGGAAAAGTCGGGCATTTGCGTCAACCGGTTGGTATTCAAGTCGAGTTCTAGCAGCGAGGGTAATAAAAGTCGAGGGATCGTTTCCAGGTCGTTTCCGTTCAGATAGAGAGACTGTAGAGATGAAAACAGGTTAGTCGTTAAAAAGTCGACCTTCGTTAACCGGTTTTCCGCCACGTTTACGTACTGTAAATGGGTAAAGCCGGTTAGATCAGGGATCGATTCCAACCGGTTCTTCTGGAGATCAAGAATATCGATCTGATGTAGATCAGATCGATATTCTTTCAGTTTCTCTTCGATCTGGTCGACCGTTAACCCTTGATCCTGGAAGGAGAGGACGGTTAGATTCATATTTATATCAGTTACTTGACCGATGAAAGATCAGTTATCTTCTTAAAAAACGTAAGAGATTCTTACGTTTATCTTAGGAGATTTCCCTCATCGAGGTTATCTAATAGGATTATAAAACGTGATTTTTCCGTTCCAAGCTTTAGACAACCGTTCAGTAATCTCTTTCATTTTTTCATCTGATGTTTCCGGTCCGTTCAGTGACACTGGGTTGGTAACCTCGACGGTCTGAATCCGACAGAAGATGTTGGGAATAGTTTCGATCGGATTTCTCCCAGATCCGAATGGTTTCCAGACAAATTAGCCCACTCCAGAAAATTAGAATTATCACTATTCTTAAAAAAATATGTTAATTAGAACATATTAGAGACTTAATCTTGCTTATCGATAGATTTTAACTCTGTTTCTGACTATTCTCGCCTGAAAATTTTCAGATGTTTCGGGAAAACTTACCAGAAAATTATACTTTATATTTAATATACGTAGGTTAAGCAGATTAAACAACTGTTCGGGGATCTTCCGGATCTGATTCTTTTTTAAGTTGATTATAGACAAGTTATCAAGCTCAAAGAAACTTGGCGGAACCTCTTCAAACATATTGTTTGAGCCGTAAAATTTTAATCGACTCAACTCGAAATTAGAAGGTAGAAATTCGAGCTTATTATTACTCAAATTTAATCTTTCTATCCGAGGAAAGAAACGAACGATATATTCAAAGATGTCAGCCAATTCTGTCCCTGTTACCTTTTTATACATGATTTGAATCGATTTCATTCTATTATTTCTGAGGTAAAAGAGGTATCTCTTCAGATCGGGAGACAGACCGTTCATGGTACTTAAGAAGTTAGCTTTCTCCCGATCTAAGTCGTCAAAGAAAGGCCGGCATAAGTAGAAAGGATCGTCTTTCTCATCGTCGTAAACTTCGTAGATAGGCGGAAGGAAATCCAGCTTAATTCCTTAGATTTTAGGAAGATCCTTGATATAAAATTAATCAGTTAACTGATTAATTTTAGACTACTTACCGAAGATAAATCTAGGAGAATGAATCGTATCTGGGCATACTATGCGTACCGTCCTATCCGAGACCTTGAAGAAGCTTTCTTACATAGGGATGTTAATTTTGACTATCGGGATTATCGAGAAGAAGAGGTCGAAGATCTCTTGGCGTCCGACAAAGGGCAAGATATTAGGAATCTAACCGTAACGAAAGCCCCGTCTCTCCTCGATCTGACCCGGTTATCTAACCTTGAGAAAGTTAAGATCATGGTCAGTCCAGATGTCCGAGAAATTCGAGGATCGTTTAAAAGCTTAGATCTGAGCGATAACGATCTTAATGTTATGCCGTTTATCCCTACTTCCGTTCTCGATCTGGACTTGAGTTACAACTTATTTCCCTTTATTCCGCAACAAGCCCTACCTAAAAAGCTAGAAGTTCTCCGGTTAAGTGGAAATCGACAGGTAAACTTAAGGACGTTAGAGTTAGAAAAAAAGGGTACCCTTACCACGTTGGCTATCAACCACCTGGGCTTAGCCACTGTACCCCCCTTACCACCTCGGATCCAGAATTTAGACTTGGCCATGAATGATCTTACCTTCTTAGAGGCAGAAACGTTTACCCCGTACTTAAAAACGTTAAAAGTCGTCGATCTCCGGTATAATCTTCTGACATCCGTACCGCTAAACTTAGCTTCGATCGATAGACTTTACGTCGATAAAGCGATCTTTCCTTTGTAAAGATAAATAAACTGATCCAATCCATCTTCCTTTACTATAAAGAAAGATGACGATCCCCTTTTCAGATCGAGAGCTGATTCTCCTCCAGAATCTGATCCGCAAGGTTTCAGAAAAATCGGAAGAAGAGATGGCTTTATGTCAGAAGATCGAGGCCTTATCGGAAGGAACCTTTGTTTTAAAAGAAAAGATCAATCGACTTGTTGGTACGGTAAGTAATTTTATGGAATGGATTTTTCGAATGGCGTTTACGGATTTTCCAGGTAAATGTCAAATAGTAGAAGAAGGGATCGATGAGATTCAGCTCAAGATTAAACAGACCTTGGGTCGACCGGAACGATCTACGATCTCGTACGATGAGCGGTTCATCTACGACGACCTCTTTTTAGATCCGATGGACGATTAAATTACGTTTAATAACTTTAAACGTACATTTTGACTCTTAATCGAGCCAGATCGGTCGATACGTTTCGACCAACTTTTCCCATTCCCGTGTGGGCATACCGAGCAGAGATATTGGAGGCATAAACGTTACGTATCCATCAAACCTTACTTATAAGGTATTTTTAAACTATTTGATTTCTTTTCCTGCCTTTAAAAGCCGAAAATGCAGTTAGTGATGAAACGGGGCGACCTATTTACGTCGCCAGATCAGGCGTTAGCCCACTGTATCTCCCAAGACTGTAAGATGGGGGCAGGGATCGCTCTCCAGTTTCGAAACCGGTTCGGCCCTATCACCACAGAGCTGAAGGTGGGGGACGTCGTCGTCCAAGAGACAGGCATCTGGTACATCTTCCACCTGATCACCAAAGCCCGTTTCTTTCAGAAACCGACGTACGAAACGATGCGCGCCTGTCTAGAACGGTTACGAGACTTGATTATCGAACGAGGAATTTCGACCCTCTCTATGCCTAAGATCGGCTCGGGCTTAGACCGGTTGGACTGGAATCGGGTGGAAACTCTGATTCGAACCGTTTTTGCAGAGACAGAGATCCGCATTACCGTTTATATCTTCTAACAGGATTCGCGTATCTTAGTTAAGATACGTGAAGTTCCAGATCCGATGGTAGAACTATCGTGGAGTTTCTGCGATCTAAGAAGCTCATAACAAGACAGAAAAAGGTTCCGATTACAATGGTATCGGTGACGATGGTTGTCTTCCTGATTCTATTTTGTAACATAGATCGGATTTCCTTAACCTCTTCGTGTATCTCTTCGAGCTTCTGAAAAGATGACGGAGCTCCTTTTCCTTAATCTCCGTTTCCTGAAAGGGATTCCTTTGCATATTCGTTATTCTTGGACGAATCTTGCCTCTCATGGTAAGATTAAGCCTTCCTTTTGGCATCTGTTGGCATCGAAGGGAGATGCTTCGTAAGATCGGCGGCAACATTTCTCTTCAGGTTAAAGGTTTTTTAATCAGTTATTTCAACTTATCTACCGATAGATAAGTTACTTATTTTTTATGCGAAGAGATCGTTAGCCCGAACAGGACCCACCCCCTCGACTACAGGCCATCTGGTTGTCCAGGTCCGTCTGAATTAGGGTCTTCTGCAGATCGAGCTGATCTTTCTTTGCCTGATCGGACTCTTTGGATATTTTTCCAGGTTGCTTCTTTAAATCTTCGACTAACATGGGATTTAAGGTAACCTTGATCGGATCGACGGCCGCCTTGGTTCGTAAGTAGTACATCCCTGTCTTCAGTCCTTTTTCATACGTGTAGAAGTGCATACTGGACAACTTCTGGAAAGTGACGTCGGCCATGTGGATGTTCAAAGACTGACTCTGATCGATAAAAGGCCCTCGATCCGCTGCCATATCGATGATCGTCTTCTGACTGATCTCCCAGACCGTCTTGTATAAGGCTTTCAGGTCATCCGGGATCTCCTCGATCTGTTGAACGGAGCCGTTGTAAGCGATGATCTTGTTCTTCAACGTTTCCGTATATAAACCCCGCCTCAACAGGTCCGTCAACAGGTACCGGTTGAGGCAGACGAACTCGCCGGCCAAGGTTCTCCGGGCGTAGATATTGGTCGTAAACGGTTCGAAACACTCGTTATTTCCCAGGATCTGACTGGTGGAGGCCGTGGGCATAGGGGCGATCAAGAGGGAGTTTCTTAATCCCGTTCGTCTAACCTGGTCTTTCAAGGCCATCCACTGTTGATAGGTCGGACTATCCCCTGGCTTGCCTGTGGTATCCACACCAGGATCTTTCCCCCACAGGTCAAACTGGAAGAGACCACGACTGGCTGGACTGCCTTGATACGTCGAATAAGGGCCTTCTTTTCCGGCCAGATCGGACGATTCTGTCAGAGCCGCAAAGTAGATCGTCTCAAAGATCTGTCGGTTGAGCTGTTTGGCGGCTGGCGAATCGAACGGGTAACGGAGCTGAGCAAAGACGTCGGCCAGGCCTTGAACGCCGATGCCGATGGGGCGGTGACGTAGATTACTCCGCCTGGCTTCCGGTACGGGGTAACTGTTCCGGTCGATGACCCGATTCAAGTTGTATGTGACGACCCGTGTGACTTCGGCCAAGGCTTCAAAGTCAAAAGTGTTATCCTTGATAAATTTGGGGAGAGAGAGGGACGCCAGGTTACAGACGGCCACTTCGTCGAAACTGGTGTACTGGATGATCTCCGTACACAAGTTGGAACAGGAGATGGTCCCCAAGTTCTTCTGGTTGGACTTCCGGTTACAGGCGTCCTTGTACAAGATGTAGGGGGTCCCCGTTTCGATCTGCGCTTGGCAGATCTGGAGGAACAGGTCCCGGGCCTTAACGGTCCGACGAGCCAGACCTATACCTTCATACTTTTCGTATAACGTCTGGAAAGCCTCTCCGTACGTCGTATCGAGGCCGGGGGCCTCTTTCGGGCAGAAGAGACTCCAAGGTCCGTCTGCCTTGACCCGTTCCATAAAGAGATCGGGGATCCAGAGGCCGTAAAATAAGTCGCGCGCCCGTTCTTCCTCATCTCCGTGGTTCTTCTTCAGGTTTAAGAAGTCGAAGATGTCGGCGTGCCACGGTTCTAAATAGAGGGCAAAGGCCCCCTTCCGCTTCCCGCCGCCGTTGTGGGCTAACGCCAAAGCTGTCGTGTAACAGTGGTCGTTGTCGACCTCAAAGTCGTAGACGGAACCGGAATACTCCTTCTTCGTAACGGAGTGGACCGGCACGAGGATGTAGTCGTTATACTCGATGAAATTAGCCGCCGTCATAGCCAAGTTCAGGTAGATCTGACACTTCTTGGGTAAAATAACGTAGTCGGCCGGGGTAATCTGGTCGGCGTCTATCATGCGGACGGCAAAGAAGCCGACCCACAACCGGTTAAGGATATCCGTGGCTGTCAGATCCGAATACTCTTCTCCGATCTGGACGGTTAACACCTGGTGTTTCTCCGTTACTAAGACGGACGCTAAATCCGTCGTAATTTCGATCATCGTTCCGGAAACCTCGTACTGTAAGATCTGGTTGACCTGGTTGTACCCCCGAACGGACAAGACGTGATCAAAGATCGTCACATCTTCGATCTTCTTCGGTCCGGATAACGTGTAGACGATAGTTCCGGTAGCGAAACACTGGTCGACGTAGCGGGCCGTGGCGTTAAAGACCCGGATCATGGGGATCAGACCGTTGCTTGTTCCGTTAGTGCCTCGGATATAAGAACCGGACGCCCGGATATTTGAGATGGCGAGGCCGATGCCGCCCGCCTGTTTACTGATTAAAGCACAGGCTTTCAACGTTTCGTAGATTCCGTCGATACTGTCTTCGAAGACTCTTAAGAGGAAACAACTGCTCATCTGTGGGCTTACCGTCCCAGCGTTGAAGAGGGTGGGCGTAGCGTGGGTAAAGTACTTTAGGGACATCAGTTCGTACGTCTGGACGACCCGGTCCAGATTCCCCGTATGGATGCCACAGGCGACCCGGAGGAGCATCTGTTGTGGTCGTTCCACGATCTTCCCCTTCATCTTCAGGAGGTAACCGTGACACAACGTCTTGAAACCGAAGTAGTCGTAGGTAAAGTCCCGGCTGTAGTCGATCAGCTGATCGAGTTTCTCCCGATTGGCCATAACGAAAGCGTGGACGTCAGAAGCGATGATCTGAGCTTTCTCTCCCGTAACTGGATCGGTATACCGGAAGAGATCATCGATGACGTTAGAAAACTGGGCCGACGTCGTCTTGTGGAGGTTGGAAACGGCAATCCGCGCCGCCAACTGTCCGAAGTCAGGGTGAACGGTCATGAGGTGGGCCGCCGTTTCGGCCGCCAGTTCGTCCAGTTCAAAGGTCGTGACGCCGTTATAGATGCCGTTACAGACCTTCTGAGCTACGATAATCGGATCGACATACTGCTCGTTCAAGTCTGTACAGAGACGGGCCAAACGGGCCGTAATCTTATCAAACTGGACTTTCTCTTTCGTTCCGTTCCGTTTTACGACGTACATGGTTGTTTGGAACTGAAACGTCGGAAGAAAAAAGTAGACGATCAGTTTTTACTTTCCAACCTTTTACCTAAAGTCGCTGGCTAACGATAAAGTCGGCTTAAATAAGCAAGACCGGAGAGTAAATTGATCGTCAAAGTTTTTTCCAACTTATCTTAAGAAAGCCGATGCCCCAGTACCACGACTCTGTCCCTAAAGCCCTCGAAGTGCAAGAACCGATCTTAAAACCGAATCCCAACCGGTTCGTCCTCTTCCCCATCCAGTATCCGGAGATCTGGGCCTTGTACAAGAAGCATACGACCAGCGTCTGGTTTGCTGAGGAGATCGATTTGGGAGACGATCTGAAGAGTTGGCCCACGTTGACGGCGAATGAACAGGCTTTCATCAAGAATATCTTAGCCTTCTTTGCCGGTTCCGACGGGATCGTCCTGGAGAATCTGGCGGGGAAATTTTTAGCTGAAGTTCAGATTCCAGAACTTCGGGCTTTCTACGGTTTCCAGATGGCTATGGAGAATGTGCACAGCGAGACGTACTCCCTGTTGATCGACACGTACATCCGAGATCCGGTAGAGAAAGCCCGCTTATTTAACGCTATTGATGAGATCCCCTGCGTTAAGAGGAAGGCCGATTGGGCCGTCAAGTGGATGAACTCCGACCAGTGTTTCGCCGCTCGCCTCTTAGCCTTTGCCACCGTCGAAGGCATCTTTTTTTCCGGTTCCTTCTGTGCCCTCTTCTGGTTGAAGAAGCGGGGCAAGATGCCTGGCTTGACATTTTCTAACGAACTGATCTCCCGGGACGAAGGCCTCCACGTCGACTTAGCCGTCACCGTCTACAAGATGTTGGACCACCGGTTAACGGAACAGGTCGTCCACACCCTCATGGCTGAGGCTATAGAGATCGAGAAAGAGTTCGTCTGCGATTCTTTGTCTGTAGCCCTGATTGGGATGAACGCCAGCCTCATGAGTCAGTATATCGAATTCGTGGCCGACCGGTTACTGATCTCCCTCGGCTATACAGAACTCTTCGGAACAAAAAACCCCTTCGATTTCATGGAGATGATCAGTCTGACCGGCAAGACCAACTTCTTTGAACGGCGCGTCGGGGAGTACTCCTCGAGCAAAACGTTGGACCATACGGGCGAATTCACCTTAACAGCCGACTTTTAATCTTAAACTTTCCGTCTCTCCTTCCTTTAAAAGAGAGATGATATCAGATCTGACCGAGCTGGTCGACCAGCCTGGCCCGATCCGTCTCGAGATCAGATCGGGTCAGGGCGTTCTAGTTCTAGACTTTGACAACGAACGGAACCGGATCTACGACTTCTTGATCCGGAAGTTTATCCAGAGAGTTGAGGGGAAGACCCTCAGCTGGCAGAGCCCGGAAGGAAAGACAGACATTACTCGTCTCCACGTCTATCCTTACGACTTAGACTTTCATCGTCTCCACTTGGAAGACTTACAGATCCGAGAGCTGACGATCTCAGCCCCGTTTATTCCCGGAAGAATGGACATCTATAGTATCGTCTTGCCGGAGAACCTCGTTCTTCTCCGACTGAAGACGGTCGATCCCAACTACATCTATCGTCTCGACCTCCCGTCCCAGTTGGAAACCCTGATCTTGACCGACTGTCAGCTTAAGAATCTGGCCGGCCTGACCTTCCCCTCCTCCTTGAAGACGTTGAACCTGAGCAGGAACCGGTTACACCAGATGAAACACCTGAATCAGATCTGCTTCCCACCTAACTTGCAGAGCCTGAAGATGAGGGCAAACGGGCTGAAGACGTTAGATCTGACTTTACCACGGACCTTAAAAGTTCTGGATGTACGAGACAACCCGTTCAGTCAACCGGATAACCTGAAGAGTAAGTTAGCTAGAAGTAACCCCAATCTTACCGTTCGGCTGACGTAAGCTTATGTCAGCCAAAAAAGAGGTAAATTAACTTCTGAAGATTTTCAAAAGTTAGTAAATACGGTTTCCTGATGTCTCGTCCTCCATTCCCCTGTAAAGGTCGAGCGGAAGCCGACTGTACCGGACCTTGTCGCTGGACGACCCAGGTTGGGTCGGAACCAGCTTGTAGAGGAAGAGATCTGATCGAACAGGTTAAGGAAGAGTACGACGAGAATAGCGAGTTCCGAAAGTTTCTTCGAAAGATCTCTTTCGATGATGATTTTTCCCAAGATCCTCTAACGAGATTGACCGGAAAAATATCAGAAATCATTGAAAGGCGATCAAACTCGATCAATTGGGCTTCACAGAATATCAGTCGAAAACTGATCTTTGAAGCATTAGAGATCTTCTGGGTAGTTAAAAAAGTAAATTTTACGTTCTTTTGGGCTTTTTCTACCCTCTTCACCTTCTGTCAAGCTAACCTGTCAACTCAAAATCTCCAAATTTCTTTAACCCTTACTGTTCTTTTCATGACGATTCCGTTATATAACCTTGATCTGATCGACTTTGAAGGGATCTTTGTTACTGCAGACCTGGATTTTGATCAAGAGAAGAAGATCTTGGATGGGATCGTAAGGGAAGATGATCTCTTCCTTCCGATAGAGCTTCCTTATACAGAAAAAGTCAAAACTCTTAAGCAGTTTCAGGTAAATCTGGAAGCTTTAGCCGACTTGGATAGTCTTGTAACCGAGGAGAAGATGGAAACGACCTTAGATAATATCCGGTTCTTTCAAGAGAACCGAGATCTTAATTCATTCCTTCAGACGTTCACCATCGATGAGATCGAAGCCTACTTTGAAGTTCCGTATAGTACTAGTTTTTCGACGTATATGAAGCAGAAACATATCTTATTAGCTAGTCTTCCCAACTTACCTTCCGAAAAACAGAGTCTTATTCGAAATAAGTTGGAGATCTTAGATCAGATCTGGAAAGATAGAGGCTTAGATGAGGGGGTAGATTCCCCAGAATACTCCTCAAGATCCCCTTTAGAGGACGCCTTAAGCTTCCTCCACCAGTTCGGAATTTCTACCCCGATTCAAGCTGTCCCTGTAGATAAGCTGATTTTTAATATCGAGGCTATCGATTACGATAAGGTAAGATCCAGTTACTTGAGTCAGATCCAGAGTTATCGGACAACAACAGGCCAGAAGATCAACTTCCTTCTTCAGATAGAGGAGGTCTATCAGATCTTAGGAGATCCGTCTGTCTGGTTGGGTAAGTACATCTCTGATACCGGCATCAGGTTAAGTCAACCAGCCTGGTCTCCAGAAAAAGGAAAAAAAAAGGATTTTCTAGCCGTTATCATCCGAAGTGACGAGATTGCTAACCTCTTGTCTCGCCCGGAAACCGATCTGAACTGGCACCGGTTCCAGGAAGTTGGGGGCTTCTCTAACAGTGATATGGTCCGGAAGATCATCTATCAGTATGGGGTAGAAACTTATCGGTTCGAAGGTCTCAACTATCAAGACGCCAAGACGCTGAGTGTTACCAGTACAGATCTGGTCGTTCAGATCAATCAGCAAGATACTCTGGATACCCAGATCTCTTTCTTTCAGAAGAGTATCAGTCAGATCAAAAGATTCTGGCAACGTCTTAAAAACTTCTCTATCCGGATCTTCTACTTGATAACAGTCATCTATTTTATCGTTTACCAGTTATTCCTGCTACGTTATAACGTAGGCTACATCTACTTCTCTTATATCACCTACACTGGGGGATGGTTCTCCCTGATCTTCCTCATCTTAAGTATCAGTTTCTACTTCCTTCAGGTGATTGAAATCTACAAGAAGCTCGGATCTCCTAGAAAGATTTTGCCGAAATACATCAAGGCGATTGAGGCTAAGTATGTAGAGACGTTCTTATTTTTCACGTCAAAACTGAAATCGGTAGCTACCTTCCTGAATAGAGAAAGTAAGAAACGGAAGGAAAAGCTTTACAAAAAGACAGATGAGGACGCTGAGACTAAAGCGGAAGGTAGTCTTAGTGATGAGGAAACCGATTTGGAAGAATTGGAAGAATTGGAAGAATTGGAAGAATTGGAAGATCTGGACTTATAAAACTAAAAATGTATCGAAATTTTTATTTAACTAAATAAAAATGTCTAAATCCAGAGACAGGATCGTAAGTCCACGTAGATATGATCGGATCAGTAAAGACGGCTCCAAGATCTGTCAACTACTGACAGAGGATCAGTGTTCCGGAGACTGCGAATGGGTCAAAGGCCGTGTCTACGGAGGAACCTGCAAACCCAGAGACATTAGGAAGAGGATTATGGACATCTATGCTGTTGTTATGGATCCGAGAAATCCCGAATACGATTTACGGATCAAGGAGATGAACATCATGTTAGCCTCAGCTGACGTTACGATCAGTTCAAACGACAATGGAAAGATCTTGGAAGCTTTCATCATTGCGCTGGAAAAGATCGTTTACGAACGGAAGAAGAAGAATTACAACTGGGCAGCCTGGAGGGTCAGTAAACGGATCATCTATGATACTCTGAGTATCTTCTGGAGCACGTACACGTTGGGAGATACGTTTTTCCAGTGTTTCTTGAACATCCGAAACTACCTCTATGATCTAAGAACGTATGAAAATAAACAGTTGATCCCTGGCGACCTCAAAGGTTGTGGTGACATCTCTCTTAAACTCGTTACCATCTTCTTTGCTAACAACTACTTCAACCTCGACTACATCAATTTTGATGGGGTCTTTGTGACCGGAGGGATCGATCAGAGACAGGAAGATAAGATCCTTCTCGATTCCGGAATTATCTTGGATGGAGATACGTTTCCAGGACTCGAGATAAAAGATAATGTCGATCAAGTCGATCTGGCAGATCTGAGCCGTTTAGGCATCGAGCTGGAATCGATCGCTGGTCACGATCTCGTCTTGACCCAAGAACGGATCAGAGCCGTCATCGATAACTTAAACTGCTTTAACGATCCAGATAATGGACCAGATGCTCTAATCCGATGTATCCAAGCCAAATTTAAAGTAGACCTTGATCCGATCGAAATTCCTCTCCCCAACAGTTCTTCCTACGTTACCCTGTTAGCTCAGAAGACAACTTTGGAGAGGAGTTTGAAAGATCTGAAAGATGGGCCGCAGAAAAAGGCTATCAGAGACAAGTTGGATGAACTGACCAGTTACGTCTCACAGTTAAAGTATGCCGGAGCTAACCAGGAAACGGAATCGATGTTGAAACAGATGCTCGACTTTCTTCGCCTGGTTGACATCCCCGTAAAGATCGATCTCATTTCAGCCAGTCAAGTCCTCTTATCTAGGGGGGTCGACTTTGAGGAGGTCAAAGCCAGCTACATAACTCAACTGAAGAATAAGGTGACGACGACCAGTCAGAAGGTCCTCTTTGCTATCCAGATTAGAGAAGGATATAAGTTGGAAGGGGACTACTCTGTCCTGCTTGGTAAATACCTGATAGATACAGGGACCAATATCCTGAATTTAAAGACCAAAAATAAGACCAACTTCTCCTTCCTTGTCGCCACGGCTAGACAGGAGGAGCTGACTCAGGAAGCCCTCTACGAAAAGGTCAAAGCTAAGAACGTCGATTTTACCTTAGCTTTACGTCAACCTCAGGTTCAAAAGTTTATTCAAGGGGCCGTTGAAAGTTCTGTCTCCTCCTTCATTGCTGGCCTGGGTCTAGTCGGTTCTGTCGCCAGTCAAATGGCTCTATCTGTGACGTCTGGTATAACGAATCAGCTCTTTTCTTACATCCCTTTCCGAAATAAGACGGACTTAAGTACACAAACTAATGTAGAGGAAGAGGCAACGGTACCGGCATCTAAATCGTTATTATCGTCAACGGTACCGGCATCTAAATCGTTATTATCGTCAACGGTACCGGCAGGGAAAAAAAATTGGTCTGATTTATGGATAATTGGGGGCGTGGCTAATTATATTTCTAATAAATATTCAAACTTCTCAATTAAACAATCTTGGGGAGATTTGAAAGGATTTGCGAGTGAAATTAGTAAGAAATATAATACCAACGGCGGTATCAAAGCGGCCCTTGAACTATTTATCACAAAAACTTGGAAATGGTTACTTGGTATCGTCGGTTTAATTGCAGCCGTCCTGTACTTCTTCCCTTTTATCAATTTAGTTAGTATTGGTATTTTAGGGAGTATAATGACGATAGCATCTATCAAAACTGCCGGCATTGTTGTAGGGGCAGGAGCAGTAGCAGTAGCATATTATAAAAAGAAGGGAAAAAATTCATCGACATCAAATAATAAAAAGAATGAAACATGGTGGTATAACCGATGGTGGAATTCAATTTTAAATTTTTTTAGCGGAATTTTTAAAGGAAAAAATGATAAATCGTCTTCATCAAAACAAATCCCATATGTTGATGAATCGTCTTTATCAGAACAACCCCCAGAACAAATCCCATATGTTGATAAATCGTCTTCATCAGGACAACCCCCAGAACAAATCCCATATGTTGATAAATCGTCTTCATCAGACCAAGAAATAAATTTAGGTGAATCGTTATTCTATGCCAAATAAAAGAGCTTACCTTGCCTCTTTTTTAATCCGACGTAATCTTCTTAGATTACGTCTCCATAGTCTCACAATTTTTTTTACCTATAAAGATGTTCCGCTTAGTAGAAACGGAAGCTTTTGGTCTAGATACCGACTACACGTTCACGACCCTGACGCTTCAAGTCTACGAAATTAGGGATCTGGTCGACCGGTGGTATAAGACCTTAACCCAGCAGATAGATGACGTTTTTCAAGCTTATCCTGGCTTAATCGATGTCGACCAGTACATCAGACCGATCGTTACCAAACAGGTTATTCTTTCTCAGACAGAAAACCAGATCCTGATCGATCAGATCAGGAGAGTCTTGGCGGTCTACGACATCTTTAAAGACGATCTGATTGATCAGGTTTTCAAAGACGTAACGGAGATAAACGAAACCTGGTTCTTATTCATCGCAACTCAAGACGATCTCTATATTCTCTTAGATCAGATCGATCTCCCGATAAGAAATCAGGAGAAGATTCGACGGTTTGTCAGTTTTCTCATTGATCTGAAGGCCGTCAACGCCAACCTCTACCAGTTAAAAGCCTACCAAGACCGGTTGATCCAGGAGTATCAGAGGATACGAAAAGTCTTTAAAGCCCTGCATATCGATCTATATCCGGATCCGAAGACGTATGAAACGGCGGCAAAAGCTATGGATTTTACCGCTTGGAAGGAGATTCAGAAGAACTTTTCTCACCTCTTCAGGCAGTTCGATTCTTTCCGAAGCCTGCGAAACCGGATCCAAGAACGGATTAAGAGCTTACGATCAGAGGAGATGCTCCGGATCTACCAGACTCAAGAGGACCAGTACGGAAAGATCCTCCGACAGATAACCGAACCGTAGCTCCGAGCCTCTATACCCAGATCCTTCAATTTACCAATAAGTTTCTAATTTTATCTACGATACTCTTAGCTCTTTAAAGACCAGAAAGATTAAGCCTAATCTTATTTTTTTCCTTTCTCAAAAATGTTTAAGAAAGCGCTCCTCATCGGAATCAACTACACCGGAACTCGCTCTGAACTGAGGGGTTGTGTCAGCGACATCAGTCACAGTGAAGACGTCCTGATCGGCAAGTACGGATATCATCCGGAAAACATCCTTGTTCTGACCGATTTTACCCGGTTTAAACCCACCCGGGCCAACATCTTGGCCGCCTTCGCCTGGTTGACAACAGGGAACAGAGCGGCCGACTTCCTCTCTGGGGCTGCTCCCAGCCCTTTACCTGCCAACAGTCATCTCTACCTCGGTTACTCCGGACACGGCAGCCAAGTCAAAGACCGGAACGGGGATGAAGATGACGGGAAAGACGAGTGTATCTGTCCCCTCGACTACGCCACTGCCGGTATGATCATCGACGACGACATCTACACCATCGTCGCCAAACAGGTTCCCGCCGGCTGTCAGCTGATCGGCGTCTTCGATTCCTGTCATTCTCAGACGATCTGCGACCTGAAGTGGCTGGTCGCCCCGACTGGAGCCGGCTTTACGCTGAAGAAGTGTGACCAGTATCGAGACACGGCCGGAGACGTCATTATCCTCTCTGGAACGATCGATTCTTCCGTATCTATGGATACGGCTGTCAACGGGGTCAGCTGTGGTGCCCTCACCTACGCCTACTTAGAAACGCTGGCTAAACATAATTACGCCCTTCCGTGTGACCAACTCCTGACGGAGATTAAACAGATCATGACGGAGAAGGATTTATCGGACCAGATCCCCTGCCTCTCCTTCGGTCACAAGATGCCAGTCGATGCCATCTTTAAGCCTTAACTTAGATACCAGGCCTCTGGTATCTACTTTTCGAACGTATTACTTCCGACGTTTTCCCTTCTTCTTGATCTCTCCGACCACCTTAACCCCCTGTTTCTTTGGAAAGCGGGGCTTAACCTGACTCTCCGTCTCGATGAACGTACCTAAGAAGTCGGGAAGGTCTTTCCGGACGTACGTGTTGATGAAGAGACGTCCCGTCGGATCGACCGGACTGAAGACTTTTACCGTGTTGGTAAACTGTAAGATTGGCCAGGAAACGACGACCGTATCCTCTTCAGTTGCTAAATTCAGGCCGATAAACAGGTAATTAACGAACGGGTAGATGACGTCCTCTTCTACCCGCTGGAACGTCTTCGTGTAGGGGATCGCCGCATTTACATTCGTACTTTCCACCAGATCTCGACACAACTGATTGGCTTTGGCTTCAACGAAACTGAAGAAGGCTTCCGCCGTCTCTAACGTCGGGCCAGCCGTCTTGATGAGGATGAAGTGATTGAAGTCCTGGAAGAAGACGTACGGTTCAAAAAGGCTACTGAAGAAGGCGTCAGGACTGGCGAACTCCGTCTGCATGACGTGAAAGCCGGTCTTTAAGGCTTGGGTGATCAGGAAGAGGGTCGACAAGTTGACGTTCCGCGTGGAGTTGAAGGGTCGAGATACCGGGGTGTAGACGGTCATGGCGTCGAAGAGGGGAAGGGGGGTTGCCGTTACTTTACCCCTTAAGATGAAAGGCCCGTTTTCCAAGTCCAGATGTAAGGGGATCTTGTACCAGGGGAAGGAAGAAAAGACCTGGAAGAAGAGGTGTAACAACCGGTAGGGGGACCGGATCTGCGGAGATCGGATGGACACCCAAGCGACCAACAGAGCGTAAGAAATACCGCCTAAGAAGCCGTGTTTATTAGAAAAGATCCCCTTGACCTTGGCGAAGAGACGGATGTAGATCAGAACAGTCCGAAAAACGTCCGTATCTGGAACCAACTCTAGGATCTTCCGTGTGACACGGAAGCCGTTCAACCCCATCTGATCCGGTGGACGGGGAGCCGCATCAACGACGGCATCCGTAAGCTCCAACTGATCCGGTAACCGGTCGAGAGCTACGTTGACAAACTGGAGGTCGATGTCGATCTGATCGATCTTCATGGTGATTAAGGGGACGAAAGCGTTAGGAATCAGGTTGACGTAGCTGATTCGCGGATCTTGGAGGGCGAAGGAGGGGAATTTTCCGAAGAAATCTGCCTCCCGCTGGATAAACTGGGGACAGACGGCCATCGTATCGATGTCACTCCCCGGATCGGCCACCCCCAAGATGTAGGAACCGAACGTCAATAGGTGAACCCGTTCCTCCGGGCGTAACGTAAGGCCGTACGTCTGGCAGACGTCGGCCGACCAGGCGTACAACGTCTCGAGGAGGTGACGGAGGGCCCCTTCCCGCTTCTCCCGTTCCAGAGGCGTTTCGATCAGGTGGTACTTCTCTAGGTTTTCGTAGAAGATCTTGGACGTTTCCCAGTCGGCTTCGGAATCTTCCGCCAAGGTGATGTAGGGGGATCCTCGTTCCAGATCTTTATCTGGATCCATTTTTAAAGCTGAAAGATAACTTTCAGCTTTTTTAGTCTTTCTCTTCCTTGAAAAAGATCAGGGAAAACTTAGATGGCCATGGGAGCGGGAATATAGGGAGCCGGATAGTACTCGGTTAACCGGATGTCTGCCGGCGTAAACTCTTCAAGTTTAGTTACGGCCGGGTTTAAGGAGACGGTCGGGAGACCACCTATATTCCGAGCTAACTGTTTCTCGACGGCAGAAACGTGGGTTGTGTAGATGTGAGCGTCCCCTAAGACGTGGGTGTACGTCCGGGGAACCAAACCGGTCAGTTGACCGATCATGAGGGTCAAGAGGGCGTAAGAAGCGATGTTGAAGGGTAAACCGAGAAAGACGTCGGCTGAACGCTGATAGACGGTACAGTCTAAGTACTTCGGTCCTCCTTTCGGTTCCGGTCCTCCTTTCAGTCGGTCCTCTAGCCCCGATCCTCCCGGTCGGTCCTCCCTACCCGGTCGGTCTTCCCGGTCGACCCAAAACTGCGCCAAGACGTGACAGGGAGCCAAGACCATCTGGTCGATCTGACTGGCGTTCCAGTTACAGAGGACGTGACGCCGACTGAACGGGTCTGTCCTGATCCCTTCTACCAAGTTGGTCAACTGGTCGAAACCGGCGTATTTACCGTTAGCCCCCTGGTACTCTGCCCCAGCATGGCGCCACTGGAAACCGTACATCGGACCCATGTCCCCTTCGGCGTAACCTAACCCCCGAGCCGACAGGAAGGCGGAACTGGTGTTCCCCTTCCAGATCGGATTCCCCTGAGCTTCCAAGATCTTCGTATCTGTCGAACCGGAGATGAAAAAGAGGAGTTCCGAGACGATCTTATCGAAGGCGACCTTCTTTGTCGACAGGAGAGGGAAGTTGTACCGGAGGTCGTGACGGATCGGGTCGGGCGTGAAGAGACTGTACGTATCGATTCCCGTCCGGTTTGGTCGGACCGTTCCCTGAGTTAAGATCTTCCGGAGGAGGTTTAAGTAGTCAGTTTCACCGTTCTGCCTGCCGATCTCCGGACCGAAGATCCTCGAGTCGCTAAGATTATCGGTTCGGCTCAGGGGTAACCAGAGGGGATCCCAGAAGACGTCAGCCGTAAACTCCCCCGGAATGACCGTGAGATGGATCTGGTCGCAGAAGTGTCGGTAGTTGGTTAGGGCTAACTGGTAGATTTCAGCCCCACCGATGACCCAGATCTGATCGTACTTCCGATCCTTCGTCATAACGAGGGCGGCATGGAAAGACGGGACAATATCGACATGGGGATGTTCAGGCAGAGATAAGGTCCGACTGACAACGATACTGTGCCGGTCTGGTAAGGTGACTCCGATACTATCAAACGTCTTTCGACCCATGATCAGGGCGTTGTTCCCCTTCCCGATCGTCTCCTTTCGGAAGGTCTGGAGATCTCTCTTTACGGCTTGGACGACGTCTCTGTTTAGATCAGACTGGAGACCCGAGCGCCAAGGTAGGGTTCCGGCCAACCCGAGGCCGAAGTTCCGATCGATCGCAGCAATGACAGAAAACTTATACATCTTATTTCTACTAAAAATCGGTTTCTTAAAAATCAGATAAGTCAAGCGCCAACTCCGACAACGGTAAAGCCGATCCTCGTTAGGTTCTCCCAATCTAAGAAGTTTCGACCGTCGAAGATCGTCGGCGTCTCCGTTCTCTTCCTCATCTCCTGGTAGATCTGGGTGTAGTCGTACGTTAGGAAGACGGGCCAATCGGTTAAGACGACGATCAGATCGACTGCAAAGACGTCCGGACACAGCTGATCTGAGATGATGAGCTCAGGGAAAGCTTTCCGGATCTCTTCCGGATCGACTTTCGGGTCGTAGATGGTCAGTCGGTTTCCTTCTTTAAGGTTCTGAATGATCTCGGTACAGGGGGATTCCCGGGGATCGGACGTCCCTCCCTTGAAGGCGTACCCTAAGATCAAGATTTCCGCCTTACCCCGGGTCAGCTGACGAATCCGGCTGACGACCCGATCGACCTGACCTCTGTTAACGGCCAAGATTCCTTCGAAGTAGGCCGCCTGAACGGGGAGGTGCAAGGACCGACAGAGGTAACAGAGGGCCTGGACGTCTTTCCTTAAGCAACTGCCCCCGAAACCGATCCCGGCCTGTAAGTACTTGGGGCCGATCCGATCATCCGAACCGAGGATCCTCGTCAGTTCCCTCACATCCGCCCCTGTCTCTTCACAGATAGCACTGAGGGCGTTGATGGAAGAGATCCGTTGGGCCAACAGGACGTTGCTGGCCAGTTTAGCCAGTTCGGCAGAATAGACGTTAGAAAAGATGATCTTATTTTTTGGAACCCACGAATAGATTGCTGCCAATAAAGTCATACTTTCTACGTCCGCACCCCCGATCAAGACGCGATTCGGCTGTAACAGGTCGGCTACGGCTGTCCCTTCCGCCAAGAACTCCGGATTACTTACGATCTGGAAAGAGAAAGACGGATCTTCCTTCTCTTCAAGGAAGATCTCTCGGATCCGCTCAGCCGTCCTAACAGGAACGGTACTCTTCTCCACGATGACCTTACGGCCGGAAGCGACGTGAGCGATGGTTCGACAGACAGCAAAGAAGTTATCCATGACAAAGCCAGTGTCTGTTCCGGGGGTATTTACGGCGATGATGACGACGTCAGCCAGACTAATACCAGCTGAAATGTCAGTCGAAAACGTCAACCGTCCCTTTTCAGAAGTTGACATGACCTGATGTAGCAGGGTGGCTAATCCCGGTTCATAAAAGGGGCAAGTCCCAAGCTGGAAGGCTTGGATCCGTTTTTCATCGATATCGACGATGGTTACGGAGACGACCGGATTTTGACTGGCCATAACGATCCCCGTGATCGCCCCGACGTAGCCGGCACCGATTATACAGATCTTAATCATCTTTTGCTTAAAAGATAATTCTTTCGATTAGAATCTTGAATTTTTTAGGGTCTCTTACCTAAGAGAAACTAGCCGAGCATCTTTTCGTAGAGACCTTCCGGTTCATGCCATTCTGGATAGTCCCCCGGATATAGGTTGCCGATGGCTGAATCGTCAGCGATGGCTTCCCGAGCTGCCTTACTCTTCTTGGCTAAGGCCTGGATGATATTCTTCTCTACCAAGAGTTCTTTACTATTTCCGTAAAACATGTAGAGGTAAGCGTTACTGGCCAAGCCTTCCCGGGCAATCCGCCCCGCCACCTGATACATCTCTTGAAAGGAGTAACTGGGACTGACGAACATGATGCGGGGGAACCGTCCATCCGTATCGTGAAGGTTGATTCCGACGCCACCAGTCTTGACCGTCATGATTAACAACCGGTACTCATTGGTCGGTAAGTTGAACTTTTCGATGATTTCTCCTCGTATTTCCGCCTTGTCATCACCGGTAATGACAAGAGGGTGAAAATCGATCAGGGAAGATTCCGCAGCAAAGACAGACGCTTTATAATTGAAACACAAGATAATCTTCCGATTCGGATCGACTAGTAAGTTATCAACGGCTCTCTGAGCCATGTCGAAGACTTTACATTTTTCAACCATCTGGAGGGCTTCCCTCATCCGATCCAATGGGCCTTTCTTTGTCTTTGCCCCTGGAATAAGCCGGGGAATGTAAGCCGTTCGGTCTTTCTCGTTGTAGCTGGAGACGGTGATAAGTTCAGCAATCGCGTTTTTCAACTTCGGTTTATAATCCGGATGGATGTTGAAAAATCCGTTAAAGACAAAGATTCGTGCTCCATTTTCAAAAACTGTCTTCTTAGGTAGACCAAAGACGATCTCCGGTTTGATCACCTCCATATAGAGGCTACGACAGATTTTGGGAATCGAATCTTTTGTGAGTTTCGTCTGCATAATCTGCTTTGTTTTGGTCGGATTATACTGGTGACAGAAACTGATCAGACTATCCAGACCATCTAAGACGATCTGGTGAGTCGTTCGGTGAACGTAGTACAACTTTTCTTTTTCGATATATCCCATGAGACGAAGGAGGTTTATAATCTGATCATCTGCGTCGATCGGACTGGCCGACAAGAGGGCGAACCGACATCTTGATCCCTGAGTGGCGATCGGTTTAATGAGGGCTCGAACTGCTTTGTGGGTTGCACAGTTCTTCTTTACGTTCTGAATCTCATCTACGATAAGGAGAAAACCGAAATTAAGTAACTGAAAATACTGCTCGGTGGGTTCAAACGAAGTGATGACAGTCTGACGTAGATTACTACTCTCATGCATCGTATCGATCCGATTTAATAGCGGATTGCTTATATTATCCATAAATTTTCGCCCCGAGAGTTTCTGATAACTGAAGATAAAATGGATCTTTACCCCGAACTTTTCGGCTAATTTTCTCCAGTAGTTGGCGACGCTGACAGGACAGATGATGACGATGTCAAACTCGTAGTGCTGGGCGACAGCCAACGTCATGAACGTCTTTCCTCGTCCTGTACTCGACGTATCGATATACCCAGGACTACTAATCAGTACCGCTTTGAGTTTTTCTACCTGACCGAGTTGATCAGCGTTGAGTTGGATCGGTTGATTTAAGATCTCTTCTGGAACTTCTACCTCTTCCCCTTCATCCTCAAAGTCCTCCTCATCTTCGATAATCGGAGATCGACTGGACGATAGGCTCTTTCTAATCGGGGAACTCGGGGCGATCTTTTGGGGGGTCTGAGGGGTAAACTTCTCTCGGTGAGGGGATCGGCTCGGAGTCGGTTTAGGACGGAGTTCGGTGATCGGTTCTGTTTCTACTGATTTTTCAAGGAGTTTAACATCCGATTTACTTGGTGATAAGAGTTTTTCCGGACTTTTCTTTGGAGAGGCAGACTTTCTTACGAGGGAAGGTTCTGCTGTCTCCGAACTCTTCGATGACTTTAGAGATTTAACTAGACTGGGTGAGCTTGGCTTATCCAGTAAGGAAGTTCCTAGTCTAGATCGACTCGATGGACTGATTATCTTGGGAACTTTCGATTCTGGACTCAGTTCAATCTGTCTGTCTGCAGTTTGAGGAGCCTCTCGTCTTTCCGGTGATTTTACCAGCTTTTCAGTCTTTGATAGCTGAGAATCTGGCGTTAGAGGTCGACTGGGACTCTCTGTTAACGCTAAAGGTATTGCCGGAACGGTCTCTCCGTCAAAGTCGGCCATTTGAGATAACGGATATTTTCAGAGTCAAAATTTAGACGACTTTTGAAGTAAACCCAGAGAAATAAGCATTATAAACGATCAATTTATCTTTCAGTTTAATCTTTTATCTGTAGTAAAATGTCTATAAATCCCTTTTTAGTCTCGCTAAAAGACGAAGGGTCCTTGCAGCAAAGTCAAGGTAAGCCGTGTCAAAAAAGGTCTTTTGAGGCCTGTCAGAACAGGTGTGAATGGGAGAATAGCGTCTGTCGTTCAAAATCGGTCCGGAAACGGTTACTGGAAGAGTATCGAGTTATCGTCGATCCGGATGATCTTAACGACTCACGATATCAAGAAGCGAAGGAAGAGATCATGCTCATGACCGGATCGATCAGACAGTCGGCTACACTAGTAGAGATCTTGGAAGAATTCATTCAAAAGATCGAAGAGATCATCTCTGATAGACAGAATGATCGGTACGATTGGAGAAGGGTAAGATTAAGTAAACAGTTTATCTTTGAATCTCTACAGATCTATTGGACCACGTATACGTTAGACGGAACGTTCTTTCAGTGTTTCCGAAACGTTCAAGATTACCTGGAAAGATTCCACCTGTTTGATCAGGCTATCCCTCTTCATCTGACCAGTCTCTTCAGTGCAACTGACCTGTTTACCCTTGATCTGATCCAGTTTGACGGTGTTTTCTTGACGGGAGTGGTCGATCAGGAACAGATCGACCAGATCTTACTGAAAGGAGAGGTCATCCGATCGGACGATCTCTTCTTCTCTTTTAATGGACCGGAAGGACCGGAAGACCTTCCGGTCGATTGGGAAGCTGTAGTCGGACCTGATCTGGTCTTAACAGAAGACCAGATCAGAGCAGCAGAAGATAATATCAGATACTTCTTAAATCCGGATTCTGACCCGGTCTTCCTCTATAAGTACGTTGAAACGTCCTTTCCGATTCAGAAAAAGGAAATTCCCTTTTCTTTCCCTAATCTTAATAGTACGTCATACGAAATAGGCAAGAAACAGAAGAAGCTATTGGAAAAGACTCTGGCTATCTCAACCGACCCGGTCCGTCGAGCAGCCTTAACAGACAAGATTAGAGATTTATCTACCTACCTTACCATCTTAGAAGCAGATCGAGATAAAGAGGGGAGTTCCCTCTTACAACAGACGATCTTCCTGTTCCGTAAACTTCAGATTCCTATTAAAATCCAGACGATCTCAGCCGATCAGATTATCTTAACAGAAGAGATCGATTTTACCCGGGTTAAGGAGAGTTACTTAGCTCAAGTGCAGAATAGGGCCACCACAACCAGTCAGAAAGTCTTACTGGCTATCAAGACGGACGCAGGTTACGAACTACAAGGGGACTTTTCTGTCTTTTTGGGTAAGTATCTGGTTGATACAGGAACAGCCCTGTTTCCTATGAAACAGGGCAGAAAATCGCTCTTCTCTTGTCTGGTTATTTCGATCGATCAGGCCGATCTGACTCTGGAAACCCTGGTTAAACAGGTAAAAGGGATCGATCTCTCCCTCCCTTTTCGCCAACCTGGAGTTGGCAAGGTGATTAGCGATCTCATCGGAACATCTTGCCATCTGTTTACAGACAGTCTCCCTCTGCCTGAATCTGTAAAAGAAAAGGTAACAGATCTGTTAACTTGGGGGATAAGAAATAGAATTGAAAAATCCATAGCTGTAAGTCATGATGGAGATCTAGATACTCAAGGATTTTTTTCTTGGTTTACCGATTCTAATTTGACTTCTTCCTACCATAGTATTTACACAGAAAATACTAATAAAAATTTTTGGACAACCTTATTAGATATCATAGATATCAGGAACTATAAGGTTATACAATGGATCTGGTGGTTCTTTACTTGGATCGTAAACTTAATCCGATATCTCCTTTTTATACTCACATTTATTCTTTTTTATATTAAATATTCATTTTTAATTGCAAGTATATTGATTATAGCAGTTATATTACGGTTTGTATTTTTTCCATTTATACAGTCTAAAACACAAGATAATATCATAACATTTTACGAAAATATAGGAGGATTCATTAATAATTTTTGCTTAAAAATTAAAAATTTACTAGTAACTTATCTATTACCTAATGATAATAAAAAAATAATTATTTCTTTTTGGATTAATAACCTTTTTTTTAAACATAATAAAAAACCCGGTGTTAAAAGAACTAATCTATTAGAAAAGAACTAATCTATTAGATAAGTAGAACAGAAAATTTATGTTGATTTTTACTCAAAAGTTTTTTCTGTTTCTGTTTCAGCTTTAATGTTGCTAAAGCTGTAAGATGAGTAAATTCAGGAAGAAACGCAATCGGATTACCTGCTAGATTTAACTCTTTTAAGGAAGGTAAACTGGTAAAATCTGTGACTATGGTCAAGAGATTTAAACTCAGATCAAGAATCTTGAGAGCCGGAAGATGAGAGAAGTCGGGGACCTTGATTAACATATTTTCCTTAAGAAAAAGCGTTTCTAATTCAGGAAGGTGAGTCAGATCAGGGATCATCTTCAGTCGATTCCAACTTACATCAAGGGTTTTTAAGTTGGGTAGTCCGATCAGATCAGGCATAGTCGAAAGCTTATTTTCGGATAAGTTAAGGATTTTTAGCGTCGATAATCGAGTAAACGTTGGAAAATCTTCCAGAATGTTACGAGAAAGATCAAGAGTCGTTAAGTTAGGAAAAGAAGAAAAATCTGGAATTTCCTGTAACCGGTTACCCTTTACATCGAGAGTAAGGAGGGTAGATAGACAGGTAAAATTAGGAATCTGACGTAACCGGTTATCCGATAAGACAAGGGTTTCTAAGGTTGGAAAGCCTGTAAAATCCGGGATCTCTTTTATCAAGTTCTTCAGTAGATTCAACTGAATCAAGGTAGGAATATTCTGAAAATTCTGTATTTTTGATATGTTATTGTCGATCAGAGTTAGGATCTTCAGGTTCCAACCCCTCTTTTTAAAGTAATCGTCGAATAAAAGGATATCATCATTCTTCAATTTCGCTATACATTCTAAAACTTCGATATCATCATTCAGAAGGTAAAACTGTGAACGGAAGAAGAACTCTTTGTACTTCTTATTTTCCGACATCTCTTCACAGAACGATCGAATAACGAGGGGTGGAAGGGGGTCGATCTTCGGAATCCTTATATTTTCTATCGGAATTAGACTGGGTCGTTTGTTTACAGCCTTAAAAACCGTCTTATTTTTAAGGATTTTTTTCTTTGGAACCGGTTTTTTCAGATTAAAGAACTGATCGATCTGATCGAAGATCTCCCCATCTGGATAAAGCAAAGGAACAGGAGATTTCTCTCTCTTTCCTCTCCTACTTTTAATCAGCGGTATATCTTCTCCTTCCTTCGGATCAGGTTTCGTCGATCGAACTTCTTTTGGAATCAAAATAGACTGAAACCTCTCAATTCTCTCATCGATCTGGTGTAAGAGGGGAAAGAGATCGAGCTCTTGAAATCCTCCATCGTTAGGAAATGGGATTAACGGTGGTAACTCCGGTAGATATGACATTTCTTTTACGTTTGATATACAAGAGGTATTAGGAAAACTCATTTATTTTTGAAATTAGGTCTTGATCAGGCATGATTTCATCAAATCTGAGATTTCAGAAAACTAGGTCCAGAATCTGTTGCGCCATTGACAACCCAGTTTTTAGATCTAATATCCACTTGGAAGAGGCGATAAGAAGAGGAAGATTTTTCTCCTCAAATAAATGTTCTCCGCTTCCCTAAGGTCAAAAGTTGATCCGATAAGACGAGATCGGACCCAACCGTGTCGAGACCTCCCTTCTTCTACCTGTCGGGAAGACTGTGAATGGGTGAAACCGGAAGGATGTCGGTTAAAACCGATCCGGCAACGGTTGTTAGACGAGTATCAGATCTTACTCGATCCAACCCTACCCGGATATCAACAGGCTGTTACAGAGATTGCCGCTATGATTTCCATCGTATATAAAGATACGGAGATCTTGGAACGGTTCATCGGTACGGTGGAACAGATCATAAGAGAACGGAAGACCGGGACGTACGACTGGCGGAAGGTAAACCTGAGTAAACGGATCATCTTTGAAGCTCTCCAGATCTACTGGACTACATACACCCTAGGCGCTACGTTCTACCAGTGTTTTCAGAACGTTCGGGACTACTTGGGACGTCTTCTTACCTTCGATGGTAACCCCCTCCTTCCAGATCTAATCCAGTCTGTTCCCTTGCACCTGACCAGTCTCTTCTCTACATCCGACCTGTTTAATCTGGAACTGATCGGATTCGATGATATCTTTATTACTGGCGTTGTCGACCAGACTCAGATCGACAAGATCTTATCGGACGCCGGAATCATCCATCCTGCCGACGTCTTTCTCCAGTTGGATACCCGGCTAACTGGAAAGGTAGAGAACATTTTCAATCAGGGAAAAACGCCCATACTTATCGATTTGGAAGCGATCTCGTCTCCTGATCTGGTTTTGACAACGGATAGGTTAAGGATTGCCAAGGAAAATTTAGCCTTTTTTAACGACACCCCTGAGGCAGAACGGATGTTTCAAGAGTATGTCAAGAAAACGTTAAATTTCATCGATAAAGAGAGGAAGGAGTTCTTAGATCTCGTTCAGTACATCCCCCTCGATAACACGTCCTATAAAGTGGGGACAGCTCAGAAGAAGATCCTAGAAAAGACGTTGATTAATATGCCTACGTCGATACGTCGAGAGTTTTTAGAACGGAAGTTGAGAGACCTGACAGGATACTTAAACCTCTTAAGAGACGATAAAGAAGGGAGTTCCCTCTTGAAAAAATTCTTAGACTTGCTCCGATATCTCCAGATTCCTGTAACAATCCAGACGGTTTCTGTAAACCGGCTCATCTTGACTCAAGAGATCAACTTCAATCTCGTTCGGAAAAGTTATGAAGCTCAGATCAAAAATAGAGCGACAACGACCAGTCAGAAGATCCTCTTAACGATTAGAAAGAAAGAGGGATATGAGATTCAAGGCGATTTTTCTATCTTCTTGGGTAAATATCTGGCAGATACGGGGACCGACCTAACCGCTCTGCCTCATCAAGGAAGTCTTCCCGATCAGAGTTTCTCTCTCCTGGTCGCTTCAGTCGACCAAGACCAGATAGCTTTAGAGACGATCGTCGAAAACTGGAAGACGTTCGACTTTTCTAACGCCTTCCGGAATTCAGCCGTCTCTAAGATATCAACGAAGGTGATCGATCAGGCTATTTCTTCCTTCACCAGTCTTCTTAACCTTCCCAACTTTCTTAAGACTCAAGTGACTAACTTCTTGACTTGGAAGGTCAGAGATGAGATAAGAGGTTACGTAGAGATCGGTCACCCTAATATAGATCTGGATACAGAATTTCCCTGGCTTTTCGACCGACTGACTGAACTTTCGTCGAAAGTCTCTTTTAACGGGAAAGGATTCTGGAAAACCTTAGAACGTTATCTTCCTCGTTCCATTATGGTAGGTATCATAATATTTATTAGTATCCTCTCCCATTTAGTTATTCTTCTATTTATTCTTCTATTTATTCTGTTGACAGGGTCTATCTCTATCGTCGGCTTAGTTGGTGTATATCTTATCTATCAACTTCTACAGCTAATATTTAAATCGACGAGTGTTATTAAAAGGGTCGGTGAAGTTATCTTAACTTTCCCCTATATATTCTTCTTATATTTTTCATTTATGCTAATGTTTGTAATCGGAAAGGTTTTAGGCTATACAGACGACGAAATTGTTAATGTATTTAAGAACTTAGTAAGAAACAAATTTCCTCTCCTGAATAAAATTTATGAAGATAGAATCATCGGAAAAAGTTTTAGTGATATTATTTTTAAAAAATAATATCACTAAAACTTTTTCCGAAAAGAAGTAATTTCTGATCAGAAACACGTCTACTTTTTGCCGATCAGTCTGATGGGTGGAAGTTTTGTTGTCCGTCGGATCGTCATGAGAGGATGGTTACTTAAAGGGGAGATGATGACCCCAGTACCCGGATAGTCCTTCTTTCCTCCTCGAGACACGTCCTTATCTTGAACGTCAGATCCGTACCCGGACTTGTACGGACTGAAAGACGTGACGACGGAAGACGCCAGACTGGTCGGAGGCTCGATCAGATCATCGGCCAAACAGTCTTGGCAGACGCCGTCTTCGGCATTCGTATAGTACGGGTACGTCTCGTCGAACGTCAGAATCGGTTTTCCTAACCGCTCATTCACACTGTTGTGGAACTGGACGGTCCATTCGAAGAAGCCGGCGTCGCGCCCTTTAATCGTTCTATTCCAGTAGGGTTTGAACGGATGCTTCTTCAAGTACGTCTTGAAATGGTCCTGACACTCCAAACACTTGAAGTTTTCCGCCAAGATCTGCATGTTCTTAACGAAAGCCTTCTTCAGTTCGTCCGTCGTGGCGTGAGCCGCCTGTAAGTGGATCAGGAACCAGATTCCAGTAAAGGTGGCTTTACTGGTAAATTTAGACGGATCCATCCTTATTTTAGAAGTAAACGTTAATTTTAAGAGGGGTAAATTTCTCCCTCTTAAGAAGGAAAAAAATTGATTGTTCCCTTCCTTTCTTCCAGATCCGAAAAGATGCCCTACGATCAGGATAGTTCGGAAGAGACGTACAGAGACCGGATCGAGAATCGGATTCAGCTGATCCCGTTAAGTCTCGGTGTCAGAGAGTTTGATCGGAATCCGTACAGTATCGAAACGTACTTGACCTTCTTAGACGAACAGAAAGGGAAGGAAGACAATAGAGATAAACTCTACGTTAGTCTAGACTGGGAGTTCAACCGGGTCGATCTCAGTCAATTAATCGATTATAAGGAGGCTTTAGCCCGGTTATCTTCCGATTTTACGACCATCTTCTCTCTCTACCATGCACATCTGGAAGAGTATCAACGACTCTTACCCCCAGACGAATTCGCCGACCGGTCAGAACAGTTGATCATCTTTATGAAGCCAGATCAACTGTCTGGCCGATCAGGAAAGAAATATACGATCGTTTTGGAAAACCTCTTCCATCAGGTCAACGAAAAATATCTCGATTCCCCCTTCTACTTCTGTTGTGAGGAAGATCTGGTTATCGAGATCTTTTCTCTTACGTTGAGTCACAACTTTGCTATCTACGACTGTAACTGTCAGGAAGACTTTACTTATCGACAGGGAGAGAGATAGGAATTTACTTCTTCCCGGAAGCTTCGGAAAGTAAGATCCAATGTTTTTAATAAAAAACATTGGTAAAGATCAGATTTCCTCTTGATCTCGTGAAGATATCTTTGAGAGGAGATAGACAGCGATAAGCTCCGTCATAACGGTTAGGGCGGCTGTTAAAAAAGATCGGAAGATCAAATTCTGATACATATAAGGGGTTAAAACGAAAAGATCTCTGATTTTCAGGTGGTCTTTCCGATTAATCTCTAACGTGATACCGATAAAGCAGATTGCTCCCCCTAACATCATCAGACAGAAGCCTAAGATACTTTTACTCTGATTTAATAAGCGTAACCGATCTCCTCTACTCGGAAAGTCTGGTGAAGAGGAATGGCCACAAAAGAAGTCTCTTAACGTATCAGATCCAAAAGTCGAACATATGTCTGTCCGGATCAGAGCGACGATCGCGATGCAAATTCCGATTAAAAAGATGGAAATTCCGATAAAAACCGACCAGATGAACTTAATCTCCGTCTGAAAGAGGCAGACGGAGAAGAGATCGGTCGTGTAGTAGAGGAAGAACGTAAGACTGGGGACAGTGGTTCCTAAGGTTAGGAGACCGACACTGTCCTGATCTCCGATCGATCGGTCGACCAGATAGTAGATCGTCCCGATGATACAGGTTAAGAGGACTATAGGAATCAGGAAAACCGTTACGACGACGGTCGATAAGAGGCCATACATAAAGATGTTCGCAAGGACCATTTATCCCTGATACAGGAGAAGTAAACTTTCAATTTGTAGCCTGTCCACGGAGAGGAAACGTCAGATCTCCGCTCATCTTCCACAACCGGACGTTGTGACCAATGTTGACGTAGTCCATGAAACTGGCCCCGTAGACCTTTTTGACCTTACCGGTCGAATCGGTTAGACTGTGTGGGTCCCGGTGGAGATGGACGTACTTGATGGCTAAGCGGATCATAGCGTGGATCGTCTTCCACCCGGACTCTCGTGTCTTCTTGTCGATGATCGAATTTCCGTCTGCATCCTTCGTCTTGTACAGATCGATGAAGAGGTTGACCTTATCTTCCGGCAGGTCTTTGAAGATACTGGCGACGTTATCCAGGAAGAACTCTTCGTCCTTCTTGTACATGAAGTCCCAGCAGTTTACCCCTGTTCTCTGTCTACTCCCGTCATTTTTAACTTCGACCGGATGACACCCATCGATGAAGCCTTCGATCAGCCAGACGGGATCCTTCGTCTGGATCATAGTGGGGATAAAGTTAAAGATGATCGGACTGATCTTCGTATACCCCTCCTTATACAGGTTGTCAACGGCCTTACAGACAGTCGTCGCAAGGGCTACCGCTTTCTTCTTAAACTGTTCCTCTAACGGAACCTCGTCTGATGTCATTTCGAGTTTAAGATGTTCGGAAAGAAGGTTTAAGGAATCAGAATCGAGAAAGGGATTGAGGTGACAAGTAAACCGGGTCAACGGGAGGTGAGAAAAGTTAGGAACCGGAGAAAGTAGGTTTCCCGCGACCATCAAGACTTTTAACTGAACCAGCCTTTCTACTCCGGAAAGGTCAGACAACCGGTTGTTCGATAAGGTTAACGTCTGAAGGGACGTCATCTCCCAGATCCGATAAGGAAGCTTGCTTAACCGGTTCGATGTCCCGTCCAACGTTCGTAGTCGGGTCAACCGGACTAAGCCCGGGGGGAAGGTTTCGACAAGATTGAAGGGAAAAGCCAAGGTTTCTAGGTTTTCCAGTCGACTTAAGGTACTTGGAAGTCTGGTCAACCGGTTCCGATCGGTCTGTAAAGTAACTAAGTTTGTCAAGAAACCTACCGGTAGGTCCGTTAGGTCGTTCTGGCCCAGATCGAGGCTCCGTAACGTGAGGGGAAGGTTTACAGGAACTTCGGGTAACTGGTTATCTCGGAGACAGAGACTCTCTAACTTAGGGAAAGAAGAGAAATCGAGGAGGTTAGCCAGGGCGTTTGAGGGTAGACTCAGGTGTTTCAGCTCGGTTAACCGTTCGAGCGGGGTAATGTCGGTCAGGTAACACTGGTAGAGGCTTACAGAGACGGGGACATTGTCGGATAGCCTGTCCTCAGATTCCTCTAAGGTCCTAGAGGAATCTCTAGTAAGCCAGGTTTCCACCACCTGATCTAGATTAAGTCGTTTCCCTTGCCATCGGATCAACATTTACCAGGGCAGAAAGGTGACCATAAAGGATTATTTTTTCGTCTAAAATGAGTAACCCGTTCCTGGAGATCGTCGCCGACGGCCTCCAGTATACGTTGCACAAGTGGGTACACTACTTTCCGATCTACGAACGGTACTTTCAACTGTTGAAAGGGCGGACGGTCCGGATCTTGGAGATCGGAGTTCAGAACGGTGGGTCCCTCGAACTGTGGAACCGTTACTTTGAGGGGGACTGTGAGATCTACGGTCTGGATATCGATCCGAACTGTCTCCAGTTCGGTACAGACAAGATCCACATCATTATCGGAGATCAGAAAGATCGGGCCTTTCTGACGACGCTAACCCAGTTGTACGACAAGTTCGACATCGTTATCGATGACGGTGGTCACCGGATGGAAGAGCAGATCACGACGTTTGAAGTCTTATACCCCCACGTGAAGGCAGGGGGCATCTACATCTGTGAGGATACGCACACGTCTTATATGCCTGTCTACGGGGGTGCTCCTTCCCCTGACCTTCCTGCTTTCCAAACAACCTTTCTCGCTTACGCTCTAAATCTGGTCCACGACCTCCACTTCCATCACATGGGACACCAACGGACCCCCTTTAACCTGACGTGCCGTTCCATCTGTTTCTACGACAGTATGGTCGTTTTTACGAAGGAAGATGGCCTGATCCAAGAGCCGAAGTCGGTCATCTATAAACAGGAATCCCCTGTCGATCCGATCTAATCTATGTAGTTTAACTGATTATTCCCCTTAATGTTACGAGCAGAAAGGGATGGAACTCCTCCAGTATCTAAACTTCTTCTCGGATCAGACAGAAGAGATCGACTTAGAGAAGATCTCCTTGACTGACGAAGACCTGATCTTTATCGATGTGTACGTCGAAAAGAGAGGCTTACGGCTACAGAAGCTTAGTGTTTCGGAAAATAATCTGACGTGGCTCCCTAATTTTACCGGCTTAACCTACTTAACCAGTCTAACCTTATCCAACAACCAGTTCACCTGGCTCCCTACTTTCTCCGGCTTAGAAAACCTGACTCGCCTCGATCTGTCAGATAATCGGTTGACCTGGATTCCCGATCTCCTCTTCCTGCCCCGGTTGACCGTCTTGAACCTTTCGGGAAACTACTTAAGGATGGTGCCCGATTTTACCAGTCTTCCCAACTTGACGGGCCTCCACCTGGCCGATAACCTCTTGACGACTGTTCCTCCGTTTACCAGACTGAGTCACCTGATCTATCTGGATCTCCGGAACAACAAGTTGAGAAACATTCCCCGATTCACCTTCTTCTACCTGATCCTGTTACGTCTTACCGGCAACCTGTTGGATGAACCACCCGATCGGCAGAGACTGCCTTACCTCATGCAGCTTGACGTCGACGTCGACATCGAAGAAAAGACCGGGTTTACCTGTCCCCCGTCCTTAACCTTTCCTTCCCACCAAGCCATGTTACGAGACGTAGTCAAGATGACGGACCGTTGAAGCAAAAAAGTCTGATCTACATACCGATGTAGATCATTTTAGAAAATAACTGATACTTTCCCTTCCTATCTCCGAGCAGAAAATGGTTCTCCGATATCTACTGAACGATCTTTTCCGGCTGATCGATCAGTCGACCGATATCACGAAAAGAAAACCGATCATCCTGGTCTTTAACCTGTCAGATCCGGATTCTCTGCTCAATCAACTCTTAACGGACCGGCGAATCGGAGATGGTCTGAAAATCCGGTCGGGTCGATCTAACGGATCCTATCAGATTAAGGTTTTTACCGGGAAAACCTTAACAGATGAGGGTTTTGATCGGTTGATCGACCAGCTAGATGACCGGTTAGATGACCGGTTAGAGGATTCTCAGATCGTTATCGTCGTTGACGTAACCTGTAACCTGGCTCTATCGAGACAGAACGCTCTTATCATACGTTCTCAGGTAACCTTGGTCACAATCGAGGACCTATCTGAAGCCCGATCCGAGACCCGAAATCGACTCTTGAGTCGATTTAAGGCCCGACCTCGTTTGTAACCTCTTATTTTGATGAAGATAAGAGAGAAGATATTTTCCAGTCTCTTCCGTTTCCACTGAAAAATCTTATCCTTCTAAAATGGGCAAAGGTGAGCAGGATGACTTGGAAGATACCCCGGGTCCCCCTTTAAACCGGGAGATCGGAGAGAAACTCCGTTTGATCAGTGAATACTACCGGTTAGATCCGGATCAGAAAGTTCAGTTTAAAGCCAAAGCCTACCAGACGGCCAGTATTACCGTCAGTGACTACGAGCATCAGATCAAGTCGGGAGCCGAAGCCGAGGAGAACATCGAAGGGGTCGGCAAGAGTATCGCTGAAGACATCCAAGAGTATCTAGATACAGGCCGAATCAGTCGTTTAGATGAACTGGAAGCCGCCAACCCCGAAATCAAGAAGACGTTGGAGTACTTCATGTCCTTGTACGGAATCGGTGTAGAGACGGCTGCTAAATTCTTCAAGAAGGGGTACCGGACGCTGAAAGACCTGTGGGATTCGTCCGACTTAACGGAAGCCCAGCGGACAGGAATCCTCTGGCGGAACCATATTAACAGACCCGTCTTACGGGAGGAGATCGATCTGATCAACGAAACGTTGTACACCCTCCTGTCGGTTTATGACATCGAATTTGAGATCTGCGGTTCCTACCGGCGGGGAGAACCGGTCTCTGGGGACGTTGACGTGTTAATTAGGAAACAGGGGACCTACAACATGGAGCAGATCATCGGCTTACTTCGGGAGATCCTGCCAGCGGACCTGGCTTTCGGGTCTAAGGTCTACCGGGGAATCATCCGGTTGAGCCCTAAATATAACGGACATCGGATCGACATCCGTCTGATCGAACCGGAGTACTGGCCGTTCGCCCTCCTCTACTTTACGGGATCAGGTCGATTCAACATCCTGATGCGGAGCCGAGCCATCAGCTTAGGCTTAACGCTGAGTGAATACTCCCTCTACGACGAAAATGGGAAGGATATCCGGGGTATCAAGGACGAACGGGACATCTTTACGAAGTTGGGTGTCAAGTTCCTGACCCCGAAACAGCGAACGAAAATCCTGGACCACCTGACGATCCTCTAGTATATTTAAATCTGAGTCAACAGGTCAGTCTGCATCTGTCGGAAGACGTTCTGCCCGACGAGGGACGTCGGACAGGTCTTAAAAAACCCGATATCGTCAGGTCGGAGACACCGGACCTGATCCGTCTTTGGATCGTAGTATCCGTTAAACCAGACGTTATCCCGAAGCTTTAAGAGGATTGACGTTTGAGCGTCTTCCAGCGTATCCGTCTTCTGCTCGGCCTGGTTCAGATAGAACGTCCGGTAATCGAAGGGGAGCTCAGCCCCGTAGATCTTCTGATCCAGGAGACAACCGATCTGGTAACCGGCTTCCAAGACCGTTCGACTCAGCCCGATCTCCTTCTGATCGATCGTTTCCCTCTTCTCTAAAACGTCCCCGTTGATGATCTTCGGATAGATCAGTCGGATACCAACCCGATCTGTTGCGAAGAGCATACTCTGGACGTGAGGGTACCGGATAACGGGGTAATGGAGGAACTGGGTGTGGAAGTTGACGGTTAGACCAGCCAGTTTCACCTGGTCGGTTAACAGACCAGTTAAGGAAGAAATCCAGCTTTCCGTGACAAATGGACCCGAAACCGTATCGTTTAAGAAGATAAAGTAGTCGTACCGATCGATCTCCCACTCCCTCAGACCGTCGTACCAGGCGGAGAAGTCGTACCCTTCATTAGACCGACAGATGATCAGGCGCCACTTCCGATTGAGTTTGCCGTCTTTCTCTAGAGAACAGGTGAAACCGTTGATGATCAGCCGGTATTCGATATTTTCCGTCTCTGTCATGCCGAACTGATTGAAGATCTTCAGGTTTTTCAGACCCTCTTCCGATTCGTGATAGGCGTACAAGACGAGGATCTTAGGCATTTTAACCGGGACGACAGTTATTTTAAGGTTACTGAATCAGATTTGACGGATCCAGAGAGAGGCAGCTTTCTTTCTCGGATATAAAAAAGATGTTTATCAATCCCTGGGTCTGTATCGGTGGCGTCATCCTCCTCATCGTCCTGATCTGTATCTTGACGTACAAACCCCGAAAGTATCCGTTTGTCGGGCTGGATCTCAACCGGATCGAAGAGTACGAGATGAACAAGGACTTAACATCCAGGGATGAAACCATCCAGTCTGAAGTCCTGATCCCAAATGAAGAGACTGGGACAGACGGCTTGACCCTACCGGTAGAGGCAACTTTGGCTTACCTTCAGGAAGGTCCGATCGATCTGACGCCTAAGATCAGTCTGCCTCATTTTAAGACTAGACCTTCCAAGTATAATAGACCAGGGAGTAAGAAGTTCATGTCGGCGGGAGAACTGATCTGTAAACGAACGTTAGAACGGATCTTTAAGGTCCCTTTTACTAACCAGCGGCCCAAGTTCCTCCTCAATCCGGAGACCGGCCGGCAACTGGAACTCGACTGTTACAACGAAGATCTAGGGATAGCCGTCGAATACAACGGTCCTCAACACTACGTCTACCCGAACCAGGAGTCGGAACGGGGACGCCAGACGTTCGAAGAATTTAAGAACCAGATTCGACGAGACCAGTTGAAAGCCGACCTCTGTAACGCCAACGGTATTACGCTGATTACCGTTCCCTACAACGTCCCGAAAGAAGACATTCCCCGGTACATTACAACCTTTTTAGACACGACTGTACGGAGAGAGATCGAGATTGAGGAGACGTTAGACGATCTGTCTGACGATTTATAAATTGATAGGTTTCTCTGTTACTTCACTTTCTTAAGATTATAAGATAATGGGTGTTTCTGTCAGATCTCAAACGCCCTTTCATCTGATAGATGAGATATCTCTATCCGTTCAGACCCGTTTAGATTTAGAATGGAGATATACAGATAAACCTCTCTATCCGATATATTATGCGAATTCCTTTCTAATCCATAAATATCAGCCCTTACTACCCTTACCAGTTAAATTAACTGAACGACCCGAAGAAGAGATCGATCTCCAAGACCAGTTTAACCCTGTCTCCGATAGACAGTTGTAAAAATACTATCTATTTCTATTTTAGATCCATGAAGCCTTTTCATGACTCTCATAACTGATCTTTTAAAACCTTATCTACTAGGAAATGGAGTCTCCAGTCTACCCTCTCAACTATTCGCCCGGGCTGATCGTGGAGACGTATCCGTTACCTCAAGGGGGAAAAACCTTCGTTTGTCAAGATTCCTGCCTTTTTTCTGGAACAAAACAGCGAGGCCTCCCCTACTTCCACTGGTTGTACGACCAGGGGTATCAGAACGTCGTTATCGTCAGTTCTACCAGCGGTTACTCCCAAGTGGCGACGAGTTGGGCCTGTTTCAACAGTGGCTTGAAAGCCCAGATCGTACTGAAGAAAGAGGAACCGAGGTCCGTCTTGACCGACTACGCCTACCGGTTTGGTGCCACACTGATTGAAATTACCCCTGACGATCCCCGTTTACCTGTGCCGGGTCAGGTCACGACGACGGGCATGGAACAGATCGCCCAAGCTTACGCAGACGAGTATAACAAGCAAGGGATAAAGAGTAAGTTTATCAAGACCGGCCTCCACGAAGAAGCCTTCATCTCTTTCCTGGCGGAAAATATCCGCCAGGCCGCTTCCGAAGCTACGTTATTAACTCCGGAAAAAATGTTTGCTATTAGTTTAACGCAAGTACCACCCCGACGTCTCTGGCTCGTCTGTGGTTCCGGGACCCTTCTTCAAGCCTTAGCGACCGTCTGGCCGGACACAGAGTTCCTGATCGTTGCTGTCGGGTTTCCCGTTTACTCCGACCTCTTGACTAAGGTCAAGACGTACAAGATCTACCGGAGTCGTTATAAATACAACGATAACGTAACGGGGAAAGACGTTCCCCCCTACCAGGCTCTCCTCCACTACGACGCCAAGATCTGGGCTTTCGTTACTAAGTACGGTCTGGATGGGGACTTTATCTGGAATGTCAAGTAACAGATCTGTCTTTAAAGATAGATCTGTCCCCAGAAAAGATGAGTTTACATTACCTCTCATCTTTCTATTCCCATCATGTTACCGTACAGAGGAACGTCGTTCCTCTTGCCAAAGGCATGTCAGAGACCTTTTCAGGAGGGAGTTTCTCCTGATAGTATGATGAATACCCCCTCCCAAGAGGGAGAGAGCCTCTGGTTAGACGACATCCGAGTGACCCTCTTCCTCTTAACCATCTACTTTCCCGATCGGACGATCGCCGTAAAGATCTTCCCGCCCCTTCGGCACCTCAAACTGCGACGGTTCGTCCAAGTTCAACCGAGTCGACCCCGGATATTAACAGACCAAGAGATCGAAGCGCGGAGGGTAAAGAATGCCGAAAAGAACCACTTTCGACGTCTACGGAAGAAAGCTCGAAAGAAAGCCTTGCGAATGCCCCAGCCAGATCTGCAGCCGAACAGGAGAGATCCGGAATTCTTTATTGAACCCAGCCCGTTTGACCATCTCCAGTTGGAACTTACCCATCCCGAAGATAAGACCCCTGATAAGTCTGTCTCTCCATTCCGTCGATGTCAGATCGACCTGACTTACTTCCTCCCAGATCTGATTTCTACAGAAGGTCTCCGATCCTTGACCGTTCCGAACGCCGGAGGGAGATCGGAGATCAGTGAGATGTACTCGATCGACTACTTCAACCGGTTCTACGGAAGTGACCAGACGATCTGTGAGACGGAGGTCAGCTACTGGGTCCGGTACAAGATGGTCGATTTCATCACTACGATCCGGGAGATCCGGGTGGGGGTCTCTGTAGCGAGAGCCATGGGGTATCCGGATGTCCAAGCCTTTACGGAGAAATCGGCCCGAAAACTCCTCAAAAAGAAGATCTTCGGCCTAATCATCGCCCGGAATGCCGTAAATGAGGAACACTCCTTCTTCACCTGTATCGTCCACCTCTGGTGTCAGACAGTTAAGATTGCTGAACTGATCCGGTTGGCCTACTACCGGTTGTTAGCCGAAGATACGGAGATCGGAGAGTCTCTCCACCTGTATCTGACCGTCTGCTCCGACCCTCGGATCTACAAGAATGGAGAACAAGTTTTATCTTCCTAGAAATAGGCAGATATGATGGTTCCCGGTAAGAGTAGTAGTCTTCCTGGTCTACCCACTAAGCTCCACGCAGGAACTACCGCTCCGGCAACCGCTCCCAACACAAGTAACAGTAGTAAAGAAAACCAAGATTTTAATACATCGCCCCTCTTTTCCCTCCCGTTAATGACCCGGTTGGCCAATCTGACGAACAACCTGAACGGGGACGTCGGCTCTGGTCTATCTGGAGGGGATCTGTCTGAACTGTCATCGGGAGTCTTGTCGGCCGGAAATCGAGGTCTCCATCTGGAGTTAGACGAAGAGAAACTGAAAGGGATCTCTCATCCTGGTCTCCGGACGGACCGTCCGGCCCGGCCCGGGAGTAGAGTCGTCGGAAGTCAGATCCCAGTTGAACCGGGTATGGGGCTAACCCACCCGTTCACGATCAACGTTCCGATTATCGTTGCTAGTGGCGTCATCTTCATCGCTATCCTGGCTTGGTTCGAAGTTCTCAGATCTCTCTACGACCGGACGTGGGAGTTTGCTGACGAGGCTGGTAGATACGAAGTGACGATCGAACGTCTCGGTTACGCCGTCATGGTCACCTGTATCTGCATCCTCTTGATCTACATCTTCTACCAGTTCTACCGGACGGTTACGGGAAATAAGAACCTAACGGTTATCTGAGAAAGGAGAATTACTTTAAAATAAGTTTTTTAAACGTAAATTATGAGATCACCCGTCAGTTCCTATGTCGGTTTCATCTTGATCACCTTTATCTTGACGTATTTCATCTGTTTTGCAGCTGTCTCTCTCGTTCCTCCAACCTGGCTCCCCCTATCTGTCGCTCTCAGTCTGACCATTGTGGCTACGGTTACAGCCTTGATCGGAAACTGTTAAGGTATCTCTAAGAAAAGAGCTATTCTGTTACGTTTTTCCTGCTATCAGGAAAAATGGCTCCAACCATCTCCGTAAGACCGCAAGCCTCAGAGTTTCCGAAAAACAAGATCCATATCCTCATTTCCTGGGTCTTCTGTCAGTCCCTCTCTTCGGTCGGTAGTCTCTACTTTCTGATCTTGAGTTTTACGTACGGCCTGATCTTGGCTCCCTTCGGGTCGGGTCTCTTCTTCCTCGTCGTCTCTATCCTGGCCTACGAGTGGTTGATCTACGTCTTTGCTCACGGAAGATACGGACCTCCAGCTACGTTTTGGGAAGGGGATCTGAGAGCCGGCGTTATCTTAGCCTCGATCTTAGGCTGGATCATCGGCCGTACAGTCAGTGGGTACGAGATCTTACCGTCGGGCGTTCCCTTGTAAGAAATTAAGGAGATAGTTTTTATCGAAAAACTATCCAACGTGGGGATATAAAACGGGCTAAACCGGTTCTTATGAACCGTTTAGATAAGTTGTTTTTATATTAAGAATTTACGATTTTTTGGGGTTGAGGATCTTTTCAGAAAGGGGAAATGTTGGCTTCTAAACTATTGAGGGGAAGATCGATCGATCTCTTCTTTCACCATCTTGATGATGTAGAGGAAACGAGTGATGTAGTTGAACTTGAATGTGAAGCCGTCTTTTTCTTCTTTGGATTTATCACACTGTTCAAAGTATCTGATGATAATCGGGTAGAGACTCTTAATCGATTCGTACTTTGAAGGATCCAAAACGATCATATCTACGACTTTATTCATAGCCATAAAGAGAGACAAGTCGAACCGTTCTACAGCGTCTCTTCCGTTTGAAGCAGGATAACCTTTGTGTTTGAAGACGTAAACGTTATCTTTCTTATCAGCGATACTCACCACATAAGGTTTGCACGTAAGTAGCGCAAAATCGTTATCAAAACGGCTGTGAAGCAGGCCGGAAAAGTAACGGGCTTCGTTGATACGGTAACCGTTAACGGTAGGAGCAAAGGAAGTCACGGCATTAAAAATGTCTTTATGCGACTTCAAAGTTCCGTCTGGGTTCGTAAACCAGATCTTCTGGAGGATGTCCCAGTTGTCTGGTCTGTACATCCCTACTGTTGCCATCTGGGCGAACTGAGCGGGATTAGTAGCAGGTCCTCTTGTCACAGGAAAAGAAGGAGTGGGATAGCCGTTAGGAATCTGAGGTCCCATGCTGGAAGGGGGAACAACCCCAAGAAAAGCCTGGGTTTGCGTCGTAACTTCAGGCAGAGGTGTTTGGGGTTCACTCTTCTTCTTGGGAAGTTTTCCTGAAGGAGAAGGCTGACGTGGTTCCGTCTTCTTTGGAGGCGGAGCCACGCGAGTTTCCTTCCTGTTCCCCTTCATTTCTGGAGGGTTCACTTCGGAAGGACCCTGTTCTGTAGGCTGAACTTGAGGTCCTTTCTTGTTTTCCTTCATTTCTGAAGGGTTCACTTCGGAAGGACCCTGTTCTGAAGGTTGAACTTGAGTTCCTTTCTTACCCTTCCTTCCTTTCGGAGGAAGAGGCGAAGATGAACTTGAAGCTTGAGGTTTTTCCTGAGATCTCTGATCCTGCATCTTAGGTTGCTTGAGGATCGATTGGGGTCTCAGATCAGTTTTAACTGATCCTTCCTTTTTAGGGGAAGAATTAGTCTTTGGATTTGGAGTTTTTCTTTGAGAAAAAATCAGAGCGTTGACTCCACCGACAGGTAATCTTCTAATAATTTTTTTGTCGATGCAGAACTCAAACTTCTGGATAACTCCATTATCCTTTTGGGTTGCAAACTTAAAGATAAAGAATTCATCTTCAAGTAGGTCAAATTCGTCTTGATCAAGGGATTGATCGAAGGCGGTGGTGTAGCGAAAAATGCTGGTGTAAGCGGACATTTCTTGCAGTGTTTTCGTTAAATCGGGTGAGATTAGATGAAAAGGATGAGGCTATCGGATATAAGAAGAAATTTAAAATTCAATTAAATAATAGAATTTTTTACAGAAAAACCTCTATTTATAGGCTAAAAACAGGCTTTTTAGGAAGCTTAAGGCTTCAACTTCCCCAGTAAGACCGGGTCGATCGGTCTCTTCAGGTCCGGATCAACGGTTTTATTCGATCTTTTTCCTTCTTTTTCCGATTCATTTGGACCAAGCAGGTACTCTCGGAAGTAGGCGTAAACTTCCCGGGTCGTATACCCAGAGATCGACGGGTTGACCAGATAGAAGGTGAGGAGACGATCGATCTGACTGTTACTCAGATCGTCTTCAAAAGAATCGATCTCTTCGAAGAGGGTCGGACGGTAGATCCGGTATTGGAAACCGTCTTGAAGCATATTTTTCTCCAGGTTTTTTGCCATGGCCATATTCTCTGGATGGTCTTTGAAGACGGTAGGGAAGAGGAGGTCGATCGGATCGACTTTTTCGATCGAACTGAAGTACTTGATCGTCATGTAGAGACATGTTAGGACACGGACCTCATTGTTGGTCTTTTCGAAGAGTTTCCCGGCGTACTTGGATTCGAGGGCATTCTTAGGGATCTCTGTCGTCTGAAACGTCAGATACAAGTACCGGTCGTAGATGTCGGCAGCCTGAAAGAGTTTCCTGGGCGTATACCAGTAGATCTGGTCGTCCAGTTTCTTAACCAGGTGGTGGTTCTTCTCTTCGTAGGCGTCGATGTACTTCTGGTAGAGATCGGTGAACCAGAAGAAGATCTCTCCCATCCAACGTCTCTCGATACAGTCGACCACCCGGATGATCTGATCGAACTGGGGAACGGGGTACCGTGTCCTCACTTCCTCGATGTAGTCCTGATCTGGGCCGAAGAACGGATGAGCCAGACATTCTTCAACCGTACTCCGTTCCCCCAGATCGAAGGCCAACATCTCTTCCAACAGGTCACAGAACGTGTCTAACGTCTCTCCTGTCCCCTCTTCGAAGAGAGTCTTCTTCCGGTTAGAAAAGTTGAACTGTTCCTGGAAGGTCAAGCGGACGGCAGGCGTGGCTTCAGGCGTCAGTTTTAACCGGTACTTTTTGACCAGGTAGGTGAACTCCGAGGTCGACAAGGGGTGGGGGAGACGACCCAAGATGAGGGACAAGAGGTAGGTATTCTCCTTCTTCCGATCGTCTTCTCCCGAGAAATCGAGGAAGTCCGCTGATAAAAAAGGTCGTCGAGCGATCAGTTCATAGAAGATACAGCCGATCGACCAGACGTCCGCCCGGTAGTCGTACGACTCCCGGCCCAGACAGATCTCCGGCGCCCGATAGAGGGTCGTGACCGTATAGGGTGTACTGTTCTCCTGGTAAGAGAACGGTTTAGCCAGACCGAAATCGATGATCTTGACTACGTTCGTCTCCCCGAACTCCTTATCCAGGTTCTCATTGACGACGATGTTACTCGGTTTGAGGTCCCGATGAATGATCTTCATCCGGTGACAGTACTCTACGCCGAGGAGGATCTGAACCATAAACTTCTTCAGTAAGAAGAAGTTGGTCGGATAGGCGTACCCGTTTCCGGACGGGGTCAGGGCTTCGATGTACGTCTTTAGGGAGTAGGTTCCCTTGGCAAAGACGAAGTGGATATCGTCGTTCCGCTGATTCTTATGATCTTCCCTGTACTTCTCGTCGTCCAAGGGCGTCAAGTGACCCCCCGCATTGAAGGGGTTGGCCCGAACAACATCGATCAGCTTAATAATAAACGGATGCCCCTGGAGGTGGTTCAACAGGTCGGCTTCCCTAATCGAACTGATGAAAGACGTGGAATCTTCCGCCAAATTCCGCTTGATGGCCACGTTGGTTCCGTCTTCCGTGGTCCCGTCGTAGACGATACCGTACGTTCCCAAGCCCAGAACAGGCCCTTTCTTAAACTTCGGTCCCGTCGATCGGGGAACGGTCCGTCGACCTTTCGGGCGGTCTAGACATCGCCGTCTACTATCCTTTTTAAAAGTCGTTTTAGGAGACGACGTTTTAGGAGACGACGTTTTAGGAGACCCGTTCTTGGGGGATATAAAAAGGAACCCCAACTTCTTTTCGACTGTTCGAACGAGGTCTGCACCGATCGACATTTAAGTAGAGGTAAGGAAGGTTTATACTCTCTTTCCGGTTTCGAAAGGGGAAGGTTTACTTTTTGCATGTGAAGATAGGAACGATCAGATTTATCTCAAATTTAACTCGTCTTGATCAACCGCCACAGGTGGTCGACGGCGTCACACCGGAGCCACCGACCCTTTAAGATGGTCAGACAGACGTTCGTTCGATAGTCCGGATCAGCTAACCTCGTCCGATCGTAGAGGGCCTGTTTTAGATCTTCTTCTACCGTCTTGATGTCACTGTACAGCCAGATCGCCGACCAGATCCGGTACAACCGATCGGACTGGAGGACCGTCTGAAAGACGCCCGGTTCTAAGAGGAGGGAGATGAGGAAGACGTAGACGTCGAAAGAACCGACGAAGAGGGGGAAGCCGATGTGCCGCATATGGTTGTAGATACTGATGTTTTCCGACTTTAACCGGTAGAAGTTGGCTGTCTTGACGGCACAGGCGTCTTTCACCTGTCGGCATGTGTCTCTAAGTTTACTTGAATCTGAACTATTATCTACCGGACAGACTTTCGCCTGTTGACAGTAGGCCATGGCGGCCTGTTTCGTTTCGATTTCAGCGATGAAAGCGGCGTTGTTCAGGTGGAGGGCCCGACCTTCGTTCCGACTGAAGAGGTGAATCCCGTTGACCGTACAGGATGAGTACCGGAAATCGGTTAGAGCTAAGGTGAAAGGACAGGTTACCGGGTAACCGTCGTACTCGTACGAGGATGGTTCCTTCATAAAGACCACCTGGTGGAGTTGAGCTGAGCCGTGGCAGAAGTTGTAGTTCCTCAGTTCGATCAGAATGATGGTCAACTGCGTCAAGAAATCGAAGATAAAGGGGGCGGGAACCTTATGCGGGGATTTCTCTTTAAGGTCGGGATCGTAGAGGTTGTTCCCGTTAACGTGATCGACCATCTCCTTAAACGTCAACGTAGATGCAGATCGGACGTGGTAGCCGTGACTGCCACAGATGAACGACGTCCACAACCGGTGGAAGTGGGGGAGATCCGCATTGTACATGACCCGTTCGACGATCCAACTGACCAGAGTATCTGTGGTGAACGGATCGGCACAGAGGGACCGAACGCCGGATAAATCAGGTGTTCCACACGTCCGGACTTGACGGTACTTCTGAACGAAGGCTAAGGCTTGACAGGTGGCCGTATCGTCCCACTGGAGGTAGGGAACGGCGGACGTCTGCGTAATCACCAGGTTCTTCCCTGCTTCCGCCCCACAAGCTAGTAGGAAAGGTTGACCAATAACGCCTTCTTTGGCTGAGAAGTTGGTCAACCGTCTGAAGTTCCGACACTGGGCGCACGAAAAGGGGGACTTCCGATCGACTTGACCCAACTGGTTACTACAGTTGGTATCGACAGCTAGTAAGCCTTCCCGCTGCCATAACGTCCGGATCAACCGATCGGTGTCGGAAAAGAGGAGACGAAGGACCTCTTTCCCCTGTTGTCGATACGTGTCCAACAGATCGTCGATCCGCCGAGTCCATTCTGTGCAGTTGACTTCATGATACGAATCCATTTATCTTTACAAGTCTAAGATTTTCTTAGACTTTATTTACCCTTCAGATCTCTTTTCAGATCTTCCACTGACCTCTGAAGCCAGAGGTTCACCTCTTTCTTTCCGTACTTCCCTATCAGTGTCGCAATCAACAGGTCGGCGAAGAAGGGACTCGGATATGAAGTGACGGCGAGAAGAGTTTTCTTAACAGTTTCCTGTTGTTCCCTGTACAGGTCGCTGAGCTTAGCCGCCCGGTACGTTCCGATCTCCGTGATCAAGGTGGGGGCATAGTCGATTAAACTCCGTTCGATATCAGGCCGAAAGACTACCCTTTCCCCCATCGTTCGACGAAAGATCCGGACTTTAGGCGTCGCGCCGAGCCAGGTTACCTGATCGAACGTCTTCTCGACGTAGAGACAGACGGGGGTAATCAGGTCAGGACGGGAGGAAAAATCGATCTGGAGCGTCTCCCCGTCTTTTAATCTGGTCCATTTTTCTGGAAGATCTTCCAGAACAAGTTTAGCACCCCCTGTCTTCCCAGTCAACCGGATCCGTTTTCCGATCGGAACCTCATCCAACCGGACGAGGGGTGAATCGTAGAGGAGGGGAGGTTGAAAAGGAGGAAAATACGTAACATTGATCATCTTTTAGGAGACAAGATCTTTACGAAAGAGGATTTTTTAAATCATTTTCCTACTTATGTCTAGGCAACTGGCTGTATCGGAGGATGAAAACGTCGTTTTGACCGATCTGGATCGGATTCCCTTCCTCTTTCACGTCGGGTAAGTACGTTGTCGTATCATCGATGATTAGGAGACCATCTTGCCGGTGGTCTTCCACCGCTTCGAAGAACCGGAACAACTGGTTCTTTCGGACGACCCGACCGGATTTAACTTGCCCTAAGATGTACGTAACGGAGCCTCGACTACTTACGGTAAGGGGTTTACCCGGTTCTACCAGGATCAGATCGACCCCTTGAGCCTGAAATGAGCCTCCGAACCGGATCTTCTGACGTAAGACCGGTTCGATCAGCTGATAGTCCCCTGTCCCCGTATGGAAGACGGGGACGGGTAAGCGTCGAAGGGCCGAAACAACATGCGTTTCGAAGAGTTTTCCCCGGAGCGTCGGATCTGTTACCTCGGGGTGGAACCGGCTCACCTGATCGGGTATCTTCCGTTGTATCAGGTCAGAAATGATATACCGTAACATTTTAGGGGCAAGAAAGAAACGGTAGCCAGACTGATCAGTTTCTTAAGCCGACGTTCGGTTAACATCCCGATTCGCCAGTTCTAACCGGAGTTTTTCCTGCAGCCGGGGGAGTTTGCCGATCAGATTTAGGTAAACCAAGGTGTCTGACACCTCTTGGCGAGTCAGTTTCTTTAAGTCTTCCTCCGTTCCGTAGTCCGTTAAGATGAGGGTCCGTCTGTTCTCCGAGATCAGTTCTTCCGTCTCCCCAAGGAAGTTAGTCTGCAGGATCCCCGGATACGTCTTATTCTGGTATAAGAGGTTGGTTTTCGTATAGGTTTCCTCAGAAAACCGGAAGAGTTCATACGTTTCCCTGTTGTAACAGACGTCTTCCTGACAGGAGACGGCCTGCTGATCTCCGTTCAACAGGTCGGAGATAATTAGGAGTTCTTGGAGATCGATCGGAACTGGCACCCCTTGGTGGAGGGTTTTCAAGATCTTTTCCGTGAAGTTTCGGAGACGTTGACCCAAGTTCGGGTAGGGTTTTACCCGGATATATCCGTTCTTTAGGAGGGCTTTATCTTTAAGAGGCGTTCCTAAAGCTGACGGTGGAAGATCGGAAGACACGAAGATAGTCTGCTCGATCTCCCCCGTATTCAACAGTTTGGTCAGAGAAGCAAGGAAATCCTCCCCTTTATACGTCAAGACGCGTTGCCGAAAACGGGCGCTATAGAGGTAGAGGTCGATGAAAGAAGCCGCTAGACTAGCAAACTCTTGGCGTGTATGGTGTAAGATAAAGTCCAACTCTTGTCGGTAGACAGTCTTATCGTTAGATCTCCCGTCATCGTGGACGGGGATGAAGAGGCGAGCGTCGATGTCATTGACGTTGAACGTTAAGGTCGTCTCAGAGACGTGACCGACGAGGCCCATGGCGCTGTTACAGATCAGATTAACCAGTTTATACCCCGTATTGGTGAACGGTTCCTGTAACCAGATCTGTTTATAGAGGAAGAAATCGTCGATCAGACTGATGCCGTTCACATTCAAGATACTCTGCTTCAGATTTCGACAGAAGTAGGGGTACTGACGGTACGGGGGGAACTTCATGATGTGGATCGACTGGACCGACGGAGATTCCAAGAGGGTATTGAAGGTCAAGATCCAGTTGACGACCTGGCCTGTCAGTTCATAGTATAAGATCGTCCGGACCAAGGCCTCATCGACGTAGTAGATTCCGATGGCAAACATGTCCGTAATCCCCAAGATCTTGGCTAAGAGGAGGGAGAACGGATCCTTCAGATGAACGCGGACAATACCGCATTTCTCCCGAAAACTACTGATCTCTTCCATCTTTCTCTTCGGGCTTCGTAGATTTAAAAGCTTTGCTCTACATTTCTTCCTTAAATGACGGAACGATTAATTGATTGTAATAAAAAGGGTCGATCGGTCAAATGGATCGGTCTTCGAACGACTTTCTTTCTCGACAAGACGTCGGTATCTTAGAGGAGGCTGTCCAGAAATACCGGAACTTGGAGATTGAAGCCAAGTTTGCCAGCTTTCAGAAAGATCTCCGCCACGACTTCTTCCGCCTGACGAACCGTTTTCCGATCAAGTTAGATACGACGGAACGGTCGATCGTTCAGATCAACGGAGAGGTTCGCCAGATCCAAACGTTGTCTCACGTCGGTAGAGAAGCTGAGGTCCACTACGAAGAGAAGAAGCGTCTCAACACGCTGATGATCCAACCCTACCAGATTAAGATCGCCCTGGCTGTAGAGATTCCCGTTACCAGCTTCTCTATTTCGAAAGGATCTTCTGTAGATAGGAAGCCGATCTTCCGGTATCGGGAACGGTCGTCTTTCCCTATTTCTCCCGTTTCCCGGTTGGATCTGACGATCCTGTATGACGATGATACGTTTTCCAACCAGATCGGTTACGAAGTTGAACTGGAATTTACAGGGAAGACAGGGGCAGACTTGAAAGGCTGGATTTCGGATCTACCGATCATCTTCCGAGCTCTCCACGGTACTAATGAGACGTATACGCGGCAAGCGAGGAACCGGGTCGATCAGACGGTCGGAAGCCTCTTACATACGGATCTCCGGTCGAAAGGTCCCAGTCGGATAAGGAAACGGGACCTGGTCACATCCAGGAACATCAAGGCGAAAGATCTCGTTTCTGGAGGTATTGTTCCAGCAGCCTATCCTAAAGGGACCCCTAATAGCTCTGTCTCGTACACCGTTACATATAAGGCGGACGGAGTCCGTCACCTCTTGATCATCTCAGATACAGGCATCTGGTTGATCAATCCCCCCAACGACTACAACCTCTTACTCGCTCCGAGTAGAGGGATCAGCCCCTTCCTCTCCAACTACCGGACGACCGTCTTTGACGGGGAACTGATCGACCGTCCCGATAGTCCGAAAGGATATTATTACCTGGTCTTCGACACCCTGATCATGAAAGATCGGGATGTTCGGACCTTAACGTACCTCCAACGCCTCAACCTCCTCCGGTACCTGTTACAAGACCTGATCCCTATCCATCATATTACGGATCTGATTAAGATTACGGGGAAACGGACGGCCAAGACCGATATCCATACGTTCTTCCCCTTAGTTAACCAGTTTCTCGACGCGGCTGGAGACTTACCCTACCAGACGGACGGCCTTATCTTCACCCCGAATGAGGCCCCCTACTTCCTTCCAGCCAGTCTCCTCGATCCGAGTCGTCGCGACTTGACGCGAGCTCCCGACATCTGTAAATGGAAACCACCGAAAGACATCACGATCGATTTTACCGTCTACCGGTCAGAAGAGTTGACGTATAAATCATCCGTCAAGTACCTCCTCGGCTCGTACGATCCGGATCAGAAGAAGGACGTCATCTTCCAAGGAGATCAGCGGAACCCCTTAACGGAGGATCTCCTCGATTTCTCGACCTTTCCCGACATCCCAGACGGGGCTGTCGTCGAATTTGAATGGTTCTTACGACCGTCTCCGGAAGGTACGGGATATCCTAGTAAGATCGTCTTGCGTCCCCGAAAGTTCCGGCCAGACAAGCTGTCTGGCAACCGGTTGTCGGTCGCTCTAGACAACTGGCGAGACATCTTCGATCCGATCACCGAAGATGATCTCCGTGGTCGAACGATCCGGTTTGTCCGGACGTACCACAATAAGGTCAAAGAACGGTTGTACGCCTTCATCCACCAGAAGTTTCCGACCGGCTTGGCCTTACTTGATATCGGGACGGGACGGGGTGGAGACATCGAAAAGTGGCGTCTCTTAGGCCCCCGCTCTGTCATCATCGGCGTGGAACCGAACGGAAGTAACCGGGCGGAATGTCTGGCCCGGTTAGACCGTAAGAAGAACCTAATCCAGGAAACTCCTGATAAGAGATACTTTAATAGACTAACAGGGAAGATGGAACCGGACTTCTGTCCCGACTTGAAGGTCGTGCAGACGGGGGGAGAAGACACGACCGGTATTGTCCAGACCATCCGGACCTACATCCAGGACGAGAAAGTCGACGTCGTAACCTCCATGCTCTCCCTCTCCTTCTTCTTCCAGTCGGACGATTTTCTGGACCGGTTGGTCCAGACCCTCGTGGCTACGGTCAAACCGGGGGGTTACTTCATCTTCTTTACTATCGATGGGGCTACCTTATCCGAACTGTTACACCCCGTCTTTCTCCGTTCAGATCGGACTTGGGTCAACGAAATTAACGTGGCTGACGTCACCTTCCGCTTAGAAGGGAAGAACGGCGTTAACGTCGTCATTCCGGGTACCATCGTTGAAGATCAACACGAATTCCTGGTCGATCTGTCTCGGTTAGCTGGAAAACTCCGTCCCTACGGGTTTTTATTGGGGGAAGTGAGACGGGCAGAAGATGAACCGTTCCTATCTCCCGACGCCAAGGTATACTCGTCCTTGTATTCGTATGGTTACTTTATTCACGACGGTACGACCCCCTTGGTCGATCTTCCGGACGACTTAGAACCGATCGACCTGGTTATCAACCGATCTGACGACGAAGGGAACGACGTATTTACCGATGATGATCCTGTCCAGAATTTTGGAAATCTAAACCTCAGGTCCATCGATACGGAACTGTTTCACGCTACCGAGCTGGAAACGCCCCTTCAGGAGTTCATCTCCTCTGACGATCAGGTAACGGAGATCTCACCGCCTGAAATCTATGACGGCATGGTTCGGATCGGAACTATCCCCGACGGGAACTGTTTCATTCATGCCGTCTTAAAAGGGTTTTACCGGAAGTATCAGGATGCGACACGGGGAGATCGGACTATGTTAGCCGAAGGCTTCCGGCGGGACTTAGCTTACTGGATAGGTCTCCCGTCCGAAAAGTACCCGGACTTTACCAATTATGAAACGGTCGGTAACGGAATGTTTATCCAACACCTCCTCCTCGACCTTCAAAATCCCTTATTAGTAAAAGAACTGGGGATCGACTACTCCTTGAGTGGAATCCAACACCTCTTCAATTCGAGGCGAGCCTTGGGGGATGAGATCTACCCCGTGATAGCCGACCTGATTAATTTCGACATCTTCATCTTCCGGTTCCATCCGGATCAACCCGGTCTGATCAAACATGAAGACACCCGTGTGGCCGGAGTCTATCGACCCTGTCTCTTAATCCTCCACCTGAGTCACCACTATGAACTCCTTGGACGGCAGACGGAAGATGGGATCCAAACGATCTTCACCTCTAACGATCCGTTCCTCCGCCGGCTCTTACAAAACCTGTACCCGGTCGACTATCAGGTTACCAGAATCTCTTTCGATCCGACCGACCAGTACATCCGGTTGATCTTGGAGACGTTCCGATCTAATAATAGTAAGATGGTCGATATCCCCGCGGACCTGATCAGTTTCGTCTTTGCAGACGACGATCCGTTTTTACAAACGGTCAACCGGTTAGCTCGACAAATCGTGGAAACAGGGAAGAAACAGGGCTTAACCGTCCAGTTTACATCATAAACTACATTCTCTAATGTAGCTTTTACTTAAGCCTCTATGGCGTCACGCGTTGATTCTGGTAGTAACAGACGATCCCTCGATCTAAGATAAAATAAGGAAAGTTGGATAAGAGATTGTCGTACAAGTAGAGTTCTTTCAACCTAACCATCCGTTCCAACTTCGGGACTTCCCTCAGACCATTTCCTTTCAGATCGACTAACTTAACGTTGATTAGACCAGAGAAGTTCGGAATGACCTTCAGCCGGTTGTTGTACAAGTAGAGTTCTCTTAACTTCGGAAGAGGAAAGTCAGGGATCTCCGTTAAATAGTTGTTACCCAGGTATAAGTGAGTCAGGTTTCTCAAACCTACAAGATTAGGGATCTCGGTTAGTCTGTTCCTCGATACACAGAACTGTTCCAACTGAGGTAAGTCTGTAAAGTTAGGAACTTTTGTCAAAAGGTTATTCGTTAAAGTCAAGATCTTCAGGTTACCCAGGTTGAGGTTGGAGAGGGCCGTTAACCGGTTGTCGGTTACGTAAAGACCGGTCAAGGTTGGTGTCTCCGTAAAGTTTGGAAGTTCGGTCAACCGGTTAAAACAGAGGGTCAGCTCTTCCAGCGGTAGTCCTGTAAGATCCGGCATGGCTGTTAGTCGGTTGTAATTTACGTACAACATCGTTAGGTTTGGTAGCCTAAGCTTAGGAAGTCGGGTCAACTGGTTACGATTCAGGTTGAGGGCGGTTAAGGTCGACAGACCGGTAAAAGCGTCCGACGGAACCTCTGTTATCTGGTTATCCTGCAAGTTCAAGGCTAGTAAGTCGGGCAGGCCAGTCAAGACGGGAAAGGTCTGAAGCTGGTTGGAACTCAGATCCAAAACAACTAGCCCCGATAAGGTTAACGTCGGCAGATCAGAAAGATCATTCCGCCTCAAGTAGAGCTTCTGTAGATGCCAAGCCCGGGCCTTGATGTAGATCGACAGGAAAGAGAGCTCTTCATACGTTAAGCCCTCTTCTTTCTCTACCCTCAGATCGACTAGATTGTTGGGGAGAGTGTTCAGATCGAACCGAGCAATGAAAGATTCGTAGTCTGAGATCTGATCGGCAGCCATGATAAGTAAGCAGAGGGAAGACGGCAGATCAATTAAATTCCCGTTAAGAGTCAGTATGGAACCAGATGTCTCAACCGTTCCCGATAGCCAACCGGTTCCTGATATCCGAAGAGGACGATCTCCTTGTATTTTTCAGGAACTTCAGCCATCCGATTCTGGTACAGGATGAGACTCTCCAAACGGGGAGGAAAAGACAGGGGAACCTCGGATAAGAGGTTTTTCTGTAGGTGAAGGACCCGAAGCCGCGTCAGATCATGGAGATCAGGGACGTCGGATAAGAGGTTATCTGATAGGAACAACCGTTCTAACGTAGAGAGACATGAGAAGTTAGGAATACGGGCCAGCCGATTAGACGCCAGGTTAAGAGTCTTTAAGACAGGAAAACATGGAAAATCCGGAACGACTGACAGGGAATTGATTGACAGATCAAGGTCTTCAAGGTGAGGCATTTCAGGAAGATCAGGGACGTCTGTCAAGTCTGTTTCACTCAGATTTAAGACGGTTAGAGATGAAATTTGGACACCGAATAAGGGGAGAGTCAGGCGATTCTGACTCAGGATCAAGGTTTTAATCTTCCAGTTCCTCTCCTCTATAAAAAGGTCGAGGAAAAGAAAGGGGATGTCCCGTTTATTTCGAGGGTCTTTAGGTCGGAGGTCCAGGTACGTCACCTGATCTGGGAGCTCATCCAGCTGGAACTGGGCGACAAACCGGTTGTACCGTCTGGTTAGATCCATTTTCTCTGAAGAGAAGATCTTTCGTTAAACCCCGATCGGTTCTTCCAGCGGATCGACCCGGATGAGGAACTCTGGGTAAAAGAGTTTGACTTGGCAGACTAATCGCGTCGCCTGGTAAGCGTAGATCTCAGGTGGCAGGAGGATCAGGAGGGGTTTAGCTTCCGTTTCTTTCAACAGCGTAACGTACTCTCTTCCGTATTCCCGTCGGGATTCCCGGTGTAAGAGACCGTCCGATCCGACGATCGTTAAGATAGACGGGTGAAAAGGCGTTTTATCTATCTCCATCTGACAGACTAGCCTCTGATCATCAAAGATCTGGATTACCATCTGTTTAACGTTATCGTGGATTAGATGGACCGGTAAGACGCCCCGGTTCTCGTAGAGACACAAGATACCCAAGATTTTAGGGATCGGATTTTGGCGGACCTGGTAGTTGAGGGTAAGGACAAGGTTGACGTCGCCAGGGGTTAAAACCAGGATCGACGCTCTCAACCGTTCCGTATCCGGACTTACTCTTACAAGTTGGATCAGATCCGAGACGAAGCGACTAGAAATCATTTTAAAGATAGGTTTGTCTATCTGGATCAGTTAAGTTAAAGAAAATTCGCGGATAACTCATCCGCGAAAGGTAAGGCCGGTCGGTTGAACGGTTCCGCTCTCTAACAAGGAGAAAGGAAGGGAAAGGGGTCTCTTGTTATAAACAAGAAGTGGGCAGTTTATAAGGATTATAAACGAAAGACCTAAAAAGGTCTGAGTAAACTTGCGCATCGCCCATCGGAACAGTCTGTTCCAAAAAAGAATATCTTTTACCCAGAATCCTTCCTTTTTCTCCCTGGTAGGTAGGGGAAACGCCGAACCGATCGGCCTTATCAGTCGCCGACCCGGTCCATCAGAAGGCGGAAGATCTCCAAAGATGCTACTTTTACATAGTACCCTCAAAAACCTCCCACCCCCTACAGATCGGGTCAGAGACGTCCGGAAATGGTCTCGTTAACAGCCAGGGCTTCTAACTTTGCTAGCCAGGCGTAAAAATCTCAGTTTTACCTAAAATCCTTACGCCTGGCTAGCAAAGTTAGAAACCCCGATCATTAACGATCCCACTTAAAGTAGAGGAAGAGAAGATTTTTTTAATCAATTATTTTAGATTAAATAGGATAAAATACTTTAAACTAAGGTATTTTAGGCGTAATGTCGGAAAAGCTACTCTTGGTCCATGGTTTTGGCTAAGCTTTCGACGAACTTTTTCTCGAGCTCGGATTTCGGCTTAAATTGGGTCGTTAAGACCCTGCCTGGCCATTCTGAACCGAAAGGTTGAGAGTAACATTGGCTAGGTGTTAGAATCTATCTGCTAATCAATATACCTTATTTATAAGGTTGATGGATAGATAGTCAGACAACTTTGATTCCATCTTTTCTAAGCTTGGTTAAGGAAAAGAAACGGGACGGGGAATGATCAATTTTTTAACTGATCATTTTGAAACCTATAAAAAAACTCAACCTTTCTATCAATGGAAGCTTTTACACCCTGCCAAACAGAAGAGAGACCCTGGGGGTCGTTCAGCCTGATTCGCCCGGAAGACCACGCCCGGTTTATTAGTCTCTTCTTTCCTGGTCTGTTTTCAACGGACCAAGGCATCAGCGATCCGATCTCCTGTAAATTCCTTCATATTAAGCCGGGAGCCCGTTTATCTTGGCAGTACCACCGACGGCGGCACGAAGTCTGGCGAGTTATTAACGGTCCCGTTTCAGCCGTTATCTCCGAAACCAACTACAGATCGGATCCGGACATACGGTTACAGGAAGACGACATCTTGTTTATCCTGGCAGAACAACGCCACCGGTTGATCGGTCTAGACACCCCGGCTGTTGTCGCTGAAGTCTGGATTCACACGGATCCGAATAACATGTCGGATGAAGCAGATATTGTCCGAATTGAAGACGATTTTGCCCGATCTACCTTGAATAACTAAAACATTAGAAATCTAATGTTTTTGCTGAGGCTCTTAGGCTTGGTTGGCTAATTTGGTTCGAACGTGTGTCTTTTCGGCTTCGCTCAGATTTTCAAAAAGGGAAAAAAGCAGAACCGTATTATATGTATCTTTTCCTTTCGTTTCTTCTTCTTCAGCTTCTTTATCAGTTTCTTCTTCCTTAATTTCTTCTTTCTTAGTTTTTTCCTCCTCAAATTCTTCCTCCTTAAATTCTTCTTCAGCTTCTTCCTCCTTAAAATTTTCTTTAAATTCCTTTTCTTCTTCCTCCAGATCTTCTTCATCTTCTTTCTTAGCTTCTCCTTCCGATGACGGATATACATGCCCGTTTAGCTTTTCCATAAATGTTTTTGCAAAATTTCGATAAAAATTAATAGTCTCTTTGAGTTTAGAATCTTCTTTTTGACTAGCAAAGAATTCCGTAACGGTATCGTTATCTCCTACTCCTGCTTTTATGATATCTTCGATTGGAATCTCTGAGTTTAACAACATGTCGGCTATTGTTCCTATCTTACCCAAGCAACATTGTTCATCCCCTAAATCGAACCCCATATTTTTCTGTTGGCCAACCTAACTTTTAAGGTGACATTGGTCAAAGAAACCTTGAAAACTGATTAAAAACTTAATCTTCGGCTCTTAAATGGGTTCGAAACTAAGATCTGATCCTGGAAGCTTCTTTGACGTGGATCGGAAGGTTTTCGTCAGCCTGATCGATGCTGATCGTCTCTTTCTCCGGACACCCGACTACGTCTTTGATGTAAAAACGAGACAGGCGGGGAGTGCAGCCAGATTAGCCAACTTATCGACGCAGACCCTCGATTACGAGGCTTTCAATCTCCAGACGCCCCTCTACACGGAGAAGATATCGGAAGCTCAGACGTTTCAGACGGCTGTTTGGGCAAAACTTCAAGAACCAACCAGTCAGAAAAATATGTATGAGATTATCAAGAAGCTGAACCGAGACAAGAAAGTCGAATTAGGAGGTGTAGTTCAACCGTTGGTGACCGGGATGGGGAAGAAACCGATCAAGATCGGAACCCAGGGTCGACCCCTCTTAGAACGGTTACGAGACTTGAAACCCGGGCGAATCTTGGACGTCAGTGGTATGACGACCGATCTGAAAGGCGTCAAGAATGTTGTTCTACCCAAAGTCGGGAAGACCAAGTACATGAGTCCGGACATCCTGATCGAGAGTGACAACCTGGCCAAGTATATCGAAGCCATCGAAATGATTCCGAACGGC
>Ga0116230_10000111_pt1 | contig 61434 bp, 59 predicted proteins | sample S1TSphfallax_3_FD_88678 | JGI IMG/M metagenome (GOLD analysis project Ga0116230, IMG submission 88678) | Host-associated microbial communities from peat moss isolated from Minnesota, USA - S1T2_Fd - Sphagnum fallax MG | ecosystem: Host-associated > Plants > Peat moss > Unclassified | place...
CGCGGAGACCGTCCAAGAGCTCGTAGCGGGCGGGCCACGAGGCATGATTCGCCGCGACGGCACGTGCGGGATTCCATGCAGAGGAATATTCGGCGTTCATGACTCGGAATCCTAGTGACTCAGGATCGACGTCAAATAAGGCCACACATATGCGTCGACCATTTGAATATTGCCCTCGGCATCCGGATGCCCGTTGGGAAAGGGGCCCGTGTTCGACGACTCGGTATGATTGTCTGGGTTGGACGCGATCAGGAATCGCGCGGAATTCGGCCCGAGCACCCAGGTTTCATAGGTCTTCACGTAGGTGACCGGAACCTTGCGGGCACCGGCGAGATAGCCACCCGCGAAGGCGGCGCGCAGCAAGTTCCGTTGCCGCGTCATCTCGGCCTTCCATCCGGCGGGACCACCGCGCGCAGTGCAGGCTCCCGTGGCCAGTTCCCAGGAAAGCGTTTCGACATAGTAAATTCCCTTGAGATTTGGGTTGTGGTCGGCCCAATAGTCGAAATGTGCTTGAACGTCTCCGACGATGTCGGCGGGTACCCCGTTGTTGACGTCGTTGACCGACCCGAAGCCGAAGATATAAGCCGGCTGTGCCGCATTCAGTGCGTCGGAGTAGCCCGTCTTGCCGACGCTGAAATCGTCGATCGCGGGTGAATTCGCGGGATTCGTGCCGCCCATCCCGGTGTAAGCCCAACCATGTCCGGATTCGGCAGCCGTGTAGAACTGGAGATAGCCGCCCAGATGCTGCATCGCGTAGGCCTGGGCGCGGGAAGTGAAGCCATCCTGCCCGATGAAACCCGTGGTGGCATTGGGACTAGTCTTGGGATCCATCTGTGCTTGGACCCCGTCGACCTGAGCGATCGTCGGCGATCCCGGCGCCCCCGGCACATTGCCGGTCACGCCGGCGCCTTGGACGACGAACGAATCGCCGTAGACCCCGATCAGAGGCTGACCGCTGAGTGCGGGCGGCGGACTGAATGCGGTCGAGATTTGGAATCGCTGAATGGCGAAAGAGCCCAGTGGCTTGCCGGAATTGCCGGCTCCTCCCAAGTAGCCGCCCACCACGATTTGGGAGAATTGACCCACCGTCGGCAAAGGCGTCGTCAACGTCCCGTATGCCACTGGCGTGCCGTCGAGGTATGACCAGTAAGTGCTTCCTTGCCACGTGAAGATGATGTCGGCAACCGTGGGATCAAGATTCGTCGAACCGTGGGAGTTTGCGTAACGGCTGCCGGGATAGGCCCAACTGCCGCCATCGAGAATCTGAATGCCCGTGGATTGGGCGGTCATGCCCCATTGCAGGATGTGGTTCGCGCCGTCGAAGACGGTGAACGCAGTCGCCGTGTTCGCCCCCCAGCTGCCTGACGTATTGCCGGTCGAGTCGAAAAAGCTTGCGCCGGCGTCGGTCGAATCGTCGATCGAGATGGCGGCGCGCTGCAGCCGCATGTAAATCGTGCCTTGCGTCGATTTGGCGGCGGGAAATGCGGCGTAATTGTGGATGTACCCACCGCTGTTGGGCGTAAAGCCGACGGTATCGCTGACCGTCCCCGGCGCAAGGCCGCTCACTTGATCCAGCATGAATCCTGTGGGCAGCGCGGTCCAGGTATTGCGCGGATTCAAGGTGGCGATACCGATGTCCAACAAGACGTTCGGATCACTCGCTGCGAATGGCGGAAAGCTCGGGCTCGAACCCTGTAGAGCGACACTCTGGGCCGGGCCTGCGTTCGTCACGATCGTGAGGGTTGCCGACGCAGTACCGCTAGCCACGGGCTCGAAACCGACCGCGACCGAACAGCTAGCCGCCGGGGCCACGGCGCCCGTGCAGTTCGAGGTCTCTGTGAACATCCCGGCCTGGGCTCCGACCAAAGACAGCCCGAGTACCTCGAGCGGTGCGGTCCCCGCATTGCCAATGGAGATGGTCTGCGGCGGCGACGCGGCGCCGATACGCTGGGATTGGAACCCCATCCGGGTCGTGCTCAAAGCGACTTTCGGGGCGGTCCCCTGTCCCGACAGCGCGACCGTCGCGGAGGCCGGCGCGTTCGTCTGAATCATCAGCGTCGCGGCCAGTGCACCGGCTGTCTGAGGGGAAAAGGCGATCGAGAGGCCGCAACTCGAGCCGGCCGCCAAGGATTCGCCGCAAGCAGTCGTGAACTCAAACGCGCTCGGATCGGCGCCACCGAGCGCGATTCCGGTCAGTGCGAGAGGCGCCGTGCCGGAATTGGAGATCTTGATGCTCTGTGCGGCACTCTTGCTCCCGACCGCGACAGCGTCGAACTGCACTTGCTGGGTCGAAATCGACAAGGTCGGCTCAGCCGGCACAGTCTGCACAGTCGGCGCAGCAGACCCCGACGCTCCACCGCCGCCGCAGGCTTGCAACATCACGGGGGGTCCGAGGCCGACCAAGAGGCGTCTCGCAAAAGTGAGCATCGCCGACTCCGGGAAAATTCGTGATGGTCCCCCGAAAGCGTGACAAACCGGTTACCGCAAGGCGAGTTCGGTTGCCAGGTCGTCGACGCAACGCAGACCCAGCATCAACAGCATCATCGTCGGATTGGCGCCGCCGCCCGTCGGCAGCACCGACGTGGATACGACGCGGACATTGGCCAAGCCGAAGACGCGGAGCCGTGCGTCGACGACTCCGTCATGCGCGGAGCGTCCGAGGCGCGTGGTTCCGCCCGGATGATAGATTTCACCGCCGCGCGCGAGGTCGGCGCGGATTTCTGCGTGCCGTCGGCGGATGAAGCGGGCCGCGGTCGCCAGCGCGGAACGGTTCCACGTGACTTCGAAGGCATCGACCGCGCGATCCAGCGCTTGTACATCCTCCGGGGCTACCGACCATTCGAGCTGTGCAAGTGGTTGGCCGTATCGATCGACCCGATCGGGCGAGAGCGTAATGCGGTTGTCCGGCCGCGGCGTCTGCTCGATGACCACGTGAACCCGCACTTGCGCGTCATCTGGATACAGTAGCCGGTGCTCGATGAATCGCCACCAAACCGCGCGTGCGAGCCACGGGGCGGCTTTCATGAGGCGGAACAAGAGTCTCATGGACGGCGGTTTGCGTTGCTGCATCAGGCGCAACACGTCGCGCAAGGCGTCGAACCCCGTGGGGACGCCGGATTCGAACGCGACGTGCGCAAAGCCGCGCGGCGCGAGGCCTCTTGCCGGCCCGGACTCCGATAGTTCGAAACGGAGGTTCCGCATGGCACCGCTGCGGTCGAAACGAAATCCGACGAGACGGTTGAGAAGTGCCCTATCGCGCACCTCGAGGGTGGCAACGGGCGCTGACAAGTGGTCGTGGAAAAACCGGCCAAGATGATCGTTTTGGCGCTGCAAACAGCGCCCGTTCTGTCGGTCCAGCAATAGCAGCAGCCGCGTGGTCTCGATGGCACCCGCGGCGAACACGAAGCTGCGGGCGCTGATCTCGATCCGCGACCCATCGGCCGCGTAGGCTCGAACGATGTTAAGCCGCTCGGCCTCGACGTCGAATTCGCTCGCGGTGGCATTCAGGATCACTCTGGGGCCGCGGGCCGATTTCACGTCGGCCGCCAGCAGTCGAAAGACGTTGCGCTTCTTGAAAGGCGGCCACTTTGCCAGACGCGCGACGTGCAAGGCGTCCGTAGGCGCAAGAAATTCCGGGGCGTCGTAAGGACCGGCCGGCAAGGAAAACAGGCGCTCCACCGCTGCACGAAATGCGGTCACATCTTCGAGTTCGATCGGCCATCCCGCGTCACTGAGATCCCGAGCGAGAAACGGTATCAGCGCGCCCCCCCACCGCGTCGATGTCCCACCGAGACATCGAAATCGACCGTGTGCCGCACCGGCGTAGACGGAACGGGTGTGCACGACCTCATTCAATGGATGTTCGCTGGTGTCCTGATGCCACTCGCCCGACTCGAGACACACGACCGACAGACCCGCTCGCGCCAAAGACGTTGCGATGACGAGTCCCACCGTACCGCCGCCGATCACCGCTACGTCGCAACGTTCCTCCCGTCGTCCCGCTCCAGAGAGATTCTCGATCACCGGCCATGCTCGGCGATCGGCGCGTATTGCCCGAGCCGGTGCGGGTCGCCGGTACTGACGATGATCGCGCCGCTCCGGTTGCGTTCGAGCGCATTCTTCAGGATAGCCAGAGCCGGTCGCGCTTGGTCGCGCGACATGGCGGCCGAGATATAGCCGTAGGTGATCTGGAACTCCCGCCCGTAGCGAACGAGCAAATCGGCCTCCCTTCGGTCCACGCTATCTTGGACCTGCAGCACCGCCGTCAGCGGCCCGGCGTCCCGCAGAAAAGTCTCGACCTGGTCGGCTGCCGGAGCCACGCCAAAGGCTCTTATCTTGCCCGTCGTCACGCTTTGCTCGAGCCATCTGCGCCATTCGTCCAGATGCAAGCGATCCAACACCGGCTCGTGCAGAAGGTATAGATCGACGCGTTCGCGGCCGAGGCGGCGCAAAGTGGCCTCCAACGACTCCCGTGCGCTTCGCAGCTCGTAATCCCGGCTCGGGCGCGCGATCGCGGAAAACACGCGGCCCGCGGCCTTGCGTACGAGAATCGAACCGTAGGACTGATGTTCACCGCCCGGCGCATAGATACCGACCTTGGATGTCACCGTGATCGTCGGATAGGCGCGACAAACTTCTGCTAGATCCCTCTCCGCCTGTCCGAACCCGTAATACGGTGCGGTATCGAAATGGGTGAAGCCCTGGTGGACGGCCGCATGCAACAGAGCCAGGCGTCGCCTTCTCGTGCCGACGTTGAAGAGGCTGGCGGTGCCAAAAATGAACCGGGAACAACGCAAGTCAGTTCCCGCGATTCGCACGGTATTCACCTGCGCGTCAGTCGCTTCGGCTTGTCGTTGTCGAATACCCCTGCCCAGGCATCGCCGATCGCGTTCCAGTAAAAGCGCATGCGAATCAGGCGATCCGTGTCGAAGACGAGGATGCCGAGACTGAGCCGCAACAATTGGCGAAGTGCGAACATCGCGGCGATCCCCCGCCCACAATGCTGTAGTCGGATCCAAGACAGATTGCGCAACGAGAAATAACCGAGCCAAAGCTTGTCGAGCGGCACGCGTGCGGATTCGAAACCGAAGCGGCGACGCCGCTCGAAAATGACGTTGACGCCGTCCTTGTGGCGGATCTTGCTCCCGGGTACGAGGATCAACGGCCCCAGGGTCGCCAGTCTCACGCAGTATTCGAGATCGTCCGCCTTGATGAACATTTCCTTCTTCGGCAGCCCGACCCGGTCAACCGCCGACCGATGCACCGCGAGTCCGACGAACGAGGCAAAGGAAATTTCCCGGGTCGTTTCGAGGTCGCCTGGGTCGATGGCGCGATGCGCGCGCGGGGTGGCATTGTTCAAGGTCAGCCAGCCACGATGCTCGGCTTGAGGCTTGCCATCGAGGCCGATCGTCAAGTTTGCGACACCGCCGACGCCCTCGTGGCGCAGATGCGGTTCCATGATCTCCAACGCATCCGCGTACGGCTCGGCATCATCGTCCATGATCCACATCCAGTCATAGCCCATCGCATGGGCCAGCCTCATACCCTCGCTGAAGCCGCCGGCACCGCCCGTGTTGTGGGCGAGCCTCACGTAGTGAATTCGGGGGTGATCGAGGTAGTGGTGCTCGCGCAAGATTTCGGCCGTTCCGTCGGTGCTCGCGTTGTCGATGAGCACGATCCGGTCTACGGGCCGCGTCTGATTCAGCAAGGCCGCGAGGCACTCGAGCAGCAGCCGCGCTCGATTGTAGGTCACGACCACGGCCGCAACTGTTTGAGCCTCGGTCAATGCAGAGTCCCTCTGTTTCGGAGCGCCAGTATCGAATGCGATCATGACGCAGCAATGACATCCGCTGGTGAGACCCGACGGACGGTCTTCACTGCCTTGTCACATTGGGATGCGACCCTCCCTCGATGCCGCAACCCCGCGCCTCCGTCACCGCGATCTACCCCCTCCTCGGCGGGCGACGCGACCTGGGGTTTGCGCGCTTGGCCGGGCACGGCCTCGGCAACAGCTTCTATACGTATTTTCATGCCGTGGCGCTCGCGCACGCGAGCGGTGCGAGGCTGTTCGCGCCCGCCTGGTTGTCGCTCAAGCTCGGACCCTTGCTACGCGGCGAAGCGTCCAAACGACTGTACTGGCGTATGTTCAGGCCTCATCCGGACGAGATCTGTGGCTTCGCCAAGTTGGCGACGTTCTTGCAGTCTTACGGCAGACGGGTCGAGATCCGGATCGACGGCGAGCACCCACCGGTCGTGGCCGACGGTGCCTTGAACGTCCTGGCGAGCGAAAAATTCACTTTCCGCGGCCTGCACGAACATCGCGACATGATTCGCTCGCGTCTGCTCGCGATCGTCGAGGATGCAATTCCCCCAGGCCACCGCTGGGGCGCGGGCGGCTATTTCGCAGTTCACATCCGTTTGGGGGATTTCGCTCAGGCGTCGGATCCCGCGCTACTAGCGGCTGGGCGACCGAATTTACGCATACCGCTCTCGTGGTACGCCGAGGTCGTGGCCGCATTGCGCCGGCGGCACCCCGCGACGAGCATCTATGTATTCTCCGACGGCCCGGCGGATCAACTGCGACCCGTGCTCGAGCTCGGTTGTGAGATCTATCGGTCCGGCTCCGACATGACGGATTTGTTGGCAATGGCCGGCGCTGATCTGCTGGTGGGATCGAACTCGACTTACTCCCGTTGGGCCGCCTTCCTCGGCGACATGCCCTCGATCTGGTTGAAAACCGCCGGCGATTTCGAGAAGCCGTCGGCCGAGGCTACGCCGATCCATTATTGCGATTTGGAGTCGCCCGATCCATTTGCATCACCCGATCCTTGACGACGCGCGCGGGATTGCCGGCAACGACTTTCCATGGCGGCACGTCCCGGGTGACGACCGCACGCGCGCCGACGACCGCGCCTCGACCGATCGTCACGCCGGGAGCAATGAAGGCGCCGGCACAGATCCAGACGTCGTCCTCGACGACGATGCGCTTGGTCACGAGCGGGTAACTTGGCATGGAATAGTCATGCGTACCGCCGCAGAAATAAACGTCCTGCGACACGACGATCCGGTCACCAAGGCGAATACCGCCGAGGTTATAAAACGTCACTCGATCTGCAATGGCCACGTGCGCGCCCAACTCCAAGAACCAGGGAAAGTAAATTTTGACGCCACCGGCGATGGAGCAACGCAGCGGCAGCCGGCCGCCGAAGGATCTGAGCAGCAGCGGCCGCAGGAAAAAGATGCGCTTCCAGGCGAGTTTCCATAGGCTGCCCTCCACGAGCAGCCACAGCGCGCGCAGAGGATAAGTCCACGCCGGGTAGGGCATGACCGCTGCCTCGTCCGGTGTGGTGAGCGCCGGCATCGAGTCGCTGTCGCCGGCAGCGGCGCGCGCTTCGTGCTCGAGGCTCGAATTAATGAATCACCGCCTGGTACATGCGCAGCAGTGGCTCGCGCACGGCGGGCAGCGTGAAGCACTCGGTCGCATATCGCCGGCCCCGTTCACCCATGGCGCGCAAGAGCTCTTCGGCGCTGTTCGCCGCGGCTGCGATCGCCTCCTTGATCCGAGGCAACGTGGGTTCGACGTACCAACCGCAGTCGACTGCAGGGATCTCGGACCAGGGTGTCCCCGTCGTCGTGATCACCGGTAGGCCGCGGATCAGGGCCTCGATGATCACATTGCCGAAGTTCTCGCTGAAAGTCGGCAGTACGAAGACCGATGCGGCACCGAACAAGGCCTCGCGTCCAGCGCCCTCGGTGTGGTCGTGGAATTCGACGCTATCGAGCCGATGTGTCGCACAGTAAGTGCGCAGACTCTCGCGGTATTCCGCTGCGCCGTCGCCGACGATCAGCAGCCGCCAGCCCGCAGGCCGCAGTTCATGCCAAGCTTGCAACAGAATGTCCAAGCCTTTTTTCGGATGGATGCGCGACAAGAACAGCATGCTGCGAGTGCCGTCCGCCGCTCCCGCGCGCTTTGCCGCCGTCGGTGCAGGCACCTCGACAGGGTTAGGGACGACGTGTATCGGCGCCTCCCCCAGCTGCAGCGATGCCAGATGCTCGGCCTCGAGCGGGCTCGTGGCGTGGATTGCGGCGGCATTCTTCAAGACGTGGCCTTGATAGGTCTTGAGCGCCAGGGTCTTGCGCAAGTTTCTGACCGACAGCGACCAGGGCTCCAGCATGCCGTGCGGAGTCACGATGTACGGAATCCGGTGCAGCTCGGCACAGCGAGCGAAAGCGGCCAAATAGGGACTCCATATCCCGTGGATGTGCACGACGTCGGGCGCGACGCCGCGCAGCAGCTGCGCTTCGAAATGACGGTTGACGCCCGTCAACATCGACAAACCGCCTAAGATTGAGTGTGAAACCGAGCCCATGACGTTGACATCACCAGGGAATTCACCGAGCAGCAGCTCGTCGCTCGCGGACTCTCGATAGTCCGTCGTGAATAAATCTGCCTGCCAGCGGCCCACGCCGGCGCGCGCGATCATCGCGACCGTACGTGGCGGTCCGCCGCTGCGGGAATTGAAACAGCTGATGACGTTGGCCACTTTGAAAGTCACGATGCGAACACCCTCACACCCGGATGTGACAGTCATGTGACGCCCGCGGCGTTTGGCGGCGCGGGGCATGCGTGGCAAGATGCGGCGCCGCCGACGGCACGATACCGAGATCCGAGACCATCGTCATGACGCTGCGTAGCTTACGGTTGGCGATCGTCACGACCCACCCGATTCAATATTATGCGCCCTTGTTTCGGGCTCTCGCGCAGCAGAACGCCCTGGACCCGCAGGTGTTCTATACCTGGCCCCAGACCCCAACCCAAGATCGCTTCGATCCGGGCTTCGGCCGGGCGGTAGAGTGGGATATTCCGCTACTGGAGGGCTACGCGCATCGATTCGTCGCCAATGTCGCCAAGCGACCCGGCTTGAACACGGAGATAGCCGCCTGGCAAGCCGATGCGCTGCTGGTTTTCGGATGGAATCTCCATGCGCATCTGGGGGCGATGCGCCATTTCAAGGGTCGGGTGCCGGTCTTCTTTCGCGGCGACTCGACGCTCCTGGACCCTCGCCCCTGGTGGCGAAACGCCTTGCGCCGTGCCGCGCTGACCTGGGTCTATCGGCATGTGGACGTGGCGATCGCGGTTGGCGCCAATAATGGCGACTACTACCGCTGGTGCGGACTGCCCACGAACCGCATCGAGTTCGCGCCGCATTCGGTCGATGTTCGGCGATTCGCCGCCGCCGACGAACAACAGACGGCGCGCGCCGCGCAACTGCGCCGGCAATTGGGTATCGACCCAAACGCGCTCGTTTTTTTGTTCGCCGGCAAACTGCAAAAAAAGAAGAGTCCGGATCTGCTGATCGACGCTTTCGTGCGACTGGCGAGAGAGCGGGGTGCGGACGCGCTGCTGCACCTCGTGATCGTCGGCAACGGTGAACTCGAGACGGCGCTCAAGGAGCGCGCGGCCGCCACGTCGCAAATTCATTTTCTACCGTTTCAAAACCAGTCCGCCATGCCGGCGGTCTACCGGCTAGGCGACGTGTTCATTCTGCCTTCCGGCGGCCCCGGCGAGACCTGGGGCCTCGCATTGAACGAGGCCATGGCGAGCGGCCGACCGATCATCGCCAGTTCTCGCGTCGGTGGCGCCCGCGACCTCGTCGATCCTGGTAAGACGGGATGGGTGTTCGATGCCGGTCAGCGCGACGGACTGGTCGCGGTGATGGCCGCGGCCGCAGACGCTCGCGGCGCGCCCCTGCAGCGCATGGGAGAGGCCGCCCGGAGAGCCAGCGCTCACTGGTCCACCGAAGAATGCGCGCGCCGGATCGGTGCGATAATCCGGTCCCGAATCGAGATCGAACAAAGAGAGGCGCCATGATTTTGGTCACGGGCGGTGCAGGGTTCATCGGCTCCAACATCGTGGCGGCGCTCGCCGCGCGCGGCGACGAGGTGGCGGTTTGTGATTGGCTGCGCCAGGACGAGCGCTGGCGCAATCTCGCCAAGCACGAAATAGCGGCGATCGTCGCGCCCGAGGATTTGGCGGACTGGCTCGAACTCAACGGCGAGGGGCTCGAGGCCGTCGTTCACATGGGGGCGATCAGTGCGACCACCGAGACGGACGTCGACTCGATCGTCGAAAACAACGTGCGCGCGACCTTGGGACTCTTGGATTGGTGCACGCAGCGCTCCGTGCGCTTCGTCTATGCGTCCTCCGCCGCCACCTACGGCGACGGCAGCGGCGGTTTCGACGATGACTTCAGCCGCGCGGCGCTTGCCAAGCTTCGGCCGCTGAACGCCTATGGCTGGAGCAAGCACGTCGTCGACCGGCGCATCGCTCGGCTGCGCGAGGCAGGTTGCGCTCTTCCGCCTCAATGGGTCGGCCTCAAATTCTTCAATGTTTACGGACCGAACGAGTATCACAAGGGTGCGATGCAGAGCGTGATCGCACGCAACTATCCCGTCGTGCGGGCCGGACAGGCGATACGCCTCTTTCGCAGTAACCGGGCGGAGTATGCGGACGGCGGTCAGCTGCGGGATTTCGTCTATGTCCGCGACTGCGTCGACGTGGTCCTCTGGCTGCTCGACCAGCCGCAAGTCTCCGGGGTATTCAATCTCGGCACGGGACACGCACGCAGTTGGTCGGATCTCGCCCGCGCCCTGTTCGCCGCGACGGGACTGGACGGCGCGGTCGAATTCATCGATATGCCCGCCGAATTGATCGAAAAGTATCAATATTTCACCGAGGCCCGCATGGAACGGCTCATCGCGGCGGGCTATGCCAAACCCTTCACGAGCCTCGAGGAAGGCGTGCTCGATTACGTCCGTCATCATTTGGACACGGACGACCCCTATCGTTGAGGGCCCTATGACCCCGCGAGGAATCGCCGTTCATGTTGCCCTCGAGCCGATTCGACGATGCGCGATCGACCGACACCGCACGCTCCGACACCGCGGCGTTGCTGAACAGCGAACTGCAGGAGCATCGTGAAGCGTTCGAGGCGACCGCGGGCGTGTTGTCGGCACCGTTTGCGCGGGTGCTCGCGCTGACCGAGCAGGGTCTACGCAACGGCGGCAAGCTCTTGTTGTTCGGCAACGGCGGCAGCGCCGCCGATGCGCAACATATCGCGGCCGAACTCGTGATCCGGTATTCGAAAAACCGCCCGGCCATCGCGGCGCTCGCGCTGACCACCGACACGTCCGCGCTCACCGCCTGCGGCAACGACTTCGGCTACGAGGCGATTTTCGAGCGCCAGATCGAAGCCCTGGGCCGTCGCCACGACGTGGCGATCGGCATGTCCACATCCGGCGGCAGCGCCAACGTGCTGCGGGGCCTGCGTCAGGCGCACAGCATGGGGCTTGCGACCGTGGGACTAATCGGCGGCGACGGTGGGGCGATGCTCGATCTCTGTGACGCCGCGATCGTCGTGCCCTCCGCGGTCACCGCCCGGATCCAGGAAATGCACATCATGATCGGGCATTTTCTCTGCAAAGCGCTCGAACGCCGCCTCGGCTTGGCGTAGCCGCTCGATGCAGTTGTCGACGTCGCTTTCCTTGTTGAGCGGATTCCACGCGGCGCGGATTCTCGTGCTCGGCGACTTGATGCTCGATCGATTCGTCTATGGGACCGTCGAGCGCATCTCGCCTGAAGCACCGATTCCGGTCGTCAACGTGGAGCGGAGCACCGACATGCCGGGAGGCGCGGCAAACGTCGCGCGCAATATCGCAGCGCTGGGTGCTCGCACGACGCTGATCGGTGTCTGCGGCGACGATCAGGCCGCCGAAGACCTGTCGGCACAGCTTGCCGCCGCGCCGACGATCCGCGCGCACTTGATCACGGACTCGACGCGGCCCACGTGCATCAAGACCCGCTACGTCGCCGACGGCCAACAGGTCATGCGAGCGGATCGCGAATCCCGTAAACCGCTGGACCCCAGCGTCGAAGCCCGGGTGCTGGAGTCGTTCGCCGCAAGCGTTGCCGATGCGAGCGTCGTCGTACTCTCCGATTATGCGAAAGGCGTGCTGACCGACTCCCTCACGCGCGCGGCGATCGATATGGCGCAGAGCGCCGGAAAAATCATCCTGATCGATCCAAAGTCGAAAACGCTCGCCCGTTACCGGGGCGCGACGATCCTGACTCCGAACCGCCTGGAATTGCAACAGGCTACCGGTCTCGACTGCGTCAGCGACGCGGACGTGACGCGCGCCGCGCGCGCCGTGCTTGCGGGAGGGGTCTGCAGCTACCTCGTGGTCACGCGCGGCAAAGACGGCATGTCCATCCTCGGGCGTGACGAGTCGGTGGTGCATCTTCCGACGACGGCGCGCCAGGTCTTCGACGTTTCCGGCGCGGGCGATACCGTGCTCGCGACTCTCTCCCTCGGACTCGCCGTGGGGGCCGACATCGCCCAGGCGGCCGCGCTCGCGAACATCGCGGCGGGCATCGTCGTCGGCAAACGCGGTACCGCCACGGTCACGACGGGGGAAATGATCGCCAGCGTGACCCCCACCGACGGCCGCACCGATACGCTGAAGATTTTCTCCCTCGAAAGCGTGCTGCAGATGGTGCGGGATTGGCGGGAACAAGGCCTGCGCATCGCGTTCACGAATGGATGCTTCGATTTGCTGCACCCGGGTCACGTTTCGCTGCTCGAGCAAGCGCGGCGCAGTGCGGACCGGCTGGTCGTCGGACTCAATTCCGATTTGTCTATCCGCCGACTCAAGGGCCCGAATCGTCCCGTGCAGAGCGAAGTCGCCCGCGCGACGGTTCTCGCCGCGATCAAGTCGGTCGATGCCGTCGTGATTTTTGCCGAAGATACGCCGCTGCGGCTGATCGAGACCTTGGAGCCCGACGTCCTCGTCAAAGGCGCAGACTATACGCTCGCCACCGTCGTCGGCGCGGAGCGCATACTCGCGCGCGGCGGCAAGGTGCTGCTCGCCGAGCTAACGCCCGGCCACAGCACGACCGCGACCGTCTCGCGTGTCGCCAATGCGGCCTCGTGAGCGCAGCCGACAAGGTCGTGATCCTCGACCGTGACGGAACGATCGTCGTCGACCGCGGCTATCTGCACGATCCAGCCGGTCTCGAGTTCGAACCGACCGCGCCCGAGGGCTTGCGCTGGCTGCACCACCGCGGCTATCGATTGATCGTCGTGACCAATCAATCCGGCGTCGGCCGCGGGTATTTCCCGGGCGAACGCTTGGCCGCGATGCATCAGCGGCTGCAGCGGATGATCGAGACGGCCGGCGCCAAGCTCGAGGCGATTTATTGCTGCCCGCATGCTCCCGACGAAGGCTGCGAATGCCGCAAGCCCGGCCAGGCGCTGATGCGCCGCGCCGCGAGCGAACTCGGATTCGATCCGCGTGCGGCGTTCGTCGTCGGCGACAGAGACTCCGACATCGAGTTCGGCCGCCGCGCAGGAGCGCGCACGATCCTGATCGATCCGCGGGCCGCGGCCGCGGAATCCTCGCATCGCGCCGATGCCGTGGTCCCCAATTTACTTGCGGCCGCTCGCACGGTGATCGCGGGACCGCAGTGAGACGACGGTAGGCGAGGATCGCGCGGCGGAAGCCTCCGCCAGACGCGCGGTGACCGGCGCGGCCACGCGCTCGATCGTGATGGCCTCGACACCCCGCGGTTCGTGGATCACGGTATGCGCGTCTCCGTAGGGGTACCACTTGCGCGGCTCGTTATAGTTGCCGAACAGGGCCACACAGGGCGTGCCCTGCGCCGCCGCGAGATGCATCGGGCCGCTGTCATGGCAGACCAGCAGTGCGCAGCGGCGCAGCGCCGCGGCCGTTTCGCGCGGCGTCAGCGCGCCGCAAATATTGCGTACGGGTCCGCGCCACGCGCTTGCCACGCGATCGCACAGGTCGCGCTCGTCCGGAGCGCCGATCAATACCAGCGTGACCCGCGGGTGCATGGTGGCGAGCGCGGCCATGAGGCCGAGCCAGCGTGCTTCGCCCCAATCCTTGGCCGCGACCTTGGCGCCGGGCGCGACCGCGAGGAGGATTGCCGACCGATGGCGAGGGTCTCTGACGTCGCGAGCATCGTTGCCGTCGCGGCCATCGAGCGCCGAGTTCGCGCGGTCGAGTTCCTGCGCCGTCAGGCGCAAATCCCAATTTGCGCCCGTCAATGCCACCGGGATCCGGGGGCCGAGGGTGCGTGCCAGGCGCTCGGCCTCGTACTCGAGCAGGCCCCCGCCGTCGCGGCGGCACACACGCAATCCTCGGCGCCACGGCAGGCCGCGGATTTGGGGCGCGCCGGCGCAGACGAAAAACGCCGCATCGCGCAGCACCGACAGGGCGCTCGTTCGTTCCGCGAGGTAGATCAGGGTCTGCGGCTCGAGCCTGCGGATCTCGCGCCGCAGGGCAAGCATCGCACGGAGGCTGAAGTCGCCGACCGGATAATAGATCACTTCGTCGACGAGGCCGGTTTTGTCCAGGACACTCTCCGCCGAGGACGCACGCAGCGCCGTCAGCGAGTTCGTCAGCAGTACGCGGCGCGAGAGGGGATAGCGACGCGCGATCGCATGAAAGCACGGCAACGCGACCACGGTATCGCCGATGCTGCCGAGCCGGAAGATCAGGACGTTTTGGCGCACGGACGTCGTCATATCATACCGGTTCGCCGTGGCTGCGGCGCTGTCTCTCCATGACCTTCAAATCGATAAAGAGTTCATAGGCCGCTCGCAATCGACTGAAGGCAAAGCCCGCGCGCCCGTCGAGGAATCCGAGCCGCATGACGTACCAATACAGGAACACGAGGCTCGGGCGCAGAGGCAGACTGTAGGCAAGCCGTTTCAAGGCCCTGCGGCGTTCGACCGGATCGCGGCCGAGCAAAGCTTTGAAGCGCAAAGGGGCGCCGGCCTGCTCCAATTTCGCCTGTGCCTCGAGCGTCGAATAGCGATTGTGTCTCTCGACCCAATAGGCGATGCCGCGATTGAACGGATAATGTTCAAGGTGCTCGCGCAAATAGCCGACGCGACCGTCGGCGACGTACTCCTCGTTGACCGCACGCTCGATGCGCACCCGCCCGACACGCATCAACCGACCGAACCACGTTGGGTAGCCGCTGCTACGGCGCAACCAGCGGCCGAGAAACATGTCCTTGCGGCGCATGCGAAACAGCGCCACGTCAGGCGCCGCAGCACTCACGGCCGCGTCCATCTCGGCGACCAGGTCGCCCGGCGTGCGTTCGTCGGCATCGACCATGAGCACCCAAGGATGTCGATAAACCACCTCGTTGAGTGCGGCGCTGCGTTGCGCGGCGTAATTATCGAAGCGTCGCTGAATGACACGCGCCTGCGCGGCCGCCGCGATCTCGCGGGTCGCATCTTCGCTGCCCGAATCGAACACGACGACATCGTCGCACCAGGCGCAGGCGGCGAGACAGCCGGGCAGATTGTCTTCCTCGTTCAAAGTGAGTATGAGCACGGAAATCGCGGGCATGATGGTCAATGGTACACGCGGCCGGCACGACCCTGGGGCGAACCGAAAGATGTCACGCGAATGCAACACTGTGCCGGTATCTAGTGGGCGCCATGTCGTCGCAGCCCTTGAGTATCGGTCCGCTTCCTTCGCCCGTCTGGCGCTGGCCGTGGGGAATCATCGCGCTGACCGTGGTGGTGGCGCTGATCAGCGTGTTGCCCTTCTGGGAAGGACTGCAGCTGATGTGGAGCAGCTGGATCGGCGCGCCCGAGTACAGCTATTGCCTGATGTTGCCGTTCGTCGCGGGCTTCCTCGTCTGGCAGCAAAAAGACCGGCTAGAATGCATTCCTTTCGGCGGCAGCGTCGCCGGGGTCGCACTGGTCACGCTGGGCGGCGGTCTGTTGCTGATCGGCCAGCTCGGCACCGTTTACACGATCGTCCAGTATGCCTACCTGGTTACGCTCTACGGCCTGGTGCTCTCCTTGCTTGGTTGGGCCGCCTATCGGCTGATCGCCGTTCCCTTGCTGATCTTGCTGCTGATGATTCCCCTGCCGCAGTTCCTGTTCGCCAATTTGTCGACGAAGCTGCAGCTCGTGTCCTCCGAAATCGGCGTCCAGTTCATGCGCTTGTTCGACGTGAGCGTGTTCCTCGAAGGCAACGTCATCGATCTAGGCGGCTACAAGCTGCAAGTGGCCGATGCCTGCAGCGGTCTGCGCTATCTCTTCCCGCTGATCACCATGGGTTTCCTGATCGCGTATTTTTACAAGGGAGCGCTCTGGAAGCGCGTCGTCTTGATGCTCTCCTCGATCCCGATCACGGTGTTCATGAACAGCCTGCGGGTCGGCATCATCGGGATTACCGTCGAGCATTGGGGCATCGTGATGGCCGAAGGCTTTCTGCATGAATTCCAAGGCTGGATGATTTTCATGTGCAGCATGGCGCTGATGTTCGGGGAAATCGCCTTGCTGAACCGTCTGGGGCGGGAACGGGCCGGCTGGCGGGAACTATTCGGCGTCGAAATGCCGGGTCCGACACCGGTCGGCGCCCCCATCCAAAGACGCGACGTCCCCGCGAGCTTCCTCGTCGCGAGCGCGCTGCTCTTGGTGTTCATCGTGTTCGGGGTCCTGTTGCCGCGGCCGACCGAAGTGATTCCGGCACGCGAGTCCTTCGCGGAATTTCCGATGCGCTTCGGTGATTGGCAGGGGCGACGCGACTCGCTCGAGGGGGTCTATTCGGACGCCCTCAACCTCGACGACTACGTGCTCGCCGATTACGTGGGCGCGGACGGTTCCGCCGTCAACCTCTACATCCCCTACTATGATTCTCAGCGCAAGGGCGAGGCCGTGCATTCGCCGCGCTCCTGTCTGCCCGGGGGCGGGTGGCAGATGCGCGCCTTCGATCAGCGCTTGCTCACCGGCGTGATCGCCCAGGGTCGGCCGCTGCGGGTCAACCGCGCCCTGATCGAACTCGGCAGCCAGCGCGAACTCGTCTACTACTGGTTTCAGCAAAGGGGCCGCGTCATCGACAACGAATTCGCCGTCAAGGGCTGGATTTTCTGGGACGCCTTGACGCGACACCGCACAGACGGCGCGATGATCCGCGTCGTCACAGCATTGCCTGCCTCGAGCAGCGAGACCGACGCGGACTCGCGGCTCACGTCGTTCATCGGAAAAATGACGCCGGTTCTCGATCGTTACGTGCCGGACTGAACGTGCAGTACCTCATGCCCTTCATCCTGGCGATGGTCGTGACGATGGCCTGGCTGCCGCTGTTGGTCCGGTTCGCGCCGAAATGGGGCATCGTCGATGAGCCCGGAACGCGCAAGGTACACGTCGCGCCCATTCCACGCGTCGGCGGCCTCGCGATGACGATGGGCGTGCTCATCGCCTCGCTGCTCGCCATCAAACTGCAAGCCCAAGACCGTTGGTTCCTATTGGCGGCCAGCATACTCGTCGTCTTCGGGGCGCTCGATGATCGCTTCGATCTGGACTACCGCTTGAAACTCGTCGGTCAGATCATAGCGGTCGGCGTGGTCGTGGTGTTCGGCGGCATTGCGATCCATTCGGTGACGCTGGACGAGCGGATCGCCCTGCCGGGCGCCCTGTCGGTGCCGCTGACGATCCTCTTCCTCGTCGGCATCACGAACGCGGTCAATCTCGCCGACGGCCTCGACGGGCTTGCCGGAGGCACGACTTTTCTGTGCCTCTGCGCGGTCGCGTTGTTGTCGAGCATCAGCGACCAGGGCAGCTCGATCGCCCTCTCCTTGGCATTTGCCGGCGCGGTGATCGGTTTCCTGCGCTTCAATACCTATCCAGCAAGCGTTTTCATGGGAGATGCGGGCAGCCAACTGCTAGGTTTCGCGATCGGCGTGCTGAGCGTACGCGCGACACAGAGCATCAGCAGCCAGATCAGCGCAGCCATCCCTGCGCTGCTGCTCGCGCTGCCGATCTTGGATACCCTGAGTGTGATGGTGCAGCGGATCAGCGAAGGTCGCTCGCCCTTCAGCGCAGACAAGAACCACATTCACCACAAGCTCTTGGGCCTGGGCTTCGACCATCACGAAGCCGTGATGGTCGTGTACTCCATCCAGGCGGTTCTGTTCGTGGTCGCGTATTTCCTGCGTTTCGAATCCGACATCGTGATCCTCGGCGTCGTGACCAGCTTCTTCGCATTGGCGATATGCCTCCTGCAGAGTGCCAATCGATCGGGCTGGCGACTACGCAACCGCGCCGCCGGGAGTTCCAGCCACGTGGCGTTCTACCCGGCGCGCTTCGTGGCGCTGCGAATCCGCGAGCGATTGCCGAAGCTCGCGTATGCCGCGATTGCGGTCGGGATCTTCTCCTATGCCGCGCTCGTCGTCATGGAGACGGCGAGCCTGAGTTCGGATTTTCGCGTTCTGATCGTTTCTCTACTCGCCGTGAGCGTCGTCTTCGCGGCGGTGCTGCGCCGTTCGCCTCTGTCCATCGTCGAGAAGGGCGCCCTCTACGTGACCGTCACGGTGCTCGTCTACATCGACACGGTGTTCCTTTCGGAAGAGCGTTTCCTCGCCGGGGTGATTTGGATTGCGGTCGGCCTCGCCGCCGTCGGCACCGCCGTGCAGATGCGGCTATACGATGATCGTCGGTTCAGGCTCACGCCCTTGGATCTGATCGTGCTGTTCATGGCTCTCGTGGTGCCTAGCCTTCCCGGAACGCTGCAGTTGCCTCACGGCGGCGCGCTCGCGATCGCAAAGCTCGTGATTCTGTTCTACGCCGTGGAAGTCCTCGTAAGCCGAGCCGACGGCAAGTTCGTGTGGCTGCGGCTCGGAACCGGGTCGATCCTCGTTGCGCTCGCTGCGCGGCCGCTGCTGCCGTTCTGAGCGTCGAGACACGGCCGTGCGTGTCATGTCAGCGTCATTTACGCTTTCTATACTCGGCTCCCCTTGTTCGACGATGGATCTTCAGCTCATGCCTCGCTCCGGCCGGACATTTCCGCTCCTGTTCTTGACGGCGATCTGCACGGTGCTCCTGCTCGCGGGCTGTGGCGGAGCGCAATCGCGCAAGGCCCGCCACCTCGAAAAGGGACAGGCATTCATGGCCGAGAAAAACTACGAGAAGGCTCGGCTCGAGTTTCGCAACGCGCTGCAGATCATGCCTCTCGACAGCGAGGCGCGTTACGAAAACGGAGTCGTCGACGAGAGCTTGGGGAACATCCGGGAGGCGGCTCAGTTCTATCAGGGAGCGATCGACAGTAACGCGGACAACGTGGCCGCACGAGCCCGTCTCGGACGCATCTTCGCCTTGGGGGGCGCGCCCGACAAGGCAATCGCCACGGTGTCTCCTTCTCTGGAGAAGCATCCGGACGACGCCAAGCTGCTCACGGTTCGCGCGAGCGCGAAGATGCAACTCAAGGATGTCGCCGGCGCACAGAGCGACGCCGAGCGAGCGGTGCAACTCGCGCCCACCGACGAAGACGCGGTCGCGGTGCTGGCGGGCGTATACAAGGCCGAGAATCAAGTCGACAAGGCCGAGACGCTGCTGCAGGAGTCCATCAAGAAGGACCCGGACACCGTCGAATTGCGTCTGGTGCTCGCGCAGCTCGAGGCGAGCCGCGAACAGCCCGCACAAGTCGAGGCGCTGCTCGTGGATCTCGTCCGGCTGCGTCCGGCAGAACGATCGCATCGCCTGCGTCTGGCGCAGTTCTATGCACGCACGAACCATCCCGACGAGGCGGAACGCACGCTGCGCGAGGGCGTCAAGGCCCTGCCGGACGATCGTTTCATGACCGCCGCGCTGGTCGAGTTTTTGGCGACGCGCCGCAGTCGCGAAGCGGCGGAGAAGGAACTCGACACGCTCGTCGCCGCGCATCCGAAGGACTATGACCTCAAATTTCTGCAGGCGCAGTTCTACGAGCAAGGCAAGGATTTCGCCAAAGCCGAAGCGGTGTACCAGGCGGTGATCGCCGCTGCGCAGCTCGAGGCACCGGGCATCACGGCGCGCAACCGGCTCGCCGCTCTGCGCGTCGAATTGAACGACGTTCCCGGAGCCGAGCGCTTGATCGGCGAAGTCTTGGCGGCCAGTCCGCGCGACAACGATGCCTTGATCCTGCGCGGCAATCTCGCCCTGGCCCGAAAAGATCCGCGCACGGCGATCGCCGATCTGCGCTCGGTGCTGCGCGACCAACCGAACGCCGTCGGGGTCATGCGTACTCTGGCGCGTGCCCACCTCGCCAACGGCGAGCCGGCGCTCGCCGAGGAGACCATGCGACGCGCCGTCGAGGCGAGCCCGAAGGACGCCGCGGCGCAGCTCGATCTCGCGCAACTTCTCGCGCAGATCGGCAAGCCGGATCTGGCCAAGCCGGTGATCGACGATCTCGTCAAGAAACAGCCGGACAACCGCCAGGCCTTGGATCTGCAATTCCGCGTGGCCGTCGCCGTCAAGGATTTCGTCGCGGCGAAGTCGGCCGCCGATGCGCTCGTCGCGACCGATCCGAAATCGGCGCTCGGGTTTTACTATCAAGGTGAACTCGCGCAAGCCGACAAGCGCTACGAAGAAGCCGTGCGTCTGTTCACCATTGCCTTGGACGCGCAGCCCCAGGCCACCGAACCCTTGGGTGCGTTGACCCACGTTTTGCTGCAGCTGCAACGGGGTCCGGAGGCGCTCAAGCGATTGGACGAGGTCATCAACCGGGACGCGAAGGCGGCGTTCGCACCGAATCTGAAGGGCGAGGCGTTGATGTCCTTGAATCGCGCCGCCGACGCGCAGGCAGCGTTCCGGCTCGCGATCGAGCGGGAGCCCAAATGGTGGGTGCCTTATCAAAATCTCGCGGCCTCGCAGATTCAGGCGCATGAAGCCTCCGCGGGGATCGCGACCCTGCAAGACGGCATCGGCAAGGCCGCGAGTCCCGAGCAGCTCGAGACGGACCTCGCGTCCCTGTACGAGCGAGAAGGCAACGTCGATGCGGGCGTCCAGGTCTACGAAAGCGCTCTGCGTCGGAACCCGAAGTCCGACATTGCCGCAAACAATCTCGCGATGTTGCTGGTGACTTACAAAAAAGACCGACAGAGCCTGGACCGGGCCAAGGAACTGGCCTCGCATTTCTCCGATTCGCCGAATCCGAGCTTCCTCGATACCTATGGGTGGGTCCTGTACAAACGCGGCGAGGCTCAAGCGGCCGTCAGCGCGCTCGCCGAGGCGGCGAGCAAAACCTTGGATGCGCCCGTCTCCCTCTATCACCTCGGCATGGCTCAAGCGCTCGCCGGACAGGATGAGGCGGCCCGCAACAGCCTGCGGCGCTCGATCGATTCCGGGAAGAACTTTCTCGGCATCGACGAGGCGAAGGCGGAACTGGACAAACTGGCGAAGGATGCGCCTTCGGCCGTTACTCCGAGCAAATCTTAAAGACTTCAACAACGATGAAAGGGATTGTTATGCGGTGCTTGACAGACAAGCTCCTATTGCTTGCGTGCGCGATCGGCCTCGGGGCCGCCCCGGTTTGCCGCGCCGATGCCCCGCTGCTCGATGCGGCGACCGTGATCGCTGCGTCCGGCCAGGCGCAACCGTTCACGTATACCTTCACGACGACCGGAACGACGCCGTTGACGATTACGCTCACCGATGAGCAGGCGCCCGCCGCGTTCCAGAGTCTGTCGGTCGCAGTGACGCTCGGCAATTCGCTCGTGGGCTCCGCCGTCGTCAACGCCACCAGCCATGTCGCCACCTTGAACATCCCGGGCACTGCCGGAACCTATCAGGTCGAGGTCGTGGGTGTTCCGGCGACACAGACCTATGGCAGCTTCGGTTCCTTCGGCGTCTGCACCGCGCTGCAGTCGGCGCCGACCACTTGTATCGAGGCCGACTCCGCCTCCGGCACGATCCAGGCGCCGTCGACGGTCTCGACGACGGGCCAGGCCACTCTCAACACGACATTCACCTCGACGGTCGCCGGTACTTATAACGTCACCCTCATCGACGATACCTTCCCGACGGCCTTGACCAGCCTCGTCGCCGGCATCACCCAGGGCAGCACGCCGGTCGCCGGCCCGATCCAGGGAAGCGCTACCGCCGCACCGACCCAGGTGACTCTCGCCGCCGGTACGACCTATAGCCTGTTGATCGCGGCGAACGCCAACGCGACGACGCTTGCCGGCCTCTACAGTATTCTGATCACGGACCCCACGGGCGCATCGATCCTTGCAGAGACCCTGCCCGTCGGTGAATTGACGGCTGCGACGAACGTCAGTAATCCGACGGCCCAGACCTTGAGTCTCGCGCTCAAGGATCTTGCCTATCCGCAGGCGCTCAACAGTGTCGGCGCCGCGATCACGAGCGGGGCGTCGCTCCTGGGTGAACTCACGGCGGGCGGTAACACGAGCCTCATCGCACCGGCGGCAACCCTGCAAATCTGGCAGTACGCGAACTCAGGCTCGTCGACCGGCGCCTACAACTTGACGCTCACGTCGAGCGCGAGTTCGCTCTACGCCACGACCCAGGTCGTCAATTCAGCCTCCGCGGCCACGGCCAGCACCTTCGCTTTCGCCGCGACCCTGCCGGCGGCCGGCACGTACAATCTCAGCGTCACCGATTTCCAGTTTCCGGTTGCGCTGGCGACCTTGACGTCGACGGTTGCTCAAAACGGCACGGTGATTCCCACCGACTCGAGTGGAAACTTCACCGCCGCCGCGGGGACGGTGATCGTCGTCGTCGATGCGACGTCCGCACAGAACAGCACGGGTGTGTTCAGCGTCGCCATCGCCGCAACCGCGACCTCGCTCACCTACAATCTCGATGAAACCCAGGTCGTGGGCGCCGGCTTCAGTTCGACGACGCTCAATGTCGCCGTCGCCGGCGAGTATAACGTCGCCCTGAGCGATCTCGCTTTTCCGACGAGCTTTGAAAATCTCGCGCTGGTGGTGTCGCAGGGCGCGACCGTGCTCGGCAAGATATATGCGGGAGGAAAGTTCAATTTTCCGGCAACGGTGGGTAATTATGTCTTCACCTACGTGGAGACCACCGGAGCCGACGGCTATGGCTTATTCGGCATCGACGTCAGTGCCGCGCCGCCGACCGCGACCTTGACGTCCAACACGACGTCCGTGACGGCGGGTCAATCCGTGCAACTCAGTTGGACCAGCACGAATGCCACCGGGTGCACCGCCAGCGGTGCGACGGATTGGACCGGCAGCGAGCCGACCAGCAGCAGCGGCGTCGCGGTGGTCGTCGCCGCCGCGGCCACCTTGACGCTCACGTGCACGGGCCCGGGCGGGTCGATCTCCTCGTCGGTCGCTGTGACCACGACTCCAGCGGCATCGAGCAGCAGCAGCCACGGGGGCGGCGCGCTGGGTCTCGGCGAACTCGCTTTGCTCGTGCTGCTGGTAGCCTCCCGCGCCGCACGGGCGGTGTGGCCGCGCCGCTGACCCGCCCTGCGGACCCGCCCGGACCCCGGGTTTGCGCTCCACCGGCGAGGGGCGTTTACTGCCGGCGATGAAATGCGTCTACCACGAGGACTATGCCGTCCCGCTGTCGCCCGGGCACCCGTTTCCGATGAGCAAGTATCCCTTGCTGCGGGAGCGACTAATGAGCGAAGGACTGCTGAGCGAAGCCGATACTCTGGAGCCGGAGCCCTTGGACCTCGACACCTTGGCTCTCGTGCACGCGCGCGAGTACCTCGAGAAGCTCGCGACATCGAGTTTGAGCACGGTCGAGCAGCGGCGGCTCGGCCTGCCATGGTCCGACGCTCTGTGGCGGCGATCGCGCCTGGCGGCGTCGGGTACGCTGCTCGCGGCGCGCGTGGCGCTCGCCGACGGCATGGCCGCCAATCTCGCCGGCGGTACCCATCACGCCTTCGCCGACCGCGGCGAGGGCTTCTGCGTGCTCAACGACGTCGCCGTCGCCATCCTGCGCCTGCGCATCGAGGGCCTGATCCGGCGCGCGCTCGTGATCGATCTCGACGTGCATCAAGGCAACGGCACGGCGGAGATCTTTGCGGGCGACGCGGACGTCTTCACGTTCTCGATGCACGGTGAGAAAAATTATCCGTCGCTCAAGATGCGCTCTTCGCTCGACCTCGGCCTCGTCGACGGCACCGGCGACGCCGACTATCTCGCCGCGCTCGGCGCCCATCTGCCCGCCGTGTTCGCGCAAGCGCGGGCCGACGTCGTCTTCTACGTCGCCGGCGTCGACGTCGTTGCCGGCGACCGTTACGGCAAGCTCTGCCTCAGCGAAGCGGGACTCGCGGCACGCGAACTCACGGTCGTCAACGAGGTGCGCGAGCGCGGGATCCCGCTCGTGGTCGTGCTGGGCGGCGGCTATGCAGCGACGCGGGAGCGGACCGCGGAGTTGCATGCGCACGTGTTTCGTGCAGCGGCGAGCTACGAGCGGCGAACCACAGGTCGGACCCCGCCAAGTCCCGAGGACACGAAATTCCCATGCGCCCAACCCGCACCGATGTCATGAAGTCTTCATCTCGGGATGGCCAGATGTCGGGATGCAGCTACGCTCGTTCATTTGCGCATTGGCGGTGACGGCGAGCGGCTGCGGTTACGGAGTCACCTCGAGCACGCCTTCCCCGGGCGCCGCCGTGCTTGCTCCCACGATCGTCGCGCAACCGACGAGTCAAAGCGTACCGATGGGGCTGCCGGCGAACTTCACGGTGACGGCGGCAGGCACGACGCCGCAATACCAATGGCTGCGCAACGGCACGGCGATCGTCGGCGCGACCGCGAGCAGCTATGTCTCGCCACCCGTCACGCTGGCCGACAGCGGCGCGAACTTCGCGGTCATCGTCAGCAATTCGGCCGGCACGGTCACGACCGGGGATGCGGCGCTGACGGTGACAGCGCGCGCGCCCGCAGCCGGCGATCTGCGCTTTCAGCAAGTGGACGCGGCCTCCACGGTCAACGGCTACGGCGTCGGAGTCAACCTGGTCAATGGGAGCTTGCCCGGCCTCGGCGCCGACGTCTATGCATCCAGCATCGGGACGGCGCTCTGGGCCGGCGCGGCCGCGCCTTGCGCCGATACGGCGGGCAGCAACGCCGCCGACTGCGTCTGGGAGTACGCCGCCGTGCCCCTGCCCGCGGCAGCGGGTTTGGCCGGACTCACGGCGGGATTCGCCAGTGATTCCCTCGCGAACTCGGCGTACGACCTGCAGGACCCCAATTGGCCCAATGCCGGAAACGGCGCAAGTCCGGCCGACGGCAATGCCGTAATCAATTCGCTCGATCTTGAAGCGGGCAGCCAAGCCTTCGCGGTCTCCTGGCTGCAGGACACCTCGAACACGCAGTCGAGCTTCGTCGCCGCGAGCCACAGCGTGGCGCCCGCCTTGCTCGCGGCCGCCGCAAGCACCGAAGGGGCGAATGGCAGGGTGCTCACGGCAGTGTCTTACGATGCCGGTGAGATTACCTATTGGTCCTATGGATGGTCGGCTGACACGAGCAGCATTTACGAAGCGCAAACGACAACGGCGAGCGCGGCAGATGCGCCGGCCGCCGCGGCGAGCCTCGCGGCCGCCGGGTACATCATCACCGCGGTGGGCCGAGCCGATGACGCGGGCGACGTCGTGCTGGTCGGAACACGCTTACAAGGCGACACCATGGCGAGGCCTTTCGTGATCGCGACTAGCGCGGGAGCCTTCCAAACCATGATGATGCAGGGCTACGCGACGGTCGGCGTGATCCTCGGATCGGGCGGCGGCACGTCGACCTATCTCGGTGAGCGCTGAGCGCTCAGCGCTCAGCGTGAGCCTGCGCCTAGGCCCCGGCCGGTGCCGCCATCAAGCCTTTGAGCTTGTTGATCGCATTGACTTCGACCTGACGGACGCGCTCGGCCGAAATCCCGTACTCGTCGGCCAATTCGTGCAAGGTCGCTTTGTCGTTCGTCATCCAGCGCCGCTTGAGGATGTTCCGGCTGCGCTCGTCGAGACGGCCGAGCGCGACGCTCAAGCGATCCGTCGAGTCTTCCTCCCACTCTTCGCGTTCGACTTCGATCGCGGGGTCGGCGTTGCTCGCCGGCAGATACATCGCCGGCGAATACGTGTCTTCTTCGTCGGCCTCCGGTGTCGGATCGAAGGACATGTCACGTGCCGACATGCGCTGCTCCATTTCGCGCACATCGCTGACGTCGACCCCTAAGTCGCGAGCAACCGCCTGGGTTTCCGCCTCCGAGAGCCAGGTGAGGTTCTTCTTCATCTTGCGTAGATTGAAGAACAGCTTGCGTTGCGACTTGGTCGTCGCGACCTTGACCAGGCGCCAATTGCGCAACACGTACTCGTGGATTTCTGCGCTGATCCAATGCACGGCGAAGGACACCAAGCGAACGCCGACGTTCGGATCGAAGCGCTTGACCGCCTTCATCAGGCCGACGTTGCCCTCTTGCACGAGGTCGCCCATCGGCAGCCCGTAGCCGAGATAGCCGCGGGCGATGTGCACGACGAAGCGCAGGTGCGAGAGTACCAGTTGGCGCGCGGCATCGAGGTCGCCGGCGCTGCGAAAGCGCACCGCGAGCGCAATCTCGTCATCCTTGGTGAGTACGGGGATCTGCGACACGCGGTCGATGTAGGCATCCAGGCTCCCGATGGGCCCAGCGAACACGAGACCGTTTTGTTTCGACACTAAGGCTGCAGTCATGAACGCGAACCTCCTTGCGATCCGAGAGACATCATAGCACTCAGCTAGTTCGAGTGCTAAGTCGGCCGCAAGTTCAAAACCTTGAGCTGCATCACAAGAATATTCGAAGGGCCTTTAGGAACAGCCACTTAAGTTGGGTTGATGGCCCGGATATGATGCGTCGCAGCAAGCCATGAGCCGATCCAGCCGAGCAGGGCGGAGCCGAGCACGGTGGCTAGGCAGGTGCGGGGATCGAGGAAGCTCAGATGAAAGCGGCTCCCATACGCCAGTGCCAGTCGTTCGGCCGGCCCCGCGAGAGCGGCGACCATGATGCCAAGCAAGGCGACCGAACCCATGCCGCCGCCGATGCCGTACCAGATGCCGCTCCACAGGAACGGCCGACGGGCGAAGCCGTCCGTGGCGCCCACGAGCTTCATGACTTCGATCTCGGCGCGGCGGTTTTGGATGTCGAGACGGATCGTGTTGCCGATGACCAAGACCACTCCCGTAGCGAGAAGTCCCCCCGTCAGCCGGATGACGCCGCGCAACAGCTCGAGTAGCGCAACCAAGCGTTGGACCCATTCGGTATCGAGCTGCACGGTGGCGACGTTCGTGATCGCGCCGATGGCGGTCTTGAGCGCGGCCGTGCCCTGCGGGCTGCTCGCCGCAGGGCTCGGAGTGACGATCAGCGTGTTCGGCAACGGATTGTCGTTAAGCGCATCCAAGGCCGGGCCGAACCCGGACGAGTCGCGAAACTCGGCCAGTGCCTGCGCCGCCGTGATCAGGCGCACGGCCGCGACGTCGCCGCGCGCCTGCAATTCCCGTGCAATCGCCTCGGCGCGCGCGGTACCCGCACCCTTGTCCAGATAGACCGAGAGTTCGAATGCCTCGTTCCACGCCGCCGTCAGCGCAGTGGCGTTTTGCAGCAGCAACTCCAGACAGAGCGGCAAGGCGAGCGCGACGGCGATGACGCCCATGGTCATCAAGCTCGCGAAGGGATGCGCGGCGAGCCGACCGAGCGACCCCACGAGAGTCTGCGCCTGACGCGAAAAATACGCTGCCAGGCTCACGCGAGCGGTTGTGCCGAGGGCGCCGTCGACGACTGCGTGATCGCGTCGATCCTGCCGTCGCCGAGGACGATGCGTCGCGACTTGAACTGCTCGATCAGATGGACGTCGTGGGTCGCGATCACCACGGTTACCCCGACGTCGTTGAGCCGCCTGAACAAGCGCATGATTTCGAGCGCGAGCTGCGGATCGAGATTGCCGGTCGGCTCGTCGGCGATCAGCAGGGGCGGCTTCGCCACGATGGCCCGCGCAATGCCGACGCGTTGTTGCTCGCCGGTCGAGAGTTCCAGAGGACGGCTCTTTTCGCGGCCGAGCAGCCCGACTTGATCGAGCGCCGCCCGCATGCGCTTGTCGATCTCGCGCCGCTGCACGCCGGCGATGATCAGCGGCAGTGCGACGTTGTCGGCTACGGGACGATCCTGCAGCAGTTTGTGATCCTGAAAGACGACACCGATTTGCCGGCGGAATCGTGGCACCGCCCGCGCCGGCAGCTGCGCGGTGTTCTGGCTCCCGACCAGCACCTGGCCGCGCGACGGCCGCTCGATCAAGGCGATCAGCTTGAGAACGCTGCTCTTGCCCGCGCCCGAGGGGCCGGTGAGGAAGGCGAACTCGCCCCGCTCGACCGTGAAGCTCACGCCGCTCAGCGCCTCACGACCGGTCGGGTAGCGTTTGTGCACGCTCTCGAACCGGATCATGGGCGCGGTGCCTCGACGGGTGCGGTTTTCAACAAGGCCGTCACGAATTCCTCGGCTTTGAAAACGCCGAAGTCGTCGATCTGCTCGCCGACGCCGATGAATCGAATCGGGATGCCGAGCTTCTGCGCGATCGCCAGCACGACGCCGCCCTTGGCCGAGCCGTCGAGCTTGGTGACGACGAGACCCGTGACGCCGACGGCTTTATTGAACTCGTCGGCCTGGGCGACCGCATTCTGGCCGATCGTGCCGTCGAGTACGAGCAGCACTTCGTGTGGCGCCGACGGGTCGAGCCGACCCAACACCCGCTTGACCTTGCGCAACTCCTCCATCAAATGCGTCTGCGTGTGCAGCCGACCCGCCGTATCGGCGATGAGCACGTCCATCTTGCGCGCCCGCGCGGCCTGCAAACCGTCGAAGATCACTGCGGCCGGTTCGGCCCCCTGTTGTTGGGCGACGATCGCCACTCCATTGCGCTCGGCCCAGGTCTCGAGTTGTTCGCGGGCCGCGGCGCGGAACGTATCGCCCGAGGCGAGCATGACGCGATGCCCTTGCGCGCCGAGACGCGCGCACAGCTTGCCGATCGTGGTCGTCTTGCCGGCGCCATTGATGCCGACGACGAGAATCACGGTTGGCTGATGGGCGCGGTCGATCACGAGTTCCCGCTCCACCGGCCGCAAGATCTCGACCATGGCCGCGTGCAGGGCCGCGAGCAGCGCATCGACGTCGGCGAGTTCCTTGCGTGCAACCCGCTTGCGCAGATCGTCGAGTATGCGGGTGGTCGCCGCGACGCCGACGTCGGCCGTGAGCAGGCGCGTCTCGAGTTCATCGAGGATCTCGGCGTCGATCTTGCGCCCCGGCAAGAGATCCTTGAGGCCTTGCGTCACCCACGAGGAGCCCGAGCTCAATTTCGAGCGCAGGCGCTTGAAGAAGCCCGGGGCAGCGGTTTGGTCGGCGTCGGTCGGCATCGCCTGCGAAGCTTAGCAGAGCGCCCGACCGCGCAAATTTTTGCGCGTATGATTGGTGCGGTGAAAAAAAGCAAACCCCCCGTTCGGTCGGGCGCGCGATCGACAGGGACGGCAGCGCCTTCGCCCGCGGGTCGTAATTCCGTGCGTGTAATCGGCGGCTCGTGGCGCGGTCGCCGCATCGAGTTTCCGGACGTTCCGGGCCTGCGGCCCACGCCCGATCGGATCCGCGAGACCTTGTTCAACTGGCTGCAGCACTCGCTCGCGGATGCGCGCTGTCTCGATTTGTTCGCCGGGTCCGGGGCTCTGGGTCTCGAGGCCTTGTCGCGCGGCGCCAGGGAAGTGGTTTTCGTCGAGCAAGCGGTGCCGGCGGCGCGCGTACTGCAACAGCAACTGCTGCGCTTCGGCGCCGCAAGCCGTGCACGGCTCGCCGAGATGGGCGCACGCCGCTATTTGGCCGGTCGTGCCACGGGCGGCCCCGCGACCGCCGGCGCGGACCCCTTCGATCTGGTCTTCGTCGATCCGCCGTTCGGTCAGAATGCCTTGCCTGAATATGTTGAATTATTGTCCAAGGGTCAGTGGGTCAGGCCGGGGGGGCTCATCTACTTGGAATGCGAAAAAGCGGCCGGCGAACCCGTCGTGCCCGCGACCTGGGAACTCCTCAAATCGAAGTCCGCGGGCGAGGTGGGTTATCATCTCGCCCGCGCAAACGCTTCGACGCACGGGCAATGAACAAACGAACGGCCGTCTATCCGGGGACTTTCGATCCGATCACCAATGGGCATCAGGACCTGGTGCGGCGCGCTGCCAGCATCTTCGACCGTCTCGTCGTCGCCATTGCCGCCAATCCCAACAAGGCGCCGATGTTCACGCTCGACCAGCGCGTCGACATGGCGAAGCGCGTGCTCGCGGACGTGCCGAACGTCGAGGTCATCGGCTATCGAGGTCTCACGGTCGATTTCGCACGAGACCACGGCCTTGCGGTCATCGTCCGCGGCTTGCGCGCGGTATCCGATTTCGAGTTCGAATTCCAACTCGCGAACATGAGCCGGCATTTGTCTTCCGAGATCGAGTCCGTATTCATGACTCCCCAGGAGCAATACACCTTCATCTCCTCGACCCTGGTGCGTGAGATCGCGGTGCTGGGCGGTAACGTGTCAGAGTTCGTTCATCCGATCGTCGAGATCGAGCTCAAGCGACACCGCCAGGTTTGAGCGTCTCGCGCAGTGCGTGCTTCGGGCCCTGGCACGACGGGCACCAGTACGTCGAGCGCGCCGCCTGCACCCGCTGCTTGATCGGCGTCGCGCATAACCTGCACGGCTCACCCGCACGCTCGTAAACATAGAGACGCTGACGGAAATAGCCCGGCACTCCGGCCGCGTCGACGTAGTCTCGCAAGGTCGTGCCGCCGACCTCGATCGCCTCGCTGAGCACGGCCCGAACCGCCGTGACGAGCGCCCGACAGTGTGCTCGGTTGAGGCCACCGGCGGCGCGGCGCGGGGACAGCCGCGCACGAAATAAAGCCTCGCTGGCGTAGATGTTGCCGACGCCGACGACCAAGTGCGAGTTCATCAGCAAGAGCTTGATCGCGACCGCGCGCCCGCGCGTCTTGCGGAACAGGTAATCGGCATCGAACGTCGGCGACAGCGGTTCGGGCGCGAGCTGCGCGAGCAGGGGATGCCGATGTGGGTCGGAGTCGGTCCAGTGCAGACTGCCGAAACGCCGGGGGTCGTGGAATCGCAGGAGCGCGCCTCCCTCGACTTCGATGTCCCAATGGTCATGCGCGAGCGTCGCTGCGCCGACGGGAAGTACGCGCAGACTCCCGGACATGCCGAGGTGCAGGATCACGGTGCCGGAGTCGAAACGTAGGAGTATGTATTTCGCGCGGCGCTCGACGCTGCGTACGATCGACCCCTCGAGGCGCGCTGCTAGGTCCGCGGGGATGGGCCAGCGCAGGCGGCGCTCACGCACCGTGACCTTGGTCACGCGTCGATCGACGAGTGCGGGGGAGATTCCCCGGCGAGTCGTCTCTACTTCCGGGAGTTCGGGCAGTGCCTGGGGCCTACTTGATTTTCGATTCTTTGTACGCGACGTGCTTGCGCACGACCGGATCGAATTTCTTCGTCTCCATCTTGTCCGGATGCAGACGCTTGTTCTTCGTCGTCGTGTAATAGTGCCCCGTACCCGCCGAAGACACTAGCTTGATTTTGTCGCGCATGAGATGGCTATCCTCGCAGCTGAAATCGCCGCTTAAACCTTGACGCCCTGGCTACGCAGATCGGCGACGACCACGTCGACGCCGCGCTTCTCGATGGTCCGCAGGCCACGCGTCGTGACGCGCAGACTCACGAAACGCTTCTCGGACTCCAGCCAAAAGCGATGGGTATGCAAATTCGGCAAGAACCGACGTCGCTTGCGATTATTCGCATGCGATACGGTGTTTCCTGTTTTCGGGCGCTTGCCCGTGACTTGGCAGACTCGCGACATGACGTAAACCTTTGAACTTGAAGCGCTTTTGAGCGGGAACCCTCGCTCAGGGCCGCGTACGATACCAGAGCTGCGCGAACGGAGCAACGGTCGCGGCGGTCACCGCACCAAAGCCGGTAACACCGCTTTCACACGCTGCCCCTATTCTCGCCCGCATGAAGCATCCGCGCCAACATCCGCGAGCGCGGCGCGCCGCGAGCGAGGCAGCAGCGCAGACCGTGCTGGGCGTGCGCCCGGTCGTGGTCGCGCTGCTGTGCGTCACGAGCCTGCCCGCGTGGTCGCTGGACTGGAGCGAGCCGTGGCGGATTCCCTACGACCCGGTGGCGGCGGACGAGACCAGCGACGAGTTCGCATGGCGGCTGTTCGTAGCTCTCATGTGGCCCGCCGACCCCACGACCGGCGCGGCGGATCCGCGCGGCGGCTTGGGCTCGGGCGCCGCCCGCGCCAGCGTCTGGGAGCGCTGGGAGAACAGCGCGGACGTGTATCGCGACGACGGCGCGGACCCTGGGCGCTGGGGGGCAGACGACCTACCGGGCATCGCGAGTGGGAATCGCTTCGAGTCTGCAGCGCTGCGGCGCTTGCCGCATGCGCGGCACATCGTCGCCGGCCGGATGGAATCGCTCGAAGATCCGCTGGAGAGGGCGCAGCGGCTCGTGGAAATCCGCATGAACCGCATTGCCTTCGACTATATCCGCAAAACGGGACTGTACAACCTCGACGGCCAGATCGCGGCGGTGGCGTCGGGCCTTCCCGTCGCTTTCCCGAGCGGCGCGATCGAGGTCAAGGCGAGTTGGCGGCCGATCGCCGCGATCGATCGGCGGCGGTATCACACGCTGCGCGTGCGGCTGGCCAATGGGCAGATCCGTCTCTACGGGCTCACGGCGCTCAATATTGCCGCGAAGGAATTGCCCCGCTGGTTCTGGGCGAGCTTCGAGCACATCGACAATGCTTCGCGCGTGGGCGCAGAGGGGTGGCGCTTACCGTCTCGGGATCGCTACGCATGTGCCGGGCAGGGGGCGGAGGCGGACTGCAATCGCGTACCTTCCGGAATCGGACTCACCCAGACGATCTGGGCGCAATACCGCCTGCGCGGCACGCAGACCCGTTATCTCGATGCGGCAGGGATGCCGCAGCGTCTCGGTAACTCCGAGTTGGAGGCCGGTTTGCAGGAGACCGCGTCCTGCATCACCTGCCATGCGCGGGCGGCGCTCGCGGTAGGCGGGGGTAACGCGCGACGGCTCGAGGTAGAGTCGCAGCGTCACGGATATGTCGGGCTACCGGACCCGGCGTGGTTTCGCGCGGTCGATGCCGATGGACGTCGGCTCGACTTCCGACCGCTGGACTTCGTTTGGTCTCTCGCCCAGGCGAAACCGCGGCGGGATCGCGGTGTCGGTGCGGCAACCGTACTCCGATGAGCCGTCGGAATATGAATCGTACTGCGCTGACCGCGGCGATCTGCCTGACCGGTCTCGGCGGCTGCCTGCTCGCGCATGCCGCGGACGAGTCGCCGACGGCGCCGGCAGCGGCGACCCGCCCCCGGGCCGTGCCCGTCGGCAGCGCACACGCTGAGTCCGCCGACGACCCCCCGCCCCCCGCAGCATCGGAAGTCGCGCAGACCGGCGCGCCCGCGAAATTTTCGACGACGGATAAATGGCTCCTCGCCGGCTACAACAACAACGAACTCGTTTACACCATCATCGTCACGAACGAAGACACGCGGATCATTCACTGCACCGCGCTCATGCACGGCTGGTATTACGAAAACGGCGTGAAGCGACCGATCTCCGATCGGCAAGCGACGACGGTGTTCCCGAATCAACCGACCCAGATCGGCAACTGGATGGACATGGACCAGCAATCGGGCGCGACCTACAGCGTCAAGTGCCGGCCGATGTAGTCGGGAGGCCGTCGCCGCGCCTCGCTCGGCGTCCGTGTCTTGCAAGCGACGTCTCTCTGTCACATCGCTGAGAAAATCCGCCGCTACCTTTGAGTTTTTCGAAGGGGATGTCATGAAAACAGCGTTCCAGCGCAAGCTTTGGCTGCGCACACCGAGCCTGCGTCGTCTCGCCGTCACCGCGGCGATGGCCGCCGCCGCCATCGCTTCCGCCTCGAGCGCCTCGGCGCAGTCCGATCCCGTGATATTCAGTTTCTCGACAGTCGGCGACAGCCGCACCGATCCCGGCAAGGCCGATGCGACCACGCTCCTCGCCAATCCCAGCCCGGGCACCGAGGGCGGGATGCCCAGTCTGACCGGCACGATACTGCCGCAGGACAATCAGTGGGTGACCAACACGGAAGCCCTGCAGACGATCCTCAGCGGCATCAAGAGCCAAAATCCGAACCTGCTGTTCTTCAACGGTGACATGATTTTCGGCTACGGCCGGCCGATTCTGCCGAGCGCGTGGGCGAACGGTAAGCCGAACAGCTGGACGGCGACGGAATCGGTCAGTCCCGACACCGTCTTCGAGTACATCCAATATGCATATTGGCGCGGAATGATCGCGAATCTTTTCCTCTCGGGGACTTACGTCATGCCGGTACCCGGCAATCACGAGACCCAGTGCAGCTACAGCGCCGAGCCCTACGGCAGTTCGAGCACGACGGAGAATCCGAACTGCAACAATGCAAGCGGCAGCGTGACCAACACGTCTTGGCCGAACAACTTGACCGGGAAGACGGCCTATCCCGACAACGAGAACATGTTTCGCTTCAACATGGGCGATCTGATCAGCGACCTCGGCGCGAACCTCCGTTTCTCGAACGTGACGGGCTTCTTCGCGACCAACCCGAACGGTCTGACGCAGGCGACCGCGCCGGGTATTGCCGACACGGTTTCGGGCAATAGTCAGGCCGAGCTCACCTATTCTTTCGACATCCAGCCGCAAGCCGGCGTCTTGTTGCATTTCGTGGTGATCAATACCGATCCGTCGGGCAACGACTCGACTGCGCCCGTCACCTGGCTGAGCAGCGATTTCGCTGCCGCGAAATCGCGCGGCGTCACCAACATCTTCGTGTTCGGTCACAAGCCGGCATTCACTTACAACTATCTGTCGGCCACGGCCGGTACGAGCGTGCTGCCGCCCTCGACCAATAGCCCGGGCCCGGGCGGACTGGACGCGAATTACACCACTTCCGTGGTGGGCGGCGTGACGACCTACTCGACGCCCAATCGCGACGCGTTCTGGAGTTTGATCGCCGAGTACGGCGCGACGTATTTCTCGGGACACGAACACACGGTGCACATCTCGCAACAGTCCGATCCGACGGGAGCGAACACCATCATCACGCCCTATCAGGTCATCGTGGGTTCGGGCGGTTCGCCGTTCGACGATAAACTGGTCGGCACGTGTTCGGCGAGCAGCCCGCCCGGTTGTGTCGAACCGAATTCCGCCTACCCCCACATGTACGATCGGTACTACGCGTGGGCCACCGTGCAGGTCCATGCGAGCGGCAATATTTCCCTGCAGGTAAGCGGATTCAGCGATCAATTCGGTCCGGTGCAGGATCTCGGCTATTACGACGTCGCAACTTTGCAGACCGTCGGACAGGCTCAAACGTCGGCCGGACAAGCGGCGATTGCCAAGAAAAAGAAAACCGCCGCGACGCGGCGCCCCGGCGGCCCGCTGCTCGCCGTGCGGCAACAATGACTTCAATCCCGTGGAGATGCCAATGAACGCTTCGTCCCTATCCCAGCGGATCGCCCGTGTCGCATCCGGCATCGCCGCACTCTGTCTCGCTCCCGCGCTCGCCAACGCGGCGCTGGTGCTGGATACCGGCACGCCGACCACGGGCGCGAGCCTCGAGGAATTGACCACGTCGCAATGGTTCGCCGCGGAGTTCTCGTTGTCCGCCGGGCAGACCGTGACCTCCTTGTCGACGTATCTGTCGGGCCTAACGGGCGCGAGCTATACGCTCGACATCTTCTCGGGCTCGTTCACCGGCGTGCGGCTCGGGCAGCAGACGCTGGACTACACGACGACCGGGACGTTTTCGAGCAACAACGCCTGGAACACGACGAGCGCGAATTACACGGCGACGACGACCGGTAATTACTGGGTGGCCATCGAGGTCACGAGTTTGCCGCGCGGTTCGGAGCTGAATCTCGAGACCACCCCGAATAATGGTACCGCGCCCGCCGAGGCGTTTGCTTATCTCGGCTCCAATACGAACGGTCAGTTCCAGACGAGCGGTGCGCCGGACGTGGCCTTTCAGGTGAATGCGACGCCGGTTCCGTTACCGCCGTCGGCCTGGCTGCTCGGCGGCGGCTTACTCGCCTTCCTCGGCTTGCGCCGCTCCGGAGTAGCCGTCGGTAAGCGTCTTTAGGAACGCCAGTAGGTCGTCGATCTCCTGGTCGCTTAGCGCCGGCGCATCGCCCGGCTTGCGGTTGAACGGCACCTCGACGTTGAGCTTGCCGCGCAGCGCCGGCGGCAGATCGTTCTCCTTGTCGACCCCGCCGTCGGTCCGGCGCGGATACCATCGTTCAGGATTGGTGTCGCGTTGCGCATAGAATTCCAGCACGGTGCGCAAACCCTTGAGGACGCCGTTGTGCATGAAGGCGTCACGCAGCGCGACGTTGCGCAGGCTCGGGGTGCGGAACATCCCGCAGAGTTCGGTCTTGTCGGCGAGATCGCCGCGCTGCGGACCGCAGAGACCCAAATCAAAATGACGCGGATCGGAATTCGCGGGAATCTCCGGGTTGCGCGGCGCGCCCACGTTCGCGTAGTCGAAGTCCGTGAAGTTCGGCGGCGCGCCGCCTCGTGTCGCGGCGGTATGGCAGCTCGCACAGTTGCCTCGCTCCGGGTCCTTGAATATCGCGATACCGCGCTCTTCTTGCTCGGTCAGATCGACATCGCCTCGCAGGAAGGCATCGTACTTGCTGCTGAACGGGAAGAATTCCGCGGGCGTATGCTGGAATGCCTCCAAGGCCGCGAGCGCAGCGTCGAACGCGCGCTCGGGTTGGTCGAATATCGCGGCACCGAACGCTGCACGAAACTGCGGCGCGTAGGCCGCGCGCCGCAATTTGGCAACGACGGCCACGGGACCGGTGTTCGCCATTTCGTTCGCGGCCAACAGCGGCATGGCCGCCTGCGCATGCAAGGAGCCGGCGCGCCCGTCCCAGGTGAACCCGCCCCCGGGTCCTGTATCCCCATCCACGAAATGCATGTTGAGCGCGAACGCCGGTGCGGCATTCAGATAGCGCAGCGACGGGACTGCGCGCGTGCCGCGCTGATCCATGCGCGGGCCGCCCAAGGCTAGGGCGCCGCCCGGCGGGGGACCGTAGGCGTAGCGCGGATCGTGACAGGTCGCGCAGGCGAGGCGGCCGGAGGCGGACAGCGACTCATCGAAGAAGATCCTGCGACCCAAGGCGGCGACGGCCGCATCGGGCGGAGCGGCCCCTGCGGGAGACGCAGCAGCGGCAACGACTACGCAGAGGGCGGACAGAGCGGCGGCGGTTGGGGTCGGGCGGTACATTTCTTCTGCCCTGGCAGTCTAGAAAAGCTTTGTAACGCCCGGGTTTAAATTGCGTGACAGGTTCGCGGCAGCGTAGCGGTCCGGCGGCGACGAGACGTGCTTACTTCGGTGGTCGTGCGGCGGGCCCTGCGCCGGTCAGCGCCTGCAGGACCGTCGCCCGGATACCGCCCGCTCGGCGCGGCAAAACCCTGTAACGGAGCGCGTGGTCGGCGAAGAAGACGATGCCGATCAGGGCGAAAGTTCCGAAGTTCACGAACAGCGACCAAATATGCGCCGAGGCGGCGAAGAACACGGCGACGATGGCGACGCTCAGCAAGCCGTAAAAGATCGCCCATACCCAGGTCGCGCGGCGCGTGTAGGCGATTTCGGCGGGGGCTAGCTCGCCGTGCAGTTGCGCGGCGAGCTGCGTGCAGGCCGGCACCCGAGCCGGGAGCAGGGATCGAGCGAAACCCAGCGCGACGAACGCGTAGGCCCCGGACTGCTGTACGAGATCGGACCATTGGTAGTGCGTCTCGAGAAACGGCCAAAACCCGACCAGCAAGGCCAGGATTGCGATGCAGAGCGCAGCCGCGACGTAGCGTGGCGTCCACACCCACGCGAGCACGATGCCGATCAAGGCGATCGGCCCGACGGACAAACCGGCACCCAGCCCCTTCGCTTCCGCATGGGAATAGGAGTAATGCGAGACCAGCGCGTACGCGCAGATCAAGGCTACGACAAAAGCGATTTGTCGAGTCGAAGGCTGGCCCGTCGGCGTTCTGTTTGCGTTCATGGAGCCCAACATCTTACAACCACACGCGCGGCCGGCGAACACTGCGCGTCCGTGCGCATCCTCTGCTAGGCTGCGCCGCACACAAATCGAGCTGCAGCAACCCCGGGGGATGGAATGCAAATTGATCGACTCCTACGTGCCGGATCCGCCGTGCTCACCTGTTTGCTCCTCTGTTTGTCGGCCTCGGCCTCGGCCGCGCCACGACTACTGCTGCGCAATCCCGCCCTCGGACCGACAAAAGTCGCCTTCCTGTACGCCCGGGACATTTGGGTCGTGGCGCGAGACGGCGGCGAGGCGCGCCGCCTGACGTCCTTGGACTCGGTCGTTGATGGACCGTATTTCTCACCCGATGGAACACAGATCGCGTACTCGTCCACGGAACACGGCGCGACCGACGTCTATGTGATCGGCGCCGATGGCGGCGTGCCGCGACGCCTCACTTGGGAACCGACGGGTTGTGCGGTCGTCGGCTGGAGCGCGGACGGCGCGAGCGTGCTGTTTACCTCCTCGCATGCGAGTTACGCCGATTTCCCGCGACTGTTTCGCGTGCGTGCAGACGGCATCGGACCGGCCGAGTTACTGCCGTTGCCGAGCGCCGCGCAAGCCAGTCTGTCCGCCGACGGAAAGACGCTCGCTTACGTTCCCATAGAGCAATGGCAACGCGCCTGGAAGCACTACCGCGGCGGCCAGACGACGCCGATCTGGCTCGTCGACACCAAGACTCTCGAACTCGCGAAGATTCCGCGCGACAACTCCAACGATTCCCATCCCGTCTGGCTGGGAGGCAAGGTGTATTTTCTGTCCGATCGCGAGGGGCCCGTCGGCTTGTTCAGCTACGACATCGACACGAAGCAGGTCGAGGCGGTCGTACCCGCCGAGGGCTTCGATTTGAAGACGCTGAGCGCGGGAGCGGGCGGCCTCGCCTACGAACAGTTCGGTTCCCTGCATCTCTATGATCCGACGACCCGACAACAGCACGTCCTTTCGGTCACGTTACGCGGCGACTTGCCGAGTCTCGCGCCCCGACTGCGCCAGATCGCGCCGACCGAGGTCCAGAACCTCAATCTCTCACCCACCGGCGCGCGGGTGCTCGCGGAGGCCCATGGGGAGATTTTCACGGTGCCCGTGGAGAAAGGTGACACCCGTAATCTCACGCAGACGCCCGGTGCCGCCGAACGCGACCCCTCATGGTCGCCCGACGGGAAATCGGTGGCCTATTTCAGCGATGCCTCGGGCGAATACCAGCTCTTCATTCGGGATCAGGCTGGTCTGCTGCCGCCGAAGCGCATCGATCTCGGGTCCGAACCCTCGTTTTATTACGCGCCGCTATGGTCTCCCGACTCCAAGCACATCGCCTACTCCGACAAGCATCTGCACAGCTGGGTCGTCGACGCCGACGGCGGCACGCCGGTGCGTATCGACACGTGGCTGCGTGGCGGCTTCGGCGTGGTCAGCGAGATGAGCTGGTCCCCGGATTCACGATGGCTCGCCTATACCCGTGATCTCGAGAGCCAAATGCAGGCGATTTTCGTCTATTCGCTCGCGGCGCACACCTCGACCCAGGTCACAGACGGCATGAGCAACGCCTCGCACCCCGCATTCGATCCCGACGGGAAGTACCTTTATTTTTCCGCCTCGACCAACAACGGGCCATCCGACGCTGGCATCGACTTGTCCTCGCTCGATCGTGCGACGAACAGCAGCGTCTATGCCGCCGTCCTGTCGCAGACCGGTTCTTCGCCGGTCCCGCCCGAGAGCGACGAGGAGAAGGCCATCAACGCCGCGACCGACGATGTCGCCGCCAAGAGCCGCGACAACAAGAGCAAGAACGTCACCAGCAAGAGCGGCCCGCCGTCCGCGGCTGTGCCGATCACGGTCATCGACCTAGCCGGGATCGGCAACCGCATCGTTTCGCTGCCTATTCCGGCGCGCAACTATGTCGCGCTCACCGTCGGCAAGAGCGGTGTGCTGTTTCTCGCCGAAGGCGCCGCGGTCGGTCGGGCTTCCGACGCCGACGCGTTGCCGATACGCGCGCTGTGGCGATTCACGCTCGAAAAGCGTCAGACCGAAGAGCTTCTCGGGGAATTGACCGACTTCAGAGTCTCGTTCGACGGCGAGAAATTGTTCTACGCACGCAAGGATGGCTGGTTCGTGGCGCCGACGGCTGAGTTGAAGGCCGGTGCGCCAGATGCGCCGCAGGGCAAACCCGTGAACACCGGCGGCATGACGGCGCTCGTCGATCCGCGCGCCGAGTGGCGGCAGATGTATCGCGAGACATGGCGAATGCAACGGGATTTTTTCTACGACCCGCATCTGCACGGCGTCGATCTGCCGAAGATTCAGGCGAGATACGCGCCCTACCTCGAGGGCCTCGCCTCGCGCGACGAATTCACCTATCTATGCGAGGAGATGCTCGGTGAAATCGAGGTGGGGCACTTGTTCGTCCACGGTCCGCATGACGACGGCGATGGACCGAAACCGGGTTTGCTGGGCGCAGACTACGTGCTCGATCACGATCGCTATCGATTCGCCAAGATCTACAACGGTCAGAACTGGACGCCGTCGCTAACCTCGCCGCTGACGTCGCCCGGCATCAACATCGTCGAGGGGGATTATCTTCTCGCGGTCAACGGCCGTGAATTGCACGCGACCGATAACGTCGATCAGTTCTTCGACGGCACGGCCGGAAAGCAGACCGTCTTACGTGTCGCCAAGAGCGCCGAAGCCAAGGAAGTACGCGACGTGACGGTCGTTCCCGCGGCATCCGAACATGGTTTGCGTAATCTAGAATGGATCGAGGCGAACCGCCGCAAGGTCGACGCTCTCTCGGGCGGCAAGCTAGCCTACGTCTACATGCCGAACACCGGCGGCGCGGGGTACAGCAACTTCAATCGTTATTTCTATGCGCAGCTCGACAAACAGGGCCTGATCCTCGACGAACGCTACAACGAGGGCGGTTTAATCGCCGACTATGTCGTGAACGTACTCGGACAAAAACCGCTCAGCGGGGCGATAGAACGCGACGGCAAGCCGGTACACGACCCCATCGGCGCGATCTTCGGACCGAAGGTGATGATCATCAACGCCTCGGCGGGTTCGGGTGGCGACGCCATGCCTTGGTACTTTCGCAAGGCGGGCCTCGGTACGCTGGTCGGCAAAAGGACCTGGGGTGGGCTCGTCGGAATCGGCGGTTATCCGACTTTGATCGATGGCGGCCGGGTGACGGCACCGCGCTATGCCATTTACGGTCTGAACGGTGACTGGGAAGTGGAGGGGCACGGCATCCCGCCCGACGTCGACGTCGAGGAGACACCGAAGGACGTTGCCGCCGGGCAGGACCGGCAGCTCGAGACGGCCGTGGAGATTGCCTTGACTGAGCTGCATGCGCATCCGGTGTCGCCGCCACCGGTGCCACCCTATCCGAACTATCATCCGGACGACGACCTGGGTAAGCGCCAGCCTCGCGGGTAGAGCTCGGGCGGCGAGCCAAGCGCGCCGCGGGGCGGTCGCCACGTCGTGTCAGGGCGCGCCGCATCAGTTGCGACGGCGCTAGAATGCTCAGTCGCCCTGGCATCGTGCGCAAGGGTCATGAATCGAGGAATGAAATGTCGCTCGCATCCGTGTTCGTGCTGTTGGGCTTTCTTGCCTTTTTTCTCGTGGTCGTGCCGGTCGGGATCTGGCTGTTCGCGAAATTCTTTCCGCGGCGGGGCGACACCGTATTCGGATTTCCCGAGCCGACCGAGAGCGCGGACGCAGCGGCCGGCCCGCGCATTCGTCGGTCGCCGGAGTCGCCCGCCGACGATGCTTGATCAGACGAGTCCACGTTCGGCCAGCGAGACGCTCGTTCCGTCGCCCACGACGACGTGATCGAGCAAACGGATATCGACGACGCCCAGCGCCTGCTTGATCCTCTGCGTGATGATCTCGTCTGCCTGGCTCGGCTCGGCGATGCCGGAGGGATGATTGTGTGCCACGATCACCGCTGCCGCATTCCACTGCAGCGCCAATTTGACGATCTCCCGCGGATGCACGCTGGCGCCATCGATGGTGCCGCGGAACAGTTCCTCGAAATGAATCAGCCGATGGCGATTGTCTAGATACAGGCAACAAAACACCTCGTGGCCGAGGTCGCGTAGCCTTGCGATCAGAAAATCGCGCGTTGCCCTCGGGTTCGCGAGCGAGGGTCCCGCGCGCAGCGCTTCGGTCAGCTGGCGCTTGGCAATCTCGACAGCCGCTTGCAGTTCGGCATAACGCGCGAGCCCGAGGCCGCGCTCGGCGCAGAAACGCAGGCGGTCCGCGGCGATGAGTTTGCGTAGCGAGCCGAAGCTCTGCAGCACGTCCCGGGCGAGTTGCAAGGCCGAGCGGCCGCGTGTGCCGTTGCGCAGCAGCACCGTCAAGAGCTCAGCATCCGAGAGAGCTTGTGCACCCTGCGCGAGTAGTTTCTCGCGCGGTCGTTCATCGACGGGCCAATCGCGTATCGTCATGGGGCACGAGCATGCGGAAGCGGACCGCACGAAGCCAGCCGCATATCGCGGGCATGCATGCAGATTCAGCGTGAGCCGGAGCTGCCGAAACCGCCTTCACCACGCTGGGTCGACGAGAAGTCCGTGACCACCTCGAAGTCGGCCTGCACGACCGGCACGAACACGAGCTGCGCGATCCGATCGCCGGGGGCGATCGTGAACGGCGCGTCGCCGCGGTTCCAGCAGGACACCATCAGCGGACCCTGGTAATCCGAGTCGATCAGTCCGACGAGATTTCCGAGCACGATGCCGTTTTTGTGGCCGAGACCGGAGCGCGGCAGCAGCACCGCCGCGAGCGATGGGTCCTCGACGAAAATCGAGATGCCGGTGGCGATCAGTTCGGCACGGCCGGGCGCGAGGATCAGCGGGGCGTCCAGGCAGGCGCGCAAATCCATGCCGGCGGATCCCGGCGTCGCATGCCCCGGCAGCGGAAACTCGGCGCCGATGCGCGGATCGAGTATCCGCAGCTTGATGAGGCGCTTCACCGCCATGGATGCCGGCGCTTCAGCGCCGCACGCGCCGGCTGCGCACGCGATTGCGCGGCGCGGCCGGCGTCACGGCGCGCCGCTGGCGCACGCTGCGCCGCGTACCCGAGGCGGTCGGCGGCGGCAGCCGGCCGGCGATCAGAGCGATCAGGTCACGCGCGACGTCGATCTTGGGGGCGCGATCGATTTCGGACTTCCCGCCCGGCCACAAGACCGTGAGCGCGTTGTCCTCGCAGTCGAACGCGATACCGTCGCCGACGTGGTTGGCGGCGATCATGTCGAGGCGCTTGCGCTTGAGTTTGCCGCGCGCGTTGCTCTCCACGTCGTTCGTCTCGGCCGCGAAGCCGACGACGAACGGACGCTTCGACATGTCCGCGACCGACTTGACGATGTCCGGCGCCGCTTCGAGGTCGAGCTTCACGGAAGCGCCCTGTTTCTTGATCTTCTGCTTGGCGACGCTGACCGGCTGAAAGTCGGCCACCGCGGCGGCGGCAATGAACACGTCCGCTTCCGCGACGTGGCGGTGTACGGCCGCATACATGTCGCGCGCGCTCTCCACGTCGATACGGGTCACGCCGGTCGGCGTCGGCAGCTGGACCGGCCCGCTCACGAGCGTGACGTGTGCGCCGGCCTCGCGCGCCGCCGCGGCGACCGCGAAACCCATTTTCCCGGAGCTGCGATTGGTGAGATAGCGCACCGGGTCGAGGCGCTCGCGCGTGGGACCCGCCGTGATCAAGACGTTGAGGCCGGTGAGCAAGCCCGCGTTGCGCGGCGGCTCGAGCAGGGCTTCGGCGAGTTGGGCCGGCTCCCACATGCGTCCTGGCCCCACTTCGCCGCAGGCCTGATCGCCTCTGCCGGGTCCGAGGACCCGAATGCCGCGCGATACGAGGGTCTCGAGGTTGGCCTGGGTGGCCTTGTTCGACCACATGAGGCGATTCATCGCCGGAGCCACCACGATCGGCGCCTCGGTGGCGAGACACAGCGTCGTCAAGAGGTCATCGGCGTGTCCGCCGGCGAGTCGCGCGATCAGATCGGCGCTCGCCGGGGCAATGAGAACGATCTCGGCCCAACGCGCGAGCTCGATATGCCCCATCGCTGCCTCGGCAGCGCTATCCCACAAGTCGCTACGAGTCGGTCGACCGGAGACGGCTTGGAAGGTCGCCGCCGTGACGAAGCGTTGTGCGGCCGCGGTCATGACCACCTGGACATCCGCACCCCGACCGATCAGGCGCCGCACCAGGTCAGGGCTCTTGTAGGCCGCTATTCCCCCCGTCACGCCCAGCAGGATGCGTTTCCGCGGCGTCAATGGCTGCCCTTGAGTTCCTTGAAGCGTGCGATATCGCTGTCGAACTGCGCGCGCATCGTCGTCTCCTCCGTCTGCTTCTCTTTCAGATTTTGTTCCTGCGTGAGGATGTCGCTATCCAGGCGAACGAGGTCCTCGGCGACTTGATCCGGCATCGGCTGGGCCTTCGGGTCGTCGTTGTAAGGCTTGTAGCGCAGGCTGCTTTGTTCGAGCTTGCTGAGGCGTCCGTTCAGTATCTCGAGAAACTGATCGGTGACCTTCATTTGGTCCGACAGCAAGGACAATCGCTGATCACGCAATCGCTCGATTTCCTGCAAGGAGACGTAGGTGTTCAGCAGATTCTGATCGCGATGCCGCTGTTCTTCCGCGGCGACTCTTTTCTGCTCCTCCGCGGCCAGCTGCTCGGCGGACTTTTGGGCATCCTGGTGGTCTATTTGAATGCCCTGGGCATTCACGACGTCTTTTTCCTGGGAGGCATATTCCGGTGGGACCGAGTCGCCAAAATGCACCTGGCCCTGGGAGTCGACCCATTTGTAGAGCTTGCGGCTCGATTGCGCATGCAGCGGCAGGGCGCTCGATGCCAAGAGCACGGCGGCCAGGGTCCAGGCGATGGTCTTCACGGCGGGCCTCCTACGACAACATGATTCCCATTGTGCGGCGACGAGGCGGGCATTGCCATAGTTCCGCCCTCAATCTGCGACGCCATAACGGTTTCTATAGGCCTCCAGACCCAAAAGTTCCAACTCCCCCCCGCCCGTTCGCAGGTGCTCGATCAGGTCCGACAGGCTCAGGATCGCGACCACCGAAATCCCGTATTGGACGCCGACCTCCTGGACCGCGGAGAGCGCGCCTTCGGCACCGCGCTCCTGCCGGTCGAGCGCGAGCAATACGCCGGCGGGGCTCGCCCCCGCCGCGCGGATCAATTCGATGGATTCGCGGATCGCGGTTCCCGCCGTGATGACGTCGTCGACGATCAGCACTCGTCCGGCGAGCGGGCTGCCGACGATTAGTCCACCCTCACCGTGGTCTTTCGGCTCCTTGCGATTGAAGGCGAACGGCAGGCTGCGGGCATGCCGGTCCGCGAGCGCCGCCGCCGTCGCCGTGACGAGCGGAATGCCCTTGTACGCCGGCCCGAACAACATGTCGAAGCCGAGCGACGACTGCGCCAGGGCATCGGCGTAGGCGCGTCCCACCGCGGCGATGGCCTCGCCGGTGTTGAACAGTCCGGCATTGAAGAAATAGGGACTCATGCGTCCGGACTTGAGCTTGAATTCGCCGAACCTCAGCACGCCGAGTCGGAGGCACAGGTCGATGAAGTCGTTCTTGTAGCGGGTGTTCATGGTGGTCGGAGTCTCGCAAGCGCGCGGCTGCGCCGCAAGGGCGCGGCGTGCTGGTATCATCGCGCGCCATGCGCATCGTGACCTTGAATGCGAACGGTATCCGTTCGGCCGCCAGCAAGGGCTTCTTCCGCTGGCTGCAAACCGAGGACGCCGACGTGGTTTGCGTACAGGAGACCAAGGCCCAGGTGGATCAGTTGACCGACCCGATGTTCTGGCCCGCGGGATATCACTGCCATTACTACGATGCCGAGAAGAAGGGCTACTCGGGTACCGCGCTGTATTCGCGCAAGCCGCCGCTATCGGTGAGCCGCGGTTTCGGCGTGCCGGAATTCGACCGCGAAGGACGCTATCTCGAGGCGCAGTTCGGCCACTTGAGCGTCGTCTCGCTGTACCTGCCTTCGGGATCCTCGGGACCCGAACGCCAGGAGTCGAAGTTTCGTTTTCTCGAGGCCTTCTTGCCGCATTTGCGCGAGCTGCACCGGCGGGGCATTCCCTGCGTGCTGTGCGGTGATTGGAACATCGCGCACAAACCCATCGACCTGAAGAATTGGAAGTCGAACCAGAAGAACTCCGGGTTTCTCCCGGAGGAACGGGCCTGGTTGGACGAGCTGTTCGCGACCGGGGAATTCGTCGATGCTTTTCGCGAGACCAACCCCCACCCGGAGCAATACACCTGGTGGTCGAATCGCGGTCAGGCGTATGCGAAGAACGTCGGGTGGCGCATCGATTACCACATCACGAGCGGCGCGCTGCGTGGCAGGATCAAGCGTGCCGAGATCTACACGAGAGAGCGATTTTCGGATCATGCGCCGCTGATCATCGACTACGAGTTCGAGCTCTAGCGCGTGGGACCCGGACGGCCGATCGGTCTGCTGCAGGCACTCAAGGAACGGCGCATGGTCGCCATTCTGCTGATGGGCGTCGCCTCGGGGCTGCCGTTCAATCTGACGCTCTCGACTTTGCAAGCCTGGCTTGCCGACGCGGGCGTCAATATCAAGACCATCGGCTGGTTCGGTCTCATCGGCCTGCCGTATACGTTCAAGTGGCTCTGGGCGCCGCTGCTCGATCGCTATCTGCCGCCCTTGTTGGGCCGCCGCCGCGGCTGGATCGTGATCCTGCAGGCGCTGCTCGCGCTCGACATCGCGATCATGAGCACGTCCGATCCGGGTACGATGATGTTCCGCCTCGAGGTCTTCGCGGTAGCGCTCGTGTTCCTGTCGGCGTCCCAGGACATCGTCATCGATGCGTATCGCGTCGACCTCGTGCCGCCGCGGGAGCGAGGGCTCGCGTCCGCGCTCACCGGTTTCGGCTATCGCGGCGCGGCCATGTTCGCGAGCTCGGTCGTGATCCTGATCGCGGCCTACGTCGGCTGGCACATCGCCTACGCCACCGTCGCGGTGGTCATGGCGCTGATGATTTGGGCGACCGTGTGGGCGCCCGAGCCCGAGATGCCGGCGCGCGCGCCGAGCACGCTCGCACAGGCCGTGGTCGACCCTTTCCGCGATTTTCTCCGGCATTCCCATGCCTGGGGTCTGCTGCTCTTGGTGCCGCTCTACAAGGTCGGTGACGCCTTCGCTCTCACGCTCTACAGCGCCTTCATGCTCAAGGGCGTCGGCTTCTCGCTGGCCGAACTGAGCATCGCCGGCAAAGCGAACATGACGATCTCGACATTGGTCGGCACGGCGATCGGCGGCTGGCTCTATCTACGCTGGGGACTGTTGCGCTCGTTGCTCACGCTCGGCATCGCCCAGGCCGTGACCTTGTTGCTGTTCCTATGGCTGGCCTACGCCGGCAAGAAGGTGTGGCTGCTGGTGCTCGTGACCTCGGTCGACACCCTGGCCGGGGGCATGGGCCAGGCGGCTTTCACGGCGTTCTTGATGTGCCTCTGCACCCCGAGCTATAGCGCGACGCAATACGCCCTGTTGTCGGCGCTCGCCTCGATCGCCAGGGTTTTCATGTCGCCGGTCGCGGGCTACGTCGTCGACCACCTCGGCTGGGCGAATTTCTTTCTGAGCGCCTTCTTTGCCTGCCTGCCCGGCCTCGCCGTATTGCTGCTCCTGCGCGACACGATTCGCGCCATCGACGCACGCGAGAAGGCGAGCGCCGCGGCAGCGCGATGACGGGGAGGCTGGGATGCTCGAGCAATTGCTGAAGTTTTTCGTCGTTTTTCTCGTGGTCGTCGACCCATTGTCGTTGATCCCGGTGTTCGCGGGACTGACCAGCGACGGCAGTCGCGGCTACCAGCGCAAGATGGCCTGCAAGTCGGCCGTGATCGCACTCGGGATCTGCGTCGCGTTCGCTCTCGTGGGCGCGAAATTCCTCGAGGTCATGGGCATCTCGCTGAACGCCTTCCGGATCGCGGGCGGGACGTTGTTGTTCTTGATCGCCTTGGAGATGGTTTTCGGGAAACCCTCGGGAACGCGCGCGACGAACACCCCGGAGGGCACGCGCGCACCCGGCGACACGCTTGCGGACGCGCATGCGCGCGAGGACGTCTCGGTTTTTCCGCTCGCTTTTCCGTTCATCGCCGGGCCGGGGTCGCTCGCGATCATCCTGCTGAGCGCTGGCGAGGCAAGTGGCAAGCCGCTGATGTTACTCGGGCTGCTCGCCGTCATGGCCTGCGTGATTGCGGTCTGTTGGATCGCGATGATGGCGACGCCGCGGCTCATGAACGTGTTCGGTGCGACCGGCGCGAACGTGGCCAATCGCCTGTCGGGAGTGGTGTTGGCGGCGCTCGCGGTGCAATTCATCGTCGACGGCATCCGCGGCAGCTTCCTCGCCGGCTGACGGCGCGTCCGCCCGCGGCGATCTTCACGGCAGGCGTTTCTCGTAGGCGAGGTCCCAAACGCCATGACCGAGTCTCTCCCCGCGTCGTTCGAAGCGGGTCGGCGGACGAAATTCGGGTCGCGGGACGTAAGCGCCATCCGGGCTCGAGTTAGCGAGCGCCGGTTCCGCGTTACAAACTTCGAGCATGCGCTCGGCGTACGGCTGCCAATCCGTTGCGAGGCGCAGCACGCCGCCCGCGCCGAGTTTGCTCGCCACCAATCCCACGAATTCCGGATCGATCAGGCGGCGCTTGTGATGGCGTTTCTTGTGCCAAGGATCGGGGAAAAAAATCATCACTTCGTGCAAGGATCCGTCGGCCAAGCCGGCTCCGAGCACCTCCACCGCGTCGTGACACACGACGCGCAGATTCCGAAGCTCGAGCTGATCTGCGTGCAACAGCAAGCGCCCCACACCGGAGCGGTGGACCTCGACACCCAGATAATCGATGTCCGGGTTCGCCGCCGCGAGCGGTGCGAGCATTTCGCCCGTGCCGAAACCGATTTCCAGGCAACGCGGCCGGACGCGCCCGTAGATCGCGTCTAGATCGAATGGCGTCGCGCCGAGCTCGAGTCCGAAGCGCGGCCACAAGTCCTGCAAGGCGCGTTCTTGCGCCGCCGTGATGCGTCCGGCGCGCAGCACGAAGCTGCGTATGGGTCGATGTGAAAACATGATTGCAAAGTGTGCCTGATATAGTGGCTGGATGCGCAGCTCCTGGCTCCGTCTCGCCGCCTTGGCCGTACTCTGCGTCGCAGCTGCGGGGTGCGCCGTGCTGCCGCGGCACGTGGCCAAGGACCGGTCGGAAGCGCTGCAGGATCCCGAATCCACCTCGCTCGGACGTCTCGTTCTGCGCGCGGGCGAAGCCCACAATCTTTCGGGAATCCGTCTGCTGTCCTCGGGCGCCGAGGCTTTCGAGAGCCTCATCGCGCTCACCGACCGGGCCGAGCGCAGCCTGGATCTGCAGTACTACCTCATCACCCAGGACGAGTCCGCGCGGATCCTACTGCAGCACGTGCGTGCCGCAGCCGAGCGCGGCGTGCGCGTGCGAATTCTCGTCGACGACTTGAACACAGCCGGCGAAGACCGCCGGCTCATGCATCTCGGGCAGCACCCGAACATCGAGGTGCGGGTCTTCAACCCCTTTCCCGGCGGCCGGCTCGCGCTATGGACGCGCTTCCTTGCCTCGGCTTCCGATATCCCGCGCATCAATCACCGCATGCACAACAAGCTGTTCGTGGCCGACAATGCGCTGGCGATCAGCGGCGGGCGCAACATCGGCGACCAATACTTCACGCGCGACAAGAACAGTAATTTTATCGATCTCGACGTCGTTGCGGCCGGTGCGATCGTGCCGCTGCTGTCGGCGTCGTTCGATGCGTTCTGGAACAGCCGCTATGCGTACCCGATCGCCTCGGTCGCCGCGCCGGTCCCGGAGGAGTCGGACCCGAAGTGGCTGGACGAAACCGAAGCCTCCGAGGGCGCCGATTTTTTGGCCCGCGAAATCGACACGGGATTCTTGGATCTCGACTGGGTGCCGGCGACCGTGCTCGCCGATCGGCCCGCGAAGATCGCCAGTGAAACCTCTCCCGAAGAGGAGGAGACGATCGCCAACGACATTTCCGCGCTGATGCGTTCCGCGCAGCGGGAGGTCATCGTGATATCGCCGTATTTCGTTCCCGGCAAGGAAGGTATCGACCTGCTGCGCGGCCTCGTCCGGCGTGGGGTGCATATCCGCGTGCTGACCAATTCGCTCGCCTCGACCGACGCGCCCCTTGCCCACATCGGTTACGCACGCTACCGCGTCGAACTGCTGCATCTCGGTGTCGAACTCAGCGAGGTCCGGCCGAAACTTGGATCGACGCGCGTGCGCTTCCATCCGTTTCGCTCGTCGGCGGCAAGTCTGCACGCCAAGGCCATCGTGATCGACGAGAAGACCGTGTTCATAGGCTCGTTGAACATGGATTACCGGTCGGCGCGCACGAACAGCGAACTCGGCATCGTGATTCGCAGCGCCGACATCGCCCATCAAGTGATCAGCCTGCTCGACGACATCAGTGCCGATGGCAGCTACCGGCTGTCCCTCGAGGATCATGGTAATCGCATCGAGTGGCAGAGCGGCTCCGGCGACGACCTGCGCACCTGGCACCGCGACCCCGAAGCGACGCCTCTGCAGCGCTTCACCGTGGACCTGCTGGCGCCGTTCGCGCCCGACGAACTACTATAGAGGCCCGAAACGCTCCCGAGTTGCTGCGGCTACAGGGGCGTGAATTTCAGTCCGCGCAGGTAGTCCTTGACCTTGGCCCGGAAGCCTTCGCTGCTGGTCACGGTCGCGCCCCCGGCCAGCACCAGGATGAAATCGCCACGCAGCGTCCGGTTCACTTCGCGCACGAAATTCATGTTCACGAGACAGGAGCGGCTGATGCGCAGCATCGGTTCACTCTGCAGCGCGGCTTCGGCCAGACTCAGGGTGCTGCGGGCGTGATAGCTGTCGCGACCCACGCGGATCGTGATGTAGTTGCGGTCCGCCTGCACCAGTTCCACCTGGGCCGCGTCGAGCACGTGTAAATGACCACCGAGTTCGGCGAGCAGGCGGGGATGATCTTCCGCGCGGCCGCGACCGTGACGTTCCAGCCGTGCGAGCACGGCCATCAGCGCCGCCTGGCTGTCCGCGGCTGCGCGATCGGGCTCACGCGGCCGGGCGCGTGCCACGGCTCGCCGGAATCGATCCCGATCGAACGGCTTGAGGAGGTAGTCCACGGCGCAGACTTCGAATGCGGTAAGCGCATGCGATTCGTACGCGGTCACGAAGACGATCGCCGGCAAACTTGCCGGATCGAGCGCGCGCGCGACCGCTATTCCGTCGACGGGGTCCATCTGCACGTCCAGAAAGACGATCTTCGGTGGATTGCTGCGTATCGCCGCGATCGCGGCGGCGCCGTCGCCATATTCGCCGACGACGCGTAAATCCGGTTCCGCTGCGCAGAATTCGCGCACCGTGCGCCGCCCGGCGGGTTCGTCGTCGACGATGATGACGTCGATCATGCGCGCACGGCGAAATCGGCGCCGCTCGCCGCGTCGCGAATCGCCGGCATCGCGATATCCGCGGTCCACTCACCGTTCGCGGCGCCGGCGCGGAGCGTGCCACGGGCGCCGAACTGCACGGCCAGGCGCTCTCGCACGTTGCTGAGCCCGATGCCTTCGCCGGCGCAGATTGCCCCGGGTGCGATGCCGTTGACGACACGCAAATGCAGGGTGTCGGCCGCAAGCCGCGCATCGACGCGGATCGCGACGGCGCCTTGATGACCGGCGAGACCGTGCACGACGGCATTTTCCACCAGTGGTTGCAGGATCAGGCTCGGCACCCAGACCGCGGGCACTCGCGCCGCATCCGGCAGGGTGAAGGTCAAACGTTCCGAGAAACGACGCTGCTGCAGTTCCAAGTACATGCCGCAGAATTGCAGTTCGTCGGCCGCCCGGGTGAACTCGCGTTCCCCGGCGCTGAGCAGCCGGCGCAGCAGATCGGCGAGCTGCACCACCATGGATTGTGCAAGCTGCGGCTCCCATTCGATGTTGCCGCGGATGGTATGCAGCAAGTTGAACAGCGTATGTGGCGAGAGTTGCATGCGCAGCGTCGCTAGGCGCGCGCCGCTCCACTTGCGCTCGAGGTCCGCCATGCGCAGTTCCGAATCACGATACCGGGTATACAGAACCACGCCGCGAACCAGGGCGAGACCGAAACCGTAGGCGGGCAGGAAGGCAACGAAGCTCGCAAGCCACAAAGACAGGAGCGCGGGATCGTTCCAGTCGCTGCCGAGGTGCGCTGCCGCCTCTTGACCGGGTAGATGGCCGCCGCCTACCAAGACTTGCGCCAGCAGCATCGCCGGGTAGCCGATTGCGGCGAAGGCGGCCGCGAGGACGATTTGCAAGGGCAACGCCAGCCACAAAGGCCGCCATTCGATCACCAGCGCCGCCCAAAACGACACGATCAGTACGGGCAGAAGAAACACGTGCTGCAAGACGCGCACGTCCCAGCCAACGAACAACATGACGACGCCCGCCAGCCGGGAAATGCCGGTGCGCATGCTGTGCGCGTACACCACGTCGGAAATCGTGACGTAGAGCCAGAACGCGCAAACGATGCCGATGAACTGACGCGCGTGCAGCTCGCGTGCGATCCCGCCGTTGGCGAAGAACCGCTGCGGTCTCGCGTTGTTCGGGGCTGAGTCGGACACGTCCCTAGCCTAGCGCAATCACGCGCCGCCGGGGCCTCAGGGGCGGCGGCGCGGGACGAAACCGTCGGCGTCGGGGACGAGTACGAGGTCCGCCGGCAGACGCGCGCGGCCGACGTGCGTTCTAGTGGGGGTGTCGACGAAGCACACTAACACCAGGAGTTCTCTCATGAAAAAAAACACCGCTTATGGCTTGCTGCGCCTGCCGTCGGTCGCACTATTGCTCGCTTGTGGATGCGCCGGCTTGGCCGCGGCGGCGCCGTCGTCCGCCGATGTACCGTCGGTAGTCGTCCGTTACGGCGATCTAAATCTGCAAACGGAGGCCGGCGTACGAACTCTCTATCGCCGCCTCGCTCGCGCTGCGGCCCAAGTCTGCCCCGTACCCCTGTCGAACCTCGATCTCACACAACTCGGCTCGGCGCGCAGCTGTCAGGCCGCCGCGATCGCTCGGGCGACGGCCTCGCTCCACGATCCGCGTCTGGTCGAAGTGATACGTGCCCGATTCAAGACAGGCTGACCGCGGACTCGAGCGTCGCGGGTGGGTGGGGTCTCGGCTAGAAGCGGTCCTGATAGCGCCGGATGCTTTCCATGATCTCGCCGTGCGCAGCGTCGATACCCGCCCAGCCCACGACCTTGACCCATTTGCCGGACTCGAGGTCCTTGTAATGCTCGAAAAAGTGCTGAATCTGTTTCAGGCGTATCTCCGGCACGTCGGCGATGCTACGCCAATGAACGTACAGGGGGCAGATCTTGTCGGTGGGCACGGCCAGCAGCTTCGCGTCGCCGCCGGCTTCGTCATCCATGCGCAGCACGCCGAGCGCGCGGCAGCGGACCACGACCCCCGGAAGCAGCGGAAACGGTGTATGTACCAGCACGTCGACAGGATCACCGTCATCGGCAATGGTTTGCGGTACGTAGCCGTAATTGGCCGGATAATGCATCGCAGTCATCATGAAACGGTCGACGAACAGGGTGCCGGAGTACTTGTCGACCTCGTATTTGATCGGGTCGGCGTTCATCGGGATCTCGATGATCACGTTGAATTCCTCGGGTACGGCCTTGCCGGGAGTTACGTCGTTGATGCTCATTCCGCTGACAAATCCTTAGGTTGCTGCGCGTCGGTTATAAGTCAAGTATACCGCTGCCGGACGCACGCCGCTCGGATCCGGCGTGACGCAGGTCGCTAGAATGCGTAGTAGGGGCCCGAACCCTTCGAGGTCGACTTATTTTCGAAGGCTTCATAGACGTTGCGCCCATAGAAGAACGGCAGCCCCAGGTCGACCGACGATGCGGTCGGGTAGCTGCCACCGAGCGTCGGGAATACCGCGAATGCGGTATTGGTCGAGAACAGCGTATCCGCATTGGCGATGCTGAACGAGATGCTCTTTTCCGTCACGCCCGTGCAATTGCCGCTGTCCTGGTAGGCGCAAACGACCGCGCTGAAGCTCGTGGTGCTCGCGGGACAGTAGAAACCCGTGGCGCTCGAGTCCGAGCACTCGGTGAGCGAGCTATCGGCGAAGTAGTAGCCGTTCGAGCCGGTGTCGAGAAAGCTCTCGGTGTAAAAGTTGCCGTTCAGACTCACGGTCAAATAGCCCGTGCCCACCTGTACCGGCAACACGGTTGCGGTCGCGGTAGACGTGTTGTTGCTCTCGGTGTCGATTCCGAATATGAGGGCTCCCGTCAAGGACTGCACGCCCGTTGCCGTCGCGCTCGGTAGCTCGATGATCACGCCGTTGTTGTCGGTCGCGAAGAAAGTCACCGGATTTTGCAGCTGATTCGCGGTCCCGAGCGTGACGGGCACGCAGTTCGTGCCGGTCGTGCAGGCATAGTAAAACCCGGCAGCAGTGCTCTCGGCACAACTCGCGCCGCAATCTTGCGCCTCGGTCGCGATGCCGAGGATGCCGTTGGCGCCGAAAGCTTGCACGGTATCCTCCTCGGACCCTGTGCCGGCACAGGCCGCCGGCACGCTCGCAAAACTCGAGTCGCCGATGACTTGCACGGGCAGGGACGCAGCGGTTTCGCTCGCGATCGTCACATCCGCGAGCGCGATCGGTCCCCAGCTATAAGAGGAGACGAACTGCGTGCACTCGGCCAGCGAGGCACCGCTGCTGTCTTGCTGTATCGGCAGATTGGCCGTCAAAGCGCTCGCGAGGATGCGCAGCCCGGTCGAGCCGGTGTCGATCTCGATGTTCTCGATGGTCTGGCAATTGGTCGTGCTCCCCGGCGCGCAGATCGTCACGCTCGTGAACATCGTGTTGACGTCGCCCGCGGGTCCCGCATTGACGACCGTGACCGCGACGTTCGCCGCGGCTCCGGGGATCGAATTTCCGCCGCCGCCGCTCGATCCGCTGCCGCCCGATAAGCCCGATTTGTCGCAGGCGCCGAGACCGACCAGGAGAACGGCAATCACGAACAACCGGCTCGCGTTCATCGGCAACCCCTAGCGCAGTTCATCGCTCGAAACCCCGGCGGGGACCGCCGCCACCAGATAGGCCCTGCCGAAAAATGCGCGCATGTGACCGCCGGCCTGAATGACGAGATCGCTGCGCGACAGACTCAGATGATTGCGACCGCCCGGCGTGCTCTCGGCCGTCGCGACGAAATCAGCAAAGTAGCTGCCGAGCAACCGACTCAAATCCGGTTTGGCCGGTCCGTTCCAGGCGACCGCGAAAACGGTGCCGTTGGCGGCGGTGTATTCGCGGACCAAGGTGCCGGAGGGCAAAGTCAATTCGTGGACGGTGTAGGCGTCGTGTGCGGTGGCCTTGAGGCTGGCACCGAGCTTCGTTTGGTCGCTTGCGACCGACGTGTACGGCGCTCCGAGCGCCGCATGAACCGCCGTCACGGGAAGTATGGCCGCAAGGGCGGCGAGCGTCATGGCTCGCGCCAATCCGCGGTTTAGTCCGGCTCGAGTGCTCAGCATGGCGTGTGTCGTCCTCGTGCGCAAAGTCCTCGGGGTGCGATCAAGCAATGATTTCAGTTTACGCCCCTAATTCGTGGAGAAACGTCAATACCGGGGCGAGGGACGTCGCCGGCGATTCTTCCTGTGGAACGTGTCCCAAATCAGGAAAAGAAACGAGCCGGCTACCCCGGATGGCATGCAAATAGTCGGCCGAATTCGTGATCGGGATCATGCGATCCTTTGCGCCCCACAGCAACAGTGTCGGGGCTTGGATACAGTTGAGCAGCGGGGTGGGCTCGACGAGCAGAGATTGATGCATGCGCGCGAGCATCGCGGCGCGCACGCCGGGTGCGAGCAACAAATCGTAGTAGCGATCGACGATGGGCTCGACGAGTCGCGACGGATCGCCATAGGCCGGCGCGAGGCTCATCTTCAGGAGGCGCTTCGGAAGGAAATATTCCATGAGCTTCAAGGACGCCGGGATCTCGGGCGCCTTGCCGTACTCGAAGCCCGGACTCGCGAATCCGTCCGGCGATACGAGAATTAGTGCTTCGACGCGCCGTGGGCGCGTTGCCGCAAATTTCCAGGCAAGGCGACCACCTAGTGAATTTCCGACGAAGGTCGCACGTTGCAGACCGAGCCGATCGAGAAGAGCCTCGAGGATCTCCAGCGTGCGTGCATCGCTGTAATCACCGTGGGGATCGAGGCCGGACAAGCCCGCACCCGGCAGGTCGAGGCCAATCACGCGGTGGTCCGCCGAGAGGATGGCCGCCCAGCCATCCCAGGTTTGCAGACTGGAACCGAAACCGTGCAACAAGACGATCGCCGGAGCGGTCGGCGGGCCGCTCTCGTGGACATGCAGGCGCACTCCCGCCAAGTCGAGATAGTCGCGTGGATCGTCCAGATATTTCGACTCCAAATCGGTGCGGGGCCGGTCCGGCGCCCAAGCCCAAACGCCGAGCACGGCGAATGCGGCGACCAGCAAACAGCCAATCACGATCAATGCGAACTTCACGTGGGCGATCACCTTCGCGTTTGAAAAATGCTGCGAAAGCTTAGCCGATGCGCAAGGCGCGGAGGGCGATTGCACGGTCGGCGAGTGATAAATCAGCGATGATCCCGTATTCTTCATGGATGACTGCACAAACTGCCGGAACCATCACGGGCGCGCCCCTCGCGCCGATCGAGTACGCGGACGCCTCGCCGGAAGTGCGCGCCGTCTACGACGACATCATGGCCAGCCGCAAGACGGATTGGATCAATAATTTTTGGAAGTACCTCGCCCATGATCCGCAGAACCTGCGACGCATCTGGTCCGACATCAAGGCCGTCATGGGCCCGGGCGCGCTCGACCCGCTCACGAAGGAACTGATTTACGTCGCCGTGAGCATTACCAACGGCTGCCGCTATTGCATCGCCTCGCATGGCGCGAGTGCCCAGGCAAAGGGCATGGACGCGGCGCAGTATGGCGAGTTGCTCGCAATCGTCGGTCTCGCCAACCAAACGAACCGCTTGGCGGTCGCTTTGGACGTTCCGGTCGACGTCCGCTTTTCCCGAACTTAGAACCCCACGAACCTAGAACCCGACGAACCTAGAACCCCGAGCATCGCATGGCCGCATACCGCATAGCGCCCGGCGTCGCCGCCGCGCTGGAGAAGTTCACCCTACCGGAGCGTTTGGGATTCGGCACGGTCGCGGCGCCGGTGATGTTCCGGGCCGACTTCGTGAATGGGGCGTGGGACGAAGGCGAATTGCTGCCTTACGGTCCGATCGAAGTTCTGCCGGGCGCCCGCGCGTTGCAGTACGCCGAACTCGTCTTCGAAGGGATGAAGGCCTATCGTATCGCGCGTGACTGGCCCAATTTCTTCCGTCCCGACGAGAATTGCGCGCGCCTCGCGCGCTCGGCGGAACGGCTGTCGATGGCTCCCGTGCCGGAGGCTTTGTTTTTTTCGGCCATAGACGCGGTGGCCGGCGCTTGCCACGGAATCATACCGGCAGCCTCCGGCCAGTCCCTCTATCTACGTCCGTTTCTGTTCGGCACCGAAGCGGGCTACCTGCTGCGCAACTCCACGAGCTTTCGCTTCATGGTGATCGCCAATCCGGTCGAGGTGTATGCCGCGGGCCCGATTCGCGTCGCGATCGAACGCGGCGACGTCCGTGCCGCCGTCGGCGGCGTGGGTGCCGCAAAGGCCGCCGCGAACTATGCCGCCTCGTTACGCGCCTCGTCGGCCGCGGTTGCCCGCGGCCTCACCGTCGCGCTCTGGCTGGATGCGCGCGAGCAACGCTTCATTCAGGAACTCTCCGGCATGAACGTCTTCGCGGTCATCGACGGCGCGCTGCATACGCCGGAGCTCGACGGCGCGATCCTGCCGGGCGTGACCCGAAAGTCTTTGATCACGCTGTCGCGGCATCTGGGATTCGAGGTGCACGAGCGGCCGATCGCTCTCGACGAACTGTTGGCGCAAATCGACAGCGGGCGGTGCACGGAGGTATTCGCCTGTGGCACGGCCGCGATCGTGAGCCCGATCAGCGCCCTCGCGGAGGCCGACGGGCGTCAATACCTGCCGACGCATACCGATACCGTGGCCGCGCAGTTGCGCAACGCCTTGTTGTCCATCCAGGAACGGCGCGCACCGGATCTTTTCGGCTGGACCCGCGACGTCGCACCGTTCCCCTGACGCCGACCATCGATCGGCCGCATGTCCATCAGTGCACCACGATCGAACGCGGTGCGCTGCCGGTGAGAAACGGCGAACTCGTCACCGCACTCAAGATTCCCGTGCCGCCGGCGATCGAATAAACCGACACGGCGTTCGAGTCGAAATTGGCCACATAGGCGAAGGTTCCGGCCGGATCGACGACCAAGGATGCCGGTAGAGAGCCCGCAGCGACATTGCTGCCGGCCGACGTCAAGGCACCCGAGCTCGGCGTTATCGTAAAGGCCGCGACGCCGTTGGCCGCCGTCGCGTTGGCGGCGTAGACGTGGGCGCCCGCGGGATCGACCGCGACCGCCTGCACAGCGGATCCCGCGTCATAGGGTGAGCCGCTGATCGGCGACAACGCCCCCGTGGTACCGGCGATCGAGAATGCCGTGATCGTCGCCGCGCTTTCGTTGGCGACATAGGCGTAAGTGCCCGTGGGATCGATGGCGATCGAGTTCGCGCCCGCACCCGCGGCAAACGGGGAGCCGGAGATCCCGCTGAGTGCGCCGGTGGCGGCATCGATCGTGAAGGCCGAGACGGTGCCGTCGGTGTAATTGGTGACATACAAGAAGTTGCCGCCGGGGTCGACGCCGATCGCGCTGGGGCCAGCGCCCACGCTAACCGGGGAACCGGTCAGTTCGGTCAGTTGTCCCGAGGAAATGGCGTACGCCGATAGGTTATTCGAGCCTTGATTCGCAACGTAGAGGTAGGCGCCGGACGGGTCGACGGTCAGGGCGATCGGAGCGGTGCCCGTCGCGACGGGTTCGCCGACTTGCGTCAGCGCACCGGTGCCGGCCGCGATCGAAAACACGGAAACCGTGTTCGCGCCATTGTTCGCAACGTAGGCGTAGGCGCCATTCGGATCGACCGCGACGGCCACGGGCGTCGTTCCGCCGGCTGCAAATGGTGAACCGCTGACCGGCGTCAGATAACCCGTGGTCGCATTGATCGCAAACACAGACACGTCATTGGAATCCTGGTTCACCACATACGCGAATTGCCCTGCCTCCGTGCAGGTCACGATCACGTGGGTCACGGCCGCCTTGTCGATCGTCCCGGAGCCGTTGTGCACCGTGCAGGTTTGCGTCGGATTGGACGGTTGCGTCGATACCGTGACCGAATAGGCATCGCCGTCTTTCACAGCGGAGGAAAAAGTGAAGATGCCGTCGCCGGTAACCGAGAGCTCGTCCCCCAGGTTGTCCTCGAGCACGAGGCCGGATCCGGAAAGGCCCGTGACCGTTCCGCCTACGTCGTACTTCGTGAGATCACAGGCGGCGAGCGCTAGCAGTGCGAGCGCAAGCAAGGGCAGCCGGGATGTGTTCAAACCAGTCTCCTGAAAGCTTGTCAGTTCTTACTACAACTTTACAATCAGGGACTTACGTTGTCGCAGATTGCATGCGACTAGACTGGAACGAGGGCCGAGAGTTCCCGGCGCGCCGCGCCAGAATTGCGGCGGCGCGGCTCGCTATGTGGCTACTGCGCGTCGGCGCAACAGGCCCAGGAATCCGGCGCCGCACAGGAGCAGCGGCAGCGTGGCTGGCAAGGGAACGACCGCACCAATCTTGGCGGTGAGATTCGAGCCGGTAAAGTCCTGGGAAAGATCTGCATATCCCGCGCCGTTGGTCGCCGCCGAACTCGTGATCGTGAAACTGCCCAGTATTTCGCCGCTCGTGAGCGTGCCGGCAAGCGTTCCGCCGGTATAGTCGAGGGCGCTCGTGCCAATGACGTATTCGTACAGCGAGGTTCCGGCCGATTGCAGCACGAGGTCCTGGAACGTCGCCGTCAGCAGGGGCGCGGTACCGGCGGTGCCGATCGTGATCGTGCCGTTCGTGTAATCGTAGGCGTTCGGCTGGCCGTCGGCGGCGGTCAGAGCAGCGCTGTAATTCGCGGTCAGCGTAAATGTCGCGGGCGTCCCGAAATTCATGATCTGGCCAGGTCCGCTGACGATGCCGGTCGCAGTACCTTGCATCGTCAATGCGGGGACGCTGCCGGTGGCTGAGACCCCAAGGTCGCCGCTCTCCTCGATGACATCGACATAGGGATACGAGATCGTGGTTGCCGTGGCCGCTCCCATGAAGGCGGTGAGGCCAGCGCCGGCGATCAACAGAGCAGGGAGCCTAGCGCGCTTCATGTCGGCGATCTGCCGATTCCATGGCGCCGTGCTGCGAGTCCGCACAGTCCCAGACCGGAGACCAATAAGGGCCAGGTCGAGGGCAGAGGAACGGCCGCGACCGACTCCACCTGGCCGTTGATCTGACCCGAGAACGCGGCCGCATACATGGTCGCGGAGAAATTGGTCGACAGATCGAAGTCGAGAGCGATGACGTCACTCGGATCGGAGAAGTACGAATAGGCGAGGCCGCCGGTCGGATGCAGGTAACCCGTCAGGACGCCAGCGTTATTGCCGTCGATGCCGGAAACCTGCAGATCGCTGAGTGTGCCCGTGAGCACTGGGGAACCCGAAGTTCCGCCGCTGCCATTACCTAAATATAGCGCGGCCAGATAGTTGGACGCGGTCGAGAAAGATGCCGTAGTCGAATAACCGTTGTCGACGATGCTGTTCGGCACGAGATTCATAGACAACACGACTTCGCTGCCCAACTCGTTGCCCGCGTTCACCGAGTAATTTGCGGGTAAGCCGCTAGACTGGAAAAGTTCCGCGCCCCCCACTCCGGTCGCGACGGAGAGGATGCCATTACTCGCGTCGAAGCTGATCGGCCCGTTGAAGTAATAATCGGGGACCACGCCTGCCTGCGCGACTCCCGCCGCCGCTAGGCACAGCGCGGCTGCCGCAATCCTGCCGGAATTTGAAACCCGTTCCATGCAGTGTCCTTTGCCCCTGTGCCGCCGGTCAAGATGCGCGCCTTTCGCCGCAGCCAGATGACGTTTCCATGACAATTTGACGGCAAGGACTCGCGCCGGATTGGCCGCGGTCTCGTGGTGCGGCGCCAAAAGCCGAGGCAATTTGCCCGGCCCGAGCAACCCGTCTAGAATCAAGCCCTCTGCGGGCGTCGTATAATGGTAATACCCAAGCTTCCCAAGCTTGAGCCGTGGGTTCGATTCCCATCGCCCGCTCCAAAGTTTCCTAGCGTTCGGCAAAGCGCGCCTCACTGATAGGCGCGCCGGCCGCTGGTGCTTGTTTTGGCGGGAAGAGTGCAAGCAGCGTGAAGCCAATAAC
>Ga0116230_10000113_pt1 | contig 61023 bp, 64 predicted proteins | sample S1TSphfallax_3_FD_88678 | JGI IMG/M metagenome (GOLD analysis project Ga0116230, IMG submission 88678) | Host-associated microbial communities from peat moss isolated from Minnesota, USA - S1T2_Fd - Sphagnum fallax MG | ecosystem: Host-associated > Plants > Peat moss > Unclassified | place...
ATCGGGTCGGTTTGGGGCGCGGTGCTGGGCGGTTTGCTGGTGGGGCTGGCGGAGAGCGCGTCGGTGACGCTGGCGGGCGCGGAGTATCGCGAGGCGGCGGCGTTTGCGGTGCTGATTGTGATTTTGATGATCAGGCCGAATGGGCTTTTCGGGGAAAAAGCATGATGGCGGTGTTGTCGTATGCGTGCTTTTTTCTAGTGTTTGCCAGCGTCTACGCGATGATCACGCTGGGGCTGAATTTGCAGTGGGGCTTTACGGGATTGTTCAACGTGGGCGTGGCGGGGTTTGTGGCGATTGGCGCTTACACGTCGGCGTTGCTGACGGCTCGGCATGGGTGGCCGGTGGCGGCGGGGATTGCGGCGGCGGCGGTGCTGTCCGGCGTGGCGGGACTGTTTGTGGGGGCGCTGGTGCTGCGGCTGCGGCGCGATTATTTGGCGATCACGACGTTTGGCGTTGCGGTGACGATTCAGGTGGTTTCGAACAATGCGACGCGCTTGACGGGCGGGCCGTTTGGCGTGCAGTTTATTCCGAAGCCGATGGAGGCGTGGCTGGGCACGGGGCTGCGCTGGAACGCGGCTTACCTGGTGATGGTGCTGGCGTTGCTGGGCGTGATTTATGCGGCGCTGGAAAGGCTGGCGAAGAGCCCGTGGGGGCGCGTGCTGCGCGCGATTCGCGAAGACGAAGAGACGGCGCTGTCGGTGGGCAAGCGCGTGTTTGTGTTTCGTTTGCAGAGCTTTGTGATGGGCAGCATGCTGATGGGGCTGGGCGGCGCGCTGTATGCGCATTTTTTGGGCTTTATTGCGCCGGATGATTTTTTGCCGATTCTGACGTTTCAGATGTGGGCGATGCTGATTGTGGGCGGCGCGGGGAATAATTTGGGCGCGCTGGCGGGGGCGTTTTTGGTTTGGGGATTTTGGACGGGGTCGGGCGGGTTGCTGCGAGGGTGGATAGCGCAGGCGGATCAGGCGCGGGCGGCGGCGTTGCAGGTGGTGCTGATTGGGATGCTGATTTCGGGGATGCTGGTTTTGCGGCCTCGGGGGTTGTTTCAGGGCAGGGGGTGAAGGTCATCTCAGGTAAGCCAGCGCGATGCTGATGATCTGGCTGGTGCTGAGAAGCGGCAGATTTGGGTGCCTTGTTTGTCCGGTTTTTATTTGCACGGATGATCCGTGTTTCATCAGCAGCGCTTCAACTTTTTCGCTGTCTCCGAGGTAATTTCGGTAGCTGCCATGCATGAATGCTTGCTCGAAGGCGTTCACGGTGTATGTGTCTGGCGGAAGCGGTATTTCTCGCGGCCTGAAGAGCATGTATGGGCATATGCGTGCTGAGTGTCCGCGGCCCCATGCCATCACTTCAATTGCGGGCACTTGATCGACCGCTATATCGCAGGTTTGCCGCAAGTCGAGCACGCCGTGCGGGACTCCTTCTGGCGAGTGTGTTTCCACTGAATCGCGAACGCTATGGAGATGAATGGTCATGGGCTGACTGTTTTTGGAGGGAACGGTGAAGCTGATCTTGGCAAATTCGCTGCTGTGCGGCCAAAGTCTTTCCGGAACAGTGACGTACAAAGTGTAGGTTCCGGCGAGAAGCGAGCCGCAGCGGACATTCCCGGTGCTGGCCTCACAATCCTCCCTGCCTGGGTATGTGGATGTAAGTGTCCGGTCGGCGCGGAACACCGCTGCCATTGTCTCTGGCGGGTGTTTGGGCGCGGAACCGTCGCTTAATATGAGCTTGCCTTCGAAAGGATAGGTTTTGCCGCGGGCGAGATGGAAGTCGAAACCGGATCGGCGCTCGCCCGGATGAAGCAGAATTTCCTGGGCGTCGTTCAGTGAGTTTGCCGCTGGATAGAAGGCTGGCTTCCACCAGGAACTCCCGGTGGCGTGGTCGCAGCGAGTCAATAAGAAGCAGCGATCGGCACCGAGTGTTGTGAAGTGGAATGATCCGTCCTTCGCGGTGCCCAGATGTTCGACGACGATAAACTTAGCGGGGTCGTCGGCTTCCAGCAAGTTGTCGGAGTAGTCTTGCGTGCCCCATTGATCGAGAGTGACGGACTTGCGCGGGTTGACGTCTACGCGCGTGAGCGCTGAAACGTAGCAGCCGGACAGAGGATGGTCTTCGGTGTCGTAAATGTGACCAGATAACTCGGTTGACGGAATGGCGGGCAGGATCAGGTTGCGGAACTTTTCGCCTTTGCGCAAGGCGACGATGCTCTTGCCAAACCGCGTTTGCAGCAGCGTGCCGTAGCGTGGAGGGGCGGCGGAGAAGAAGAAGGCGGCAGGCGCGTAGGGCAGAGCGACCTGGAAGTAGCCGTGGGCATTGGTTCGGGCGACGGAGAAATAATAGCCGGGACGATTGATATCCAGATCCGCATTGGCGGCGGGCAGGCCGGTGCTCCAATCGATCATCTGCCCGGAGACGAGTATTGTGTCCGCGGGATTGGGGCGCGAGAGCAGCCAGCACAGGGAGCCGCAGAGAAGGAGCAGGGTCGCCAGTTGTGTGGATGTTCGCTTCATCTCAGTGTGCCGAGCGCGAGGGCAATGAGCTGGCCAGCGCTGGCGTCGATGCTGCACATCTCCCGGCCGCGCCAAGTTAAGGTGAGTGCGCTGTCCTCACGGATCACCTGCATGCTCTGGGAATGAATAGTTTGCGGATTTGCGCCATCGATGAATAGAATCTTTCCTTCCAGAGTATAGGTTCTGGCGCGGAGAAGATGGAAGTCGAACCTAGAGCGATGGTCTCCTGGATGCAGCACGTTTTCCTGGCCGCCCTTAACCGAATTCGCGGACGGATAAACGGCGGGCTGCCAGCCGGCGCTCCCGATGGGATTGGGGCAACTCGCCGGCAGAAAATAGCGGTCTGCGCCGAGCCTGATCAGTGTGAATGATCCGTCCGGGCCTGTCAGTGCGCTGCCCACATCCAGAAAGTGACGCGGATCTTCAGACTCTGGCAGGTTGTAAAACAATGCATGGCTGCCCGTGTCGTCGAGATTAGCAGTTTTTGCGGGGACGATGTTTAGGGGCGTGACTGCGGATACTTCGCAGCCGGATATGGGGTGGCCGCTCAAGTCATAAATACGGCCGGACAGTTCGGTCGCCGGAATGACGGGAACGACGACGTTGCGAATTCTTTCGCCTCTGCGGTAGACCGCGACCGACCGGCCAAACATTGTTTGCAGAAGCCGTCCGTAGCGCGGCGGGGCGGCGAATAAAAAGTACAAGTCCTGGTCCGTTTTCGGATGAAATTCGAAGCGTCAGTGGGCGTCGGCGCGGGCAGCGAACTGAGAGAAGTTTAATCCGTCTACCTGCACTTCCGCGTTGGCGGCGGGCTGCAAGCGAGCAGAAGGATTGCCAGGGGCGCAGATGTTCGCAAAGAGGAACGACTCCGAGAGGCGCTGAAAAGTTCCCAGGGCGATCTTCGGAATTTTCTCCATCCATTGAGGGCCTTAGTTCGTATAGAAAAGCAGAGTCTCCGCCGATATGAGATTTTGTATCCCCGTCGGACACAATTCTGCATCCACGAAGATAGGCGCTAGTTTAAAACTGCTGGAACTGGTTTATTCACAACGCTGTGAGTGCTTTGTTGCGCCCTGTGGTTTTTTGTAGGGCATAATAACGAAATAGAATTTTGCTAGTTCGGTCCTACTACAGACCGGAGAAAGTTTAGTTGGGGGAAGAATGGCATCGCGGTCGAAGGAATCGTGTTTTGCGCTTGTCTCATTTTTGCTGCTGCTGACGGGTGGTCGCACCGCGGCGCAAGTTTTGCTGAAACCGACGCAGCCGGGTGAGCCGGTGATGCTGATGCCGTCGGATGCGACTATTTTGGACGCCGGGCAGGAGCGGCGGGATCTGCCTTGCACGGTGTCGCAGCGGAAGCCCGACTTGGGTTTCGATCTGCGCTTTCACGCCGGCTTCGATGTGATTATTCCGATGGATGAGCTGGTGGGCGAAGGGCAGTTGCTCACGGTGGTTTTCCGCGTGACGCCGACCGACGCCAGCATCAAGAATCCGACGCCCGCGAACTTCGTCCAGCACTTTACGGTGCCGCCGATAAGCGAAGATGCCAAAGGGGATGCCAGTCTTACGGGCGTGATTGATTTGGGCGAAGGGAATTACCACGTGGATTGGCTGATGCGCGATCATGAGGAGCGCGTTTGCTCCAGCAGTTGGGACATTTCCGCCAGCTTGTCGGCGAAGGACAAACCGATACCGCTTTTTCTGTCGCGGGATCGCGTGGAGCAGGCGCAGCCGGAGCCCTTTTTTAATGAACCTGCGGGCGCCACGCCGCGCAGCAAAGAGGATAACCTGAACGTCAAGCTGCTGGTGAATTTTGCTCCCCAGAATTCAGTTTCGGCATCTTTGCAGCGCAGCGACACGGACGCGCTGGTGAGCATTTTGAAGGCGATTCAGCGCGATCCGCGCGTGGCGCATGTGTCGCTTGTGGCCTTTAACATGAGCGAGGGGCAGGTGCTTTACCGGCAGGAATCGGGCGACGAGATCGATTTTCCGGCGCTGGGGAAGGCGCTTCGCCAGATGAAGCTGGGCACGGTGAATGTGCAAAAGCTGGGCCAGAAACACAGTGAAACCGAGTTTCTGGAGAGCCTGATTAGCAAGGAAGTTGCGCCGTCCGAGCACACGGATGCGGTGATTTTCGCCGGTCCCAAGGCCATGCTTGACGCCAATGTACCCCAGGAAGACTTGCGGCGCATCGGAGATGTTGAGTGTCCTGTCTTTTACATGAATTACACCCTGGACCCGACGGCGACGCCTTGGAAGGACTCCATCAGCCACGCCATTCGGAGCTTCAAAGGGACGGAGTACACGATTTCGCGGCCGCGCGATTTGTGGTTCTCGACGGTGGAGATGTTTGGGAGGATTGTGCGCTGGAAACGCGAGCGGGCGATTTCGGCGCTGGCCACGGGCGGATCGCACTAGCCCGCTTTTTGCCCGCAGATATCCGTTTGTTTTGTAACTGTTTCAGGGTAGACTGGATGTTCGCAGGGGGAAAGTCATGAGATTGTTTCATTCACCCGCTTTTCCGGCCGCCAGCATTCTTTTTCTGTTCTTGGGTTCGGTGGCGGGCCAAGCGCAGGATCTTTGGGCGTGGGGGCAGCAACGGGACTCGCTGGACATTTTCAAGAAACAACTGGCGCCGTCGGTGGGCACGCCCGAGCGCGCGGTGGAGAAAATGCTGGAAGTGGCGAACCTGAAAAAGGGCGAAACTCTTTATGACCTGGGGTGCATGGACGGGCGCATATTGATTGCGGCGGCGAAGAATTATCATGTGAATGCGGTGGGCATTGAGCTTTCCGAATATTACGCGAAGAAGGCCGCCGAGAGCGCGAAACACGAAGGACTGCAGGACCGGATTAAGGTGATTCACGGCGATTTTATGAAGACGGATTTGAGCGCGGCCAACGTGGTGACGCTTTACCTGGCCACAGCCGCGAATGAGACGGTGCGGCCGAATTTGGAAAAATATTTGAAGCCCAACACGCGCGTTGTTTCCTACGACTACCCGATTCCCGGATGGAAGGCCATTGAGACCTTCGACACAGAAGGACACTTGGGCGACACGCATGTCATTTATCTTTACCAGGTGCCTGCGTCGATTGTGAACAGGAAGTAAGGTTTCGGCAGATTGAGCGATTTTGATGTTGTCGGCATTGGTCTGAATGCGACCGATACGCTTCTGCTGGTGCCGGAATTTCCCCCCTACGCCGGCAAAGTGGCTTTTGACCGCGAGATGCTGAGTCCCGGAGGCCAAGTGGCCACCGCGATGGTGTGCTGTTCCCGGCTGGGCTTGCGCGCCAAGTATATTGGCACGGTGGGGGACGATTTGCGGGGCGACATCCAGCGCCAGAGCCTGGAAGGAACGGGCGTCGACATTGGCAGCGTGATTGTGCGCCAGAACTGCCCGAATCAGACCGCTTACATCATTATTGATGAGCGCACCGGTGAGCGGACGGTTTTGTGGCAGCGAGCCGAGGGTCTGAAGCTGCTGCCGGAAGAGATTTGCGAGGCCGATATTGCGTCGGCGCGGATGCTGCACATTGACGGCTTCGATATTGACGCGGCGGCGCATGCGTCGGACGTGGCTCGGCATCATGGCATTCCGGTTTCGATCGACGTTGACACCGTGTATCCGGGTTTTGAAGCGGTGCTGAAGAATGTGGACTATCTGGTGGCCGGTTCCGGCTGGCCAGCCAAGTGGACCGGCGAATCGGACCCGTTCCGGGCGCTGACCGCTTTGCAAGCCGAGTATGGGATGAAAGTGGCGGCGATGACGCTGGGCGATTACGGGTCGCTGGCGCGCAATGGGGGGCGCTGGTACTACTCGCCGGCGTTTGAAGTTTCGTGCCAGGACACCACGGGGGCGGGCGATGTCTTTCACGGCGGATTCTGCTATGCGATTCTCGAAGGTATGGGGCTGAATCAGGCGCTTGAATTTGCCAACGCCGCTGCCGCGCTGAATTGCATGGCGATTGGCGCGCGCGGGAACGTGGCGGCGCGTCCGGAAGTGGACGCGCTGGTGGGAAAGGGGCGAACGGGGAAGGTTCGCCGGCGCGAAGATCCCGAAGTTTGCGCGCGCGTGGCATCGAGCCTTAAGAAATGATTCCGCTGCGGGCGTTGCTGCGCCGGTCGTCGCCGCCGGTCGTTGTGATTGCCGTGATTGTGCTGAATTTTTTCTGCTTCTTCGCTGAGCGCGTGTCGCCGGGCCTGGAAGCGCGCTTCGCGCTGGTGCCGGATCATGTGCGGCTGACGACGCTGGTGAGCTATATGTTCCTGCACGCCGGTTGGATGCACATTATCGGGAATATGTGGTTTTTGTGGGTGTTTGGGTCGCACCTGGAAAACGCGCTTGGATCTGGACGGTTTCTTTTCTTTTATCTGGCTTGCGGGGTGGCGGCCGGGACTTTGCAATCGGTGCTGAATTTGGGCAGCGCTATTCCGACCGTGGGGGCCAGCGGCGCGATTGCCGGGGTGATGGGCGCGTTTTTTATTATCTATCCGAGAGTTCGGGTGGTGACGCTGGTTTTTATCATCATTTTTATCACCACCATTGAAATTCCGGCGGCTTTCATGCTGCTGTACTGGTTCGGGATTCAGCTTCTGAGCGGCCTGTGGAGCACGGCCAGCAAGAACGGCGCGGCCGGGGGCGTGGCGTGGTTCGCGCATGTGGGCGGATTCCTGGCCGGCATCATTCTGGTGAAGCTTCTTCCCGCCCGTCGATTTCTTTACGATGCGCGATCCTAACGAAGCTTTCGAAAATTTGCGGCCGCTCGACCTTTTGGCGATTGCCGCGCACCCCGATGACGTGGAACAAACCTGCGGCGGCACGCTGATTCGCAGCGCCGAGCAGGGCTACCGGACCGGGGTGCTGGACTTGACGGCGGGCGATATGGGCAGCCGCGGAAACCCGGAATTGAGAGTTGAGGAGAGCAAAGCGGCGGGTGATCAAATGCTGCTGGCTTGGCGGGCGAATTTGCGCTGGCCGGACGCGCGCCTGGAAAACACGACTCCGGCGCGCATGACGCTGGCGGGAGTGATTCGGCGTTTGAAACCGAGGACGGTGATTTTGCCGTATTGGACGGGCCGGCATCCGGACCACTATCGGGCGTCGGAAATCGGATATGAAGCGTGTTTCTTGGCTGGCCTGAAAAAGCTGGAGGAGGATACGCCGCCGCACCGGCCGTTTAAGATTTTGTATTCCTCGCTTTATGCGAATGTGACGCCGTCGTTTGTGGTCGACATTTCGCGCCAGTTTGAGAGGCGGATGGCGGCTCTGTTTTGTTATTCGTCGCAGTATGGCGATTCGGCCGAGGCCTCGGAGTTGTTTCCCGCCCAGCGAGAAGTGGAAGAGCGGATTGCGGCGGTGGCGCGGTTTTATGGCAATTTGATCGGCGTTAAGTACGGCGAGCCGTTTGTCGTGAAAGAAGGGATTGAGACCGACGACGTGGTCAGCATGGCGGTTCGCAGCATTTAGCGCTGCGTTAAGGGCAAAGCTCCGAGAGCGGTGGGAGACGTGGTGGCGCCAGCTTGATCTGACATGGTTTTGATCACCATTTTGGCCAGTCCCAAACCGCCGCTTCGCGCCAGGGCTTGGGCGAACTGTTCTTCGGCCATGCCAGTGGCGGTGTCTTCGCCAGTTTCATCGCCATCGCTAAGCCAGCCGTCGCCGCTGGATTCACGCGCCGATTTCATCATCTGGGTGATCATCAGGGCCTCGAACTGCGTGGCGGCTTCGGCCAGTTTGGCCGGATTTTTCGATGGCACTTGGCCCGGCATTAGGCTCAGTGACGGAAGTGAAAGCGCGTTTAAATCTGTGTCCATGTTTAGATTACCTCCAACTCGGCATCCAGTGCCCCGGCTGCGCGCAATGCTTCCAAGATGGCGATGACATCGCGAGTGGTGGAGCCGATTGAGGCCAAAGCTTTCACCAGTTCCTCGACTGTTGCGCCTTCTTTGAGCACCAGGTTGCGCGATTTCTCGTCCTTTGCCGTTACGGTGGTTTCCGGCGCCACTGTCCCTGCTGCCGAGGAGAGTGGTCCGTTCGGGACCGGAACCAGGCTAGTCTCAACCGCCACCGTCAAGTTTCCATGCATGATGGCGACGGGAGCAATTTTGACTCCGCTGCCTAGAATCACCGTGCCGGTTCGCTCGTTAATGACCACCTTCGCGACCCGGTCTGGTTCTACCAGCAAGCGCTCGAGTTCGGAGATAAACTCGGTAGGCTGTCCGGTGAATTGAGCGGGCAGGTTGACGCTCACCAGTCCCGAATTATCCGCATGCGCGGTCGCTGGAGATCCAAAGTGCTTATTGACAGCATCGGCGATGCGCGCCGCTGTGGTGAAGTCGGCTTCTCTCAATTGAAGTTTCACAACACTGCCAATGGCGACCGAAGGAGCGCTGCGCTCAACCGATGCTCCGTTGGGAATGCGGCCCACTGTGGGATGATTGACGGTTTGCGAATTGGCGGTTCTTCCGGCCGCAAAGCCGCCCGTGATCACGGGCCCCTGGACCGACGCGTAAACTTGGCCGTTGATCCCGCGCAAGGTGGTGAGCACCAGCAAGCCGCCCTGCAGATTGCTGGCATCGCCAATGGCCGCCACATCCACATCCATCGTCGAACCGGGCTGCGCGAACGGGGGCAGAGTTGCGGTGACAATGACCGCGGCGGTATTCTTTACGGTGATCAAGGTTGGCGAAATAGTGACGCCCATGCGCTGCAGCAGGTTGGTCAAACTCTGGGCTGAGAAATAGGTCTGCTGCGAGTCTCCGGTTTTGGCGAGACCCACTACCAAGCCATAGCCGACAAGCTGGTTTGCGCGCACGCCTTCAATCGTCACGAGGTCCTTAAGCCGGACCCCACGGTCGGGTGCCGCGGTCGCGGATTTTGCGCCAGCCGTGAGTGCCAGCGCCCAAAGCACGGCGGCGACTAAGATTTTCGCTGTGTTCTTCATTTCATTCTAGAAAGGCAACAGTCCGAGCAGCAGCCGGTAAATAAAATTCGGGCGGCGAATCGCATCGTTAACGACGCCCTTGCCATCGATTTTCAGTTCCATCTGGGCGACATTGCCCGACGGCACGGTGTTGCTGACGGTAAGATCAGCCGGACGCACCACTCCGCGAATCGTGATCACCTGATTTTCCGAATTGACGAGCACCGTTCTGTGACCCTCAATGACCAGGTATCCATTGGGCAGCACATCGGTCACGCGGGCGGTCACGGTCGTGGTTAATGTCGTGGTGCGCGAGGTAGTTCCCGAACCATTTAAGGCGACTGTTGAGCTCGTATTAGCCAGGTTGGCAAGCCTCCCGGCGGCCGGCAAAGCGCCGGCAAAACTGGTGATGGCTGAATTGGCGGTGGAGGCGCGCGAGGTTTGCGTGGCGCCTGTCGAGACGGCGGAAGCCGACTCATTCACGACAATCGTGACGACATCGTCCACATAGCGCGCCCTGACGTCGATTGCGGTGTCGCCCAAAATAGCTCCCGCGGAAAACAATGACCCCGGACTTTCCACGCCCACTTCCGACGCGCGACGGTGCGCCGCTTGAACATATTGGTCAAGCGCTGAAGGCTCCTGGTCTTTTTTCAGCAGCTTCTGAAGCTTCTTTGGCACTTGCGCCGCCGTGTTTGCGGGAAAACAGGCAACAAGCAGAATGCAAAGGCAGAGCCATCTTGCGGACGTTCTTGTATTTAGCATAGATTTCATGAGCTTTTGTCGCTGCCCACCAGGCCGGCCTCGCCTCCCGGAACCACGGTCACGATGCCGTGACCGCTAATTTGGCCCAGGAAAAGCCTGCCCGTCTTTGGATTCCGGATCTTGATCACATCCCCGCGGTGTCCCGCTTCAACCGCAATCCCTTGGGTTTCAACCATGGTGGTGCCGCAGTGAATATAAACCGTCACAAGCTGCTGCCTTTCGACATCCTGCGGCACTGCCAGCATGGAGTCAGCGAGAAACGTGCCTTCGGCAATCGGCCGAACCGTGCATTTGCCGGCCGCGTCTTCGTTTTTATGGATCAACGAGGTGCTTTGCAGAGGTCCAGAATATGCAACAGTCTTGATGTCGGCGGGGCCGATCGTTTCTCCCGCGCGCAGCGCATGGGTTGCGATAACGCGTTGCTCGTGTATCGTAATGCGGACTTGCACCCAGGTGGTAAATTTCTTGTTTTCCGCATAGCGCACATATCCATTCCAATAAATCGGGCGAGAGGATTCGGCTGTTAAGCCTGTTATCGGAAAGACAACTTCGCCGTCTGGCACAGGCACATGGCATTGATCTGTAATATCCAAATCCGCATCAATGCCCGAAAGAGACTTCTTCAGCGCCTGGAGAATTTCGGTTTGGCCGAGCGGGTGAACTGTCCACGCAAAGCAAACCGGGGCGGAAATCTTCGTCAATATGCCATGACGGTTGGCGATCTCCTGCAGTTCAGATATAAAAAAGTTCCGCCGCACGCCCGGCATAGGCGCGTAGCTAACGGGCAGATCCGGCGGCAGCGAGTCCAGTTGTGGCACCGCAGCGGCCAAATCGCGCCCCCATATCCGCTCGCCGGAGACCGGGGCGCATGCAGGCTCCGTCCGGCTGGAAAGGCCGCCCGCAGTCTTGCTGGAAATGGCTTGTCCAAGAACCGCTTGGGCCAGACCCAGCCAGGCGAGCAGCGCGAAGTAAGTCATCCCCATCATTGGTTCATCGCCCGCATCATTGCGTCAGTTGATTGACCTGCTGGTACATTTCGTCGGCTGCCTTGACCACCCGCGAATTGGCTTCATAGGCGCGCTGGCTTTGAATCAGTTCGACGAATTGCTCCACAACGTCGACATTCGATTGCTCGTTATAGCCTTGCACCAGAGTGCCCAATCCGTCTGACCCGCCTGGGATGGAGACGATTGGCTCGCCTGAGGCGTCGGTCGGCTCGTACAAATTGCTGCCAATGCTATTGAGGCCGCCTGGATTCTGAAAATTGGCCAGCTGTATCTGCCCGGCTTTTTGTGCTGACGTCTGGCCCGGTATGGTGTAGGTGACGGTTCCATCGCTGGCAATGGTCACCGTCAGAGCCGCTGGCGGGATATTGATCTGCGGATCCAAGAAGTTGCCGCTGGAGTCAACTATATTGCCGCTCTTGTCCAGCTGAAACGTACCGGCGCGGGTATAAGCGATTTGCCCGGAAGGCTGAAGGATTTGAAAAAATCCCTTGCCCTGAATAGCCACGTCCAGCGGGTTGTTTGTCTGCTGAAACGCGCCCTGGAGGAAAATAATCTCGGTCGAGGCCGCGCGTGTTCCCAATCCTAATTGGAGTCCCGATGGAACCGTTGTTTGCGCTCCAGCCGCGGCGCCTGGCTGGATCACGCTCTGATAAAGCAGATCTTGAAACTGCGCCTGGCGCATCTTGAAACCGGTGGTCGTGGCGTTCGCCAAATTATTGGCGATGTTATCCACGTTTATTTGCTGCGCATTCATTCCACTGGCGGCGGCGTAAAGTGCTTGAATCATTCCATTCCTTTTTGACTAACTTGTTTGACTGCTTTTGACAATTGCTTCTTCTGGATCAGGACGGTATGCGAGCCACTTCTTCAAGGGCCTGCTTGTTCATGTCCGTGCCAATCTTTACGGCGTGCTGCAACATCTCAAAATGCCGGAGCAGGGAGACCATTCTGGCAGCGGATTCCGATGACGATGAGTTGGAACCCTCCAGCTTGCCTTGATAGACTTGCACGTTCGAGGCCACGGTCGGCGAGATGGTAGTGGGATCGGGATTTTCAAAATAGCCGTTCGCCGCTTTCCTTAGTTGGTTCGGGTCCGCGAACGCATCGATCTCCAGTTGGCCGATCTCTTGATTGTTCTGCGAAACGCCCCCTTCCGAATTGACCGTTATCGGACCGTTCCCATTCAGCTGGATCGGCTGTCCGCCGGTCTGCCGGACCGGATATCCTTCGGCGGTGACCAGAGTGCCGTTGGCGGAGATTTTGAAGCCCCCGTTGCGGGTGTAGAGGGTTCCATAAGGCCCGTCCACGGCGAAAAATCCGCTGCCCGAGAGCGCCAGATCCGTGTCATTGCCCGTCGGCAACAGTGAACCCTGCGCGAAGTCTGTCCAGCTCTTTTCAACCACGGGCGAGTCCCCTACCGAGGGGTCGAGGCCCGAAAAAGGATTGCTTCCCGAGAACGTGCTGTAAAATTCGCGATCAACCTTGAACCCGGCGGTCGAGCCGTTGGCCATGTTGTTGGCCAGCATATCGAGCGAGTCCATCCTTGCTTGTATTCCGCTTGCCGCAGCCGATGTTAATGGATCCATGCTGCAAATCCTATTGCATGCGAATCGCCAGACACAAATTCTAGCCTTGGATGCCGGTTGGCCAGCCGGTTCCGTCGTGTACTTGACGCTGGGCCGGAGTTCTAATTCAACTTCTTGACACCCGGCCGAGCGATTCACCTTACTTTATTTTCAGGAATTAGGCCGATTTTGTGTGGCCGCAATGCTTTGGCAGTTCGCATGCAACACAGACAGCGTGCTCGACGTGAACAACGCTTTCGGCAACAACCCGCTTCAGTTTAATCCTCAAATCCAGGCCTTGTCGTCGCTGGGGAGCCAGCAAACCACGGCAAATGCGGTCGTCAATTTCACTGACCTCTTGGCCAGCGCCCAAGCCGAATCGGAACAGGTGCAAGATGAAACAACCTCTGGTTCCGTTACGGGACAGCCGTTCCAGTCCGCCAATTCGTCGCTGAACTTTGTACTGGCGCCCCAGCTTGCGAGCTCCGGCTCTTCATCTTTATATGGCCCGGCTTCATATAGCTCGGCATTTTATGGTCCGACGCTGGCAGGACAAAGCCAGACACCGAACCCGCTTGCCTCTGACGCGCAGGACCGGCAGACCCCAAGCTCTGATTCTTCGGCGGAAGCTGCTGTCGTATCTGAGCCGACGTCTTCCGCTGACTCGATGCCCACTTTGGGACCAGCGGCGGCGCCCGCAAGTGCCGGTTTTAATTCCAACTCGAAAGCTTTGGGCTCGTCGCAGCCGGTTCCTCCGCGCGCGGGCGGCGCCGGATCTGAATCTGTCTCTCCAGTTGTGATAAGCAATCCGCAAGGTGGTGAGGCAGCATCGGTCAAGAAATCTCTTGCGCTGGCGCCCGTCGTGGCTCAGTTAAGCGTGACGGCCGGCGGATTGATTCGCGCAGCGGCGAACCAGAAGGCATTGGCGTCTAAGGCAACTGCGCCTGAACAGCCGGTTGCTCAGGCAACGACCGGCAGCGCCAAGTCTCCCGATAAGGCAAAGGCGCGCAAGGAGAACCCGACCGAGGAGGCCAAGAATAATGCTGGAAATTGGATTGCTGGCGCTGGAAGCGAACCGGCCGTTGCTGCCGCCCAGAGCGATTCGATTTCAAGCCAGGCTAACCCCGCCACTGGCGCCGACATGAGCGCGCATAATTCGGATGTGGCCCCGAAAATTCTTAGCGCCAGCAAAGTGGACGCCAGCTCAGATCTCGCCTTTGCCTTGAAGATCCATGGTAATGATCCGGCTGCCGCTTCGGGAAATATGGAAACCTCGGCGCAGACAGATCACCCCGATGCAGCTGCTGCCAACGCGTTTTCTTCGCAGATGACGGCTTCCGCGGGGATGTCAGAACCTGGGATGTCAGAACTGGGAATGTCAGCACCGGGAATGTTGGAGGCGAAAGCCGCTTCGAAGACGGGTTTATCGGCTGAATTGCCTGGCTCTGGCACGACAGGCCAATTCAACATTAGTTCTCTTGCGCCTTCCCCGTCTGCCGTGAATTCCGGGTCAAACACGGGTGAAAATACCGCACCGGCTGAGGAGGCCGCGCCAGCATCCGCCATTCCGGAGGACCAATCGGCGGTCGTTCAGCCGGTGAAGACCGTGCAGGTGCAAATCAGCGGGGCGGATGATCAGAAGGTCGATCTGAAGCTCGTTGAAAAATCGGGGTCACTGACTATGAGCGTTCGCAGCTCGGACACAGCACTCACCAAATCGTTGCAGCAGAATTTGCCTGATCTGACAACCAGGCTGAGCGATCAGCAGATTCGCGCCGAGTGGTGGCGGCCCGATACGCAGCAAACAGACTCGTCCGGGAACAACTCTTCGTCCGGCGGCAACGGCTCGGCAAGCCAGAATCAGTCAAACCAGAATCAGTCGAATCAGGACCAGTCGAATCAGGACCAGGGAAATCAAAACAAAAGCAGCTCGGGGCAGCAGGGAGGGCGCGGCACTTCACAGCCGGACTGGCTGAAAGACCTCGCCACCTCAAACAATTCAAATCAGAACGGAACACAATTTACATGGCATCTGTAGGCACAACACTTTTCCCCGCGACGGCCACCAGCGCGACGTCGTCTTCGTCCACCGGGTCAACAAGTTCTTCTTCGTCGACCAGTTCCAGCAGCGGGTCGGATTCGCTGGCGAATCAGAACACCTTTCTGCAGCTCCTGGTGGCACAACTGCAATATCAGGATCCAACCCAGCCCATGGATGGAACCACCTTTGTCACACAGCTTGCCACTTTTAGCGATCTGCAGGCCAACATGGGTTCCAAAACGGATTTGGACGCCATCTCCAAACAGTATTTGGGCACGGTTCCATCGGAATCAACCGGCACGACCACGTCGACCGGGACCGGTTCAACAGTATCAGGCGGCTGAACTTCACACGTAAACAGGAGACGGATTAAAAGGAAACTATGTCAAGCTCATTTTCAATTGCGCTCACCGGGCTGGAATCAGAATCCCAGGCCATAGACATCACCGGCAACAATCTTGCCAATATGAACACCAACGGCTTCAAGGAAAGCGAGGCCGATTTCAAGGATTTGTTTAGCGAATCCTATGGAATCTCATCGGGACTGGAAACTGGCTTGGGTGTCAGCATTCCAAACAGCAATCAGGTGTTCACCCAGGGGTCCATTGAAAGCGCGCCCTCACCGCTAGCCGCAGCCATCCAGGGAAACGGATTTTTCGTCGTCCAGGCGCCGGACGGACAAAATCTTTACACGCGTGACGGCAATTTCACCACCAATCAGGACGGTGTGCTGCAGACTGAAACCGGGGAAAACGTCCAGGGATGGACGGCTGGGGCGGACGGCGTCGTCAATACCAATGACCCCACTAGCTCCATTGTGCTTCCCGCTGGACAGGTGCTGTCCCCCAACGCCACCACGACATTCTCGCTGGTTGCGAACTTGAATGCGCAAGCGGTCGCCGGCACGTCAACCGGCACGTTCACCGCTCCCATGCAGGTTGTCGATTCCTTGGGAAACACGCATAATCTAACCGTTACCTTCACACAGAGCACAACCGACGCCAGCACCTGGAACTTTGCCGTAAGCGTCCCCTCGGCCGACCTAAGCTCAACAGGGGCATTAACGGGCGGCACCGGCTCGATCACTTTCAACTCCAACGGCACCATGAGCGTCGCCAACACCACTGGCACCGACTCCAACGGCAACGTGCCAATCACAATCAGCGGCTTGGCGGACGGGGCGGCGGATTTGAATATGACATGGGACCTGTTTGACCCCACAAGCGGCGCCGGCAACATCACCGGGTATGCCGAAACTTCGGCCCTGGCCTCATCGACGCAAGACGGCAACCAAGCTGCCCAATTGACTTCGGTCGCTATCCAGAGCGGCGGCCAAGTGGTGGCCACCTACTCAAATGGCCAGACGCAAGTGGAGGCGCAATTAGCCATGGCGGCGATTGAAAATCCGCAGTCCCTGTCCAATGTGGGCGACAATAATTTCGCTGTCACGGGCAACACCGCTATTCCAGCCGTCGGCGTGCCGCAAAGCGGCGGCCGCGGACAAATCCTGGGCAATTCGCTTGAAACCTCGAACGTGGACATGGCGACCCAATTCACCGACCTGATCGTCTATCAGAGCGCTTACCAGGCCAGTTCACGCGTCATTAGCACAGTGAACAACATGAACCAGGATCTATTCAGCCTGATTCACTAGTTCGACGCCCGGCGTAATCACAATTCTGAGAAAAATCCTCTCAGAAGGAACTACCCTTTCGATGCTCCAGCAGTCTCTCGCCGTGTTTCTTGTTCTTGCGCTTCTGCTGGCAGCTCTTTTGCTCCTGAGGCGGCAAGGATTAGCCACTTCCGCGCTGGCTTCAGGTTCCAAAGGTTTTGGAGCGAGAAAGCGAGAGCGACGCCTCCAACTGGTCGAGCGCTTGGCGCTGACTCCGCAGCATTCGCTTCATCTGGTCTCCATCGGAGACCAGACGGTTTTATTCGCTACTTCGCCGACCGGCTGCGAACGCGTGGACCCGGTTATCCAGCTGCAAAGCGCCAGCCCGGAATCGTCCGGCTCATTGAAAAGCGGTGCCAGTTGCTGATTTTGGCCTCAGCTCTGGCCCCAGCCGTGCCGGTCGCCAATGCCCTTCAATCAATCGGCGTCAACGCCAGTGCGGGCGCAGGCGGGACGACTCTCAGCCTGCCGATGCAGATCGCGCTCGGCATGACTTTGCTGAGCGTCCTGCCCGCCGTCGTCATGTGCCTGACGCCGTTCCTGCGGATCGTCATTGTCCTGCATTTCCTGCGCCAGGCGCTGGGCACGCAGACGGCGCCGTCGAATCAGGTGTTGGTGGGTCTCTCGCTCTTTTTGTCGCTGCTGGTTGTTCAGCCCGTGCTGTCGGATGTTTACACGCATGCCTGGGAACCGCTTGAGCAGGGCCAAATCACCACCCAGCAGGCCTATGAGAACGGTTCGGCGCCTCTTCGCAAGTTTCTCCTCCGGTTTGCGCGCGAGCGGGATATCCGCCTCTTTGTCGAGATGTCGAACGAACCGGCGCCGCATGGTCCGGCCGACATCAGCCTTAAAATTCTGATTCCCGCCTACATTCTTTCGGAACTGAAGGCCGGTTTTCAGATCGGGGTAGTACTGTTTCTGCCCTTCCTCGTCATCGACATTGCAGTGGCATCGGTGACCTTGTCCATCGGGATGATGCAACTGCCGCCGGCGCTGATTTCTGCGCCCTTCAAGATCCTGCTTTTTGTGCTGGTGGATGGCTGGAACCTGGTGATAGGCGCGCTCATGAAGAGTTTTCTCCAGAGTTAGAAAGACCTTTAAATCATGACCTCACAAGTAGCCATCCACATTATGACCAGCGCCCTCATCACGGCGTTCTGGATTTGCGCTCCGCTCTTGGCAGTGGCCTTTTTGCTGGGCTTGCTGATCAACCTGATCCAGATTGCCACCTCCCTGCAAGACCCGGCGTTTAGCACGGTGCCGCGCCTGACCGCCTGCCTGTGCGCCTTTCTGGTGCTGATGCCCTGGATGCTGGGACACGCCACCTCATTCACGCTGTCGCTGTTTCGCGACCTGGCGCAATATGCACGCTGACATTGAAATACCGCTGCGCGCGATTACCACCTTCCTGCTGGTGCTCTCGCGCATTCTGGGAGTCTTTGTCTACCTGCCTCTGCCGGGACGAGATGCCGGGCCCTCTCTGCCGCGGGTGGTGCTGGCTTTTGCGACCGCGCTGGCCGTTGCTCCCTACTGGCCTGCGGGCCAGTTGCCCGAACCAACGCCTGCGCTGCTCATTTTGTGGCTCAGTTCGGAGTTAGCCCTGGGTCTCACCATCGGCCTGTTGGTGGGCTTCGTCTCCGAGGCGTTGACGGTTGGCGCGCAAGTGCTTTCCTTGCAGGCGGGCTATGCCTACGCCTCGGTTGTCGATCCCACCACGCAAGCGGACTCCGACGTGCTGCAGGTCCTGGCGCAACTGCTGGGGGGGACGCTGTTTTTCTCGCTGGGTCTCGATCACATGGCGATTCGAACTTTCACTTACAGCCTGCGATCCTTTCCGCCGGGCCAGTTCATGCTCAGCCCCGGCCTTGCGCGCGCAGTGACGTTGCTCAGTTCCAACATTTTCGTGGTGGCCCTGAAATTGGCCTTGCCGGTGGTGGCCGTGCTGCTGACAACGGAGATCGCCCTGGCGGTGGTGGGGCGGCTGAGTCCGCAGCTGCATCTGGTGACCAATGCCACCAGCATCAAGATGCTGCTCACGCTGCTGGTTCTGGTGAGCATTTTGCGCGTGGTGCCCAGCCTCTATGAGGGGTTCGCCACGCAAATTTTTCAATTTATCCGGCCGGCATTCTGGGGCACGGCTGGCCAATAAAGCGCGTGGCGCGGCATGCCTGATAACAAGAGCGAAAAACCCACCGCGCAAAGAATGCGCAAAGCCCGGGAGGAAGGAAATTTCCTATCCTCGCGCGGCATGCTGACAGCCGTCCAATTCATAGTCTTCGTCTGGCTGAGCGGCGTCATTCTGCCGAACTGGTCGCTGCATGTGCAGCAGAGCATGCGCCGGGTGCTGCTGGGCGCTTTTGGCCAGGATTTTTCCGCAGAATCCTGGACGCTGCTGATGCGCCTCCTGATGCTGAACACGCTGACGCCGCTGCTGCTGCTGGGCGCAAGCATGCTGGTGGCGGCCTTTGCCATCAATCTGGCTGTCAGCCGGCTGGGTTTCAGCTTCAGCAAGCTTATGCCCAATTTGAAGAATCTCAATCCCATGGGCAAGCTCTCGGCTTTGCCCATGCAAAACCTAAAGTCGCTGGCGGAAGCCACATTTCTCATGCTGGCGGTGGCGGTTCTGGTGAACTCTTTTTTCCGGGAACAGTCCGAGCTGGTTTTGCGGATACCTTTTCAGGCACTTCCGCTCAGCGTCTCGGAGATCCTCTCCGGCATTCACGGACTGCTCTGGAAATCGGCTTTTATTTTTGTCCTTTTCGGCGCTATTGATGTCGCCTTTCAGTATCAGCGCTATATGAAAGGACTCAAAATGTCCAAGCAGGAGGTGAAGGAAGAACACAAGCGCAGCGATGGCGACCCGCAAATTAAGATGCGCATCCGGCGGCTGCGCCGCGAACTGCTGCGCCGACAGATGATGAAACAGGTTCCGCAGGCGACCGCCGTGATTGTCAATCCGACACACTTTGCTGTTGCAATTCGGTACGAAATTGAAACCATGGCCTCACCCATGGTCGTCGCCAAAGGGAAAAATTGGCTGGCGCTGCGAATCCGGCAGGTGGCTTTGCAAAGTGAAGTGCCAATTATTGAGAATCCTCCGCTGGCGCGGGCTCTTTATGATGCAGCGGAAGTGGGAAGCGCCATATCGCCGCAGTTTTATAAGGCCATTGCCGAGGTATTGGCCTACGTGTACAAGCTAATGGGCCGTAAATTGCCTAGCTAGAGTAAGCGGTTCCAGTCGAGAAACTTTTTTTGTCATGTCCACCAATTCACCAGCCATTGGTTCCAGCGCGCTATCAGCCAAAACGGCGGGAAAGTTCTCCTTTCCCCGGCTTTCGGAGATGGCCGTGCCGGTGGCTGTGCTGTCCATTGTCGTGGCCTTGATCACGCCCATGCCGCCGGTGGTTCTGGACCTGCTGATTGTGCTCGACATCATGATGTCGGTGATTGTGCTGATGGTCACAATGTACATCTTGAAGCCGGTGGAGTTCAACGTATTCCCGACGGCGCTGCTGCTGCTGACTCTTTTCCGGCTGGCTTTGAATGTCAGTTCGGCCCGCCTGATTCTGCTGAACGGCAATGGCGGCACGGCGGCGGCCGGCAGCGTGATCGAGGCGTTTGGCAATTTTGTGGTGGGCGGCAACTATGTCATTGGCGCGGTTATCTTTTTGATTTTGATCGCCATTCAATATGTTGTGATCAACCATGGCGCGGTCCGCATATCGGAGGTTTCCGCCCGCTTCACGCTGGATGCCATGCCCGGCAAACAGATGTCGATTGATGCTGAAATGAACGCCGGCTTGATTGACGAGGCCGAGGCGCGGCGGCGCCGCAAGCAACTGGCGGCGGAAGCGGAATTTTACGGCTCGATGGACGGCGCATCGCGCTTCACCCAGCGCGACGCCGTGGCCAGCATTCTGATCACCGGCATCAACATTATCGCCGGCTTCCTGATCGGCGTTCTGCAGCACAACATGGAGCTCAAGCGCGCCATTCAGACCTACACCGTGCTCACCATTGGCGACGGCCTGGTCACGGTGATTCCCGCCCTGATGATCTCGGTGTCCGGCGGTCTCATTGTCACGCGCGCCAATTCCGATAACAGTGTCGGACACGAATTCCAGGCGCAGTTGTTCGGCAAACCGGAACCGCTGATGCTCTCAGCCGGGGTGCTGATTGTACTGGCGCTTTTTCCGGGGCTACCCAGCCTTCCTTTCCTTGCCCTGGGCGGAGGGCTAGGCACCCTGGCCTGGTTCAAGCGTAAAAAAATTGACTTGGATGTCAAAAAAGATGCCACAGCCCTGCAGGAGGCACCCAAGGAGGACCTGGAGTCGCTGCTGCGCGTGGAACCGCTTGCCATTGAGGTGGGACTGGGGCTGGCTGGGCTGGTGGTGGGCGGAAAATCGTCACCACTGCTGAAGCGCATTGCGGGTATTCGGCGTCAATTTGTCACCAACCTCGGATATTTGCTGCCGCCGGTCCGGGTCACCGACAACTTGTCGCTGCGCTCGCGTGAATATGTGGTGCTGCTCAAAGGGAGCGAAATTGGCCGCTACGAACTGCTTCCAGGGTCGGAACTGGCTGTGCCGACGGGCAAGGCAGACAAGAATTTTCCGGGCCAGCCAACGCGTGAACCGGCCTTTGGGCTGCCTGCCCTCTGGGTTCCCGCGAATAAGGTGGACGCCGCGCGCGGCGCCGGCTACACCGTGGTGGATGCGGTGAACGTGATGGGCACTCACCTCTCTGAACTGGTTCGCCAGCACGCCGCGGAAATGTTCTCGCGGCAGGACGCGAAACTATTCTGCGACCGTGTGGCGGCGGAAAATGCCAAGCTGGTCGAGGATTTGGTCCCTAAACTGCTCACGTATGGTTCAGTCCAAAAAGTGCTTCAGAATTTACTGCGTGAGAGAGTTTCCATTCGCGACGGACTATCCATACTCGAGGCATTGGCTGAAGGTGCGGTCACGACAAAAAACCCGGTTCTTCTCACCGAATACACGCGCCAAGCCATACGCCGCAACATTGTGAAACCCTACCTCAATCAAAAGGGCGAGTTGCCCGCCTACTTCCTGGACCCGTCGGCCGAGCAGACGATCGAATCGGCCGTGCAGCACAGCGAAATGAACAGCGTGCTGGTGCTGGCGCCCCAGACGGTGCGGGAGATCGTTTCGCGGATTGAAAAGAAAATTGAGAGAAAAGAGGTGCCCACGGTGCTGGTCACCTCCTCGGGCGCGCGCTACTTTCTGCGGCAGATGCTCGAAACATCGGCGCCTAACGTTTTTCCGGTTGGCCATAACGAAGTGCCCTCGGGCATCAAGATCTTATCTTTGGGAGTTGTTTAATGCGGGGGTTGTTTGATGCGTATTAAGTCTTATTTCGCGGATTCAGTTCAGGAAGCTATTGAAAAGGCGCGCGTTGAGCTGGGGCCGGACGCCATGCTGATGAACACCAAGAAGACCGATTTTGAGCTGCGCGCTTTGGGTTCCTTCGAGGTCGTCTTTGGTTTGCCAGGCCAGCCTGCGGCATCGAAACCAAGACTGCATGTCAAGCCGGCCAGCGCTTCTTATCCAGAAGCGGTTTCGCCAGCCCAGGCCGACGCTCCCGAGAGCGTGCCGGGGCCGCCCGGCGAGGTGGCTCAGGAACTGGCCGAGTTGCGGCGCCAGATCGAGACAGTGAAGCGATCCATGAACCGCCAGCAGCGGGCCGGCGCGCCTTTCGAGGAGACGCCGAGCCGCGCGGTGGAGAACATTTGCGCCCGTTTGATGGCCGCCGACATAGCGGAAGATCTGGCGCAGGAAATTGCCGAAGCTGTCGAGCTTCAGGCTTTTGCCTGGAAGCAGTCACCAACGCGGGCGGCGCGCGATTTCGAAATGATTCCTTCGGAAACATTGGAGCTGGCGCTATCGGCCGAACTGGCGCGCCGCTTTCAGGTTTCTCCCGAATTGGGAAAACCGGGCGCAAAACAAAAAATAGTCATGTTCGCCGGCCCTGCGGCGGCAGGCAAGACAACTTCATTGATCAAGCTCGCCCTGCGCTGCGGGCTGCAGGCGCGCTTGCCGATGCACATTCTTTCCCTCGACACGCTGCGCGTCGGCGGCTGGGAACACCTGGCCGCTTACTCGCGGATCGCGGGACTGGGCTTCGATGCGGTGCATAATCTCAATACGCTCGACCAGATACTGGCCGAACATGCCGCGAAAAAGCTGATCCTGATCGACACTCCGGGCTTCGGGCCGGCCGATGCCGATGATCTCAGCGATCTGGCGGCATGGGTGCGGCAATCGGCCTCAATCGACGTTCAGTTAGTGATGCCGGCAACATTGCGATTGACCGTGTTTAATCGAATCAGCGACCGGTTTTCCCCGCTGAAGCCGTCCAAATTATTGCTGACGCGCGCCGACGAGGCAGAATCCACCGGCATTCTGGTGGATCTGGCCATTCGTTCTGGTCTGCCGCTGTCCTATATCTCCAACGGACAAACCATTCCCGAGGACATCGAACAACCCTCCAAGGGCGACATGCTCGCCTGTCTCAGCAACCGGGCGCTGATTCATTCCCGGCGGGAGGCGGCTTAGCCGCGGCGTTTCTTGCCGAAATTGGCGCCGAACACACAGGTGGCGAACTTAATGGCAGCAAACAGGATGCGCGCGAATTTTTCTCGCCCGGATTTTTCTCCGGGCTTTGCTAAGGAGAAGCAATAGAACCGTATGTACGCCTATGCGGCTCCGGATAGAACATCGGAGGAACGTGAAGCTCTGATTCTCGAGCACCTGTCCCAGGTGAACTGGATTGCCGCGCGTATCCATGAGAAGCTGCCGCCGAGCGTGGAACTGGACGATCTTATTTCCGCCGGCATTGTTGGTTTGCTGGCGGCGGTGGACAATTTTGATCCCAGCCACAATGCTTCGCTCAAGACCTATGCCGAGTACAAGATTCGCGGCGCGATTCTGGACAGCATTCGCGGGCTGGACGGAATTCCGACCCATAAGCGCAAGCGGGTGAAGCAGGTGCAGGCGGCTATCGCGCGCGCCGAAAGGACGCTGCAGCGCAGCCCGGATGAGCTTGAGATCGCAACCGAGCTTGGCATCAGCCTGGGCGAGTATCAGCAGTGGGTGGTTGAACTGCGGGCGGTCTCCCTCGGCAGTCTTGAAGTGATCGAAGATGGCGAAGAACTCAGCCTCCTGAAGTTCATCAGCGGCGACGAAGAGGAATCCCCGGCGCGCATTCTCGAGCGTTCCGAATTGGAACACGTTGTGGCCGAGGGGATGAGCAAAATTCCTGAGAATGAGAGGCTGGTGCTCAGTCTCTATTACAAGGAAGAACTCAATTTGAGGGAAATAGCTTCGATCATGGATCTTCACATTACCCGGATCTCTCAACTGCGGGCCCAGGGAGTGCTGCGCTTGCGATCCTATCTTGAACGAAAGTGGCCTAGCGGAAAGAGCGGAACCTATTAGGTTTCGATTTGGATTAACCATGCTCCTTGATCATTCATCGGCCGGCCAGGCGTCCAGCGCTCTCAGTGCTCTGCCGCCGGCGCTCGTCATGCTAATTGCCGGCGGACTGCTTGCTCTTCTCGTCCTGGTGGCCGGCGGGTTCGCCTTTCTCCGGCAAAAGATTCAAAGTGTGGCTGCGCAGGCGACGAGCCGGGAGCGAAGCGCGGCCGCTCTGGCGTCGGAACTCGAGGCGCAGGCTTTGCTGGTCCGGCAGATGTCGATCGATCTGGAGGAATTGCGAAAGCGGCTTAGCGAGCGGATGGAACCGGCTCAGCCCGCTGTCCCGTTGTGGGCCAGCGATATGCCGGTGAATTTGAACCGCCGCGGACAAATCATTCGCTTGTCGCGGAAAGGCAAGTCGATTCCTGAGATTGCCAGCGACCTGAATGTGGCACAGGGAGAGGTGGAACTGCTGCTGAAAGTTCACGACCTGAGCCAGAGGAAGTCGGAGCAAGGGAAATCCTAGACAGGAAAAGGCGCATGACCACTCTAAAATTTAAAAATGTCACCGATAGCGCCCTAGGGGGCGCACGCGAAGCCGTCGGTGGCGCAATGCCGGAGAGCAGCAGAATTGTTCCAACGGCCGGGCCTGAGACAACACCTGAGACAACAAAGGGGTAAGCGCGTAATATGCGAATTGGCAATGGCGGTATCGATAGTCCCGGCGGCAGTGTTGGCTCGGTGGCCGGGGCGGCGGCGGACGCGGGCAGTTCCGCGGCGTCGTCGAATGCGAAATCAGACAGTGTCACGCTGGCCAGCGGCGCCGGGCTGGTGGCTTTGGCAAAAGCGACTGCGGCGCTGCGGCAGTCCAAGGTGGAGAGCTTGAGTTCGCAAGTCAAGTCCGGGTCCTATCAGTCGGACAACGCGCAAGTCAGCCACGCCGTTGTTGAGGATGACATCACCAGCTAATGTGTCTGCCTTTGCCGGACAAGGCAGGGGCGGGCGAAAGGCTCGGAGACCACTTTATGGCGCATTTGACGCAAGAACCTAGAAGCCGGGAACTAAAAGACGAAAAAGAAATTGGCGACTGTCTGAGGCAGCTCATCGCCGAAATGGATGCCGCCATTGCGCAGGCCATTGAAAATCCGCTGCTGTTTCTGGACGCGCCGTTTCTGAGCGCGATTGAATCGCGCTGCGCCAGCCTGGGCGAGATTGAAACCCAGAGGCAGGCGGCAAAAGCAGCCGGCCATCCGGCAGCGTCCGCCGGGCTTTCAGCAGGCGGCGCCGATGCCGTGCTGACCGCGCTGGTGTGGGAGGTTCGCGCGCGCGCCGGTAAGCTGCAGCGTCTTCTCGACTCGGCGTCGCAGTTTTATTCGACCTGCTTTTCCCCGCGCGCCGCCGAATGTTTGGACTATGGCGTGCATGGAGAATGGGGTCAAGTGACAAATCCAGCTCACCTGGCAATCGATTGCTGATGTTTGTTCGTTCGCTTCAGGCCGTAAGTTGCAGACCGCGCCTTCGGGCCATCGGAAAAGGGAAATTTTAAAACATGTCATCGCTCTTTGCTTCTCTCAGCACCGCCAGCAATGCCCTTGATGTTCTAAGCGAGGCCATTGGCGTGGTGCAGAATAATGTGGCCAATTCCTCGACGCCGGGCTATGTCACGCAGACGCTGAATATGACGGCCAGCCCGTTTGATGTGACCGGCGGCCTGTACGGCGGAGTCGAGGCGAGCGGCGTGGCCAGCGCGCGCAACATATTTGCCGAGCAGGCCGTTTGGACCGCCAATGAGCAGGCCGGGCAGAGCACTCAGGAGGCTTCGAGTCTCAGCGCGCTGCAGAATTATTTCGATGTGTCGGGGACCAGCGGCGTGCCGGCGGCATTGAGCAGCCTGTATTCGGCCTTTTCGGCCTGGAGCGCGAATCCCACCGACAGCACCAGCCGGCAGCAGGTGATTTCGGCCGCCACCAACTTTGCGCAGGAGGTTCAGCAGACGGCGACCAATGTGGAACAGCTTCGCACCCAGACCGACACGCAGCTTTCCGGCACTGTCAGCAACATCAACTCGCTCACTTCCCAGATTGCGACGATCAACGGCGAAATTCAGGAAGGCGACAAGAACGACGCCGGCGTTCAGGCTCAGCTTTACAATTCGCTCGAGCAGCTCTCAAACCTGGTGCCGATTAATGTGACGACCGCCTCCGACGGCACCGCCGTCGTGCTGCTGGGCGGACAGTCGCCGCTGGTGGAGGGCAACCAGTCGAATCCGCTGCAGTTAAGCTACACGGTTCCCGCCAATCCGACCATCGCCAATGCGACCCCGGACGCGCAACTGCTCACCAGCGGCGGCACGGACGTGACGGCGCTGGCCAGCCAGGGGCAACTGGGAGGTCTGCTCTCGTTTCGCAACACCACCCTTCCGTCGGTGATCGGCGACAGCTCGCAGCAAGGCAGCCTGAACCTGCTGGCACAGAGTGTCGCCGACACCGTGAACGGCCTCCTCGAAGGCGGAGAAGTCAGCGCTGGCCCGCCGGCCGTGACGGGGCAAGCCTTGTTCAGTTACTCGGCGACGGAGCCGACCGAGGCGGCCAGCACGCTTGCCATCGACCCGTCGATTACGGCATCCACGCTGGCGGCGATTTCTCCCGGCCCTCCGGCGGTGGCCAATGGGGTGGCGACTCAGCTGGCCAATCTGTCAACCACGCCCATCACAAACCTCGACAATCTCACGGCCACCGATTTTTACAGCAGCATTGCCTCCGGCATCGGCCAGAGTGAGTCGACCGCCTCGGCCAACCAGACGACGCAGTCGCAGCTGCTCAGCCAGGCCCAGAACATGCGCGCCCAGGTGGAGGGCGTGTCGCTCAACCAGCAGGCCACGCTCCTGATGCAATATCAGCAGTCCTATCAGGCGGCGGCGCAGCTGATTTCCACCGTCAATGTCACCATGCAGAGCCTGATTACCGTGATGCAGGATCTCAGCAGCTAATCATCCTGTTCACTAACGCGACAGAGGAAATGGAAAACACACAATGCTTGCCGGACTAGACGCCTTCAACTCCACCTTCCTGGTGGACATCAACAACACGCAGAACGCCATTACCAGGACCAATCAGCAGATCACTTCCGGATACCGGGTGAGCGTGGCCTCCGATGCTCCGACCGACATCGCCACCATTCTGGGGTACCAGAATCAGGCGAGCGAGATCGGCCAGGTGCAGACCAACCTGACGCTGGCAAACACCCAGGCGACGGCGGCCGACACCGCGCTATCGTCGGCCAACACGCTGCTCGACCAGCTCACCTCGATTGCGGCTGAGGGGGCATCGAGCACCACCAGTTCCACCTCGCTAACAGACCTGAGCCAGCAGGTGCAGGGGATTGCCCAGCAGTTGGTGGACCTTGCCAACACCAGCGTGCAGGGGCAGTATATTTTTGGCGGCGATGATCCCTCCACCCAGCCCTACACTTATGACTGGTCCGCTTCCGGAGGCGTGGTGCAGAACAACACCGCCTCCAACACCGACACCATCCAGGACATCAGCGGCCAGACGACGATTCCGCGCATGACGGCGCAGGAGATTTTTGACGCGCAGAATTCCGACGGCACCCCGGCCACGGGCAACATTTTTCAGGCTGTCTACCAGCTCGGCACGGCGCTTGAAAACGATGACCAGGCAGGAATCCAGGCGGCCACCACCGCCATCTCGGCGGCCTCTGACCAGCTTCAAACCGCCACCACTTTTTACGGCAACGTGGAGGACTGGATTCAGAATGCCAGCAACACGGCCTCGGCGGCGCTGACCAATGTGCAGACGGAAGTGAGCAATTTGCGGGACACGGACGTGGTTTCCGCCGCCACTCAGCTCACCACCGAGCAGACGGCACTGCAGGCGGCCATTGCGGCGCATGGCAGCCTAGACGTGAAGAGCCTGTTCGACTACATGGGCTAAGCGGTTCCTGTTTGTTCGTTCCCTGGCCGCAAATTTTCTTTCCAACTCGCTGCACATTGGCTCTATAAACCAGGAATATTTGCGACACGGTCAGCAGAGGTGATTAAGTTCTCATGAGCATTGCGCAGCACGCGGAACGAATTTTGGCCGCCTGGCATGTGGCGGACCCGGAAAAATTCGAAACGGAATTGGAAAACGCTCTCCACTGTTGCCAGAAGCGGGCTTCTTCCAGCATTTTTGAGATTGAACAGCGGGAACTGCTGGAAAGCGTGGTGGAACAACTGCGAGGCAAAAAGGCCGTGGCCGACTCCGGCCGAAAATCATCCGCCCAGGGCTTGAGCGCCGGTTTTGCGCTGCTTCAGCATCTCAGCCACCGGGTGGCTGCCTAGTTTCTTGCTATTGGCCGCCTTGCTCCGTGGCTGTCTCCCGCGTTTTAACCCCGCCAGCCTGACTTCCAGCCAGCGTCAAACACAACTCTGCCAAAATATGACGTTTCTTCCGCCAGCTCCTCGAACTCCCTTATCATTCATCTCAATCACCTTAACCTTCATAATCTAAGTGAAATTTCTCCTCACTCCTGCCGAATAGATACGTATGATCCGTCTCACGCGCCTCAATCAGGTTCCGCTGGTGTTGAACTCAGACTTGATCGAGCACATTGAGATGACTCCGGACACGGTGATCTCGCTAACCAGCGGCCAAAAGTTTATGGTGCGCGAAACCTCCGAGCAGGTGATTGAGCGCATTATTAACTTCCGGCGGGCGGTTCTCAACGGCATGCCCGCGTATAACTGGCCCATGCGCAATTCAGACCCAGGCTCGGCGGAAACCGGCAGGCTCTCAGACCGGAGCGATCGGTCTTCATGATGAATTTCAGGCTGGTGATGAGGGCAGGCAACGATGGCAAGTAGATCAGATTCGAACAAGGGCAAGCTCGATTTCTCGACGCTGACGGGAATCGTGGTGGCGCTGGCGGGCATCGTCGGCGGCTTAATCCTCGAAGGCGGAAGGTTTAGCGACATTTCCTCCATCACCGCCGGCATGATCGTGGTGGCCGGAACGCTCGGCGCCGTGATGATCACCACGCCTCTTCATCAACTGCTCAATGCGGCCAGAAGCCTGCCCGGAGTTTTCTGGGACAGCACTCCATCCAATGCCGAATCGATCTCGCAGATTCTCCATTTTGCCCGACTGGCGCGCCGGACCGGCCTGACCTCGCTTGAGTCCGAGGTGAACCAACTGGATGATCCATTCATGCGCAAAGGCCTGTCATTAGCCGTTGATGGCGCCGATTTGCAGGATATCCGCCGCATTATGGAGCTGGAGATCGAGCTGGCCGAACACCGCGGCGAAGCCGAGGCCAAGGTTTTTGAGACTGCTGGCGGCTACTCGCCCACGATTGGAATTATCGGGGCCGTTCTGGGGCTGATCCAGGTCATGAAGCATCTCGAGGACATCGAGAAAGTCGGCCATGGAATTGCTGTTGCCTTTGTTGCCACGGTTTATGGCGTGGCGTTTGCCAATCTGCTGCTGCTGCCGGCGGGGGCAAAACTGCGCGCCCGGCTGGAATCGCGGCTCAAGAACCGCGAGCTGGTGCTGGAAGGCGTGCTTTCGCTGGCCGAAGGGATGAATCCGATGCTGATACAAAGCAAGCTGGACGCCTACAGCGAGGGCGGATCGAGCGGCGCCGGCGGCAGGGAATTTTCCTCCGAGAATCGGTCGGCGGCCTAAATGAACCAGGCGGCATGAACCAGACCATATGAACCAAACCATATGAACCAAACCATGCACAGAAGGAAGAAGAGAGCGGCCCACTCCAATCACGAGCGCTGGCTGGTTTCCTATGCCGACCTGGTCACGCTGCTGTTCGCATTTTTCGTGGTTCTGTTCGCCTCCACCCAATCGGACAAGTCGCGCGTGAAAGAGATTTCCCAGGCGGTTTCCGATGCGCTGCAAAGCAGCAGCATTTCTCCCAGCGTGTCGGCCATGCTGGGGGGCAAGGCCGACAAGAAAGATTCTTCGCCGCTGCCTGAAAAGCCGGCCGAGCCGAACTCGCTGCAAATGGACCTGCCCGATGCCATAAGGACACTGCAAACCACGCTGGCTCCCGAAATGAAACAAGGCCAGGTGAGCGTGCATCTGGAGCACCGCGGCGTGGTCATCAGCCTGAATTCGCAGTCCGTTTTCCCTTCTGGCGGCGACACGGTGTCAGACGCCATCTATCCCCTGCTGGCTAAGGTTTCTGAAACGCTCAAGCAGTTGAAGAATCCGATCCGCCTGGAGGGGAATACCGATTCGCTGCCCATTAACAACGGGCGTTTTCGCGACAACTGGGATTTGTCGGCGGCGCGCAGCATTGCCATGCTGCGCATACTGAATGAGCGCTATGGCATCAGCCGGGAGCGCATGGCGGTGGTGGGATACGCCGACACGAACGCCCAAGGCGACAACAGCACCGAAGAAGGCCGCAAGCTGAACCGTAGAGTGGATCTGGTGATCTTGAGCGACTACGGCAAGACAGGCGAACCGCACCCGGCGACCAAGTAGTCCCTTGAGGAATCGCGCAAGACGGGCGCGGTATCAAGCTCGCCGCCCAAAGCTTCGCCCAGAGATCCTTTTCTGTGTGGCGGCGAGCATCCGCGCCCTTTGCGCTCCCGGCGGCCCCTCAACACGTCACCTGAAACACAAGCCTTAAACACTTGAGTCGGCCGGCCATACGAGCTTTGGCAATAGAATTGCCAAGTGTTTATCGAGAGCCGAATGTGATCTGTGCCACAAGCCGGGACAAGAGCCGGGACAAGAGTAAGAACAGCCGCATGATTTCAATCCAGGCCACGTTGGAGTCACCTGTAGCGCCGCAACAAATTGTTGACGGAGGCCTCAACTTTTCGACGATTGTGAATCGCATGGATCTGAATCGCGTGGACGTGGCCAGCGAATTCTCCGGCGCGCACGCCATCAACTCCCTTGCCGCGCTCGCACAAGCCCATGCCGAGCCGCAGGCTGCTCATGAAATCCGGCCCTGCCGCCCGCAAGCCGTCAAGAAACTGACGGCCGCTTATGCCCGGCCAAAGCAAAAACGAAGAATCGCCCTAGTTCCAAATTTTCCCTCGAATCTTCGTTCATCTTCACGACAAGCTTTGTGTAGGCCGAATATGAGCCGCAAGGCAGGCCGGATAAAAGGATAAGGAAACTTACATGATCTCAATTCAAACCAATATCGACTCCCTTGTCGCGCAGCAAAATTTGAACCTAGACAATCAATTCCAGAGCACGACCATTCAGCAGTTAACCTCTGGCTACCGCATCAACAAGAGCGGTGACGATGCGGCCGGTCTGGCGGTCGCCAACGGCATCAACAGCGACATTGCCCAGCTTACTCAGGGCGTCAACAATGCCAGCAACGGCCTGAGCCAGTTGGAGATTGTTGACGGCGGGCTGAGCAACATCTCAACCATTCTGAACCGCCTCCAGACACTGGCCACGGAATCGGCTTCGGCCACCTTTACTGGCAGCCGCGTCACGCTGAACCAGGAATATTCCGGCCTGCTTTCAGAAATCACGCGCCAAGCCTCGAACATCAACCTGAATCAAGGCGGCAGTTTCAACCAGGATCTCAGCGTTTTCATTGGCGGCGGCAGCTCGACCACCAACTCCACCGTTTCTATCAATTTGAGCGGCGACGAAAATGGTGTGGATGCGACGAGCCTGGGTCTGGCCAACACCAATGTTCTGGGCGCCGGCACCGGTTTTACTGGCAACACGCAAAGCCTCAACGACACCACCTTCCTGGCTAGCAACGCCAGCGAGAGTTTTACATTTAATGCCGTGGTCAATGGCACCGCCACCACCCAGACGATCACTGTGACCGGATCAACGGACGGCATCAGCGGTTCGGCTGTCATTGCGCAGTTGAACGAGAAACTTGGCGCGGCCGGGCTGCAAAGCATTGTGGCGACGCAGAGCAGCACGGGAGAGCTGGAATTCAGCAGCACCGACGCGTTCAATGTGACGGATAACGCCGGCAGCAACTCCGTGCTTATCACCCCCACGACGACGGCGGCTGACTACCAATCAAGCAACGCGGTGAATTATGTCTTGTCCGGCGGCACAACTCTTGCTTTGCCGACCGGCTCCAGCACGGAAACTCTGACCTTTCAGCAAAATGGTCAAACGATAGACGTTACCCTGAACGCCACCAACTCCGCCACCACTGCGGACGCGATCGCGACCATCAATGCCGCCACGGGGCAGTATGGAATCTATGCGCTGGCGAACCCCGCTGGCGATGGCATCGACTTCCAAAGCGCCAATACCTTTACGGTGGCCGACAGCGGAGGCGCGACTACCGACGTCCTGGGAGTCGCTTCAACGAGTGCTCAATCGCCCACCTACAGCCCCACAACCAGTTCCGGGGCAGAGACCGAAAATGCCGACAGAGCCATCACGGCCATCAATGCCGCGATTGCGCAGCTTGGCCTGACACAAGGTATCGTCGGCGCGGGTGAAAACACGCTGAACTACGCCATCAACCTGGCGCAGTCTCAAATCACGAACTTCTCGTCTGAGGAAAGCAGCATCAAGGATGCCGATATTGCGACCTCCGCGGCGAACCTCAGCAAGTCGCAGGTGCTTGAGCAGACCGCTGTGGCGGCGCTGGCGCAGGCAAACGCCGAACCGCAGGCGATTTTGAAGCTTCTCCAATAAATCGCGGCGGGGTAAATCGCGGCGGTTCTTAGTCGCGGCAATCAGCAAAGTCAGGCGGTCCGAAAGGACCGCCTGGGTTAGTTTAATGAGTGAGTTTTTAACTAGATCGGTAAAAGCGTAAAACCAGCATGTCGACTTCCTCCACTTCCGCCACCACGTACTTCAATGGGGACAGCAGCTACTCCGCCCAGCTGAACAATGTTATTGCCCAGGCCGTTGCCAGAGCGACCGCGCCCATTACGCAACTGCAGGATGAGCAAAGCACGCTGACCAATGAACAGACCGAGGTGCAAACGCTGGGCAACGATTTCGTGGCCGTCCAGAATGCCATTGACAGCCTGAATTCGGCGGTTTCCACCAGCTCTTACACCGCCTCCGTGGATACTCCGAGCGTCGCCACCGCCACTGCCACCTCTTCGGCGCTTCCGGGCACTTATGCGCTGGACGTTCTGAGTCTCGGCTCGCAAGCCAGCGCCATCAGCTCGGCCGGGTCGACTGCAGTGACCGACCCTAGCACCCAGAGTATTTCTTCCTCCAGCAGTTTTACGCTGACCGTCAACGGGACAGCGACCACTATTACGCCTTCGGGCACATCGCTCGACGACCTGGTGAGTGCCATTAATTCGAGCGGCGCGGATGTGCAAGCGACGTTAGTGAACGTGGGCGGCTCGAGCGCCGATTACCGCCTCTCCATCCAAGGCACGCAATACGCAGCCGGCACGATTCAGCTCACCGATTCCAGCGGCAACAGCCTGCTGACTACCCTGAACGATGGCGCCCCCGTCACCTATACGCTGAATGGAGAAGGGTCCAGCAGCGATCCCATCACATCCACCTCGCGCACGCTGACGCTGTCCACCGGCTTAACGGCCAATGTATTGGCAACCGGAACCGCCAACATCACCGTCGCCGGAAGCACGGCCAGCATCTCCACGGCAATCAACAGCTTTGTGACCGCCTACAATGCCGCCACGGCCGAATTGGCCAAAAATCGCGGCGAGAATGGCGGCGCGCTCACCGGCAATAGCCTGGTTTCCGAGCTGCAGGATGCGCTCAACTCGATTGGTTCCTACAGCTCCGACTCCGGCACATCGAGCGGCGTGAACGCGCTGGCGGACCTGGGACTTACTTTCGATGAGACCGGAAATCTGGATTTTGATTCGTCCACTTTCCAAGCGGCGGTTTCCGCATCGCCCTCCGCTGTGACCGCTTTTCTGGGTTCAGAAACCACGGGCGGTTTCCTCGAATCTGCCTATTCGACGCTCAATTCGCTGACAAGCTCAACCGGGAGCCTTACCGTTGCCGGGAACAACATTGGAGCCACCATTGAAAGCCTGACCACCCAGATATCAAACAAGCAGACCCAGGTGTCGCAGCTGCAAACGAACCTGACCACCGAGATGGCCAACGCGGACGCCGCCATCGCGTCGCTTCAGAGCCAGCTTTCGGAAATTACCGACCTGTTTAGCGCCGAGAATCAGGTTGAGCAGAATATTAACGGTGTCTCATGAGAAAGGAAGAACTGAAGGACGCCCTTCTCAACCGGGATTTCGAGCGCGCCCAGGCGCTCATTAGCGCATGGAGAGAAGCAATTTCGGCTTCCATGAAGGCCGCATCGGACTCGGCCGAGCGTTACCGCATTTTGGAAGATGCCCAGTCGTTCCTTGAGCAGCACCTTTATCTTGCCCGCGTTGTGCGCACACATATTGCAACGGAATTAAAGGCCAATTCGGCATCGTTTCTCTACAGAAATACCGAATTGGAACAGCCACGCTGGCGCGTGCGGGGCTGAGAGCAGACTTGCTTTCGGTCTCTGCCTGATTCACCCAGAGCCTCCCCGATTTTCCTCCCTTCCCCCCTCCCAATCCACTTGGCCCTTTGCTTGCTTAAAAAAAGTTGGATCTACCATGCTCGACCCACTTTCACGCCAATTGGAACAGTACATGACGCTGCTCAGCGTCCGCCAGAAGCTTGTGTCTTCGAATATCGCGAACGCCGATACGCCTGATTACCGGACAAAGGATATTGATTTTGAATCCGAGTTTCGGGAATACCTGACGAACCCGCTTAAATCTGCGCCAAACGTGACGGATGTCAACGGACTTCGGGTGAAGGCAGATGGAAATAACGTCGATCTGGACCGCGAAGCCCGTCTGCTGTCGGAAAACGCCATCCGCTTCAGCGTCGCCTCGAACCTGCTGCGCGGCAATATCAAGGATATTCGGCTGGCGATCAGCGGCGGAGGGACAAACTCGTGAGTCTCTTTAATTCGCTTTCGGTTAGCGCCTCGGGCATGACGGCTGAACGCCAGCGGGCGGAAGTTCTGGTGGAGAACATTGCCAATGCCGACACCACCAGGACCGCTTCCGGCGGACCCTATAAAAGGCAGGACGTCGTTTTTGAGTCCCAGGACGTCACTTCGCCCTTTTCGTCAATTTTTGATGCACAGATGACTTCTCAGGGAGCCGGAGTTGGCATCAGCCAGATCATTACCGATGATGGGCCGGGCGACCGGCGCTACATGCCCGGGCACCCGGATGCCGACAAAGACGGGTATGTGACCTTTCCCAAAGTAAACCCGGCTGAAGATATGGTTGATCTCCTCGGAGCCTCCCGGTCTTATCAAGCGAATGTGTCGGCCATCTCGGCGGTCAAAGACATGATTCAGCGGTCCATCGATCTTTTTAAGTAATCGTTTTTTCCATTTTGATCTGTCCCAGTTTTCACTTTGTCAGCTAATTAGGTCCCATGTCCATACCCATTTCACCCATCAGTCTTCCAGTTGCTCCCGCACTCTCTGCCGTGCCATCCGCCGCAAACTCGGGGTCCGGCGCCAGTTTTCAGAGTCTTTTGCAGAACGCGGTCAACAACGTCGAGACCGCCAATGCGCAGGCCAGCGCCGCAGTGTCCGACTATATGTCGGGCGGGAACCAGGAAATCCATTCCATGGTGCTGGCCACGCAAAATGCGGACCTGAATTTTGAGCTGTTCATGCAGGTGCGAAATAAAGTTGTGTCCGCGTATGAAGAAATTATGCGAATGCAGGTCTGATGCGGGCACTCCTTTTCCTTTGACCCAGACCCTGACTACATGTAAGCCAGCCCAGCACCAGGTAACCAAGCAATAGATGGACCAGTTAAAGAAGCTATACGCCGCGCTCTCAACGCCCCAAAAGATTGGACTGGGGGCTGTTATCTTGTTCCTTGCCGTCGCACTTCCGCTCTTCACTCGCTGGGTGCATGAAAGCAATTTCAAGCCGCTCTTCACGGGTATGGCGCCGGAAGATGCCGGTGCTATCGTGGCCAAACTCAAAGAGACTGGAACCGACTACCGGCTGGCCGAGAACGGAACATCGGTGCTGGTTCCAGCCGACAAAGTGGATGAGGTGCGCCTGGAAATGGCCGGGGCCGGTTTGCCCAAATCGGGCCGGATCGGCTTTGAACTTTTCGACAAAACCAATATCAGCCTGACGGACTTCGGCGAGCATGTGAATTATCGCCGGGCGGTGGAAGGCGAACTGGAAAAGACCATCAAGAGCATGAATGCCATTGACGACGCGCGCGTCCATGTGACGTTTCCCAAGGATTCAGTGTTTATTGATTCGCGCGAAGCCGCCAAAGCGAGCGTTCTGGTGCGCGTGCGGCCGGGCTTCCGGCTGGAGCCGCAAAACGTGGTTGCCATTTCCAATCTGGTGGCCAGTTCGGTTGAAAATCTTTCGCCCGATGCGGTCTCGGTTGTTGATATGCAGGGGAATCTGTTGAGCCGCGTTCGCAAGCCTTCCAGCGACCCGTCGGAGGCGGCGGAAAACTCATTGGACTACAAGCATCAGGTGGAAAAAGATCTTACCTCCAAGGTGGAAGCCACACTGGAGCCGCTGCTGGGCGAAGGCAAATTTCGGGTGGGTGTCACGGCCGACTGCGACTTCTCCACCAGTGAGCAAACCGACGAGGTCTTCGATCCCACCCGCAGCGTGATGGCGACATCTCAGAAGACCGAGGATATTTCAAGGGGACCCACAACTTCGGGCGTTCCTGGCACGCCTTCGAATCTTCCCCGGTCCGAAATCAAGGCGCAGGCCGCCAGCGCGATAGGCGGCAATTCGGTATCGAGACGCACGGAAAATCAGTCCTTCCAAACTTCGCGCACCGTGCGCGAGGTGAAGACGCCGCGCGGCATTGTCAGAAAGATTTCGGCAGCCTTGCTGATTGACCAGGACGTGGAGTGGCAGGGGAAAGGGAATCAGCGCAAGCGCGTGCTGATTCCGCCCAGTCCGGAGAAATTGAAGGCGATTCATGACCTGGTGGCGGGCGTGCTGGGCATTTCGACCGACCGCGGCGATCAGCTTGTCATTGAGACGCTGCCGTTCGAGCAAACCAGAAATGGGGAAGATGCCGCGAGCGAAGCCGCAAAACCGCTGCCGCCTGGCAAATGGACACTGCAGGGCTTGATGGCGGATAAGAAAATTCTGATAGGTGCCGCTGCCGGGCTTCTGTTCATCATTTTGCTGATCGGCTTCCTGTTGCGGCGGCCCAAAGCAGATCCGATGACCGCGCAACTGATGGAAAAACCGGCCCTTGCAGGTGGTCCGGGCCAGCCGAAGAGCGGCGAGGTTTCCGACGGCACGCAGTCTGGCTCAAATGAGACTGCGATCAAGGAACTGGAAGACTCCATGCCGATGCTGCAGCTTCCTGAAATGACGAACAAGACCAAAGCGTTGCTGGAGCATTTACGCAAGGGCGTTGCCAAAGATCCGGAGACAGCCGTTAACGTCATGCGGGTCTGGATGGAGGAAGCATGATCTGCAAAGTTGCCGAGCCGGATGTTGAAACCGAGGATCTGACGTGGCAGCCGCTGGGTCCGCACGGCAAGGCCGGACCACCCACCCACCGTCCTTCGGCCAGTGCTTCAGTCGGCCATTCGCCTGCCAAGACGTCCCCGCCGTCGCGCGATTTGGTTTTTGCGGGATCAGGGGATGAACCCGATCTGGAAATTCTGAAACTCCGCGTGGCGGAATTGGAAGCGCAGCGGCCCGCCGAATTGGAGCAGGCTCGCCAAAGCGGATTTGAGCAAGGAGTCAGGCAAGCGCGCCAGGAAGCTGCCAAGGAAATGGAGGAGGCGCTGGACCGGCTGGCGCGCGCCATCCAGGAAGTCCCGCAAGTCAAGCGAAAGGTTCGCAATGAGGCGGAAAACGAAGTGGTCAAGCTGTCTCTGGCCGTCGCGCGCCGGATTTTGCATCGTGAAATCACCGCTGATCCGCAATCTCTTCAGGGCGTGGTTTATGCGGCTCTCCAGCGCCTGCAAAATCGCGAAATCACCAAAATCAGGGTCTTTCCGGCCTCGGTCAAAGCCGTCCGCGCGGCGCTCGAACGCAACGGCGGAATGGCGGCACTCGAGGTCATTGCCGACGGCGCTCTTCAGCCCGGTGCCCTTTTGTTTGAGACTTCGTTAGGGGAGCTGGACGCCTCCGTCGAGACCCAATTGCAGGAAATTGAGCGCGGGTTCGCCGACCGCCTGCAAACGCGTTAAGAAAATGACACACGCTCACAGACACGGGCCGATAGACGCCGCGCCGGACCGCCCGCTGGATCTGAGCCGTTTCGAAGCGCTCCTGGCTGATCTCGATTCGATGCGCTGGCGCGGTGTCATCACCGATGTAACAGGTTACGTGATCGAGTCGCAAGGACCGGCCTCGCCGATCGGCGGCTTCTGCGAGATTCAAACTGGCAATGGACGCCGCATCAGAACGCAAGTGGCGGGCTTCCGCAACGGGCGCATCTTGTCCATTCCGCTCGAAGAAATTGACGGCCTGGAGCCGGGAGACTCGATTTTCGCGCGCTCCGACGACGCGCAAGTGATCGTTGGTCCGGGTTTGCTGGGCCGGGTGCTCGATGGCTTTGGACGCCCGATGGATGGCGGACCTCCCATTGAGGCCGAGGATAAATATGAGTTATTCGCCGCGCCGCCTGGTCCGCTGGAACGCGAACATATTAACGTCCCGCTGATCACCGGAATTCGGGCCATCGATAGCTTATTGCCGTGCGGCCTCGGCCAGCGTATCGGCCTGTTTGGCGGCAGCGGCGTGGGCAAGAGCACGCTCCTCGGCGCCATGGCGCGGCAAAATTCCGCCGATGTCACGGTCATTGCGTTAATTGGAGAACGGAACCGCGAAGTGCGCGGGTTCCTGGAGCAGGAACTCGGCCCGGAAGGCCGGCAACGTTCAGTCGTCGTTTGCGCCACCAGCGACCGTCCTGCGCCGCTGCGCGTGCGCGCCTGCTTCGTGGCCATCGCGGTGGCGGAGTATTTTCGAGATCAAGGAAAAAACGTCCTGCTGGTGATGGATTCAGTCACCCGGCTGGCGATGGCGCAGCGCGAAATCGGGCTGGCCGCCGGCGAACCGCCCAGCCAAAAAGGCTACACCCCGTCGGTCTTCTCTATCTTGCCCAAAATGTTCGAGCGCGCGGGCAACTTTGAAAGGGGCACCATTACCGGCTTCTTTACGGTTCTGGTGGAGGGTGACGACATGAATGAACCGATTGCCGACACCGCGCGCGGCATTCTGGACGGCCATATTATTTTGTCGCGCCAGTTGGCTTCGACGGGTCATTACCCGGCGATCGACATTTTGAACTCCATTTCGCGCGTCGCTCCGCAGGTCTCCAATCCTGAACAGTTGGCGCAGGCCCGGAAACTGCGGGCGGCATTGGCTACCTACCAGCAGTCGGAGGATCTCATTACCCTTGGGGCCTACGTGTCCGGAAGCAACGCCAAGCTGGATTCCAGCATCCGGTCGCGCGAACGCATCCTTCAATTCCTGCGCCAGGATGCCCGCGAGAAATCTGAAATAGGGCAAACGCTGGGCAGCCTGAAAGAGATTGCCGGGGCGCTGCTGTGAAAAGATTCGAATTTCGCCTGGCTTCGGTGCTGCGGCTGCGGGAAACCCAACTGGAGATTGAGAAAAACAAGCTTCAGCGGCTCTTTCAGGAACGCCGCAAGCTGGAGAAAATTCTGTCGTCTCTGGCGGAGGAGCGGACGGCTTCTGAACTATGGATTCAGAACATGGCTAGCCCTGGCAGCGCGGATTTGCGCGCGCTGTCGGCCTTCTTGCTGGGATCGAAATCCCGCGAAGCCAGTCTGCAGCATTCCCTGCAAAGCTGCAACGAGGATATTGCCGAGCAGCGGCAGCGAACTTTGCTGGCCGAACGCAACCTGAAACTGCTGCTGAATCTGCGTAATAAGCAGAAATCGGGATGGCAAAGCGAGTTCGATAAAGAGCTGGAGGCCATCGCGCAGGAAGCGTGGCAATCGGCGGCGCGATCCAAGCAGCAGATTTAAATTATTAAATCGGCAGAATTTTGGCGTCAAATTCCTAACGTCCCTCGCGGCGTCCGCCGATGAGAACTGGGGGTACGTAAGATATGGCGAATAAGCTCCTGGTGTCTAAGCTGCTGTGGATCGGCGCGGATCTGGCGATCACGGATCAGAACTTTCGCCGCGCGCTTCCCCCGGTCGAGATAGACGCCAGCAACGACCTCGAATCGGCGTTGATCCGGCTCAAAAATGAGCGCTATCAGTTGGCGGTCATTAGCATTGAATCGCTGGAATGCACGGCCGACTACGCGGTTGACCAGATCTCGCGCTATTCCGCCGACGTCCCCATCATCGTTCATCACCGCAGCGGCACCTTGGACGATGTCATCCATTTCACGCGGCTGGGTGCATTTCACGCCTTCGTGGGCGAACTGGAGCCGCAACGGCTGGCGCACCAGATTGCCAAAACCGGCGCTTTGGCCGAGGCCAAAGCCGAGGCGGATTCAGCCTCTCCCTGGCGGCGCTTTTTGATCGGCAGAAGCCGCTCCATGCTGCAAATCTGCGAAATCATTCAGCTGATCGCCTCCAAGCGCTGCACCGTGCTGATCAGCGGCGAGACGGGAACCGGCAAAGAAGTGATCGCCCGGGCCATTCACGCGGCCAGCAACCGGTCGGCGTACCAAATGGTGTCGGTCAATTGCACCGCGCTGCCAGCCACGCTGATTGAAACCGAACTCTTCGGCCATGCCAAGGGCGCTTTCACGGGGGCGCACGCCAGCCGCCTGGGGCGTTTTGAGCAAGCCAACCGGGGTTCCATTTTTCTGGATGAAATTGGCGACCTGCCGCTTGATGCCCAGGCCAAGCTGCTGCGCGTCCTGCAGGAACAGGAATTTCAGCGGGTCGGCAGTTCGGAAACCGTGAAAGTGGATGTTCGCGTCATAGCGGCCACCAATGTCGACCTGGAACAAGCCATTCGGGAACGAAAATTCCGGGAAGATCTGTACTATCGCCTCAACGTGGTGCCTATTCATTTGCCGCCGCTGCGCGAGCGGCGGGACGATATCCCGCTGCTGCTGCAATTTTTTCTCGAAAAGATTCGCGCGGCCGAAGGGTCGCAGCCCAAGCAAATCAGCGATGAGGCTGTCGCTTATCTGCGGCAGCGAGACTGGCCGGGCAACATCCGGCAACTGGAGCACGCCGTGCAGATGGCCTTCGCGCTCAGCGGCGACCGCTGCATTCTCACACCCAGCGATTTTCGCGTCCGGCCTTATCACCAGAATGAGCCCCCGGTTGCCGCGCCCGCGCACAATTTTGAAGTCTCGCATGAAGGGATCAAGTTCGATGAGGTTGTGGGGAGCCTTGAATTATCCCTGCTCAATCAGGCGCTGAAAATATCCGGCGGCAACAAGGCGCGCGCGGCCGACCTGCTGGGCATTAAACGAACCACGCTTCTCGCCAAGATGAAGTCGCTGTCTTGTCTCCAGTTGGATCCCGAGCTGGATATGGGGTGCCCGCAGGACGCCTGCGCCTAAGCCTCAGCGCTTCCAGAAAATCAGCAGAGCGAACAGCACCATCCACATGGCATCCACGTAGTGCCAGAAAATGCCCACTGCCCGGGACGCCGCGCGCGTTCCCATCTGATAGCGCGGGCCGCTGACCCGTTCGCGCGTCCGGTACCAAAGCACGGCCAGACCGGCCAACCCGGCGACGATATGCAGGGCATGCAGTCCGCTGAACAGAAAAATGAACCACGAATGCGGATTGTTATCCAGCACCACGCCGGAGCGCAAAATCTCCGCGCCGGCCGAGACCTGGCTGAGCAAGAACAGCACTCCCGCGCCCATGGTCCAAGTCATCAGGGCGTGAAAGCCGTCCGAATCGCCGCGCAGCAATTTTTTGCGGGCGCGATGGAAAAGCACGCTGCTTGCCAGCAGAACCGCGGTGCTGAACCAGAGGATGCCGGGCAGATGGATCGGCTTCCAGTAATCCTCGCGCAGCGCGCGCATCAAAAAGACCACAATCAGCGCGCCAAACGTCATGCTGACGGCTGTCAGAGTAAAAATCAGGGTGATATTCGAAAGGGACGTCAGGTTGCGTTCGCGCGCCACCAGGTCTTCCGCGGCGGTTTCCATAAAATGCTCTCCTCCTATGATGCCTGCTCGCCGTCGAGGGGAATAATGTAAATTAGATTATGCGATTTTCCCGTCTGGGCTGTCTCATCCTATCTTTTGCTGCGCTGGTGGCATCCGCCGAGGCGCGCGATGCCCGGCTGCAAGGGGCTTTTCGGCGCGCCGACGACAACGGCTGGACCATTGTTCACCTGGAAGGCACGCCTGCCCAGATTGGCTATCAGCATGGCTATCTGCTCTATGACCAGATTGAAAAAACCAAAGCCGCCATCCAGTTGAGCGTGACGCACGAAGTGATCCGTTCCTGGCCGGAGCTGCGCGCGGCCGCCCAAACCATCTTCTGGCCCAAGGTTCCGCAGGAATACCGCGAGGAATTGCAGGGCATCGCCGACGGCCTGAAAGCGCGCGGCGTCGACATTGACGTGGTCGACCTGACTGCCATGAACGGCTACATGGAGTTTGATTATTACTACAGCGAACTGGCGCGCCGCAAGGGGCTTCCCGTCGACCATGCCGTGGCCGAACATTGCAGCGCCTTTATCGCGACCGGCAGCTACACCAAGGACGGCAAAATCGTTTTTGGCCACAATAACTGGACCGACTATCTGACCGGCAGCCACTGGGACATGGTCTTCGACATCACGCCCGCTTCCGGCCAGCGCTTCATTATGGACGGCATGCCAGGCCTCATTCACAGCGGCGACGATTTTGGCATCAACAGCGCCGGCATCATGATCACCGAGACCACCATTTCCTCCTTCCATGGCTTTGATGAAACGGCGGTTCCCGAATTTGTGCGCGCGCGCAAGGCCATGCAGTATTCGCAATCGATTGACGATTTCGTCCGCATCATGAAAGACGGCAACAACGGCGGATACGCCAACACCTGGCTGGTGGGCGACCGCAAGACGAACGAAATCGCGCAGCTTGAGCTGGGCCTGAAAAATGTCACGCTGGACCGCAGCAAGGACGGTTATTTTGTCGGCTCCAATTTTCCGATCAACCCCAAACTGGCGGCCGAGGAAACCAGTTTCCCGACAGATCCCGACACTCCCAACCTTTGCCGCAAGCGGCGCTGGGAACAGTTGATGAGCGAGAACAAAGGGCGCATCGACGTGGCGGCCGGAAAGAAGTTCGAAACGGATCACTACGATGTCATCACGCATGAGATCGATCCGAACGAACGCACCATTTGCGGCCACATCGACAAGTCCAGCCGCGGCCTGCCGGGGTGGGAGGGTCCCTTTGGTCCCGCCGGCACAGCCGAAGCGAAAGTGGCCGACAGCGACATGGCCGAGCATCTTTCCTTTGTGGCCGGCATGGGCCATCCGTGCGGAGTCAAGTTCGACGCCAAGGCATTCCTCAAACTGCATCCGGAATATTCGTGGCAGGAGCCGTTATTGGAAGATTTGAAAGCCAACGCCTGGACCTTGGTCGCCGCCTCCAGCAAGCCTTGACCGAAGGCCGGCTGGCGCGCTGGCAACACCTGCTGATTTTTGCTTTCGCCGTCGCGGCCATCGTTTCTCGCCGGCCCGACGCGCTGCTGAACCCGCAGTTCTATGCGGAAGACGGGCGGGTTTGGTTTGCGGACGCCTGGAATCTGGGCTGGGCGCATTCGCTCACCCTGCCTGAAGGCGGCTATTTGAACACGCTCCCCCGGCTGGTCTGCGCGCTGGCGATTCTGGTTCCGCTAAAAAGCGCGCCGCTGCTGCTGAACTGGGCGGGGATTCTTATTCAGGCTCTGCCCGTGAATGTTTTGCTGTCGCAGCGCTGCGGCAATTGGGGACCGCTCTGGCTGCGCGGTTTGCAGGCGGCTCTCTATCTGGCGCTTCCAAACTCCAGCGAACTTGACGTTACGATTACCAACGCTCACTGGCACCTGGCGTTGCTGTGCTGCTTGCTTGCGTTCGCGAATCCGCCGCTGAGCCTGACCTCGAAGCTGTTCGACAGCGCTGTCCTGGTTCTGACCGGCCTTACCGGACCGTGGGCGCTGGTGCTGACGCCGCTCGTGCTGGTTTTCTGGTTCATCCGCAAGCAGCCGTGGTCGCTGGTCATGCTTTACATTCTCATCCCATGCGCGGGAATTCAGTCGTGGGTGCTGCTTCACCACGGCTCGGAGCGCGGGCAAATGAACGCGCTGGGCGCCGCGCTTCCGCGCTTCGTTCGGCTGGTGGCGGGACAAATTTACACGGGCGCCATTTGGGGCCAGAACTCGCTTGATCTGGGCGGCAATCCGGCCGTGATTCTGGCCATTTTCGCGGCGGGAACAGCGATGCTGGTGTGGGGTGTGTTGACGCTGCGGCTGGAGATCAAACTCTTCATTGCGTTTGCCGCCGCTATTTTTGCCGCCGCGCTGCGCAGCCCGCTGATCGCGGGGCAGGGAACACAGTGGCAACTGCTGGAAATGGACAAAGGCGCGCGCTACTGGTTTTTCCCCATGCTGGCTTTTCTTTGGACGCTGCTTTGGGCCGCGGCGCAGCGGAAGAACCGAACGCTCCGCGCGCTGAGCCTCATCTGCTTCGCGGTGCTGGCGCGAGGCATCTTGCACGACTGGCATTACCGCGCGTACCCTGACTCAAATTTCGCGCAGTACGCTGAGAAATTTGAAGCAACTCCGCCTGGGACAAGCATGCGAATCCCGATCTATCCCGGCACCGGCATGGTCTTGACCAGGCATTAAGTGCATCAACTGGCGGCGGCGAAGATGGTGGCCAATTTCCGCTGGCCGCCGTTCTTCATAATGTCAGCCAGCGTGTAGCGGCTCAAAGAATCCAGGAACGCCTCCAGCGCCTCCTTTAGCATTCCTTTCAGCGCGCAAACCGGCGCAATCTTGCAGGTGTTTGTTTGGCGGTCAAAGCACTCCACCAGCCGCATGTTCGGCTCGGCGGCGCGCACCACGTCACCGAGCCGGATCAGGCTGGGCTCGCGATGCAGCGTAATGCCTCCCGAACGGCCCGCGTGGATTCTGACATAGTCATGCTCGGCCAGCGTTTGCACCACGCGCACCAGATGATGCTTGGAAATGCCATAGGCCTGGCTGATCTCCTGCGTGCGCACAACGCGGTCCGGATGCGTGGCCAAGTACACCAGCGTGCGCAGCGAATAATCGGCATGTAAGCTCAACTGCATGCCTTCATGTTATCGCCGGAGAAAGGCATCCGCATAAATATCGCGCGACGCCGCGCCCGCCAAAAAGATTTTCTTCCTTAGCACCTGCACCGCCGCCGGCCCGCCGCAAACGAAAGCGCGCCATCCGCTCAGCCGGGGCAAACGCGCCAGCAGCACGTTCTCAATCGGCCCGTCTTTCTGAAGCACTGCGGGCGTGTATTCGAAATTCGTATGCGTCTCGGCCATTTGCCTGAGTTCATTCACCAGATAAAGGCCGCCCTCTGTCGCGGCGCCGTGAAACAGATGGATCGGGCCCGTGTGGCCTTGCCGCAATGCATCGCGAATCACTCCATAAAGCGGAGCGAGGCCTGTTCCCGTGCCAGCCAGAAGCAAGGGCTGTTCCGGCTGGCCGGCAACATAGAAGCAATCGCCGTAAGGGCCGGTTATTTCAGCGCGGTCACCCGGCTGCGCTTCGTCGTGAAGCCAGCCGCTCATCTGGCCGCCCGGCACGCGGCGCACGTGAAGCTCCAACTCCCGCTCTTCCGAAATGCCGGCAATGGAATAACAGCGCGCCAGCTTTCCGCCCAGCACCAGGCTCACATATTGGCCGGCGCGGGATTCCAGCGCTGTGTCACAGACCAGCCGCACCCGAACCACGTCCGGGCTGAGCCGCTCCACGGCGCCAATCGAAGCCGCGCAAGTTGCAGCGCCATCCGCGCGCGCTATTGTCAGGTCCGAATCGGGCAGGCAAACGCACGGCAGAAAATAACCCTGCCGCTGCCAGGAATCCTTCAGGCCGTATCTGGCCCGCTCGGGCACTGTCCCGCTGGTTGCCTGCATCATGCATGCGCCGCAAACGCCCGTTTTGCAGGAGTGCGCGGCTTCCACGCCTGCGGTGAGCAGCGCATCCAAAACCGATTGCCCTGGAGCGACGGGGTACAAACGCTCCTGATAGCGAATTTCGGGCACGCCGTGTTTACCGGTTCAAAACATCGGTGCGCGTCGACTCGGCAATGGCCGCCACCCGCGCAATCAGAGCCGGCGGCAAACTCAATTCCGCAAGGCTTTGGCCCAGCAGCTCCACCACCGCGTCGAAGTGCGAATCGTTCAGGCCCAAGGCCGCCAAGCGCGCGTGGCCCGTCCGCAAGTCCTTGCCCGTGTAGGCTGCCGGCCCGCCAAACGCCATGGTCAAAAAGCCCTTTTGCCGGGCAATTTGCCGGTCCATATCGGCATCGTCGAAGAATCTGCTGATGCGGTCGTCCGCCAGTACTTTGCGGTAGAAGACGTCAACGGCGGCGTTCACCGCCGCCTCGCCGCCGAGCTGTTCGTAGAGAGAAGTGGAAGAATCCATAAAAGATGCATATAGAATGCATGTTTTATCCCGGCTTTGTCAAGCGGTTCAAATCGCCAGGTTCGCCTGCAGCCGGATGAGTTCGCAGATTTCCGAAGCGGCCGCCGCGTAATCCCGCCGCCGCTCCAGCACTTGCGCCAGCTTGTCATTCAGGCTTTCAGAAAAAGTGTGCTCGGCGTGGGCGGAAAAGCCGCCGGTAAAGGCGATGGGCAGAACCGGCAATCCGGCCGATTTGGCCGCGGCCACTTCTTCCGACGTCCGGCCCGCGGGCGAGCCTCCGATGCTGATGAGGACATCGGGAACGCGCCCAATCGTCTCCATGAAAACAGCGCGCACGCCGCGGCTGGCGCGCATTGATCCCAGAATCACCACCGGGTTGGGCGGGGGCTTTTCCGCGTTCTTCCGCATAGCCGCCGCATTGCCAAACTGGCTCAGCATCTCCAGTTGGACTTCCGCCAAGCTGCTCGAAAGCTGATCCAGCAGGCTGCTGCGGCCAAGAACCACGCGAAAGCGCTGCTCCGCCATGGCGTGAGCCAGAAACCCGGCGAACTTTTCGTTGATGTCTGTTTGCTGCTTGTCCAGCCCGCGATTTGAGCCGACAATCCAGACGCAGGGAGCATCGTCGCTGATGCGGTGACTCAAAGGCGCCAGCTTGCGCGCGGCCGCAATGGCCTCCAGCCAGTGAGCCACGCATTCAGAGCGGTCCTTGAGCAGGACGCCTGCGGCTGTCTTGCGCGCAATCTGATCGAAGAAACGGCCCACATCGCCGGCATCGGAAATCTCCATGGCTTGCAGCAAGCCGTAGATCACTGGCAGGTCCATCTTGGTGAAGCCGGAATGACAAAGCGGCAGAACCTGCTTGGCCGCCATGACACCGTAGCCCGCTTCAATATTGATCCAGGGCCGGGTGCTGGAGCTGTGCGAAAACAGCACAATCACAATCTGGGAATTGGTGAGCGCTTGCTGAATTTCAGCCAGCCAGTTTGTCCCCAGCGCAATCTCGCCGGCCAGAAAAACCTGCACCTGGTTGCCGAATGCCCGCGCCAGTTCCGCCTTCACGGCAAAAGCGATGGGGGCTTCTTCATGGACGTGGGAAACAAAAAGCTGCATGGGCGAACTCCGTCAAAGTTCAAGTGTGCCACCACTCAGCGGCAAGCCGAATTCAGCGTTTGCAGGGACGTCACGTTGACACTGGCCGGGTTCGTCTTTGTCAGAACGCCGCGCACCACAACCCGCTCTCCCAAATGCCGCGAGGGCTGAAACGGAGACAATCCCAGCAGTTCGAAGACTTGATTGCCCAGGGGCATCTCGGCTGCTTTGCGCAGAGCAATGGAATTCGATGCCTGCGAATCAACCACAGCGGGAGCGGTCGCGCGCGTCAACCGCCAAGGCGCAGCGGCGCTCAGGCATCCTTGCGTTTCAATCACCGGCAAGCCTTTGGAATTTTCGGGCAACTTGCCCGCCACTTCGCTATCCACGGAATACTGCACGAACGGGGAAAACATTTCATCGGTGCTCTTATTCTGGTCGAGAAAACGCACTTCCTCGCCGGGCGCCGGATTGGCCGTGTTGGCGGAGGAATTGTCGTAATGGGCGGTGATCACCATTTTGCCGCCAGCGGGAACCAGCAGCGGCGTCTTTAGCGAATAGGCCAGTTGCCAGCGGAAGTCGAACTTTGGAATGGTGAGCAAAGTTTGCTGGCGTCCGTCCGGATAAATCACTTCGAAGCGGAAATCTTTGCCGCGAAAATGCGCATGCGGATGCAGTTGGTAAATGGTCACGGGGCGCGTGAAAGCGGTGATGGCGATTAGCTCATAATCAGCGGCGCCGGGCGGAATGGCGGGCAGCGCCACGCGGGTTCCTTCGGCTTTGATGCCGGCGCTATCGGTCAGCAGTTCTTTTCCGTTGGCCACGATTGTTTCCGCAGACAAAGGCACGCGATAGATCTGGTGTTTGGGCACGGTGTCGCGAAACCAGAAGGCGACTTGCGAGCGGTCCGTGGCCTGCTGGCCATGGCCGGCGTAGTGAATATTGAAGTTAATGTAACGGTTCGGGCCGGCTTTCAAAAGCTTGCCGCTGTCCGGGCCGTAGGTTTCCAGGCCGCCTCCGGGCGTGTAAATGGCCAGCATGTCAATGGCGGACGGGTTAGAGGCGGAGGTCACAGCAGGCTTCACCCCTGAGGCGGCCGAGGCAAAGCCCATGCGCTGGGAGAGCATTTCCAGGCCGTCCACGTCGGCGGCTGAGACGCCCGGCGGCAGTTCCACCTCCGTAATGGCCATGTGATGGACGACGCTGGCATTCCCGGGCCTGGTTTCGCACGCGGCCACCCATTTGTCTTCTGTCAGCGGCAGCTTCACCAGAAAGCGCAAATACGGCATGTCGCCATGCGCGGGAACGGTGACGTCGCGGTTCATGGAGACAATCAAATCGGGCGGCCGGCCTTCGGCATTGGTCAATTGGGGCTGATCAGCAGTGAGCGTAGGAGAATCGGTACGGTCATTCTGCGCGCCGCCTTCAACCCAGGCGCGCAGCGTCGCAATCTGCGCATTGCTGAGCCGCGGATCATTGGCGAGCGGCAGACTGTGCGCGGCGTCGGGCGGCCAAGGGGGCATCTGGCGCGACGTCACGGCCTGTTCGATGGCCTTGGCCCACGGACGCACCGCCGCATAAGAGGTGAAGGGCAGCATGGCGGCTATGCCGCCGGACTGGTGGCAATGGACACAGCGCTGGCGCAGGATGGGCGCAACGTCGGCGGAAAAGCTTATGGTCTTGTTCGTTGCGGCGAACGAAGTTTTGAGGCAGAGGCAAATGGCGCAGAGGCAAATGGCAACGATCCGCAGCCAGCCGTTTCGCAGGCTCACATAGCCAACGTTAACAGGCTCGGCCATTATTCTCTGACTTCGTGGAAACCCGAAACAGAAATTCGCGATTCGCAGGCTTGCGTCTTGACATTGAGCAGAATGCCGGTCTGGCCTGCCATCTTGACCCTTACCTTGGTTGCACAGATATCTGTTTCCGTGAAGCCGGTGCGGCTGAGCCAGTCGGTGGTGACGGCGGTTCGCTGGCGCGGCGCCAGGATCACTTGCGGCGATCCTTTCCCGTCCATGTTCACTGTGGTGTTGAGATAGACCTTGGTGGGCATGTCTCCGCGTCTCACCCGGCTTGATTGCTGGTCAGTTCCGTCTGCCCTCTGGAACAGCAGCTTTGCCATTTCCAGACGGCAGGTGTGATTGCCAGCATTTTGGAAAATGAGTTCGTTGTAGACGTGGCCCATGCCAGCTCCGCTTGGGCCGAGGCTGGAGCGGATATCGTGCGGCGTGCAGGAAGAAGGTTCAGCGGATTTTGGTCCGCCTTGTGCGAGCGCAATGAATATAAGAGGCAACCAAATCACTTATTGCACTACGATAACCTGTCCCACCGCTGCCGCCGCTGAGTAAACATTATTCCCCGGCTGCGTGGCGATCACGCCGCAATTTCCGCGATTCAGCAACGTCACCACGTTCCCTGAGATGCTGCAATTTCCATTTGGCACAATCACGTAGGTGATGGGCAGGCCGGAACTGGCGGTGGCGCTGACTGTCAAGGAATTGCCTACTGGCTGAGGCGCAATGGGATTAAAGGTGATGGTCTGCGCTTGCGGCAGATTGACCACGATAATTTGCCCCACCGCCGGCGCGGCTGAATAAACGTTGTTGCCGGGCTGGTTGGCCACCACGCCGCAGTTTCCGAAATTCAAAAAAGTGACCACATTGCCGGAAACGCTGCAATTTCCATTCGGGATAACGCTGAATGTGACCGGCAGGCCGGAACTGGCCGTGGCGCTGACCGTCAGCGTGCCGCCCACACTTTGTGACGGAATAGGCTTGAATGTGATGGTCTGCGAGGACGAGCTGTTCACCACCACAATCTGCCCGACGGCTGGCGCCGCTGAATAGCTGCTGTTGCCGGCCTGGTTGGCGATCACGCCGCAATTGCCCACGTTCAAGAAAGTCACCACGTTGCCCGCAATGCTGCAATTGCCGTTCGGGACAAGGCTGAAGCTGACGGGCAGGCCGGAACTGGCCGTGGCGCTCACTGTCAAGCTTCCGCCCACCACCTGCGCGGGCAGGGGATTGAACGTGATGGTCTGCGGCTGAACGGAAGCGGTCTGGCCGGAAAGAGTAATGGCCACCAGCGCGACATCGCGATTGGACGGCAGCGTCAGGCTGCTCAGCGTTTTCGCGGAGTTGAGCGGGAAGGTGTAGGCATAAACATTGCACGCCAAGGCCGATGTTCCAGATGACGGGCTGATGCGGTAAGTCATCGCCAGCGCGGTGGTTTCGCCCGGATAGTTTTGCGGGTTGCACCAGTCACTGACGCTCTGGGTGAAGCTGGTGGTGGTGCCGTCGGTGTAGGTGACGGCGAACGACTGCGCAGGCTGATTGCCGTTGACGCCCGCGCCTGCCAAATAAAGGGATTGGAAATTTCCCGCAGGCAGGGGAACGGTTATGCTGGAAACCGCATTGGCCAGGCCGGGGGTGCCGAAATAAAACGGTTCGCCCAGGGCAATCATGGAAGGACCCAGCAGGTTGGCCGAATAGGCCCAGCTCTCCGTGTCAAACCCGCCGTTGCTGGGCGTCATGTTGTTCAGGAAGATTCCATACACGTTGGCCACCGAGGCCAGATTGACGGCCACCGGTCCGGGCAATGTGGAGACGCTTAGCGAGATGGCGATGGATTGCGACATGACCCCAGAAGTGGCAGTAATGGTGACTGTGGCCGGTGCCGTTGTCACGGCGGCGGTGGAGGAAGCCGTGAATGTCACGGTGGAGCCGCTGGAGCCAGAAGCCGTGAAGTTCGCGCTGACGCCGGCGGGCAAACCGGAAGCGGTGATGCTGACCGCGCCGCTGAACGAACCCACCGGCGTCACGGTAATTTGGGTGCTGGCGGACGAGCCCGGCACCACGCTCAGCACCGGCTGAAACGCGGACAATGTGTAAGAGGCAAAGCTGGCGGGCAGCAATCCGTACACCTGCAACTGGCTGTCGGACGCCAGAAACACTTTGCCGTCGGCCACCGTCGGCGTGCCGTATTTTTGCGATCCGCCTGCGCCGTCGCGGGCGGGATTTTGCAGGCTGGTCCACAACGGTGTCGTCACGTTGGACGCATCGTATGCGTACAGGTACTGAATGGGGTTGCCTTGATCCCGCACCCAGTCGTCCACCCAGACAATTCCGTTGCTGCTGCCGTTGGCCGATACCGACGGCGTTGCGCCCAGGAAGGTGCCTGTGTAATAGCCGCCGCCTGCGCCCGGTTCGGTGTAAGAACCCTGCGAGGAAAGACTCAGCGAAGGCGCGCCGCTGGCCGGCACGGTCAGGCTGTACTGCTGCATGTTGGAGTTTGCGCCCCAAAAATAAATGCTGCCGTTGAAGTAGGCGGGAATGCCCCAAATTCCGTATGGATAGGTGCCGAACGAAAATTCCTGAAGCACCTGGTCAGACGATGTGTTGTAGCCGCCCAGGTTATCGCGGTTCAGCAGGTACAGCTCGCCCGCTTTGCTTAATTGAACCGCCAGATGCGGGTAGGCGGCGCTGGCCTGGTTGGGCAGCAGCAGCGTGCCCGCCGATCCCAGATCGACATCACCCGCCGTCAACTGGGCCTGCGTGTTGGGCGTGAAGGTGTCGGTAATGGGCTGCGATCCGCCGGAGAGGCTGAGATTCAGCACGCTTTCCGCCCAATCGTTGTTGGAGTCGAAACTGCCATTGCCGGTGGCCACAAACATGCGCGGAGCGGTGCCCTTGCCGTTTGGCAGATTGCCGCTGGCGCCATAGTTGTCAGCCGCCAGACCCGCGCCGCTCATCCAAACGCCGGAAGACGCGCCATTGGGGCTGCTGAGGAAGACAAAGTTCTGTTTCAAGGTGGTGGCGTTGTAACCCATTACCCAGCCATGCCACGGGCCAGCATCGCAATGCGAGCCCCAGCCCATATAAACAGAGCCGTTCAGATAAAGCAGGCCGGGGCGCTGGTTGTCCCACTTCGGGTCGAATGAGACGGTGCCGTTGACGCTGCCATTGCCCGTGCCATTCACGGTGGCGCTGATGGTAGTTGGGCCGCCAAACTGTTCCGCGCCAGTGGTGATATCCAGCGCATGCAAACGCTGCACCGGATAAGTGCCTTCGTAGGTCATGGAAACGACATAAAGGGTGCCGGTGGTGGCGCTGGTGTAGTTAATGACGGGCGTTCCGGTGATTCCATACTCAGCGGCATCGATGTCGCCGCAGCCGGTGTCGCCTTGCGGATCGGGGATGGCTCCGGCCGCTGCGCCATGCGCCTGATCCAACAGGCTGGCCTTCCACAGCACGGCTCCATTGGCATTCGCGTCCAGGGCATACACGCTGTCGTGTTCCGTTGCGACATAGACGACGCTATGATTCACGCCGCCAATGGTCACGCTGGAAACGTACAGGGGCTGCGCCAGCGCGCGGCCGTCCAGGTTCGCCGAATAGAGCTTGCCAAAGCTGTTGGCGGCGGAGACGTTGGCCGGAGTCAGCGTTGTTTCGGTTAAATTCTGGCCGGTGCGGCCAATGTCGTTATGCTGCGTTAGGACGTTTGTCTGCGCGAATAAGGAGGCACTGAGAAACAGGCAGGCACACGAATAGCCAGCCGCATGAAACTTGCTTTTTAACATCTTGGTGAACCTTGATGGTCCCATTGGAGAACACAATTCTCAATGACTGACCCCTGTCTATCCGTACTGGCCGTACGGTTATTCGTAGAAGTTCCTGTGCGTGTCGCTAAACTCAAAGAGTCCCCAACTCAACGGAGTAAGAGTCTTTGCAGAACCTGTTAGTAATGAAATTCGGCGGCACCAGCATGGGCAGCGCCGACCGCATGCGCGTGGCCGCTGATCTGATTGGGAAAGAGCAAAAACAGGGCCCGGTGGCCGTGGTTGTCTCCGCGATGTCGAAAGTGACCGACTTGCTGCTGGAGACGCTGCGCCGCGCCGAAATGGGCGACCGCGCATCGGTGGAGGCAGCCATTGAAACGCTGCTGGCGCGCCACCTGGACACGTGCGGCCAGTTGCTGCTGAGTGATGCGGCGTTCGAAGATATTCGCCAGCTCATCAACGAATTCCGGCGCATTGCCAACGGAGTCCTTATGCTGGGCGAACGGCCGCCGCGCTCGGTGGACGAGGCCATCGCCATTGGTGAGCGTCTGTCCTCCACGCTGCTGGCGCGCTATATGGAATCGGCCGGAACACCGGCGCGCGCGGTGAATGGCGCGGACCTTATCGTCACCGATGCGGTGTTCGGCAACGCTTCCCCGCAAATGGATCTCACGCGCGAAAAATGCCTCGCGCTGCTGCTGCCCGATCTGCGCAGCGGCGTTGTGCCCATTGTCACCGGCTTCAACGGCGCAACCGCCGACGGCCGCCCCACCACGCTCGGGCGCGGCGGTTCTGATTTTTCGGCGTCCATTCTCGCCTCCGCGCTGGACGCACAGGAACTCTGGATCTGGACCGATGTCGACGGCATCATGACGGCCGATCCGCGCCTGGTGAAAGACGCGGCCGTGCTGGACGAAGTCACCTATGCGGAAGCGGCCGAACTCGCCTACAATGGCGCCAAGGTTTTGCACCCGCGCACGCTGGCCCCGCTGGCGGAAAAACGCATTCCGGTGTGGAGCAAAAACAGCTTTGCGCCGCACAAGCCCGGCACCAAAATCGTTTCGCATTTCGACGAACCAAAAGGCGCGCGCGCCGTGACGTCCATGTCGAACGTGGCGCTGATTTCGATGGAACCGGCGAACGCGCTGCTGAGCGGCACGCGCCTGATGGCCCGGGCGCTGGATGCGCTGGCGCTGGCGAATGTGGAAATTCTGGTCTTCACCAGTTCCAGTTACCGGCAGAGTTTCTGCTTCCTGATTCGCAAGCAGGATTTAACGGCCGCGCTGGAAGCGCTGGAGTCGAATTTGTCGATTGAACTGGCGCATGGGTATTTGAAACCCATTGAGGTGGATGAGAACGTGGGGCTGCTGGCGGTGGTGGGCGAGGGGATGCGCGGCACGCCGGGTTTGGCGGGGCGGGTTTTTACGGCTATCTCGCGGGAGGAGGTGAATATCATCGCGATTGCTCAAGGCTCCAGCGAGCTGACTATTGGGATTATTGTGCGGGTGGATAAGCTGGACCGCGCGGTTCGGGCGGTGCATGAAGAATGCCAGTTGGGAAAGATTGTGGCAAGAGTCTAAGCACGGAAGTCAGCATGCTATTTTGCATTCAATGTTATTTGCTCGCTGCTTCCTCATTTTCCTGTTTGCCACATTTGCCGCTGCATCGACAACCGACGTTTCCCGCACATTTGCCCTTTTGAAGGAAGGCGAGCAAATGTCTCCCGCGAGTGCGGAGGATATCGAGACCAAGCTCGTGCGCAAACCAGACGACCTTGACAATCGAATCCGGCTCCTCGCTTTTTACGCAAGCCAGCGAGGCAGCGGCACTCCGGAAAATGTGCGTTCGGCGCGCCTTCGCCACATCACTTGGCTGGTGGAGCGCGAACCAAAGGCAGCGGTATTCAACGTTGCCACAAGGGTATATGCATTGCAGTCGGTCGGCGGTGCGCTCGCCGATCCGGCTGGCTTCCAGGCCGTCAAGGAGATCTGGCTTTCGCAAATCCGCGCGAACCCATCTGACAAAGAGATTAAGGAAAATGCAGCCACCTTTACTGAGATTCAAGATCCCGAAACCGCAGAGAATCTGCTGACCGAATTAGGCAACACGCGCTGGCTAGGCCAGGTTTACGCGAAAGCGATACTCGGAATTGTTGCCTCTGACTATATATCCAGTGATCCGATTTTGGCGGACGAGAGCCGCAGGAACGCAGCGTTTGCCAAGCGTGCGTTGGCTCAGCTCGAAAGCTCGCAGGATGCCCGAATGCTTGGAGGCGCAGCGTTCACACTCTGCCGCGACGGAGGCATTCTCTACGCGGGCGATAAGCTGAATTTCGATTACACACCTCTGGCAAAGCAACTACTGGCCAGGGCGGAATCCATTGACCCTGCCAATGCCGATGTATTCTCTGTTGTGCCGGAGTTGCCCAAAAAAGGCGAGCGTCCGACGCCAATCGTCAGGATCGGGGGAAACTTCGCCGATAAGAACTTGCGGAGCCGCGTGTCGCCGTCCTACCCGCCGCAAGCAAGGGCCGCCGGGGTGCAGGGAGACGTGCTTGTCAACATTCTTATCGGACTCGATGGCCACGTTATCAGGGTCGCGCCTGTGAGCGGCCCGAATGAGCTGCGCGACGCCGCGATCAGTGCCATCAAAGAGTGGACGTATTCACCCACCCTTATAAATGGCCGAGCTGTTTATGTCATTACGCAGGTTGTGGCGCATTTCAGGCTCTAACTGCGCCCGCTCAGCGCGAAGCCGTATAAGCCGCAATATCAATCAAATCCTCATTGCTGAGCTTGCTCACCACCGGCTTCATCAGCTCTGACCAAGTCCCCTTGCGCGTGCCCTGCTGAATGTCGTAAAGCTGCCTTGCCACGTAACTGGGCGAACGGCCGGCGATTCCGGGCACTGGCCCCATGCCCTTTAAATCCGCCCCATGACAGATTCCGCACGGGGTCGTTTTGCCGCCGCCATTCTTCACCAGCAGTTCGCCCTTGTGAATGCTGCCCATCGGCGCATAAGCGATAAAGCCGGAATGCGGATCGCGCAGCGCTTCGGTGTCTTCCGGCTTCAAAGGCATCTCAATCAAGCGCTGCCCCAGCGGCTCCGTGCCTTGGCCTTCCAGCGGCAAATACATTCCCACCGAAGTCTTCACCTTTGGAATGGTCGCCGTCTCCACCACCTTGATCCACGGCGTGCCTTGCGCATTCCACGGCATCTTGGCGAAATACTCGGCGGCGTCGCGAATCTGATCGTCGCTCATGTTTTTGGCAAAGCGAATCATATTGGCCGTGTTCTTTTTGCGCGGATCGGCGCTGCTGCGCAAACCGTTCTTGAAATCGTTCATCGTTTGAATGAAGTATTCAACCGGCAATCCCGACACGCCCGCATTCTCCGGCCGCCCTTTGCCATTCGGGTAATGGCAAAAGCTGCAGGCCATGGCATTCGGCTGGCTGCCATGCGCCACAATCGGCGGCATTGCCGGATGATCGCCCGGAAACCAGTCGGCCGGCCCAAATGGATTGCGAATCTGCGCAATCGTGAATGCCAGCGGGCTGCCTTCAATATGGTGCTCACTCAAATCCGGAGCACTCGGCGTGGACGGCGGCTGCGGCGGCTCCGTTCCATACGCCCATGCGGGCACCTTGCCGGCTTCTTGTGCCAGCAACACCACGGAAAGCACGACCACCGCCAGAAAACAAGTAAACTTCATCGGCCTTCCAGCTTATCAAGCGATAGCCCAAAGAGAGGAAAAACCTCATTGCATCCGGCCAGGCGGCTGTCTAATATGCGCCCACCCGCCCGCTCTCATTCAAATAGAAGTACACTAAAGTTCAGGGTTGGCGGTTAGTTTATTTGAGCTACACATGCTAACCCCAAAAGGGGTGTCCATCATGAATCGCGAGTGGCATTTGCCAGCTAAGGTCCTTACCGGGATGTGCACGCTGGCTCTGAGTGCGTTTTCTCAGACCTACACGGTCTCCGCCAAGCCCGGAGCCCTGAACTTCATCCAAGGCGCTGTCTCCCTGAATGGCGACCCCGTCTGGCGCGCCAACCTCAAAACCACCTTCCTGAACGCCAGCGACGTACTTTCCGTCGAAGACGGCAAGGCCGAAGTGCTGCTCACGCCCGGCGTCTTCCTTCGTCTGGGAGATCATTCTCAGGTGCGCATGATCAAGCCCTCCCTGGTGGAAACCCAGTTGGAAGTCGTCTCCGGCGAAAGCATGATCGAAGTGGACGATTTCGTCCCCGGCAGCAGTATCGCCGTCATGGATCACGGCTCCGTCACCACCCTTACCAAAGCTGGTCTTTTCCGCTTCACCGAACACAGCATCGCCGCGCTGGACGGCAAAGCCGACGTCGCTTTCGGTAACCGCAAACTGACGCTGAACAAAAACCGTGAGGTCCAGATTGACGACACGCTGAAAGCGGGCAAAGTGGATTTGAATCAGCCCGATGAACTCTACGCCTGGAGCAATACCCGCGCCCAGTACAATGCCGCCGCCACTTACGCCGGTTCCACCGCCGCTTACAATTCCGGCGGATACGGCTTCAGTTCCTATAGTTCGCCCGGCTGGTATTGGGCTTCGGGCTTTAACTCTTATATGTGGCTGCCCGGCAACGGCGCGTTTTACAGCCCATTCGGCTGGGGCTTCTACGGTCCGGGTCTGGTCGCCTACGCTCCCGTCATGGGCGTGCCTTATTATGGCGGCTACGGCTATGGCAGCAGCTACTATCCCGTGACCACTGGCAAGCCGGTAAAAGCGCCCGCCACAACGGCTGCTCAGTTGACCGTCCCGGTGAATCCGAACAACGTCGGAGTATCCAGCTTTACCGCTGTTTCACCCGCCGCTCTCAATTCGGCGCGCATCCAAATGCAGAATTACACCAACTTCTATGGCTTGCACACCGCCAATGGCAGCACGCCCGCCATGCTGCGGAACGGCACCAGCTTTTCCAGCATGCAAGCCGCCTCACACGCAGCTGCGGCCAGCGCCCGCGAAGTGGCGGCTTCCCATTCCGCTGGTGCTGCTTCTTCCGCTGGTTTCACTTCCGCTTCTCCCTCAACTGCCAGCTTGGGTGGCAGCCGTGGCAGTAGCTCGGGCATGAGTTCCATGTCGCGCGGCAGTTCCGCCGGCAGCGTCAGCGGACATGCCAAGTAACGATCCTTAAGATCCAGTATGCACCCGATGGAGAGCCGCTTGTCGAGATGTGCGGCGATGGGATCCCTTCTTTTTATAAACACATTCGCCGCAAGCGCACAGAACACGCAGGCGGTACCATTAAGCTGCGAGAATGCTGGGCACTCCTATAAGGAACTGCATAGCGGGCTAGCGTATCCTCCCCGTGCCTGGGTGTTCAAATCAAATGATGGTAGAGAAATCTTTTACGACGAAGACGTCATCAGCGTACCCAGGGGACGCAACGGAATCGGCAGGTTTCAGCAGGGTGATCGGCGAGGTTTAGATTCCTCGGTTTATGGTGACTTCTGTGTGCTCAACGTCCCAGGGCGGGTCACGGCAGCCATATTTGCCGATGGCTCAGCCTATGGGGACCGCAAGCTGATTGCTGCTATAGAGTCGCAGCGATTGAAAGAGGAGCGCCAGTACCTGCATGTCGAGATGCGCCTCTGTGAGCTTCTGAAGCAAGGTGCGGATTATGCACAAATATCTGCAAAGCTGAAGTCGGAGCAAACCGGATATGATCCTGCTGTCGAACTGGTAACGCAGGCACTTGATCGGACCCAGGTATTGCGCGGCAGGTCAAAGATTGGGCTAAACGTCCCTGCTGTGTTCAGGCGTCTCAGCAGTCGCCGCCACCTTGCCATGGGAGAACCGGTGAGGGATGAGAATGGAAACCCGTATGTCAACGATTCGGAAGCTGACGTAGTGTGCGATGCCACCGAAAAGTAATTGCAACCACCCGGCACCAATCAAATGAAGTTGCTCTTGCATGCATTATTTACTGAAATCCGAACCTGAAGTTTATTCAATCGACAATCTGCTCAAAGATGGCGAGACCATTTGGGACGGCGTCACCAACCCCACCGCCGTCAAAAACCTGCGTGAAATGCACCAGGGCGACCATCTGGTGATTTATCACACCGGTGGCGAACGTCAAGCCGTCGGCACCGCCACGGTGGTCTCTGTCGATGCTTCCGATCCCAAAGTCCCGCTGGTCAAAATCAAGGCCGGCAAAAAACTCGCCCAGCCCCGCACCCTGGCCGACATAAAGGCGCATAAACTCTTCGCCGATTCCCTGCTAGTCAAAATCGGCCGCCTCTCCGTCGTCCCGCTAACCGAAGCTCAATTCGAATGGCTCACGAAAGCCTGACGAACTCCCCCGCCGCCTCGTGAACCCGATGAATCGCCTCGCCAAACAGCGCCGGGTCTCCGCCCACCGCAATCCGCATATGATCCGCCGCGCCAAAGAAATGCCCCGGCGTCACCACCGTCTCATACTTCTGGCGTAAGAACTGACAGAACCCCTCCACCGAAAACTCCACGCGCGGAAAAATCACCGTGCCCACCTGCAGCGGTTCTGCAATTAATTCCGGAGTCGCGGCCAGAAACTCATTCACCAGCGCCGTATTTTTCTGGAGCAATGCACGCGACCACGCCGCAATCTGAGGCAGTTTTGCCAGCGCCACGCAACTGATCTGGTCCGTCACATAAGGGTTATTCACGCCAAACAGATCGTTCAAAAGCTGCATCTTGCGCGTCAGTTCCGCATCCGCCAAAACCCAGCCGCAGCGCAGCCCGCTCAAGCCATAAACCTTCGTCAGGCTGTTGGTGGAAATGAATGGAGCACCCAGATGAAAGGCGCTCTTCGGAGCGCGGTTGCCCAGCAGATCCAGATAAACTTCATCCACCAAGACGCGCGCGCCCGCTTTTTCCGCCAGCGCACCAATGGCCTTCAAATCCTCATCACTCGTTAGACCGCAGCTTGGGTTATGCAAATTCGTCAGCACAATCAGGCGCGTCTTCGGCGCAATCGCATCTTGAATCGCGCCCAAATCCAGCGCAAACTTGTCAGCCGCGCGCCGCTCCACAAACCGGATCACCCCGCCCAAATACTCCGCAGTCTCCCACATCAGCGGATAACCGGGATGCTCCATGATGACCTCATCACCTGGCTCAAGCGTCGCCGCCATCGCCAGCCAGTTCGCGCCCGACGTGCCCAGCGCCGTGGTCACGCACTCCACGCGCACGCCTTCTTTTTTCGCAATCGCTTCCTTCAGCGGCGGATAGCCATAAGCACCCGGCCCCGACAATCCGAAGCCTGAAAAATCCACGCCCAGGTCCTGAAGCGAATAACTCATCAAGCCGCTATTGGCCAGATTAAACTTCACGCCCGCGGTCTGCGTTTTCACCCACTCCATGTAAGCCGACCGCATCGTTCTTGCCGTCTTTTGCAACTTGTCTCCTTCGAAAAAGCCAATATGCTGGAATGCCCAGCAGCACAATTCCCAGCCCGATAAAACTATTGTCCGGGAAGTGATAAAACGTCGCCAGCACCACCAGCCAGCACGCCGCCACAAAGAAAACGGTGGTGAACGGATGCCCCGGCGTGCGATGCGCAAGCGCGGCCGGCAGCCGCTTGCGGAACACAAACAGCGAAGCGCCCGTTAACCCGAAAAAGATGAAATCAATGGAAACCACATAATTCAAAATCTGCTCATACTTGCCCGACAGCGCCACCACGCTGGCCATCACGCCTTGCAGCGCAATCGCCGCCACCGGAACCTGCGTCGATTTCGGCACCCAGGCAATTTGGGGAAAGAACAATCCATCGCGCGCCATGGCAAAAAACACGCGCGGCGCGGTCAGCATGCCCTGGCTCAAGAATCCCAGCGTGGAAACCGCAATCGCCGTCGCCATGAAGGCTGCGCCGCGCGAC
>Ga0116230_10000114_pt1 | contig 60728 bp, 51 predicted proteins | sample S1TSphfallax_3_FD_88678 | JGI IMG/M metagenome (GOLD analysis project Ga0116230, IMG submission 88678) | Host-associated microbial communities from peat moss isolated from Minnesota, USA - S1T2_Fd - Sphagnum fallax MG | ecosystem: Host-associated > Plants > Peat moss > Unclassified | place...
GATGTTTCGCGAATCGCCTGTAACACGGCCTGGTTATAGGCGGCGACGGCGTCGTCGATCTCGGCAGCGGCGCCGCGGTATTCAGCTCGTAGGCGGCCGGCATCGAACAGCGGCAGATGAATCGCCGGTCCCGCTCCATACGCGCCCGAGGTACCCTGGAACAGATTGGCGAACCCAATGGCACTCGTGCCGGCGAATGCGACGAGGTTGATGTCAGGATAGAACGCCGCCTTGGCCGCGGCCTGACCGGCGCGGGCCGCTTCGATCCGATCACGCGCCGCTATTACGTCCGGCCGATGAGCCAACAGGTCGGCCGGCAGCGCCACGGGCAACGGCAGCAAGGCGGCGGGATCGAGCGTCGGACGCACAACGTCGGCGTAAATATCAGCACCATGACCTGATAGGGCAGCGAGCTGGTGGGTATCCAATGCGACGGCCGCCCGAGCCTGGAGCAACTCCACCTGTGCCTCGGGCACGGCACCGGAAGCCTCGCGCAATTCCACGTTGGTATCGAGACCTGACAGCAGGCGCTCGCGAGTGATCTCAAGGATGCGTTGGCGCTGCGCCTCGGTACGCTCGGCCACATCAGCGAGGGCATTATCCCGATACAGATCGATGTAGGCCTGTGCAACTGCGGCCGAGAGGGCGAGGCGCGCACTCGCCACGTCCAGAGCGGCGGCTGCGGCCTGCGATCGCGCCTGTTTGACCAGTGAGGCCTGGCGGCCCCAGAAGTCGATGTCCCACGACAGATCCAGGCCTTCATGCCCTTCCCACTGGACCGTCCCGGCATAGGGCTTCGGAATGACGTCATGGCCGCTGAATCGCTGACGAGTTTCCTTCGCGTCAAACGCTAGGGAAGGCGCCAGCCCTGCCCGGGTGAGGTCGGTGAAGGACTGCGCTTCACGCAACCGTGCCATCGCCTGCTTAAGGCTCGGATTCTCGGCCAAGGATTGCTGCATCAAGTGATTCAGCTCTGGATCGTTGAACGCGCTCCACCAGTCCGGGGCGGGCGTTGGTGCAGAGAGCTGCCGAGTCAGCCCGAGACGATCATTCGGGATGGTAGGCTGCTCAGGATCGATCCTCGGTGGGGTGATGCAGCCTGACAGCGCGAGGGTGACAACAACGGCAATAACACGAAGAGAATTCATGGTGATCTCCCGTAAGTTGCAGTTCAGACCGGCGAGTTGCGGAAGGAAATCGCGAAGCGATTCCAGGCGTTGACGGTCGACACCAACAGCGTCAGGTCAACGAGTTCCTCAGGCGTGAAGTGCGGCTTGACGCGGTTCCACACCTCGTCCGGCACATGCGTCTGTGCGACCAGCGTGACGGCCTCGGTCCACTCGAGCGCGGCGCGTTCGCGATCGGTGAAGCAGGCGTCAGAACACGGGTTTTCTCGCCACGCCACGAGCATCGAGAGCCGGCGCTCAGGCAGGCCCGCCTGACGCGCTTCGCGGGTGTGGAGATCGATGCAGTAAGCGCAACCGTTGAGCTGCGATGCGCGCAGCCGCACGAGCGTGATCAGAGGCTTGTCCAGTCCGCTCCTGGCGATCTGATTCTCGAGGCCCCGTAAGGCCCTGACTGCTTCTGGTCCGGCCGTATGAAAATTGAGTCGAGGTTGCATGGCTATCTCCAAACCGGGGTGCTTTTCCGTGGAGAGAAGCCTAATCTCCGAGACAATTGGTGATAATTAGGCGATATTGAGAATCATTGTTCTATCAATAGGACGCACCAATGGATCTCAACGACCTGCGCTATTTCGCCTTGATCGTGGAACATGGCGGTTTCAGCGCGGCCGAGAGGCACGCGCACATCACCAAATCCAAGCTGAGCCGACGCGTGCAGCTACTTGAGGAGAATTTGGGTGTGCGTCTTTTACAGCGCAGCACCCGGCGGCTGACGCTGACCGAAGCGGGCCGCATCTTCTACGAACACTGTGCAGCGATGTTGGTGGAGGCCGATGCGGCGAGGCTGGCGGTGGATCAGTTACGCAGCGAGCCCGCGGGCACCGTAAGGCTCACATGCCCGCAGATGCTGGCGCAGTTCTCCGTCATGAAAATGCTGGCTGACTTCATGAGGCTTCACCCCAAGGTGCGGGTGGAACTCGAGTCGAACGATCGTCCGGTCAACCTGATCGAAGAGCGCTTCGACATCGCTCTGCAACCCCGCGAAGGCAGCTTGGATGACTCGAGCCTCGTGACGCGGCGCATCGCCTCGGGTCGCTTCGTACTGGTGGCGAGCCCAGCTTATTTGGTCGAGAAGCCGCCGATCGACGAGCCGCAGCAACTGGCGCGGCACGACACGATCGGCGCATTACGTGATGGCTCCGAACAGCGATGGGCTTTGCTTGCCAATGACGGTCGTCCGGCCGATGTGTCTGTGCGACCCAGATTTTTATGCTCGGACTACAGCATGCAGTACCAGGCCGCATTGGGCGGTGTTGGGGTGGCCCTCTTACCCCTCCGGGCGGTTTGGTTCGGCCTCAAGGATGGCACGTTGACGCACGTGGCCAAGGAGTGGAGCGTGACTGAGCTGTCCATCTATCTGATCTTTGTTGGTCGGCGAGGCATGCTCCCGTCGGTGCGAGCGCTGATCGATTATCTCGTGGCCAACATGTCCATCGCAATGGCCGAGTAGGGGTATCTACCTGATCTCGCTTGAGTAGGAGGTCACCTCAAGAACGGCGTTGACGGGAAGCGTGCAGGCTAGCCATTGAGCCGTGAAACATTTCTCATCCAGGACGCCGACGCGGGCAGCACGGCCTTACTCGGTCAATCGGCCTAGGCCTTGTAACGGCGCTAATCGTCATCGTCGTCTGCTTTTGCCGGTGCCGCGCCGCGGAAATCGCTAGCCGGTCGCACCTTCTTCTCCCCCGGGAACGGCACCTTGAAGCTCGTGGCCTCATACCAGTCGTAATGGCTCACGATGTCGATATTCTCGGCGTCGGGCACGTGGTATTTCCCGGCGAAGATTTGCGCTTTTTTCGCGAGCCAGCCCGCCTGCAGCGCCTTGACCGACGCGCTCGCCTGCAACGCACCCGACTGCGACACGGTCGCGCCCGGATTGGCGGCGTTCTCGCTCAAACTCGCGGGGCCGACATAGTCCTTGACGCCGTAGGTGAGCGGCACGCCGTTCGGCACATGGGTCCACGGCCGGAAATTCTCGCGTGGCGGATCGTCGACGAACAAGGTCCGCATCGGCGAGGCCACGAGGTCGTTCTGGTTCATGGGTTTGAGTCCCAAGATCTGCTCGATCGTGCGCGTCATGTTGACCTGGGTGTAGAACGTGCTGTCCACGACCACCGCGGCTCCCGTACCATCGGCGTTCACTTTTTGTTTCACGTACGGACTCACCACATAGCCCGGACTGCGGTGGCCATCGACGTGATCGACGCCGGTCTGCGCATCGTCCTCCTCGATGAAGATCGCCGAGGACGACCAGATCCGGCTATGGCTGATGACATCGACGAAGCGACCGACCGCCAAGTCGTTGTCGGCTTGCATCGCAGTGGCATCGGGCGGCCCGCCCGTGTGGTCGGAGCTGATCCAAATGAGCTCGAGCTGCGGCACCGAATCCTTCTCGAGGTCGGCGGCGAAGTCCTGGGCCCAGACATCGACGCGGTATTGATCGGGGATCCCTAAATCGAACTGCGGGTAGTTCTGCACCGCGTACTTCATCACGTTCGGGAGACCCGAGAACGAGCCGATCGTGTGGAAGTACTTGAGCTGCGGTTCCTTGCCGGCCTCGTACAGCAGGGTGTCGTTGTAGAAATCGGTCCAGCTCGGCTCACAGCTGTCCGACAACACGAACGGCAGGGTCACGGGGGCGCCGGCACCGTTATAGTGATTGGCCTGGGTTTGATTCGACGGCGTGCAGCCCGGCACGTCGAACGTGTTGTACTCGACGTACTCGCCGTAGATCTTCATGCGGATCCCGGCGGCGGCCGCGACGTCGAACAAATGACCCTTGGTCTGGTACGCAATCGCATCCCCGCCGTTGGCCGGATAGTCGCGCAGCCAATCCGGCGACTGCACGTCATCACCATAGGGCGCCATCGCCTGCAAAATCCAATTATGTCCATCGGCCGATTGGCGGCTGGGATCGTAGAAGTTGTCGAGCAGCGGAAAGCGCTCCACGAGTGCGTGTGCATTCGGGGTCACGACCGGGTACTTGGCCTTGGTCGCGTGGTCGCCGAACACCGCGAGCGCGGGGTCACCGTTGCCGCCGGCCACGTCGCCGAGGATCTGATCATAGGTGCGATTCTCGCGGATGATCACGAACACATGCTTGATCTTCGACGGATCCCCGATGCGCACCGGGATCGCGAGCGGCTTGGTCGCGGCGCTGCCGCCCGCGGCCGACCAAATGTTACGCGCAAGATCCCAGTGGTTGTTCGTGAACACCTGCTGGGTCATCGCGATCAAGCTCGAGCGGCTCGGTACCGGGACGATGCTCACGGTGCCCAAGTCCTCGTGCGTGTTGTAGTACACGGCGCCCGTGACATCGTGACCGTACGAGTTCTCCGGCGAACTCGTCGGCGGTGGCTTGACTCCGTAGCCCGTCGTGCCGATGCCCTTGTCGTTGGCCACGAGCAGCGCGTTGTCCGTCGCGTCGAACGCCACCGAAGAAGGCGCATAGCCGACCGGGATCATTCCCAAGACCGCGCGCCGAAACGAGACCGCATGGCGACCCGCCGAGGCGTCCAAGTCGACGACGGCGACCGCATTCGCGTTGTAGAGCGCCACGTACGCGACGTGATTCGCGGGATCGACCGCGATCGAGTCCGGACCGGCGCCATACGCCGCATGGTGCTCACTCGGAATTCTGACCGGCAAGCCCAGATCGATGCTCCGGACAACCTGGTTCGACGTCGGATCGATGACCGAGAGGCTATCGTCGTAGGTGTTCGCGACCAGCAGGTACTTGTCCCACCAGGCCATACCGGTCGGATGATGGCCGACCGTGATGCGGGCGGTGACCGAGAACGTCGCGAGATCGACCACCGACACGGTTCCGGCGGCGAAGGTTCCCGTCGGACTTTCGGCCACCACAGGCGTGCCGTTCGAGTTGAGCTGGAAGTCGTCGGCGGTCGCGATGCGGCCGGCCTCGTTGGACACATAGGCGGCCTTGCCATCGGGCGAAATCACGACGCTGTGCGGCACGTTGCCGACCCGAACTTCCGGCCCTTGCACCGGGCTTGTCGCGGTCAGATCGATTTTGGTCAGCGTGTCATTGTTGTCGAGCACCGCGTAGGCGGTTCGGCCGTCGGGCGCGACCGCAAGACCCATGGGATAGGAACTGAACTTTTGAGTCGCGAAAATCGAATAGGGATAGCCGCACGGAATATCGAAACTGCCCGTGGTCGCCCCTGGCGTCTTCGGAAAGCAAATGACGCGGGTCAGAAGACCCTTCGCATCAACGTCTATCGGCACTTTGACTTGGAGATAGCTCGACAGCAGGCCCGTGCCTGCATCGACCTTCGCGATCGACACGTAGCTCGCAGGGCCTTTGCTGCCGTCCTGACTGAACAGCAGGTATTTCCCGTCAGGCGTGTACGTGATGCCGGTCGTGCTGCCGTCGGCATCGGCGCGCGTTCCGCCCTTGCCATCCGTAACCGGGATACTGAAGGTTTGCAGTATCGCGCCGCTGCGCGTGTCGAAGACAGTGATCGCTTGCGGCGCCCCCATTTGCAGCACGGCGGCCGTGTGATTGCCGAGCGGGTTGACCGCGACGGCCTTGGGGCGCGTCGTGATGCCGAGGTAGACCTGCGTACCCGCGGGCGTGATGATCGCACCGTCGCTGACGACCCACGGATTGGGCAATGGTTGCTCATACGTCGGGCCCGTATTCGCCGTCGTATTCTCGCCCGGCGCATAGGTCGGGAATGGTTTGCTTTGCGCGACCGCGAGGGCGCTCAGCGACGCCGCCAGCAGCCCCGACACCACCCGATAGCCGATTCTTGCCATGCATGCCCTCCTTCGATCCCCTGTTTTAACACGTGGGCAATCGGGAGTGCGAGGCACGCGGGGGAGCGGGCTCAAGATCGCCCAGGCGACGAGCGCGCCGTTGTCACTCGTATGTAAACCGTGGGCCTCGGACGCGAGTTCTGCGCAGCGCCGCTTTGTCTTACGGCAACTGGGCCCTCAGCGCGGCGACTTGATCGCGCCTGGGGAGCTTGCGTACGGCGCGGAACGCTTAAGGTAGGCGGTCAGCCAACGCCGGGGGTCCTTTGCGGAGGCGTACCGCAGGCCCGATTTGCCGGCCGAGCCACCGGGCCCCTAAGCTTGGGCTTAACATCAGGCTGGTTACGTGCAACGGGTGATGGGCAGCCTTGGACCGAACGGGCGTTTGAAATTCCGATCCGCCGCAGCCATCATCAGGGATTTGGAGAGGCACTACCACGAACATCGAATACATGCGACCCTCGGATACATGACGCCCGTTCGTAGCATCGTGGGCAACCGGATCAAGTTCGGCAAGAACGCGCAATGCGACTTGCTGCTCAGCTTAGTATTCGGCCTCGCGTTCGCATTCGGCGCGGCGAATCCAATCGCAGCGCTCGGCGCAGCGCCGCAGTCCGCCGATCAGACAGGACGGTGTGAACCTCACCAACTGGCGAATCTGACCCTCGAAATCGCGGACAACGGGTCCATCCTCGTGCCGGTCGAGTTCGACAAGACGCCTGCTTTCATGTATTTGGAGATAGGCAGCCCGTTCAGCTTGCTTTCCCAGCAGGCCGCGGTGCAGTTCCACCTGGCGCAACAGGAGATTGGAAAAGCACTCGAAGTCACGAGCGGCACTCGGCGCGTGCAGACCTATACGGACTCGGATTTCACACTCGGCGATCTTGTCTATCGACAGGCGCATTTCTTCATAGACCCGAATTCAGAGGCATTCGACCGATATTCGCGGCCTGAACTCATCGGCATTCTCGGTATCGATCTTCTTTGGAAAATGGATTTCGAGCTCGACCTCGCCCATCGCCGACTTCGCTTCTACGAGCACTCGCATTGCTGGCATCAGACCTTCGCCGACTCGGCGAACTATCACGTCGTGCCCTTGCGACGGGACGCTTTTGGAAATATGTTCTTCCCCATGGAACTCGACGGCAGAAAACTCGAGACCTTGCTGGCGACCGGATCGCGCATGACGACGCTGTCGACCGACGTCACCCGGCGCGTGTACGGCTTCGATCGGAACTCGAGTGGAATCGAAACGACGACGACCGAAGACGGCCACACGATCGCCCAATATCGCGCGATGAAGCTCACCGCCTCCGGACTGACCCTCATCGACGAAAGGGTGCTCCTCACCGACCCGTGGGACGAGCACTGCCATCTTGCGCGCAAGGGCGATGCCATCGGCTACACCGGCTGTCTCTATAATTACCCCCTGCGACTTGGCAGTGACGTGCTCGAACGCATGCACGTTTTTTTCGCGACCGGGGACAATGAGATGTTTTACATGAGCAACGCGGAGGCGGCGCGGCCTTGAGCTTGCGAGCACCCGCCGACTTCGAAGTCACGACCGTGTGATCGAGCCACTCAATTTGGTCAAATATAGGAAGTTGGGCAATTTCACCAATCAGCACACGTCCAATCAGCAAACGTCCGCGCGCCGTCTTCAAGCCCACCGTCGCCGAGGGCATTGGCGGAGTCGCAATTATCCCGACACTGGCCATTGCCGTATGGGAAGTTCTCGCGGGCCGGAGCCGCGCGAAAAGTGGGGGTGAACCATGATTTCGGGGGTTACAGCGAAGCGTGCGCCAGGATTGGGTCGTGCCCTGATTGTCGTGGCAGCCATGGGTATCGTGGGAACCGTGCAAGCGCAGATGGATCCAAGCCTGTTCGAAGGCATGCAATGGCGGAACATCGGCCCATCGATCGGCGGGAAGGTGGATGCGGTGTCCGGGGTCGACGGACGCCCGGGCATCGCGTATGTGGGTACCGATAACGGCGGTGTTTGGAAGACGGAAAATGCCGGTGTCACCTGGTTGCCCGTCACCGATGCCGTGCAGACTCTCCGGGGCATCACCGCCTTGGCGGTAGCCCAGTCGCAACCGTCCGTCGTATACGCGGGCGCGGGCAGTGTGTTCGGTTCCAACTATGGCAGTGGCGTCTGGAAGTCCACCGACGCGGGAGCGCACTGGCGGAGCGCGGGCTTACAAGACGCCGGAGCAATTGCGTGGCTGCTGGTGGACCCGCAAAATCCTGACTTGGTGCTGGCAGCCGCGCGCGGAATCGATCATCGTCGAGGCGGCGCGCGCGGCGTGTTCCGCAGCACTGACGGGGGGCGGACGTGGACCGCGGTGCTCGATGCGCAGCCCGAGTCCGGCGCAACCCAACTGTCCTGGGCTGGCGATGATCCCCGTGTCGTCTTTGCGACGGTGACACAGACCTATCTCGCCCCCGGGGTTTCGAGTCGTGCGCTCTTCGAACATCCGCAGCCGACGAGCCTTTATAAATCGAGCGACGAGGGGCTGACCTGGGTACTCTCGAAGGGTCGTGACCAGCCCGAACTGCTCGGTGAGGCCGCAGTCGCGGTGGGCGCCCATGCCCGTCGCATCTACCTATTGAACCATGCGGTCCTCTACCGCTCGGACGACGGTGGCGCGAGCTGGTCGGTGGCCACCAAGACCACGTATACCTCGAGCAAGCAAGTTCTGGTGGATCCGCGGGATCCGGACGTCGTCTATACGATGGGCACCTGCGTCTACAAATCCACCGATGGTGGTCGAACCTTAATTGCTTTCAAAGGCGCGCCCGGTGGCGATGACCCGAATCAGTGGTGGATCGATCGCACCAATTCGGGCCATATCGTGTACGGCGGCGATCAAGGGGCATCGGTCAGTCTCGATGGCGGTCAGACTTGGAGTTCGTGGTACAACCAAAAGACGGCGGAGATCGAAAGGATCGCCACCGACGACCGGTTTCCGTACTGGATATACGGCAGCAAACAGGACAGCGGCGCGTTTGCGGTCGCCAGTCGAGGCTCGCTCGGACAGATCACCGACCTCGATTGGTTTCCAATGCCCGGTTGGGAGACGGGGTTCGTGACCGTAGACCCGACGGATCCCGACGTCATGTTCATGAATGGTCCTCTGGGATTTCTGCAAAAAGTGAATCGCAAGACCTGGGGCGCGCAGAGCATCGACTTCGGCGTGGGTGCCATCAGCCGGGTCAGTGACACGGATTTTCGACGCGCGGTTTCCGCTCCGATCGTCTTTTCACCCCTGAACCCTGGCGTGTTGTACTACGGCACTCAGAACGTCTGGGAGAGTTCGGACGGGGGTGATCACTGGCGAAGAATCAGTCCCGACCTCACCGCGCATCCCGGAAAGCCGCCATTGCCCGATCCGAAAGGCGTCCATCACGGTGACGCACTGGTCGCGTTTTCGCCCTCACCCGTGCAAGCCGGGGTGATGTGGACGGGCAGCAATAATGGCGTCCTCTACGTGACGGAGGACGGCGGCAAGCATTGGCTCGATGTCACGCCCCCCGACCTGTCGATCTATGGCGTCATTGACGTACAGGCTTCGCGATTCGACGCGTCCTCGGCCTATGCAGCGGTGCGCAATGATGCCCTTGGAGATTACTCACCGCACATCTATCGCACGCGCGATCTTGGCAAGTCATGGCAGGAAATCGTGACGGGTCTGCCGACAGATCAGCCGACCGGCAGCTTCGTGCGAGCGCTGCAGCAAGACGATCAGAAGCGGGGTTTGCTGTTCGCTGCCACCGAAACCTCGGTTCACGTGTCGTTTGACGATGGCGACAACTGGCAAACGCTGCGCCTGAATCTGCCGACGACGTCTTTTTATGACTTGAAAATCCACGACGGCGATCTGATTGCGGCAACCTACGGGCGCGGAATCTGGATTCTGGACGATACGTCGCCGCTCGAGCAATTGACGGCGGAGTTGATGGACCGCCCCGTGATCTTGTTCCGTCCGCGAGCCGCAACCCGTGTCCAGGCGAACGTCAACCAAGACACCCCGTTTCCGCCGGAGGTTCCCCATGGCAAGAATCCGCCTGAAGGGATGGTGATCGACTATTACCTGAAGCTGCCCGCGCACCATGTGCAGCTCCAAATTTTCGACGCCGCGGGCAATCTGGTGCGTTCCTATTCGAACGCCCAGATCAGGCCGCCCGATCAACCCCTGCCACCCGCCCCCAGCTTTTGGGCACGCCCCTCGCGGCCCCTTCCCGATACCGCGGGTGGGCACCGCATGAATTGGGACTTGCGTTACTCGACGCCTCCTGCCCTCTTCTTCGATCAATCCAGCGGAGCAGTGCCGGAAGACACACCCTGGGTACCGCAGGGGCCAATGGCGTTGCCTGGCGACTATGAGGTGAAGCTGACTGTGGACGGAGTTTCCTACAGTCAGCCAGTTTCACTTCAACAGGATCCGCGGCTCGATCACTCGATCGTGTCGCAGGATGCCATGCGCCGGCAATTGGCTCTTTCGCAGAAGATCATCGCACTCCTCTCGGCCAGCAAAAACGCGTACGGACAGGCGAACGGGTTGGATGCGCAGCTGGCTGCACTGCACGGAGCTGCTGCGAGCGGATTCGTCAAGACGCAGCGGTCGCGTATCGCCGAACTCGCGGGCACGATCGACGAGGCATCGATAGGACTGTCGGGCGGGTCCTATGCCGTGCCGCCCGTCAAAGGTGCGACCAGCTTCAGCAGGATCAATGGTCAGGCATCGGCTCTGCTGGAGATGGTCGAATCCACCAGCGACGGGGCGCCCGTGCCGTCGTTCTACCAGACCTACTCGGATCTGTGCAGGGATCTCAAAGCCACGTCGGACGCATGGCGGTCGTTGCAGGCAACCGTTGAAAAAAAGGCTGGTTTGAAACAGTCCGATCACGGATCGGGTGTTCGCACCGTGACATTCGACTCAAGTCCGAATGACTCTTGCGAGCCCTAGGGGGCGACGAACGAGCGCTCGAGCTGCAGTGGACGAGCACCGCTCAGCTGGCTTGCCGAGAAAGGATCGCAGAAGCATACACGTGCGTGGAAAACCCCTATCATAAGGAGATGGCGGAAGCACCGCGCATGATGCGCGGAATCTCGCCGACGGGGAATCGACGTCGCGTGCCAGGTAGGGAGACACGATGAACATTCTGTTGTGGGTGTTGCAGCTCATCGCGGCGCTGCTGTACGGCGCGTCCGGCATCATGAAGGTTTTCCTGTTCGATAAGGTCAGCGCCGGCGTAGCTTCGTTCGGCGCCTTGCCGCGCTCGGTGTGGATGGGATTGGGCATCGTCGAACTGATCTCTACGGTCGGGCTCATCGTGCCCGCGGCTTGCCACTGGCACGCGTCGCTGACCATACTGGCCGCCACCATCTTGGCGCTCGAGAGCCTCGTGTTCGTTGGCGTGCACGTGAAGTACCGCGAGACCGGGCCGACGATCATGAGCGCACTGCTGGGTCTCGTAATGGCGTTCATCGCCTACGGCCGGATGGTGCTGAGTCCGATCCTCGGGTAGCCGAGCATAGCCGAGCGGCTGCAAAACGAGCAAGCCGGCGCTGCGAACCCGCGCTTTCGAGGAGTCGAGCACGACGCATTGTCCCACGCTTCCTTTTTCGCCCCGGTGGGCAAAAAAGCTGTGATATCGTAACCGCTCACACGGTTCGACAATCGGGGGTAGGGCCATGGAGCGCCTTGCGGCCGCCGCGACGCTGAATTACCAGGCTTTCATCAGCTACAGCCACCGTGATGAAGAGTGGGCCCGTTGGCTGCACAAGTCTTTGGAAACTTACCGAATCCCGAGTCGCCTGGTCGGGCAAGAAACCGCGGTCGGACCAATTCCCCGCCGGCTCACTCCGATCTTTCGGGATCGCGATGAGTTGCCCACCGCGAGCAATCTGAGCGAAAAAGTCGAGGAGGCTCTGCGCCGCTCGGCGAACCTGATCGTGATCTGCTCGCCACAGGCGGCGGCTTCGCATTGGGTCGGTGAGGAGATCCTCGCCTACAAGCGTCTCGGGCGCGCCTCGCGCATTTTTTGTTTGATCGTCGCGGGCGAGCCGAACGCGGGCGCGACGCCCGGGCGCGAAGGCGAAGAGTGTTTCCCGGCCGCACTGCGCACGGAACTCGTCGCCGGTGATGGCAGCTCCACTGCGATCGTCGAACCGATCGCCGCCGATGCGCGCGCCGGCAAGGATGGCAGGAACAACGCCAAGCTGCGAATCATCGCCGGCTTGATCGGCGTAGGCTTCGACGCCCTGAAGCAGCGCGAGCAGCAGCGCCGAGCGCGCCGGCTCGCCATGGTCGCGGCGAGCACGTCTGTCATCATGGTCGGAACCATTGCCCTCGCGATCGACGCCGCGATCGCCCGGCGCACCGCGGAGCGCCGTGAAAAACAAGCCGAGGACCTGATCGGCTTCATGCTCGGCGATCTGCAGAAGAAACTCGAGACCGTGAACAGACTCGATATTCTCAATGACGTCGCCGACAAGGCCATGGATTATTTTTCGCACTCACCCGACCTGCCTACCAACACCGCGGCGCTCGCGCAATACGCGCAAGCCCTGCAGAAAATCGGCCGGGTGCGCCAGGAGCAAGGAAGCCTCGCCAAAGCCGACGAGGCATTCAAGCGGTCGGTGCAGATCATGGAGCCGCTCGTTGCGCGCGATCCCACGAATGCCGCGTGGCAGATTACACTCGCGGACAGCTACTCATGGCTGGGATCCGTCGCCTGGGATCGCGGTGATCTCGCCGAGGCGGACCGGCAGTGGCAGATGACGACCCCGCTCGTGAACGGCGTCGTAGCCGCACATCCGGAGAATCTAGACTGGGCGAAGCGCCTGGCATGGCTGCATGCCAACATTGCTCACTTACGGCAGGCACGGGGACAATTCGAGTCCGCGCGGCAGGAATACGACACCGTTCTCGAAATCGACCAGAAGCTGGTCGCGAATTCACCGGATCGATCCACTGAACGGCAGCGCGCGCGCATGACAGTCGCCGAAGTCGAGAGTGATCTCGGTGGCGTGGAGTACGCGCTCGGCTCCATCGGCGCCGCTTTGGACCGACGCCAGAAGTCAGTAGCGCTTTGGCTGGAACTCGCGCGAGATTCGCCGCAAGACATGTCGGTTCAGGAGTTTCTCGCGGAAGCATATTTCAACCTGGCGCAGAGCTTGGCGGCACATGGTGAATCCACGGCCGCGACGAGCGCGCTGGAAAGCGCGTTGGCGATCGGCAGGCGTCAATTGCAGCTCGATCCGACCAGCAAGGATAGTCAAGGTGACGTCGCGGCCTACAGCCGCGCACTCGCGCGACAACTGCTCGTCGATGGCGACTTGGCGGGCGCGACGCGGCTCGCGGCATCGGCTCTCGCGACGTATTCCACGCTCGCCGACAAAGAGCCGCAGGAATTTCGGTGGCAGCGCGGTCTTGCGGGCAGCCGCCTGATGAATGCATGGCTCGCCGCAGCCCGCCGGGATTCCAACGGTGCGCGGCAACATGCGCTGGTGGCCAGTGACATTCTCAACCGCCTGACTCAGAACCATCCCGAGAGCCAGACGCTTTTTCCGCTGCTCGCCGACGCCGAGATCACGCTCGGTCGTCTCGATACCGACCAACGTGCGGCGGGCGGGGAGCCGCATTGGCGTGCCGCGATCGAGTCCCTGGGGTCGCCTTCGATCGATCAACGCAATCCCGATATCATGAGCCGCCGCGCCGAAGCCCTGTGTCTGCTCGGCGACGTCCAAACAGGCGGCGCCCTCGTGAGTCGATTGACCGAATTGGGGTTCCACGATGCCCAATTCGAACGGCAGATCGCAGCCAGTCCCTGTCGGCAGCAGGGAATGACCGCGTCCCGGGGCAACTAGGCAGGATCACCAACCGAGGAGACTTCCATGGGCGGCAATAACTCTTACACCATAACGGTCGAGGTTCAGGACGATTCAGGCGACTATGACGTGACTCTGTCCCCGAACCAGCTCGAGGTCGATCAAGAAGGCACGGCGACCATCACATGGCAGGCGTCGACGAGCGGGTTGCCGTTCACTTTTGATGCGACCAATCCCATTACATTCTCTGGCTCGCACGCACCACTCACCACACCCGCCTATGACGCCGCGACCAATACGGTTACCTGTACCGACACCGTCACCGCCGACGGCATGTTTCCCTACAGCGTGACCCTGCACGTGTCCGGCGACCCGGACCCGATCACCTACCCCGAAGCATTTCACGTCGGCAACGGCGATCCGACGGTCCACAACAAGCCGGATTGACCTTGACGCAATGCGCGGTCGGTGCCGCCGCGGATGGCGGCTGACGCGTCGGCGGCGCCGTTCGACGACGGTATCGACGCCCCCCGACGATCCGGTTGCAGTGGACGTGAAGCCCTTCACATCGGTCGTACCCCTCCTGCCGGCACTATTAAAGGCACTGGGAGGTCATTCGATGTCCGATACCGTCAAGATTCCTCGTCCAAAGTTCGAACGCAAGAAGCGCGGCGCGGGCGGTCGCGTGGAGCATGACTGGCGCGGCAACGCAGTGTGGGTGCGAACCCGGGCGAGCGATCAGTCACAGGCCCCCGAGGTTCCCGACTTATCCATTGCCGACGAGCGTTCAACACCCGAACCGAAAAAAGCGCCGATAACGTAGCCAACCGGGTCCCGATACGTCTCGGCCTCCTACGTATCCACCGTCATCAAGTGCCCACCCTCTAGATTCGGCCTCCGTAAATCTTGATGCGGATCTTCCCGTCCGAGGTCATTTCCCTGGCCATGGATTTCTCGATCGGCAGAGGCAGGGACGCGAAGTAGTTCTTGACCGCGCTCTCGACCACCGCATCCATAGCGGCGGTCTTGTGGAAGATGACGACCGAGAACGGCCAATCCTCGAACAGGTAGTCGGGCAGGTAACGCCCGGTTGCATTGCCAAACCAGACGCTCAACTGCGCGCTCAAGGAATTGTATTCGGCACCCTTGCCGAGATTGTTGGTGTCGTGGGTTTCGGCTCGAATGACCGACGATTTCGTGGACTTGCCATCCTCGACGACGATCGTGTCGCTCACCTCCGCCCGAACGATGGCGACGGCCACCACCGCACCCGTCAATCCCACGAGTGCCTTTCTTCGCGACATCTTGGCCATTATCGAGACTCCTCGCGGTTGATGAGGGACCGGACCGCTCGAGGGCAGCGATCCATTTTGAAGAGCGTGCCAAAAGGAACGGCGATCGGGTCAAGCACTCCTGCCGGGGCTGGCCCGAGTGACTGGGATCCCAGAATCCCCGTCGTACAACGCCCAAAATTGCGTCAACCGCAATGCGCCACATCCGTTGTTCCTTTTCAAGCGGCTGGCTCGCTGCGGGCACGATCCGTACCGCGTCCGCTGCAGTCGAAGTTGTCATTCGCAACCAGGAGATATCATGATCGATCGCAAATCCGCACTGAAGACGCTCGCCCTGACAGGTTTGCTCGTCTCCGGCGGCGCCGTGTTCGCGCAAGACACGCCCGCTACCCCCGACCCGGGTCACCCGCGCATCAACGAGGTCCAACAACGCATCGATAACCAGCAAAACCGCGTCGACCGCGGCATCTCCGATGGGCAGATCAACGGGAGGCAGGCGGCTCGCGACGACGCCAAACTTTCGCGCGAGCAAAATAGCCTCAATCGAGACGCGGTGAACAACGGTGGCCATATCACCAAAGCCGAGCAAAGGAATCTGAACAAACGGCTGAACAAGGGCAGCCAGCAGATCCATCGGCAACGGCAGAATGGGGCGGCCAAATCCGCAAAGTAATCGCGAATGTAGCGAAGCCGGCAAAGCAAACATCTGAAGGAGAATAAAGATGAAATCGATCAAAACCGTCGTGCTGACCGGAATGCTGCTCGGCGCAGCCGGCATGGCGCCTATGCTAGCCTCGGCGCAAGTAACGATCCAATCGGAGGAAGCCGCGCATCCCCGTCTGGTGACTGCGATCCGTGAAATGAAGGCCGCGCTCCACGAACTGGAGTCCGCGCCCGATGATTTCGGCGGCCGCAAGGCACAGGCGATCGCCGATACGCGCGCGGCGATCCACTCGCTGCGAAGAGCCCTCTATTATCGGCTGAAGATGGACGACGCTGCGATCGACCGTATTCCGTAGGAGCCTCCCGCGGTGGATGAGGCGGTTCCCGCGATAGGCAGGCAGGCGACCGTAGCGGACGGGCGCCTGAAATTCCATTCCTCTCTAAGGTTCCAGCTTGGTGAGGAATGCGGAGGAGTGGTTATGCCCTTCCGGCAGCACTCCGGCGATTCGTTCGCGATTGTTGATGCTCAGGATGCCGAGCCCGGAGAACAGCGAGAACTGCCCGTCGCGGTAGAGAAAGCCCGTGTCCGAGCCGTTCATTCGGGAATAGCCGACAATATCACCGGAGTCGTTGATTCCAAACCCGTTATTGAGGATGAACCTGGGATTTGGTCCGGCAAAAGCGGTCACTGCGCCGCCCGCTTTCGCGACAAATCCGGTCTTGCCGCCATCGCAACTGCCGGCAATGTCGCCCCGGTCGTTGATGCCGCCGGTGAAATAAAACGGCTTGCCGGGGCAGAGCAGGGCCGTGTAGGCGGCAGGTACGAGAGGCTGGGCAATATCGTCCGGCGCCCCCATGGCAGGCACGCCGCGCACGCCCGCAATGTTCTCAACGTAGCCTGCAATTTCGCCGTTGTCGTTGATCCCGGTAATCTTGCTCAGTCGGAACGGCAGCGGATTGCCGGGAACCTTGCCGTTCAAACCGACGGCGCGAAAGTGGACGAGATCGGGTTCGTACAAAAAGTAATGCGGCCCGTCGCCGGCGGTTTGATAGACCAGCACCTGGCCGCGGTTGTCGATGGAAACGCCGTAAGTTGCGTCGTGAGTGGGCAATGGCCCGTCAAGGACGGTGAACTTGCCGAATTTCCATAGGAACGCGTGCCAAACGGTGACCGAGGACGTGACATGGTTGTGCTCGTCGCGGATGACGACGGTAGAAACGACCGAGCCCACCGCAACTCCGTCGTCATTCACGCCGACGAAGAAACATTTTGCATCCTGAATGCGTTGCGGCGGTTTGAAGAGAAGTTCGTTCGGCACGTCGATCGGATCAGCCTTCCAAGTCTGCGTGTGGGACGCGGGCGGCATGGGCGACTGGCCTAGCGCCTGCATGGAGGCGAGGGCCCACAACACGAGAGCGGCAACAAGGTTCCACATGTGCCTCGAATGTTCGGCAAGCCGAGCTGGCCGTGTCAAGCAATATCGAACTTGCAACCCGGGGCGCTCAGTCTCGCGGAGTGAGCCGATGATCTGTTCTCCGTTGAATCGCTTCTTCATTTGAACGCTCTGATGGGTCAAGATTACCGTGAGAACCCCGAGCCAGCCCGCGAGCGGTTCAAAATCGAGCCATAGGAGGGTCAGTGTGTTTCATTCGTGTTCGATGAAAAGCACATGCCGGTGGGTCGTCATGGCCCTCGCGGGGCCGCTCTCGATCGGTCCCGCTTTCGCCGAGACGCCGTCGGCGTCCGCGCCACCGGAAGGACTTCCCAGTTCGCTGTGGGTATGCAATACGGCTCCGAAATTCGCGCACTGCGTCAGCTGGTATTGGGATAAGAACCACTACAACAGCCCCTGGGCGGTCGATTCCTTCGACATCGGCGGTGGCACGGCCGTCACCAGCTTTTCGGATGGCCAGCTGAAGATGTTGGGCATGTACGGCGGCAATACCATCGGCGCTTCGTACACCGGAACCTGGGATAAGGATCACGTGGTGGGAGGAGTCTGCACCTGGATCACCAGCGCCGGCACCAACAACAGCACCTTTACCGCTCGGGCCGAACCCCTGCTGCCCTCGCGTAAGGCCGCTACCCTGCTTGCCGAGAAGCCGAATCCCTCGTACCGCTTCCCGATGATGGGAATCCAACTCTACGGCACGGTGTATCTGCGCTTCACGGTGAGCCCGGAGGGCGGCGTGACTTCAGTGCGGGCTCTTCCCGATCCACTTTCTCATTCGTCGACACAAACGGGGGCGGAAGCGACCTTGATGGCGCAGGGCGCACAGACTTCAGTGAATCAGCTTAAGTTTCATCCCTATCTGGTGAACGGTGAGCCTACGGCGTTTGAGACCTCGGTCAGGATTCACTATGTCCCGACCGGGGGTAATCACGCTGAAGCGGATTTCAATTAGTCGATGTGGACGCGGGGCGTCGATCCGCAACGGCGTGCTGCCGGGATCGTGACGCAGTGGTGTTACAAGCGCTTCCTAGGCGTGACTCCGGTACGCTTGCGGCTCACGCCGAGATGACGAGACGATGTGCGCGCAAATTGCATTGTAAGGGTCAGAACGATGTTCGGGCCCGGCATCCCACTGCGGGGAGGTCAGCGATCGCCGACCTCGATCATGTTGTCATCGGCGATCCGGTCGATGAGCTTGTTGTAGGGGTCGATGCCCGCAAAGCTGGGCTTTGTGTCGACCAGGATCGTGTAGGTCTGACGTTCCTGGGTCATTTTCTTCTTCTCCAAGTACAGCGGCTTCTCCTCGTCCTTCTTGCCGCTGAATACGCCGATCTCGATGTAGTCGGCGAGCGGCATCGGCGTCTCTTTGCCATCGACATCGACCTGTGACTTGCGCGCTTGGACCTCGAGCGTCACCTCGTACTTGCCGGCCGGCGTGCGGCGCGCGGTCGCGCTCAGGGCCTTGTCGTCATAGAGCACGATGCGATTGAAACCATCGTCGATGAAATATTGGAGCTCGGCCGGCGTCTGCGCCCGTAAGGCCTCGACCAGTTGGCGGGTGTCCGGATAGGCCTGGTCGACCGTCGCGACGTCGCCGGCGGTGCTCGCGGCGTCGGTCTGGTTCGTCGCATTCGCATACCGGTATTGCGTCAGGAAATTATGCAGCGCAAGGTTGACCTTGTCCTCGCCGATGTAGTCCGCGAGGGTGTACATGATCTGACCGCCCTTGCTGTACCAGACGTAGTCCTCGCGTTCTACGAGCGCCAGCGGCCGTTCGTGCCGCACCTCGTCGGCGCGGCCGCGCAAGTACCTGTCGAGGAAATGACGCAGCACGCGATGCATGTAGTCCTTGCCATATTTCTGCTGCATGACCATATACGCCGAATATTGCGCGAGAGTCTCCGACATCATGTTCGAGCCTTGGACCCGCCCGCCGATCAATTGATGCCCCCACCACTGGTGACCGAGTTCGTGAGCGGTCACGAAGTAGGTGAGGTCGACATCGGTCGGCTTCGCGAGACGGATGATGAAGCCGATCGCCTCGGAGAACGGCACCGTGTTCGGAAAGGACTGCGCAAAGGTTCGATAGCGGGGGTACTCCAAGATCCGGTATTGCTTGAACTGGAATGGGCTGAAGTTCTTCTCGTAATACGCAAGACCCGCACGCGAGCTCGCCAGCATGTCGTCGATGTCGTAGGGGTGGGCGGGGTCGTAGTAGACCTCGAGATTGATCGGGCCATTGACTCCTTGATACACCTCTTTGCGTACCTGATAGCGCCCGGAGATAAACGAGTAGAAGTTCAGCACATGGGTGTCGCCCATGCTGTACTCGTAGTAGTGCCGACCGTCCTTCTCCCAGTCGCGCTGCAAATAACCCGGTGCGATCGCGATCTGATCGCTACTGGTGCTCACGACCGCGTGGAAGCTGATCCAATCGGAGCTGGGCGTGAACAGGTTCATCCGAGAATGCACGGGATCGCCGCGCGGCGCCATTTCCGAGAGGGGGCCGAGCCCCGCCTCGCGCCGGCGCCGAGGGTCGTCGATCTCCTCATCGGGGCTGTAGCCGATGTCGGGAAAGAATTCCCGGTCGAAGAACGTGCCGTTATAGGCAAACTGCGCCAGTTCATTGCCGTCCCGGAACCCGGCAGATTCATGGCTGAGGTCGAAGCTCATGGTCAGGACCTCGCCCGGCGCAAGCGGCGTGTCGAGCTGGTAGATCGTGTAAGCATCGCGCGCCGACCGGCTCACCAGATGAAACGGTCGGTCGAAGCTCAGATGGCTTACCGATTGCCGCGCATCCGTGATGTGGATCTGCGGAATGGGCGCCGAGGTCTTGTTCTGCAAGGTGAAACGGCCCTTGCCCGTGAAGGATCGGTGGGCAGGGTCGATTTCGATCTTCGCATCGACGGCCGTGACCTTGGGCTGCGGCAATAGCTCGTATTGCTTGAATTGCCGCTCGTAGTCGGCGGCCAGACTGCGCCGATCCTTTGAATTCAGATACTCGTTGAGCACGTGCGTGTTGTAATAGAACCAGCTGCCGGCGACGATCGCGAGTAGCGCAAACGCGCCGGCGATCACGCCGAGCCCCGGCGCACGCCCGAGTGCGAGGCGAGCGCGCGTTCGGAGGCCGTCCTCCGCACCGCGCCGTGTCAGCGCGATCGAGATCACGCCGAGCACGGCGAAAATCGAGAACCAATACAAGATTGCCCAAGTCATTGCCGGCACGAAATGCCCGTAGCCGTTCATGTCCGAGTAGATGTAGGGCGGAACCGCCCCGGGCAGGTACAGCGTATTCTCCCAGCCAAAATTGAACAGCACGGTCTGCAGCACGAACGTGCCGATGACGATGCCGTGGCCCAAGAACTTGTTCGACACCACGGTCTGGATGAACATCGCGAACAGCGCAAATGACATGATTTGCGGGAACACCACGAAAAACAGTTCCTGGACGTATTGGAAGACCTCATAGTGGTAATAGCCCTTGATGGTCTGCATCGCGATGCCGACCAGCATCGTGACCAGGAGCAGAATGAATTCCACGAACGCGATTGCCGTGAGCTTGGACAGCCAGTCCGTCGCCTCTGCCATCGGCAGCGCGTCATGGATGCCGTCAAACCGGTTGTCGCGCTCGCGCCAGACGAGTTCGGCAGCGTAGAGCCCAGCGACGATGTAGAAAAACAGGGTCGCGCTGCCTTCGACGGCCTGCAGCATCAGATAGGTGACGGGCCAGACGTTCTGGCCGTTCACCCGACCGGCGAAGAATCCATTGTTGATTGCGAAGACGACGAGCAGCCCGACGATCGCCCAAAACGGGATCTCGCGCAGGATCGTGCGGATGCGCAAGCTCGCAAGCGTGCGATACTGCGCGAGTGTCGTGCCTACCCCGAAGATCTGTTGCACGCGCGGTAGCCGACTGGTCACCAAGGACCGTGCGCGGGTTTGCGCGGCATCGTCCTGTTCGCGCGCTTTCGCTGCGCGCTTGCCCTGGGAACGCAGGGTCAGCGCTTCCACCGACATCGGGAACAGCGCCCAGACGCTGACCAAGGCCGCGACCCCCACGCAGAGCCAGAGGATCCGGTTGTAGAGGAAAACGCCGGGCGAATAGCCGGAGAAATCCAGGGGCAGCATCAGCGTGTTCTTCTCGAAGACGCTCCAGTAGCGCGTCACCGCGTTCAAGAGCATGGCGCCGACCGGGTCGAGGATGCCGCTCCAGAAATGCTCGAGCGAGCGGGTGCCGAAGAACACCGTGATGCCGACCAGATACGCCATGAACAGCGCGACGCCCTGCAGATAGACGATGAAAATGCGGCGCGTCAGCGCGGCCACCGCGAAGAACAAGCTTCCCAGGAAGAAGATCTGTACGACCACGATCGTCAAGAATGGCTGCAAATAGTCCCATGGATGGTTCGGCCCAATGCGCGTCTGGTCCGCCCACGGCGCGAGAGTCCCCAACCAAGTGCCGAGCAATAGACCGGAAAACGCGTACAAGGTCGTCACGAAGGAGCCCATCCAGCGACCACCGAGATAGGCGAATTTGGAGATCGGTTTCGTGAACAAGATCTGGTAGGTGTCGCGTTGGAAGTCGCGCAGGATGGAAGTCCCGAAGATGGCCGCCATCACGATCAGGCCGAATAGACAGGCGTAGATGTCGTTGACGGTGTTGGCATAGGCACCGTTCAAGAGCACCTTGCCATTGCTGCTGCCGACGGGTCCGAAACTCTCGGAGGCGACGCAAAAGAACGAGAACGCCAGCCACAACAGGAAGTAGACGTAGGTCGAGACACTCTTGAGACGAAAGCGCAGCTCGAAACGAAGGAATTCCAGGAACATGGACATGACGGATCCTCTTACGAGCGCTCAGTGCGTGGTCTGACGTTTCAGATTGAGGAAGTACACATCCTCCAGTCCCGACGCCACGGGCTGGAACCCGGTCCCCGGAGAACTCGGCGCAAACACCCGGATCTCATGTTTCCCCCCGATCAAATGCGTGCTCACGATCGTCAAGCTCGACTCCAGGGCCCGCAATTCCTCGTCCGTCGCCACGATGCGCGACCAGATCTGACCGTCCAAGGCGCGCAGCGAATCCTCCGGTGCGCCCTCCAGCAGAACCTGGCCGGCGGCGATGATCGCCATGCGCGGGCAGAGTTCCCGAACATCCTCGACGATGTGGGTCGAGAGGATGACGGTGACATCGCGACCGATCGACGAGAGCAGATTGAGGAAACGATTGCGCTCGGCCGGATCGAGGCCGGCCGTCGGCTCGTCGACGATGATCAGGCGCGGATTGGCGAGCAAGGCTTGGGCGATCCCAAAGCGCTGCTTCATGCCGCCGGAGTAGGTCGACAGTGCTTTCTTGCGCGCGTCCCAGAGGTTGGTCTGATTGAGCAGCGCTTCGACGATTTCCTTGCGCTGGCTCGGGACCGTGATCCCCTTGAGCACGGCGAGGTGATTCAGCATGTCGAGTGCCGACATTTTCGGATAGACGCCGAATTCTTGCGGCAGATAGCCCAAGACCTTGCGCACTTCGTTCTTTTGCGTAAGGACGTTCAGACCGTCAAGATCGATGCTGCCCGAGTCGGGATCCTGTAGCGTCGCGATCGTGCGCATCAGGGAACTCTTGCCGGCCCCGTTGGGGCCCAAGAGACCGAACATATTGTTGCCGATGGTCAGCGAGAGATTCCGCAGGGCGCGCACCCCGTTCGGATAGGTCTTCGATAATCCGGAGATCTTCAAGGTCATTGCGGCGCTCCTGCAACTTGGTCGTTGATCCGAATGCTGCACGGTAGCACGCGCGTTTAGGGCCGGAAACCTAGGAGCGACGAGGTCGTCCCGGGAGGCCACGCATTCGTCCCTGGTCGCCCGTCGACCAGGGCGCGGCGATTCGGGTACGCGGGCTCAATGACCCAGTTCGGCCATCAGGCCGTCAATCATGGACGTCGCCTGCGTCAGATATCCGGAACCGAACAAGTTGAGGTGGTTCAGCACATGATAAAGGTTGTACAGCCCGGTCCGCGCCGGTGCGCCGGGATCCAGTGGCCAGGTCGCCTGATAGGCGGAGTAGAAGTCCGCCCCGAATCCGCCGAACAGCCGTGTCATGGCCAAATCGGCCTCGCGATCTCCGTAGTACACCGCGGGATCGAAGACGACGGGCTGAGTATGTTCGTCGGTCGCCCAATTGCCGCCCCAAAGATCACCGTGCAATAGAGAGGGCAGCGGCTGGTACCCCGCGAAGAATTGTCCCACCCGATCCAGAAGCGCCGCGCCGCGTTGCTGAAGCCGGCCGCCGTATCCCTTGCTCTGCGCGAGATCCAACTGGAACCGCAGCCGGCGATCACGAAAGAATGCAGGCCAGTCAGGTAGTTGCGCGTTCAGCTGCGGGGTGCTTCCGATCGTGTTGTCCCGGCGCCATCCGAAGACGTCCGCGGTCCTGCGATGCAAACGAGCGAGTCCCTGGCCGAGCAAGCGATCCGTGGTCCGGGAGCGCGCGCCGAATCGAATCCACTCGAGTGCAATCCAGCTCTTGGCGGTGTTCGCGCCGACGCACAAGACCTTGGGCACGCGGATCGCGTCGGCTCGACTGAGCTCGTCCAAACCGGCCGCTTCGGCTTCGAACGTCGCTCGATTCTCGACGGAAGCAAGCTTCACAAAAATCGAACCGAGGTTGCCGTTCCATCGGTAACACTCGCCGATCGACCCCCCGTACACCCGGGCAGTCGGCGATGGGAGTAACGTCGTTCCGATCGCAACCCCGATCTCGGTTGCCATCAGTGAAAAGACCTGCTCTGTACTCATGGACCCCAGATCGAAAACACCGCGCGACGCATCGACCTTGGTATCAGACCGGACCGCGCCGCGCGCACGAGCGCGGTCAAACGCTCGGATGACATCCAGGCTCAGGCCAGCGCGTAGAGCACCTCGACGAACGAGGCCACCGCCCCGTCCAGCCCCTGTACCTTGGGGTTCGTCGACTCGATCAAATAATATTCATCAGGCGCATGGGCGCCGGTGCCGTGACCGAGCCCGAAGCCACCCGCGGCCAAACTCAGCGGTGGATTGGTGAACCGGTAGCCCGGCCAGGATCCCGGGCTGCGCGGCAGCACTTGGGGTTTCACGCCCAGTTTCCGATAGGTCTTGAGCACCGCCTGCATGAACTTGCTGTTCTCGTCGGTCTGGGTCGGGTCGTAGCCGCCGGTCATGTTGACCTCGATGTCGGGGAATCCTTGTTTGACGAGGTGCGTCTTGAGCTTCGCAAGGGTATCCGCGGCCGTCATGTCGGGTACGAGTCGCATGTCGATCTTGGCGACCGCCCGGTGCGGCAGTACGGTCTTGCCGCCCGGACCGGTGTAGCCTCCGACCAGACCCTCGATGTTGATGGTGGGTTGCGAATAAAGGCGCAGCAGCGAGTCCTGCCAATTCAAATCATGCACCCAGCGGCTCACGCCGAATTCCTTCTTGGCCACGTCCTCCGGGACCTCCGCCGCATACGTGAGCACCATTTCCTTCTGCCGCTCGGTCAGCGGCTTGGCGAGGTCGAAAAATCCCTCCACGGCCGGGGTGTGGCCGTCCTTCTCGACGAGCGTATTCAACGCCTGCACGAGGTGCCAGGACGGCGAGTCGACCTGGGCCTCGAGGCTGGAATGCACGTCCTTCTTGGGTCCGCGTCCCCAGGTCTCGCCGCTCGAGACGAGTTCGAGTTCGACGACGCCCTTTGCACCCATCGTCACTTGGAGGCTGCCGTCCGGGCTCTGGTCTGCCGACGGCAGAAGGATGCCCACGCAGGACTTGAGGGCCGCCAGCACGTCCGGTGTCATCACGATTTCGCCGAAATGCGGCGAGGCGATCTCTTCCTCTCCTTCGCAGACGAGTACGAGATTGACCGGCAGCTTCTTGCCGGTCTGTTTGAAGGCGAGCAGCGCGCTCAAAAACGCATTTTGAGGACCCTTCTGATTCACGGCGCCGCGACCCATGAGAACGGTGCCGAGCCCGTCCTTCGTCACGAGCCGGCCCTCGAGCGGCGGCGAGCTCCACTCTTCCGGCACGAATTGCTTGACGTCGTACATGAAATACACAGCGACCGTCGTCGCGGCACCGGAATCGAGTCTCCCGAACACGCCGGCCTTGCCCGCGGTCGGGATCAGACGTACGCCCGTGAAGCCCGCCTGGCGCGCCAGATCCGCCATGTACTCGGGACCCTGCGGGTAGTTGCGGTTCTCCGCGGCAATCGATGGCAGCGCGATCCAATCTTGCAGACGCTTGATGTTTTCCGCATGCATCTTGGGGATCTGTGCCAGCACCGCGCCCTTGTCGGCGCCGTTCGAGGCTCCTCGGGCGAGCGCAGGCGTGGCGACGAGCACCGCCCCCGAGACGGCCCCCTGAACGAAGTCACGACGGTTGATGCCTTGGTCGGTAGGACGGCTCATGATGGTTGATCCCCGATTGGTTTGGTATTCGACGGCTCAAGACCCCAGGGATTATAGACGGAGCGAGCGCGCGGCGGGGCGATCCGAGTGGTCGTAGTCGTCGCTGCGATGGTGGCCGCGTGGGATTTCAATCTCGCCTGCGGTCAACGCATTCCGGCATGAACCGTTGAAGGCCTGAACCGGACGAGGTCGGCGGTCGCGCGGTGTCGGGCTGAACCGTGCGCGTACGAGCAAGGAAGACTGACAAATCATGATTCGACTGTCGTGCTTGGGTATCGGGATACTGCTGCTGAGCGTGACGGCCTGTGGCGGCGGTGGTTCAGACAACTCTGCGCCACCCAAACTCTTGCTTTCCACTGCCAATCTCCCGACAGCGCGCGTCGGCGTTTCCGTCAGCGATGCACTCATGGCCTCGGGCGGTACGCCACCGTATACCTGGGCCGTAGCGAGCGGCGCTCTACCCGCCGGTATTACGCTGAGCGCGACTGGGTTGCTTACCGGCACGCCGACCGCCGCCGGAACGAGCACCGCGGTGCTGCAGGTCACTGATTCGGGGCGGCCGGTACAGAGCGCGACCCAGAGTTTGCCTTGGGCCGTGCTGCCACCATCGCTCGTCATCGCAAGCACGAGCTTGCCCCCTGCCGGCACGAACACGGGATATTCGACGATGCTGACCGCCTCGGGAGGTACGCCGCCCTATACGTGGACCATCACGTCCGGCGCGTTACCGACCGGCTTTCGCTTGAGTGCGGCGGGGGAGATCACGGGTTCCACTGCGCAGCCGACGACGGCAGCCCTACAGATTACCGTCAGTGACGCCGGGGAGCCGGCGCAAACCGCGACCCAGGCGCTGAGTCTGACGGTGGCTGCCTCGCCGCTGTCGATAGGAACCGCCACGCTGGGGACTGCGACTGCAAACGTGGTGTATGCGCAGTCGCTGACCGCCGCGGGCGGTATCGGTTCCTACGTCTGGTCGCTGCAAGCGGGTGCTCTGCCGACCGGAATCGCGTTGACCGGCGGTACCCTCTCCGGTACGCCGACCGCCCCCGGTATCGCCAGCGTCGTCCTGAGCGTCTCGGACGGCGCCTCTCCCGCGAATACCGCACAGCGGACCTATAATCTGCTGGTCGCGGCCGCTGGTGCCCCGGTCCAAGTCGCTCTGGCCGCCACGCCCTCGAACCTGACGATCGGCAACGGCTTTGCCGGCTTGAGCTACGAAAAAGCCATGTTGAGCAAGCCGCTGTTCGGCCCCGCCGACACGACGCTGATCGCCTTGTTCGATCGACTCGGCCCAGGTTTGTTGCGCATCGGTGGCAACTCGGTCGATCACTCGCTGTGGAACCCCACGGGCCCCGGCGAAACCCCCGATCAGGTGTCTCCGGTCGATGTCGCGCGTCTCGCCGGCTTTCTCGAGGCCACGCATTGGAAAGTCTTGTACGGGATCGAATTCCTCAACGAAGCCGCCACGCCGGTGACGACCACGGCCCCCGACTTGGTCGCCGCCGAAGCGGTCAACGTGATGGAGGCTCTGGGCGACAATTTGTACGGCTTCGAAATCGGCAACGAGCCCGACCTCTACGACAATCAAATCCCCGGTTTTACCTACGCGGACTTTCAGGCTCAGTGGCAAACCTACCGCAGCGCCATTCTCTCGGCCGTTGCCGCGGCCAAGGCAACAGGCGCTCTGCCGCCGAGCGCCAATCCCGTCTTTACGGGGCCCGCGGCGGCTTACAACGACGCCGGCTACCTAGCGCCCTTTGCCTCGGCGCAAGCGCAGGACGTCGCCTTGTTGACAAGGCATTATTATATTGCGAACGGGCAATCCGCGACATCGACGATGAACCTGATGTTGACTCCGGACCCGAACCTGCCGCCGCTGCTGGGCTTCATGGCCTCGACCGCCGCCGGCGCCAAGATCGCCTCCGGTTACCGGATTTCCGAGGCGAATAGCTTTTATAACGGCGGCGCGCCGGGGATCAGTGACGGCTACGGCTCATCGCTGTGGGCCATCAATTTTCTGTTCACGAATGCCTGGGCGGGCTCGACGGGCGTCAATTTTCACGGTGGCGGCGACGGACCCGGATACACGCCGATCGCGGACAATGGCAGCGCAGTCGTTGAGGCGAGACCGGAATATTACGGCATCTACCTCTTCTCGCTGGCCGGCAACGGCGCGTTGGTCGCGACCACGACGACGCCCGCGACGAGTTCCTTTTACGCCTACGCGGTGGCCGCGACAGGCGCCACCAAGATCGTGCTCGTAAACACGAGCGCAACGACGGCAATCAACGCCGCGATCCATTTCGACATGCCGGCGAGCGGCGCCAGCTTCGTGACCCTGACCGGGCCTTCCCTCGTGAGCACGACCGGTCAACTGCTGAGCGGTGCCCCGATCACGGCGGGCGGTGGGTGGGCGCCTGTCCTGTCGCCCAAGCTCCCCGTCGTCTCAGGTCAGTTGATCGTGCCCGTGCCCGCCGGCAGCGCGATCCTCATGACGGTCCAGTGACGGCCGGGTTCGGGCGGCGCGGTATTCACGCGCGAAACCCGGCGGCTTTGTGACTGCCGTCGCAGTAGGGCTTGTTCATCGAGTGCCCGCAACGACACAGTGCGCACTGCGTAACGCGATTGACGGTCCTACCCGTCCCGCAAACCACCTCGAGATTGCCAATGACCCTGAGTGGGCCGTCCGGGATCGGATTGATCGACACCGGTCCGTCGCGTTGCGACAGCGGTTCAGACGTCGCTGCGGGAACCTCACCGCTCGCTACAAAACCTGCGGTGGCATGGCTGCCGTCACAATACGGCTTGTTCGCCGATGCTCCGCAGCGGCACAACGTGAGGCGAAAGCCCTGCGCAGCGCCATTGATCTCCATCGGTGCATGGACCGCGAGAGGTCCGTTCTCTCGCAATCGCACGGTATTCACGAGTGGCGCGGCTTCGAGCGGCACTCCATCGGATCGCTCCGCCTGGATTGCGCCCGAAGGACATTGATGTGCGAGCTCGGCGACTTCCGCCTCAGTGGCCCGGTCGGGATGTATCCATTCGCCTGGTAAATTGGGTACGAAGACGTCCGGACGCGTTAGAACGCAATAGCGGGAGTGTATGCAACGTTTTGAATCGAACCGGATGACCACCGATCGACCACGAACTACTTCTTCCGTCATGCCAACCTCCAATTTCCGAATGATCCACAGCGCTCTAGAAATGCGTTTCTCCCGTGGACCCGCTGATTGTCTGCGGAGATGATGCAATCGACCGGCACGAGAAACGTGCCGACGACTCGCTGAGGTTACATGATCGAGCAAAACGATATCCCGATATCGAATGGGATCGCCCGCGGTCGGACCGAACGCGCCTTCTTCGCCACGATAGCCCTGGCCATGTTCGCGGCCGTGTTCCTCGGCTTCCAAGACAGCTACTTCCGCGCCGGCCTGTTTTTCGCTCACCTGCCCAATGTGATGGTACACATTCACGGCGCCCTGTTCGTCGGCTGGGTGCTGCTGCTGCTCGTGCAAATTGCTTTGGTCGCATGCGGCCACCGCCGCTGGCATCGTCGGCTCGGCATCGTCGGCGCCGTGATCGCGCCCCTGATGGTGCTCTCCGCCGGCTTCACGCTGGTACTGGCCTTGCGACGTAACGCCGTCCCTCGCATACCGCCCCCCGTGTTCTTCGCGGGCGACCTCTTGCAGCTGATGATTTTCGCGGGCTTCGTGCTCGCTGCGTTGCGGATGCGCAACCGTTCCCCCGATGCGCACAAGCGCCTAATGCTGTTTGCCACGATCGCGATACTGGCGCCCGCTATCGATCGTTGGGATTTCCCGTTCATGTCGTCGATCGTGGCGACCATCGCCGTGCTGAGCGTCTTTCCACTATCGATCGCGGCCTACGATCTGCTCGCGACACGCCGCCTTCATCGAGCGACTGGCGCGGGCTTGCTGGTTTATGTGCTCATGATCGCTTTGATCTTCCTCCTGCCGGCAATGCCACTCTGGCAGCAATTCACCGCCTGGGTCGCGCGCTGACTCGAGGCGCGTCACGTCGCTTGATGGCGGTTCCATTCATGAGCCCACGGCGAGAGCGCAGGAGACTCGATCGGAAGGCCAGCCAAACCCAGCGCCGTTCGCGGCGACACCGCGCCACCTTTCTTGCTCAAGAGTCGACCACGAATCAGCGCCTCGGCTATGCATTCTCCGTCTCGAAAGAAGCGGTGCTCCAGAATGAACGCCTTCTCGTCCCAACCGATGATTCGGGTGTCCACGGAAAATGCATCGAAAACTTTGAGCGATTTGCGGAACCGAATCGTCTCAGCCGCCACCACCGGATACCACCCCTGCGCCGATAACAGCTTGGCCAAGCCCGTTCGAATCATCAGATCCAGGCGCGCCAAGTCGAGAATCGCGAAGTAGCGGCTGTTCGTCATATGTCGAAAGACATCGAGATCGGTCGGTAAACAACGAAAGCTCTTCGAGACCGCGGCCAGTGGCGGCGCCGTAGGCACCCGTCGCGACGCCAGAAGCATCCAGCACAGTCTAAACAGCAGGTTCATGATCCTATTGTCGTCTGAATTACGTTCACATCACATCGAAGTCGCGCCGCGTGAACTCTACATGAAGAGAAGTTTTCCCGACGGCCTGAGGGCGTTGCGAAGGATCCCGAGCGTCATTCAGGCGCTTTTCCTGCTCGCGCGCGGATTCTTTCGGCTCGCGCGCGCGAAATCGGGAAACGACGTCAACGCGGTGAGAGGCGCATTCGATATCGGCGACGCCGAATTCAAGCTGAACCTCTATGCGGTTCCCGAGGCATACCTCGAATCCGATCCGCCCACGAGAGCGCTAGCAGACCAGTTTTACGGAAGCGAGACGCGCTTTTCACTCGCGTCATTGTCGGAATGTCCTGTCGGTTCGCTGGGTTGGGCGCTCAAACGCTGCACCTTCGACCGTGGATTCGACCCTGAGTTTTACAGAATGTGCCGGCACGAGGATCTGCGAACCCGACGTGGGTGGTTCAGTTTTCGCGCCCGCCAAATCCACGATCTTCTTCATGTGGTCACCGGTTTTCCCACGACGCATACGGGGGAGATGGCGATCTTCGCCTTCATAGCCGCAAACTGTAATACCTATTCTGCCTATCTGATCGCGGTCGCCGGAATATTCGGGCAACTGGTTCGGCGCAAGGAAAAGCTCGTGTTGATGAACCGACTGTTTTCGCAGGCATGGTTGAGCGGCGAGAGTATTCGTCCTCTTCTCGGAGTGAAGTTCGAGGAACTGCTTCACCTGCCACTCTACGACGTGCGGACGCGGCTCGGGATCCCCCGGTATGGGTTCGGCGAGAAGATGTTTCCGCAAGCCCAACTGCACGACTATTCATTCCGGTACCTCGAGCGCAGCGAGGCCTGACTGGCGCGACGGTACTCGCCTGCGTCGGAGGCGCTGCGTTCCAATAACAGAACGCCCGCCAGGCCGAAGACCATGGCGGACCACGTCATCAACAACAATACGTCGGACACTTGCATGTCGACCCCGGGCGCGACGGCCCCAGGACCGTCGAGCTCCAAACCATTCGGATCCACGAAGGCCGAATCGGAGTGCGCTGCAGGTGTCGAGGCGCCGACCGACACGTCGGTCGGCGCGGATGCATGGGCCGCCGAAATCACCAAGAAGGTCAGCGAGACGATCTTGCGACACGCGCTGAAACAGGATTTCTTGAAAATTTTCTTCTTCGTCATGCAGGCGACCTCGTCGACGTGGTGATGGCGCAAAGGAGCGCGTTGCTCTCCACGATCTAAACGCGATCGGCCGCCGAAAAGGGTCATCGACCCGTGAAATGGCCGCTCGGCCTGCGAAAAAGGATGTTCGGCCGGCGGAAACTCCGTTGCAATGCAACCGGCCGTGCGGCTTCGACCGCCCGGATCGTTTGAACCGCTATGCGCCCGGGTTCAAACCCAATGTTCCGACCGCAATGCCCCATCCGCGGGACATCGGAGATCCTCAGCTGCGCGGCGCCAGTATCTGATCCAACGTGCTCTTCTCCGCTCCCACGCGCTCGAGATGTGGAAAACGCAGGCCTTCCGTGTAATCGACGCGTGCGACGCTGAACCGATCGCCGGTCTGCACGATGATTTCGATTGGTTTGCCCTGATCATGGGCGGCGCGGATGGCGAACTTCAACTGGTCGGCGGAGTAGGCGACTCCATTCACCGCGAGAATACGCCCGCCGGCCGTCAATCCGGCGCGGTAGGCAGCACTCCCCCACATCACTTGCGAAAGCTGGCCCGGGCTGTCCTTGTCGTCGATCTCCACGCCGATCGAGAACCGCAAGTCGACGCGTTTGCGCTGTTGCTCGGAAGCCGTTTCCAGGTCGTTGGGCACGTCGGAATACACGAGCCGGTAACCGCCGCGCTTCAAGCCATCGAGCGGCAGCGGCTTGCCAACCGCATCGAGCCGTTCGCGCAGGAATCCCGCCCAGTCGTATGGTTCAACCGCATTCAGCGCCTTGACCACGTCATCGAAGGTGTAGGTGACGGTGACGAAGCTGCCATCGTTGATGCCGAAGAAACGGCGCGCGAAGTCGTCCAAGGAGCGGGCGCCGTTCGAGCGCTCGCGAATCAGCGTGTCCGCGTCCAGCCAGATCAGCGAGCCGACGACGTAGTAGTCCTCGAAACGCTGATAGTCCGCCCAGGACTGCGGCCGGCGCGGATTGATGATCTCGTCGTTGGTGGTGTCCGCGACCGATCGCCAGCCGCCGCCGCTGAGGCTTCCGTAGTACGCGACGAACAGCGCCAGCTGATCCAGCGCCTGTTGCTGGGTGCGCAGCCCCGAGCGCGCCGCCAACACCTGACCCCAGTATTCCGTCTGGCCCTCGTACACCCAGAGCAGGCTGTCCTGCATCGGCACGTCGTAATTCGGCGTCCATAGATCCGCCGGACGACGGAACTTGCCGTTCCAGGAATGCGTGAATTCATGCGGCAGGAGATCCCGGTCGAAGGCGGTCGCGTCCCATTTGACGAAGCTCTCCGGATCGCTTCCATCCTCGCTCGACTGATGGTGCTCGAGACCTTGTTGCTGTACCTGGTCACTCAACGAGAACAAGAAATCGTAATGGTCGTAATGATGTGATCCAAACAGCTTATAAGCCTGTTGCACGAGCGAGCGATACGCGCCGATCTGGGTCTCGCTCGCCGCGAGTTCGTCCGGTCGGTCCGCGAACAGGTCCAGATGCACGGGAGCTTTCCCATTCGGGTCGAGATCGATGCGCGCGGCATACCGACCGGAGTAGACCGGGCTGTCGACCAGGGTTTCGAGCATCGTGCGCTTGAAATGGGTCGTGGCGCCGGCGGTGGTCTCCGCCTCGAGCGCGGTGCCGAACCGAAAGTCCGCCGGCAGGGTGAGGGCCGCATCCACCGGAATCTGGCGGGTGTAGTAACCGGCGGGATACAGAACGAGTTCATTCCATTCGAGCAGGGCGATGTCCGGGCTCATCTCGAGTGCACCAAACTGAGCGCCGATCGGCGAGAGGTAGTCGAATTCCACCGTGACCGACGTGGCGTGGTGGCCCAGGTGTACACGGAAGGCATTGACGTCCACGGGGTCGCGGGTCCACGTGACCGGCGCACCGTCGGCGCTCATTTTGATCCCTGCCAGTCGATCGATTTCGCCCTCGGGCGCATGAGTCCCGGGCAGCCACTTGGGATACAGGAGCACGAGGTCCGGCCCTCCCACGGGTATGGTCTCGCGGACATGTACGGTCCGGTGCATGAGATGGCTGGCATCCACGTCCAAACGGATAGGCCCCACGTAGGGCTGGTCCCGGGGTGCGGCGATGGGATTGACGGGCCATACGCCCTGCGGTCCCGGACTCGCCGCAAACCCCTGCGCTCCAGCTCCGACCATCAATAAGACCAGCCGTCCGGCCGACATCGCCGATCGGCGACGGACATCGCATCGAATCATCACAGTGGTTCCTTCTTGAACAGGGCATTGACGGTCAATCCGCCATCCTGCTCCGATTGCGTACCACTCGACAACAAAAATTGGGCGCGTTTACGCCGGCGTCCTGGTTTGGATTGGGATCGAAGACCCTAATCACCGGAGAGAGAATGCCGATCTACGTCGCGTTGCTCCGGGCGGTCAACGTCGGGGGCACCGGGAAACTGCCGATGACTCAGTTGAAAGCCCTGTGCACGGAATTGGGTTTTCGACGGGTCGAGACCTATATCGCGAGCGGGAACGTGGTGTTCGAGGCGCGGTCGTCCGCGCAGGCGGTTCGAGCCGAGTTGGAACAGTGTTTGAGCGTGCACACGGGCCGGTCCGTCGGCGTGTTCGTAAGGACGGCGGACGAAATTTGCCGCGTGCTGACCGATAATCCGTTCGCGGACCGTGCTGCCAACCTCACGTATGCCTTCTTTCTCCACGACGCCCCGACGGCGGCCAGCGTTCGCGACGTCCGAGGTCAGTCGGACGAGGAGATCCGCGCGGGTCGGCGAGAGCTCTACGTGTTCTATCCGGCCGGCATGGGCCGGTCCAAGCTGCGCATTCCGGCGGCCGAGCAGGGCACGGCGAGGAATATGAACACGGTCGCGAAGCTCGCGGCGATGAACGCCACGCGATGAGCACCGCGCAATGAGCGCCAGGACAGAGCTGATCGCGAGCGTCGATGCGCCCGTGACCGCTTTGCCGCGCCGCACGCGGATTATGTCAACCGATCTTCCCGAGCTTGGTCGTCGTTCGCGTCCACCTTGACGCATCCGGTCCACTACCCCTACAGTTCTGTGACCGAGTTCACACTCGCGAACCATAATCGGGATCTCTCCACACCTCGTTTCAACCGCGTCGAGTACCAGACGTCAAAGGATGACCATGAAGATTCGTTGGCTCGCAAACGCCTGCGCCATCGGGGCACTCAGCCTGTATGCATTGACCGCTTCGGCTGCGGCCGTGCCCTTTCCGAGCAAAGATACGCCCGCACCGCGCCTCGTCGGCGCAGCGACGGCTGTCTACGGCGCGGCGCCGGTCAGCGTCACGCTCACGCTGAAGTTGTCCGACGAAGCGGCCGCTCAGGCGTACCTGCAGGAAATCTCCACCAAGGGCAGTGCGAATTATCATCGGTTCCTGACACCTGAGCAGTTCCGCGCGAAGTTCGCGCAATCCGACGAAAGCGTCGCCGCCGTCGCGAAGAGTCTCGCGAAGTACGGCCTCACCGCCACGCGTTCCGGTGCAAGCACGGTGCGCGTGACGGGCAGCTCCGCCGCGATCGAAAACGCGTTCCACGTCAGCTTGCAGGTCTACGAGGTCCCCGCGACGGGTGCGAGTCCCGCTTACCATTTCCAAGAGCCGACGACCGCTGCACGGCTTCCCGCCGAAGTCAGTGCCACGGTTTCCGGCGTGATCGGTCTCAGCACGCGCCCCAAGTTCGCACCGCACCACGTGAAGGCCTTCGACAAGAATGCGACTCTGCGTCCCGCGAAGGCGTCCGCGGCTTCCAGCGGCAATCCGCCCGGCCTCTGGACCGTCACCGACTTCGCCAACTACTACGACGTGACGCCGTTGACCGCGAAGAACGTGACCGGCAAGGGACGCACGATCGGCATCGTGACCCTGGCCAACGTGACCGTCAGCGACGTCTACGCGTACTGGTCTGCCGTCGGTCTGGACGTTGCGAAGAATCGCGTCAAGGTGGTTGCCGTCGATGGCGGCGCCGGTCCCCCGAGCGACGCCTCCGGTTCGATCGAGACGACGCTCGACGTCGAGCAGTCGGGCGGGGTCGCGCCAGGCGCCGATATCATCGTCTATCAGGCACCGAACACCAGTCAGGCCTTCGTCGATGCATTCGTCAACGCGATCGAGGACAACAAGGCCGATTCGATCTCGGTCAGCTGGGGTGAGTGGGAGTGGTTCGACAACGCCACCTTCTCGCCGGTCACGGACCCGTTCACGGGCGAAACGGTCAGCACGCTCAAGGCCTACACCGAGCTGTTTCTGCAGGCTGCCTTGCAGGGCCAGACGCTGTACGCAGCCGCGGGCGATGCGGGCGCCTACGACGCGAACGACGGCAATCTGCCGCCCGATTTCAGCCTGGCGCTGAGCGTCGACGATCCGGCCGCAAATCCCTACATCACGGCCGCCGGCGGCACGACCCTCGCGGGTACGCAGATCTACGACATCACGGTCAACAAGAAGCCCGTGACCGTCACCGTGGACATCCCGAACGAGCGCGTCTGGAGCTGGGATTATCTGGTCCCCCTCTGCGACGATCTTGGCTACGACCCGATCACCTGCGGCATCTTCCCGGTGGGCGGCGGCGGCGGCATCAGCTTCGAATATCCCCTGCCGTTTTATCAGGTGGGTTTGAAGGGTATCCAGAAGACGCAACCGGATCAGCAGTTCATCGACGAGGATACGATCCCGCCGACGACCTTGATCACGATTCCGGCGAAGTATGCCGGCCGCAACGTTCCGGACATCTCCTTCAACGCCGATCCGGATACCGGCTACGTGATCTACTACACCTCGAGCGCGAACGGTTTCGAGATCGAGACCGAATACGGGGGCACGAGCTTCGTCGCTCCGCAGTTGAATGGCGTCACCGCGCTGCTGGGCCAGTATCTCGGAGGCCGCCTCGGCTTGATCAACGTGCCGCTCTACGAGCTCGCGAAGAAGTCCGGTGCATATACGGGCAAGTCGGCGCCGTTCAACGTGATCGCTTACGGCAATAACGACTATTTCCTAGGTACCAACGGCTACAGTCCCGCGGTCGGCATCGGCACGCTCGACGTGTTCCATTTCGCGGAAGCCTTGAAGACGACCGCCTACTGAGTTCTCGCCTTTCCTGACCGCTCGGGCGGCCCATCCGGGCCGCCCGAATTCCCTGTCTCGCGTCGAGTCTCGACCACGTCGTACCAGATGGCATTGAGTACGCCGAAGGTCGAAGCGAGCCCCAATCCCAGTATCCAGGCGAAGTACCACATCCTCAGAGCTCCCCATCGTGTGCGTTCAGGGTTTCGAGCGTCCCCTGGCCTTTCATGACTCGAAAGACCCAGGTGGTGTAGGCGAGCACGATCGGCAGAAACACGACCGCCACCGCGAGCATCAACTCCAAGGTCATCGCGCTGCTCGACGCGTCCCAGATGGTCAGGCTTTGATTCGGATCGACCGACGAGGGCAGCAGGAACGGGAACAAGGCGAAGCCGGCCGTCAGGATCGTCCCGAGTTGCACCGCGGAGCTGGCGATGAACGCCGCTCCCGGCCGACGCAACCCCAAGAGCAGGTTCGCGGTCACGGCGCCGAGGATCGCGATTCCCGGCGCAATCCAGAGCAGGGGCCACTCGTGAAAGTTGTCGAGCCAGCCCCCCGCGACCAGGGCGACCGTCTTGTGCACCGGATCGGACGGCCCGCCATGATCGATGGCCGAGACCACCCGATACCCGTCGATCGCTCCGCCCAACCAGAAGCCCGCGCCCACGAAACCCAGCAGAAAGACCAAGGATGCGGCGCGCCCGATCGAGCGCGCCCTCGCGGCCATGGGCTCACCGACCTTCAACGCGGCGTAAGTCGTGCCGTGCAGGATCAACATCGACAAGCTGACGGCCCCGCTGAGCAGTGGGAAGGGTCGCAGCAGCCCGAACAGACCGCCCGCATAGGTCGAGCGCTGCAGTTCGTCGTAGTGAAACGGCAGCCCTAAAAACAAGTTGCCGAAGGCGACGCCGAACAGCAGGGCGGGAATCGCGCCGCCCAGCGTCAGTGCCGTGTCCCATACGCCCCGCCAGCGTGTATCCGTCAATTGGTTGCGAAACACGAACCCTACCGGGCGCAGGATCAGCGCGACCAGCAGCAGGAACATCGCGAGGTACAGTCCGGAAAAGGAGGAGGCGTACACCAACGGCCACGCCGCGAACGCCGCGCCCCCACCGAGGATGAACCAGACCTGGTTGCCCTCCCAAACCGGCTCGATCGATTCGAGCAGAACCCGGCGCTCGGCATCCGTCTTGCCGAGCAGCCGAAACGTCGCGCCGACGCCGAGGTCGAAGCCGTCCATGATCGCGAAGCCGATCAACAGGACGCCGAGCAGCAGCCACCAGATGAAGCGCAGCGCCCCGTAGGCAAGCAGCGGTGCGGCGGATACGGAGACTGGAGCGGCCATCAAATCGGCTCCGCGCCGACGGGCGGCGCGGGGAGCGGTCGCCGTGTCGGCCAGTAACCAAGGCCGTCCGGTCCACGTCGGATCGTCCGCACGATCAGGTACACATCGACCACCGCGAGCGACGTATAAAACACGACGAAGCCGACCAGGGACATCCAGACGTTGCTCGCCGCCGTCCGCGAGACCCCGAGAAAGGTCGGCAACACCCCGTCGACGACCCAGGGTTGCCGCCCGTATTCCGCGACGATCCAGCCGACCTCGACCGCAATCCAGGGTAGCGGCAGGCTCAAGAACGCGGTCCGCAGGAACCAGGGATGCCGTTCGAAGCGGTGTCGGCTCGCGAGATAGAAGGCGGTCGCGAACAGGAGGATGAGAAAAACCCCGATCACCACCATGAGCCGGAAACTCCAGAACAGCACCGGCACGTTCGGCACCGTGAGCCACGCGGCGGCGTCGATTTGCTGCGCGGTGGCGGTCGCCGGGGTGTCCGTGTAGCGCAGCAGCAACATGCCATAACCCAGATCCGCCTGGTGTTCCGCCAAACGCGCTTGCGCGGCAGCTAGAGCCTCCGGCGCCGGTGTCCCGGGCGCGCGCAGCACCTGCAGCGCCGTATAGGCGGCGATGCCGCTGACGATGCGTTGGCGCGAGCGCTCCACGAGCTCATAGATGCCGGCGACCGGCGTGTCGACCGAACGCGTCGCGATCAGACCGAGCAGCCAGGGAATCTTGATCTCGTCATGAGTCTCGCGCGCCGCCACGTCCGGCAGTCCGAACAGCGTGAAGCTCGCGGGCGGTTTCTCCGTATGCCATTCCGCCTCGATGGCGGCGATCTTCATCTTCTGGTTCTCGCTGTCGAGGTAACCGGACTCGTCACCCAGAACGACCACCGACAGCGAGCAGGCCAAGCCGAAGCTCGCGGCGACCGCCATCGAACGCCGTGCGACCTCGACGTTGCGACCGCGCATCAGATACCAGGCGCTGATGCCCAGGACGAAAACCGAACCCATCGTATAGCCCGCGGCGACCGTGTGAACGAACTTGGCCTGGGCGACCGGATTGAACAGCACGTCGCCGAACGAGCTGAGTTCCATGCGCATCGTGTGATAGTTGAAGTGGGCGCCGACGGGGTTTTGCATCCAGCCATTGGCGACGAGGATCCACAGGGCCGAGAGACTCGACCCGGTCGCCACGAGGCAGGTGACGATCAGGTGCCCGACTCTCGACAAACGATCCCAACCGAAGAAGAACAGACCGACGAAGGTCGATTCGAGGAAGAAAGCCATCAGGCCTTCGATGGCGAGCGGCGCGCCGAATATGTCACCCACGTAATGGGCGTAATACGACCAATTGGTTCCGAACTGGAATTCCATGGTGATGCCGGTCGCCACGCCCATCGCGAAATTGATGCCGAAGATCAGCCCCCAGAATTTCGTGATGCGCTTCCAGATCTCCTTTCCGGTCATGACGTAGGCCGCCTCCATGATCACGAGGATCATGGACAGGCCGAGGGTCAGGGGCACGAACAGGAAGTGATACAGGGCGGTCAGCGCGAACTGCAGTCGCGAGAGCGTGACGACGTCGAGATCGATCATGACGCGGGGCCTCTGAAGAACAAGAACCACAGGAGAAACAGGGCGGCCCCCTTGGCCATGAGCAGCCAAAAGATCTTGCTCCGCAGTTCGCGCCGCCAGTCGTCCCCACGATTCCCTGCAATCATGCCCTGTCTCCCATGTTCAGCTCGGGGCATGCTAGCGACGGCACGCGTCAACACCATCCGGAGAACCACGTGCGAATCCGGACAAGCACGTATATCGTTGTCATGGACGTGCGGTCTGTTCACTGACGAACGGAGTGCGCCAGGCGCCTGGATACAATGGGTGGAACTCGCCATGAAGTGGTCCGTGCTCGATCAATCTCCCGCGTCGGCGGGCAGCCCCCAGGATCTGGCGATCCGCGAGTCACTGCGCCTGGCCGGCTATTGCGATGCACTGGGCTATCACCGGTTTTGGGTGTCGGAACATCACAACAGCGCGAGCATCGTGGGATCTGCGCCGGAGATCCTGATCGCCGCCATCGCGGCGACGACCCCACGGATACGCGTCGGCAGCGCCGGCGTCATGCTGCCGCATTACTCCGCGCTCAAGGTCGCCGAGCAATTCCGGGTGCTCGAGGCGATTGCGCCGGGTCGCATCGATCTCGGCGTCGGCAGAGCTCCGGGTTCCGACCGTCTGACCGCCATGGCTCTGAACCCGCGCTCGAACGCCGACGATTTTCCCCGCCAAGTCCAGGAGCTGCAGCATTGGGTCTCCGGCGCGACTTTGCCGCAGGGCCACCCGCATCGCGCGATCATGGCCCACCCCCAAGGAGCGACGAGCCCGGAACTCTGGATACTCGGGAGTTCGAATTATGGTGCGCAACTGGCCGCGTTCCTGGGCCTGCCCTATGCCTACGCCTATTTTTTTCGTGACGGCGAGGGTGCGGAGGAGGCGCTCGCGCTCTATCGCCGCGAATACCGCCCGAGCCCGCGCTACCCGCGTCCACAGCCGACCATCTGCGTCTGGGCCGTAGCGGCCGACACCGAAGACGAGGCCGAGCGGCTGCTGACGGCGCGCGAGCATTGGCGCGTGGGATTCGACAAGGGATTGCGCGAGCCCTTGTTCTCACCGGAGCAGGTTGCGGCGCAGTCGTACACCGCGGCGGAGCAAGCGGTGGTTCAGGGCGTTCGGGACCGGGCGGTTCGAGGCGTCGCGTCCGCGGTCGCGGAGCGCCTTCTGGCGCTCGGGCACCGGTTCGGTCTGGAGGAGATTTTCATCAATACCTGGACCTTCGATCCCGCGGCGCGCCGACGGTCCTATGCCCTGCTCGCCGGGGCCCTCGGTATCGTGCCCGCGGAGGTGCGGCCGGCATGACGCCGATTCTGACCCCCCGTCTGAGCCTGCGCTTGATGGAGCTGGGGGACGCGGCCTTCATTCTAGACCTGCTGAACCAGGAGAGCTTCATCCGCCAGATCGGCGACAAGGGCGTGCGCAACCTCGCCGATGCGGCTGACTATATCCACAAGGGGCCGATGTTGAGCTATCAGCGTCACGGCTACGGACTTTTCTTGACCGCACTGCGCGCGGCGCCGCCGCTCGGCGAAACGCCCATCGGCATGTGCGGACTTCTGCAGCGCGACTGGCTCGCTCACCCGGATATCGGCTTCGCGTTCCTGCCGCAATACGCCGGTAAGGGCTATGCGACCGAGTCGGCGCTCGCCGTCATGGCGCACGGCCGCCGCGTGCACGGCTTGGATCGCATCGTGGGGATCACGGCGGTCGACAACCATGCCTCGATCGCCGTGCTGCAGAAAATCGGCTTGCGCTACGAGGGGATGACCACGAGTCCCGATTCCGGCAAGTCCGTGAAGCTCTTCGCGCCCTAGTCGTCCATCAGGAAGCTGCGCAGCTGCTCGCTGCGGCTGGGATGACGGAGCTTGCGCAAAGCCTTGGCTTCGATCTGCCGGATCCGCTCGCGGGTCACGTCGAACTGCTTGCCGACCTCCTCGAGCGTATGGTCGGTATTCATGTCGATGCCGAAGCGCATGCGCAACACCTTCGCCTCGCGCGGCGTCAGCTGCGCCAGGACCGAGTGCGTCGTCTCCCGCAGAGATTCGGTCGTCGCCGAATCGATCGGCGAGGAAACCGACGTGTCTTCGATGAAATCGCCGAGGTGGGAATCCTCGTCGTCGCCGATCGGCGTTTCCATCGAAATCGGCTCCTTCGCGATCTTCAGCACCTTGCGAACCTTGTCCTCCGGCATTTCCATGCGGACCGCGAGTTCCTCCGGTGTCGGCTCGCGCCCCATCTCCTGGAGCATCTGACGGGAGATGCGGTTGAGCTTGTTGATCGTCTCGATCATGTGCACCGGAATGCGAATGGTGCGCGCCTGATCGGCGATCGAGCGGGTGATCGCCTGCCGGATCCACCAGGTCGCATACGTGGAGAATTTATAGCCGCGCCGATACTCGAATTTGTCGACCGCCTTCATGAGGCCGATGTTTCCTTCCTGGATCAGGTCGAGGAACTGGAGGCCGCGATTGGTGTACTTCTTCGCGATCGAGATCACGAGGCGCAGGTTTGCCTCGACCATCTCCTTCTTCGCGCGACGCGCCTTCGCCTCGCCGATCGAGACCTCGCGATTGATTTCCTTGATCTCGTTGATCAGGACGTGAAACAGACCTTCCAGATCCTTCAGCTTGTTCTGCCGGCGTTCGACCTCGTCCTTGAACTTCGCGAGCGGCGCCGAATAGCGCTTCTTCGCCTTGATGTGCTTGTCGAGCCAGCGCGTGCTCGTCTCGTTCTTCGGGAACGTCGAGATGAAGTCCTTGCGCGGCATGCCCGCCTGCTTGATGCAGAGGAACATGATTTCCTTCTCGAGCAGCCGGACTTCGGTCACGTGCTGACGGAGGTTGTCGATCAGCTGGTCGAACATCTTCGGCGACAGCTTGAGCTCCATGAGCTCCGAGCAGATCTTCTTGCGCAGCTTCAGGGTTTTGGGATCCTTGGAGCCGAGCTTGTCGAGCGCATTGACGTACTGGTGGTGCGCCTTGCTCAGGGACAGGAAGCGCTTCGCCGCCTCTTCCGGATCGGGACCCGTATCGATCGCCTCGGCGTCTTCGTCCCCGTCGGCCTCCTCTTCGTCGCCAGCGGCTTCCTCGCGCTCGAGTGCCATCATCTTCGGGTTCTGGGGCTGCGCGATCTCGTCGGGAGCATTCGGATCGACGAAGCCGACGATGACGTCGACCAGACGCATTTGACCGGCCTTCACCGACTCGTAATGACGCAGCAGCAACTCGTAGGTCCCGGGGTAGCTGCCGAGCGCGATCTTGACGGCCTCGAGGCCTTCCTCGATGCGCTTCGCGATGCGAATCTCCCCCTCTCGGGTCAGCAACTCGACCGTGCCCATCTCACGCATGTACATGCGGACCGGATCGGTCGTGCGGCCGAACTCGGCGTCGAGATTGGCGAGGGCGGCGGTTGCCTCCTCGACCGCTTCCTCGTCCGGGGCGGCGGTGGCGTCGGTCAACAGCAGGGACTCGGCATCCGGTGCCTTTTCGTAGACCGGAATGCCCATGTCATTGATCATGTTGACGATGTCTTCGATCTGTTCCGGATCGACGATCTCGCTGGGCAGGTGGTCGTTGACTTCAGCGTAGGTGAGGTAGCCCTGTTCCTTGCCGCGCGCGATCAGGAGCTTCAGTTGGGACTGACGCTCGTCTGCGATTTGGGTCGCCGTGCCCTGTGGCGCTTTTTTGATCAAGGTGGACGCCTCGTTCTGTGTTTGAAAGGGTCAACGCTTCAGAAAGACTCGAAAGCGAAGCCGCCTAGTATACGATTTTGGCTATTCCGTAGCCACTAGCTTGTCGGCCATCCACGGGAAACTGAAGTTTCCCGGGCCCTAGCGGCCGCCTTGTTGACCGCCGCCCTGGCCGGGCCTGCTCTTCGACTTCAATAATGCAGTTAGTTCGGCCTTTTCGTCCAAATCCAAGCCCATTTCCTCGGCTTTCCGCAGCAATTCGTCCATTCGACGCCCCGGACCGTGGGTCTCGACCAGTTTAGCGACCGCCATTTGCAGTTCGCTGGCCGCTGCGGCGGCATCGGCGACGAGCGGCTCCATCGCGGCGAGTTCGGCCAAACGTGCGAATTCCGGACGGTCCCGCCAGCGCTCGAGCAGGCTGCCCGTGGATGGCGCAGCCGTCGCCCCCGCCTGCTCCAAAAGTTCCTGCAGCACGCCGACTCCGGGCCTGTCCAAGCCGGCCAGCACGCCGGGGTCCTTGACCGCTTTGGCCGCGGTGGGGTGGTGCAGGACCAACAGGATGGCCTGCCGCAGCAAATTGCCGCGTCCGGCGCTGATTCCCAACCTTCCACCCCTCTCTAGACCCCGCGTCTGCGCGGAGGGTTCCGCATCGGGCCTTCGGTCTTCGCGTTTGCCGCCTTCCGCGAGCAGCAGCGCCTTCAGTTTGGCCGCCGGCATCTGGATCTGCGCCGCCAAACGGTCCGTGAGCAGTTCTCGATAGACTCCCTCCGGCATGCGCCCGAACAGAGGTCGCGCGAGCGCGGCGAGCTTGGCGCGACCGTCGACGTGCGTCAGATCCACCTGCTCGGTCAGTTGCCGCAGCAGGTATTCGGACAGCGGCAGAGCCGATTTCAAGCGTCTTTCGAAGCCTTCGGCGCCTTCGGCGGCCACGAGCGTGTCAGGGTCCTCGCCATCGGGCAGGAAGAGGAATTTCAGCTCCCGGCCGTCCCGCGCCAAGCCCAGGGCGTTTTCCAGGGCGCGCCAGGCCGCCGCACGACCCGCCCGATCCCCATCGAAGCAGAAGATCACCTCGCTCGTGATGCGAAAGATCTTGTTCAAGTGCTCCTGGGTCGTCGCCGTCCCGAGCGTCGCCACCGCGTAGGTGATGCCGGCCTGATGCAGCCGGACCACATCCATGTATCCCTCGACGATCATCAGCCGTTTGAAATCGGTCCGCGCTTGGCGTGCCTCGTAGAGTCCGTACAGCTCGCGCCCTTTGTGAAACAGGGGCGTCTCGGGTGAATTGAGATATTTGGGCTCGCCTTGGTCGATGACCCGACCGCCGAAGGCGAGCACGCGTCCGCGGGCATCGCGAATCGGAAACATCAGACGGTCGCGGAAACGATCGTAGAAACCCGACTGGCGTTCGCCGCCGCGCGTGTCACGTTCGATGATCAGCCCCACCTGCAGCAGGCGCTGGCGCGCGGCATCGTCCGTCCCGAAGCGCGTGAGCAGCGCGCTCCAGGCGTCGGGCGCATACCCCAAGCCGAACTTGGCGGCGATGCCCGTCTCCACGCCGCGGCCCTCCAGATAGGCGCGCGCGCGCGCGTCGTCCTGAAGGTTCTGCGAAAAGAATCGCGCCGCGCCGGCCATGATCTCGTGCAGATCGACGCTGCCCGCATCGCGCCCGCCGGGCTGCGCCTCGCGTGGCACCTCGAGACCGGCGCGCTCCGCCAGATCCGCGACCGCCTCGAGAAACTCGAGTTTCTCGTACTGCATCAGGAACCCGAGGACGGTGCCATGGGCTCCGCAACCGAAGCAGTGATAGAACTGCTTGTCCGGACTCACCCAGAAGGAGGCGGTTTTCTCGTTGTGAAACGGGCAGCAGGCCTTGAATTCGCGACCCGATTTCTTGAGCGGCACGCGCGCGCCGATGACCTCGACGATGTCCGAGCGCGCCACGATCTCGTCGATGAACGTTTGCGGAATGCGGCCGGCCATGGACCGCGCGCGATCAACCGCTGAGCTTGGCTTTGATCTTCGCGCCTACGGCCGCCATGTCCGCGCGACCCTGTGCCTTCGCCTTGACGAGATTCATGACCTTGCCCATGTCCTTGATGCTGGTCGCCCCGCTCGCGGCGATCGATTCGACGATCAAGGCGTCGATCTCCGGCTCGCTGAGCGCCGCCGGCAGATAGGTCTGCAACAGGGTGATTTCGGCCGTTTCCTTGGCGACGAGGTCGGGGCGGTTCCCGGCCTCGAACTGCGCCACGGACTCCTTGCGCTGCTTGATCATTTTTTCGAGCACGGTCAGGACCTGACCGTCGTCGAGCGTGATGCGCTCGTCCACTTCGCGCTGCTTGATCGCGGAAGTGATCATCCGGATCACACCGAGGCGCTCTTTTTCTCCAGAGCGCATCGCCGCCTTCATGTCGTCGGTAATCCGCTCTTTGAGCGCCATCGAGGACAGATTTCTAGTAGGGACGCGCCGCAGCCGGGGCTGGCGCGCTCGCCGGAGCGCCGCCGCCCAGGCCTCGCATGTTTTCGCGGGACAGGCGCTTGAGGTGACGCTTCACGGCCGCAGCCTTCTTGCGCTTACGCTCTTGGGTCGGCTTCTCGTAGAATTCGCGCCGACGCAGCTCGGTCAGGACGCCCGCTTTTTCACAAGCACGCTTGAAACGACGCAGGGCGGCGTCGAAATACTCATTCTCGCGGACACGAACGCTGGGCATTCAAACCTCAATACTCTGTTGAAAACCGGCCGGCAATCGGCTCCAGGGGGGCGCATTCTAATGGGCGCCTCGCTAAAAGGCAAAAAGATCGTGTTCTGGCCCGTTTCGAAGGAAGACCAACGATGAACAATCCAAGCCGGCCTTGCCGGGTGCTGGGGCTGGAAAGCTCCTGCGACGAAACGGCGGTGGCGGTCTACGACGCGAGCCAGGGGCTGCTTGCCCACCGGCTGTACAGCCAGGTCGCGATGCACCAGGCCTATGGCGGTGTCGTGCCCGAACTGGCCTCCCGCGACCACGTGCGCCGCTTGCTGCCCTTGGTTCGGGAAACGATGGCCGCCGCCCGTACGCAGCCCGGCGAAGTCGATGCCGTGGCCTATACCGCAGGGCCCGGCCTGATCGGGGCTTTGCTGGTCGGCGCCTCCTTCGCCCGGGGCCTCGGTCTGGCCTGGAACAAACCGGCGATCGGCATCCACCATCTGGAGGGTCACCTGCTCGCCGCCCTGTTGGAGCCCGACCCGCCGGCATTCCCGTTTCTCGCCCTGCTCGTCTCCGGCGGCCATACCCAATTCGTCGACGTGGCGGCGCTCGGCCGGTATCGGATCCTGGGCCAGTCCCTCGACGACGCCGCCGGCGAAGCGTTCGACAAGACGGCCAAGCTGCTCGGCCTGCCGTATCCGGGTGGGGCTGCGCTCGCGAGTCTGGCGCGTCAAGGTCGCCGCGGCGAGTTCGTCTTCCCGCGTCCGATGCTCGATCGGCCCGGACTGGAATTCAGTTTCAGTGGCTTGAAGACCGCCGCCCTAGTAGCCTTGCGCGGCCGAGTTTTGGATGCCCAGGTTCGCGCGGACGTGGCGCGCGGCTTCGAAGAGGCCGTGGTCGCGACGCTCGTGGAGAAATGCCGCCGGGCTCTGGCGCTCACCGGCCACCGGCGCCTCGTGGTTGCCGGCGGTGTCGGCGCGAACGAGAGTTTGCGAGAGGGCTTGCGCCGCATGGGGTCGGAATACGGCGCGGATCTGTATTTCCCGCGGACGGAATTCTGCACGGATAACGGCGCGATGATCGCGCTCGCGGGTTGCCTGCGCTTGCGCGATGGCACCGTGGATGCGGCGCCGGTCGGCGCACGGGCGATCTGGGAACTTGGGGACGATGCAAACTGAGGGGTTCGAAGGCTCAAATGGACACGATTTTCATACACGCGCTGAAGGCCGAGGCGATCATCGGCATCTTCGACTGGGAGCGCCAGGTCAAACAGACCGTGCTGCTCGACATCGAAATGAATGCCGACATCCGCAAGGCCGCCTCCAGCGATTCGATCGCCGATACGCTCAATTACAAGGGCGTCGCGAAACGCGTGCTCGCCTTCATCCAGGCTTCCGAATTCCATCTGGTCGAAACCCTCTCGGAACAAGTGGCGATGCTGATCCTGTCCGAGTTCGGAATCGGGACCGTGAAGATCCGGCTGGCCAAGCCGGGAGCCGTCCGCAACTCCAAGGAAGTCGGCATCATCATCTCGCGCAATCGCGAGGATCTGCTGACATGGCAGCGACTGACCGCGGCGAAATGATCTGCCTCGATGCGCCCCTGGGGTGGCGCGAGATCGCCGCGGTCGCGACGGGCGCCCCTTTGCGTCTCTCGAGCAACGCGGTGGCGCGGGTGGCGGCGGCTAGCGCGATCGTCGAATCCCTCGTCGCCAAGGGCATCAAGGCCTATGGCGTCAACACCGGAGTCGGAGCCCTTTGCGACGTCGTCGTCGACCGCCCCCGCTTGCGACAGCTGTCGCGCAATATCGTGATGAGCCACGCGGTCGGCGTCGGACCCGTGCTCGGCAGGATGGAAACCCGCGCCATCATCGCCGCCGCCGTCAATCAATTCGCCTTGGGGTTCTCCGGAGTGCGGCCGGACCTCGTCGGGGCGCTGTTGTGCCTGCTCGCCGAGGACTGCGTGCCCGAAATCCCCTCGCAGGGTTCGGTCGGCTACCTGACCCACATGGCGCATATCGGGTTGGTCCTGCTCGGGGAGGGGCACGCAGTGCGGCAGGGACGGCGGCTTAGCGGCAGGGCGGCCCTGCGCGAAATCGGTCTTGCGCCCCTGGTGCTCGAGGCCAAGGAGGGCTTGAGTCTCGTCAACGGCACGCCCTGCGCGACCGGCCTCGCGGCGCTCGCCCTATGGCGCAGCGAGCGCCTGCTGGCCTGGGCCGATGTGGCCGCGGCGATGAGCGTCGAAAACCTGCACGGCCAGCTCTGCGCCTTCGATGCCGACGTGCTCGCCTTGCGCCGGTCGCCGGGACTCGAGGTGGTCGGCGCGAATTTGCGCGCCCTGCTCGCCGGCAGCGAGATCAGCGCGGCCGCCAGCGGCGCTCGTACCCAGGACGCCCTGAGTCTGCGGGCCGTTCCCCAGGTGCACGGCGCGGCGCGCGATCTGTTCGACCACGTCGCGCAGGGCGTCGAGCGGGAACTCGCCTCGGTGACCGACAACCCGGTCGTGACCGGGACCGTGGCCAGCCCGCGGGCGCATTCGGAGGCCCATGCGGTCAGCGCGGCGATCGGCTTGGGGGCCGATTCCCTGGCGACCGCCGTCGCCGCCGTCGCGGCGATGTCCGAGCGGCGTATCGACCGGCTCGTCAATCCGCTGGTGAGCGGCTTGCCCGCCTTCCTCGCCGAGGCGGGCGGCGCGAGTTCCGGGTTCATGATCGCGCAGTACACTGCCGCGGCGCTGGTCGCCGACAATCGTCGGCTCGCCGCACCGGCGAGTCTCGACGGGGGCGTGACGTCCGGATTGCAGGAGGACTACTTGGCCCACGCCACGCCGGCGGCGGCGAAATGGCTCAAGATCCTCGACAATGCAGAAAGCGTGATCGCGATCGAGGTGCTCGCCGCGAGCCAAGCCTACGACCTGCAGTCTGGCACGCTGGCGCGCGGTCGTGGCACGGAGGCCGTCTATCGCGCGGTCCGCGCGCGCCTCCCGTCTTATCGCGACGATCGACCGCTCGCCGCGGACATCGATCAGGTGCGTGAGTTGCTGGCCGAGCCGCCACCGTGAGCGCGCCCCGCATGCAGCGATTGTTCGCGACGTCGGTCTACACGGGCCGGGTCGGCGCACGCGAGTTCGCCTCGCTGAATGCGGGCCTGCTGCGTGAATGCCGGCAATTGCGCGAGGACGACCTCGCGGGCAGGCGTTGGTCGCTCGAGAACTACCCCGGCGGTTTCACCTCCTATCAGTCCGCGAACAAGATGCACCTGAATTCGCCGACCTTCGCGCATCTGGAACGACGCCTCGCCGCGCACGTGGCCAAGTTCGCCCGCGAGCTGCAGTGGGACCTCGGCAGGCGGCGTCTCGAGATGACCGATTGCTGGGTCAACATCATGCCCCGGGGCACGAGTCACGGGCTGCACCTGCATCCGGTCTCGGCGTTGAGCGGCAGTTATTATGTGCAGACTCCGCCCGGCTCGCCGGGACTCAAGCTCGAGGATCCGCGGCTCGATCGCTTCATGGCGGCCCCGCCGCGTCGCGCCGACGCCTCGCGGGAGAACCAGCCCTGGGTGATCGTTCCGGCGGTCGCGGGTTCATTCATTTTGTTCGAAAGCTGGCTGCGCCACGAGGTGCCGGCGAATCCGCTGCGCGCCGAACGCATCAGCATCAGCTTCAACTACCACTGGGTGTGAGCCGCAAGCGCGCACCGGGGCGCCTGGCCCCGTTCCCGGGCACGCCGAGCAGAATGAGCGTTGCGACGATGCACAGCAGGCCCGAGACCCGGAACGCCGGCAGATAACTCCCCGTCAGGCTGCGAGTGAGACCGGCCCCGTAAGCCGCCGCCGCGGCACCGAGTTGGTGACCGGCGAATATCCAGCCGAAGACGATGTTGGCGCGGTCCGGTCCGAAGCGCGCCGCGGTGAGGCGCACGGTCGGCGGCACGGTGGCGATCCAGTCCAGGCCGTAGAACATGCCGAAAGGCGCCAAGCCGACGAACGTGAAATGGGCGAGCGGCAACCCGAGGAGGGACAGGCCCCGCAGCCCGTAGTACCACGCCAGCAACCAGCGATTGTCGAACCGATCCGAGAGCCAGCCCGAGAGGATCGTGCCGCCGAAATCGAATGCGCCCATCATCGCCAGAACGCCCGCGGCGCCGACCGCCGGCAGGCCGTAATCACCGCACAGCGCGATGAAATGGGTCTGCACGAGCCCGTTCGTACTCGCGCCGCAGATAAAGAAGGTGCCGAACAGCACCCAGAAGACACGGGTGCGCGACGCCTCGCGCAGCACGGTGAGCGGGGCAAGCAGCAAGGCGAGCAGCCCGATCGCGTGCCCCGACGCGGCGCTCGTCGACTCGCCGTGCTTCGCCTCGCCGTAAGGCGAAAGTCCGACGTCCGTGGGCCGGTCACGCAAGAGCGACAGGCTGGTCACGGTCGCGGTGAGAAGCATCAGGCAGACGCCGCCCAGTGCATAGCGCCAGCCGTGCTGCTGCGTGAGGCGGGCGAGCAGGGGCAGGAACACGAGTTGTCCGGTCGCCGTGCTCGCCGAGAGCATGCCTACGACGAGACCTCGGCGCGTCGCGAACCAGCGCGTCGCGACCGTGGCCCCGAGCACCATCGCGGTGAGGCCGGTGCCGACGCCGACCAAGACGCCCCAGAGCAGTACCAGCTGCCAGAGCCTCTGCATGGCGAGCGAGGCCAGCAGCCCGGCCGTAACCAGGGCAAGCGCGCAGACCACGATGCGCCGGACTCCGTAGCGATTCATTAGCACGGCCGCGAACGGACCGATCAGGCCGTACAGCACGAACCGCAGGGACAGCGCCGATGAAATCTGCGACGCGGCCCAGCCGAACTCGCGTTCCCAGGGCACGAGCATCAGGCCCGGCGCGCCGACCGCCCCCGCGGTGACCAACATGGTGAGGAAGGTCGTCGCCGCGATGACCCAGCCGAAATGCACGCCGCGCGCCGCCAAGACTCTGGAGAGATGGGTTGCGATCATGCCGGGACCCGTGTCAAGCGCGTCGGCAGACGAGCAGCACCTCGTCGACCCCGTCGGTTCCGACCATGCCGGGCAGCAGCTGCAGCTCCTTCTGGAACCGCAATCCCAAAGGCATGAAGGCCTTGTTGTACCACCACAGGGCGCGCTTGCGATCGTTCAGCAGCCACCACATGCCGAGATCGACGAGCCGCGACGACCGCGGCGCCATGCCGAAGACCGCGCTGCGCTCGACCGTGAACCCGTGCCCGGCAAGCTTGGTCAGCAGGTCGCCCGGCTCGTACCGCCGCTTGTGACCGACGAAATCGTCGAACGCGGTCCACATCGCGGCATGCAGCGGGGCCGACAGCAGGACCGCAGCGCCGGTCTTCGCGACGCGCGATATCTCGGCGAGCGCGGAGTCGCCGTCCTCGACGTGTTCGATGATGTCGAGCGCGCACACGAGGTCGAAGCTCGCATCACGAAAGGGCAGCGCGGTGACGTGTCCCTGGACCGCGCTCGCGCCGCGCGCGTGCAGCTTCGCGAGAGCCGGACCGCTGATGTCGACGAACTCCGAGCCTTCGATGGGCAATCGCGGTCGCAGCCCGGGCGCGATCTCCAGTCGGTTGGGGGACTTCGACAGCAGGGACTGCACCAGGGGCCAGGTATTGAAACGGCTCGGCTCGACGAGTCTCGCGCCCGACCAGAGCGAGTCGTAGAAGCGCCGATTTCGTTCGACGAGGTCGGTCGGGGCTCCGGGCGGGGCTGAGCGCGGCATGGGGTCCTCAGGGTTTGGAGGGCTCGCTGTAACGGATCGGATTCTCTGGGCGCGGTCGGCAGGACTTTGCGCGGCAAGGCGCCGCCGGCATCCGCCGCGTCGAGCAGATAAGCGGCGGTTTCGACGACTTCGCCATGGTCTAAATGCCGCGGCCGCCGTCGACCGCGATGATCTGGCCCGTGATGAAGGGCGCATCGCGCGCGAGAAAGAGGGCGGTGCGGGCGATGTCCTCCGGGGTTCCATAGCGTTTCAGTGCCGTCTTCGCGACGATCTCCTGCTTCAACTCCTCGTTCAGCTCGCCTTCGGGCCAGAGCACGGGCCCCGGAGCGATGCCGTTGACCCGCACCTCGGGTCCCAGTTCGCGCGCGAGTGATCGGGTCAGCATCGCAAGTCCCGCCTTGGCGGCGCTGTACACCGGGTGTGCCTTGAGCGGCCGCAGCCCATGGATGTCCACGAGATTGATGATCGAGCCCCGGCTGGTGCGCAAATGCGCGGCGGCCGCCTGCGACAGGAACAACGGGGCCTTCAGATTGCTGCCCATGAGATCGTCCCAGTCGGCCCTCGTGATCTTGCCGACCGGTGTCGGATAGAAGCTCGAGGCGTTGTTGATCAGAAGGTCGAGGCGGCCGTAGGCGCTCAACGTCGCATCGACCAGCGCGTCCGGAGCGTCATCCCGCAGCAGATCTGCAGCCACGAGAGTCACCGAGCCCGGTCGCGATTCGTTGAGTTCCGCGGCCAGCGTCTCCGCGGCGGCGCGCGAAGAGCGATAATGCACGACGACGCGTGCGCCGGCGCCATGCAGGCAGCGAACGATCGCGGCGCCCACGCGGCGTGCGCCGCCCGTGATCAGGACGCACTGGTCGCGCAAGTCCGAACTGGTGATACTGGTCGTCATGCCGACGAACGATACCGGAACTGACCGTCCGGGTGTACCGACACTCAGTCCCACGCAGGCCGAGCACTGTCTGCGGGTCCGGCAGCATCTGCTGCAGGCGATCCAAGCATCCGGAGGATGGATCAGCTTCGAGCGCTACATGGACCTCGCCCTCTATGCGCCCGGCCTCGGCTACTACAGCGCGGGTGCGACCAAGCTCGGGACCGACGGTGACTTCACGACTGCTCCCGAGCTGTCGGCGCTGTTCGGTGCCTGCGTAGCGCGCCAATGCGCCGAGGTGCTCGCCGGCATCCCGGGCGGTGCCATCCTCGAGGTCGGTGCGGGCACGGGGCGCCTGGCCGTCGACCTCCTCTCGCGCTTGCTTCGATCCGGGCATCCCCCGGTGCGCTACTCGATCCTCGAGGTCAGTGCCGACCTCCGCGCCCGGCAACAGGCGGCGCTGGCGCAGCTGCCGGCGGCGCTCCACGAACGCGTGGAGTGGCTCGCCGAGCCACCGGAGGAATTCTACGGCGTGATTCTCGCCAACGAAGTCCTGGACGCGCTGCCCGTGCGCCGATTTCGCTGGGCACCGGGCCGGGTGGAGGAATACGGCGTCAGTTCCGAAGGCGATCGCTTTCTCTGGGAGAGCCGGCCCGCCGATCGGCTGATGCGCGAGCAATGCGAGCGCCTCGCCGCGCATGCGGGCTGGGATGCGGACTACGTGTCTGAGTATTGCCCGCGCCTCCCGGCGTTCGCCGCCGCGGTGGCCGGCGGCCTGCGCGCAGGCGCGGTGCTGTGGTTCGATTATGGCCTGCCGCGGGACCAGTATTATCTGCCCGAAAGGCACGAGGGCACCCTGCTGTGCCATTTCAGGCACCGCATCGAAACGGATCCCTTTCGCTTTCCGGGGCTGCAGGACCTCACGGCCTGGGTTGATTTCTCGGCCCTGGCGGAGGCGGGGCGGGACGCGGGCTTCGCGATCTCCGGTTTCACCACGCAGACGTATTTTCTCGCCGGCCTCGGCATCGACGAGGAGATGCGGGATCTTGCCGGCGATGATCCAGCGCGCGCCGCGCGCCTGGCGAACGAGGCGCGGCAGCTCCTGATGCCGGGAGAAATGGGGGAGCGCTTCAAGGCGATGGCCTGGGTGCGCGGACCGCAGACCGAACTGTCCGGTTTCCGGCTGCGCGATCTGCGCCACACGCTTTGAAGGGAGCGGCCTAGCCGGGATTCGCCGCATCGCCCGCAGGACGCCGCGCCGCGATCGCGGCGAGCCGGTCCTGACGCAGCCCGGCCGCGATGCGCACTCCGTCGCCGCTGGCAAGGTCCGCCGCGCGTGGCCTGACCCCGGCGGCCGCGTCGCGAGCCGCGGTCAGGTACGCCCGCTGCGGATAATCGCGGTTCTCGAATCCGGTGCGCCCGCGGGCATCGGCCTCGCAGGCGAGCAGGACCTGCGCGAATCGCTCCGGCCGCCGGAACGCATCCGCGCGCTCGAAGAACTCCAGAATCGTCGCGGGACGCAACTCGTGCGCGCGATGCACGTTGCCGTGAAACCGAGCGACGATGACGGCCAGTTCCCGGTAATCGGAGGGCACGCGCAGGCGCTGCGCCAGCGACTCGATGAGCGCCACGCCGCGCTCTTCGTGGCCGGGATGGCGCGGCCATTGCTCGCGGGGCGTCGTGCCCTTGCCGAGATCGTGGACGAGCGCCGCGAAGCGGACCTGCGGCTCGGCGCAGAGGAGCGCCGCCTGCCGCAGAACCATCAGGGTGTGCACGCCGGTGTCGATCTCCGGATGCCACTGCGGCGGTTGAGGCACGCCGAAGAGCGCGTCGATTTCCGGAAAGACCGCCTGCAAAGCCCCACAGTCGCGCAGGACCGCGAAGAATTCCTCCGCCCGTGATTCACGCAGCGCCTTGTCGGTTTCCTGCCAGACCCGTTCGGGGACCAGGGCATCGATTTCATGGCGTTCCACGATGTCGCGCATCAATGCCCTGGTCTCGTCCGCGACGCGAAATCCCAGGGGAGCGAAGCGGGCCGCGAATCGGGCGACGCGCAGGACGCGCACCGGATCCTCGACGAAGGCGTCGGACACATGGCGCAGCAGGCGGGCGTCGAGGTCGCTTTGCCCGCCATGCGGATCGATCAAACCACCGTCCGCAGCTCGCGCGATCGCGTTGATCGTGAGGTCACGTCGCGCCAGATCCTCCTCGAGCGTGACCTCGGGTCCGAAGCGGACTTCGAAGCCGCGATAGCCCGGCGCAGTCTTGCGTTCGAGGCGTGCCAGCGCATATTCCTCGTGCGTGTCCGGATGCAGGAACACCGGAAAATCGCGTCCCACCTCGCGATATCGCAGCCGCAGCAGCTCCTCGCGGGTCGCGCCGACCACGACCCAGTCGCGCTCCTTCACCGGCAACCCGAGCAGCTCGTCCCGTACCGCGCCGCCAACCAGATACACTTGCATCGGTGAATAATATCAGTCTCAGCGCGAAGCTCCGCGCGACGGCCGTCGTCTTTGGGCTCGCCGTGGTGTCCACCGGATGTTACGAATGGCAGGCCGCGCAGGGGCAGGTCCGGGTCATGCTCGCGCGTCAGCCGATCAGCGCCGTCATTGCGCGCCCGCAGACGCCGGCGGCCGTGCGGGCGCAGTTGCAACGCGTGAGCGCGATCCGCGAATTCGCGAGCCGCGATCTGGGACTTCCGGACAACGGCAGTTACCGCAGTTATGCCGACCTGGGACGGGAATACGTGGTCTGGAACGTCTTCGCCGCGCCCGAATTCTCGATCGACGCGAAACAATGGTGCTATCCGATCGTGGGCTGTGTCGCTTACCGGGGATATTTCCACGAGAAGGCGGCCCGCAGCCTCGCGGAGCGTCTCCAAGCGGGGGGCATGGACGTCGCGGTCGAGGGCGTCGCCGCGTATTCCACCTTGGGGCATTTCGACGACCCGATCCTGAACACCATGCTCGGTTGGAGCGACGCGGAACTCGCGGGCATCATCTTCCACGAGCTGACGCACCAACTCGTCTACGTCCCCGACGACGCCTCGTTCAACGAAGCGCTCGCCACGGTCGTCGAGCAGGAGGGGGTGCGGCGTTGGCTCACCACTCAGGGGCGTCCGGAGGACGTCGAGGAATACGGGCTGATGGAGGCGCACTATGCCCGCGTGACGGACCTGCTGATCGCGACCCGGAATCAACTTGCCGAACTCTATGCGTCCGGCGCGGACGTGCGGACGATGACTGCCGGAAAGCAGCGGATCTTCGCCGATGCTTCGGTGCGGTTCGCCGCATTGAGGACCGAGTGGGGCGGCAGGGCGCCGTATCAGCAGTGGTTCGAACACGGCCTGAACAACGCCTACCTGGTTTCGGTCGCGACCTACGAGACCTGCGTCCCCGGATTGCGCCGGGAACTCGCAAGCGTCGGCGGCGACCTGCCGAAGTTCTATGCGCGCGTTCGCGACCTCGCGCGCCTCGGTCAAAAGGAACGCGATCGTCGCGTCTGCAGTCAGTAGGGGCCGCGGCCGGGGCGACCCACCGCGGCTCGATCGCGACTGAGCCGGGCATTGTCCTCGTCACGGCCGAGATAGAGTCGGGCGGCACCCGTCATCGATTGCGGTTTGATCCCGAGGCGCGCAAACCCATCCTCGCTGCAGACGCTGTCGACGGTCAGCGATCGATAATTGTCGCTGGAAAAGGGCCGACCGGGCACGAAGTCCATCACCAAGGCCTGGAGCCGGGCAAGGAAATCCGGCAGGCCGATGATCAACCGCCGCCGCCGGGTGATCTTCGCGACGAACGCGACGATTTCGCGCAAGGTATAGCGCTGCGGGCCACCGAGTTCGTACTTTTGCCGGCTGCAGGCTCCCCCGTGGAGGCAGTGCACGAAGGCGGCAACCACGTCGTCGACGAACACGGGTTGCATCAAGGCGTTCGGCTTGGCGAGCGGGAACACGAAGGGCAGGGCTCCGAGCAGGGCGGCGAACCGGTTCAGAAACGAGTCGCCCGGCCCGAAGATCACGGACGGCTTGAAGATCGTCCAGTCGACGCTGCCGGCATCGCTCGCGATCAGGAGTTCCGCCTCGCCCTTCGAGCGCAGGTAGTAGCTCGGCGCCGTCTTGGAGGCGCCCAGCGAGGACATCTGCAAAAAACGCGTGACCCCCGCGGAGCGGGCGGCCTGCAAAGCCCCGCGGGTCAGCTCCGTATGCGTGCGCCGGAATCCGCCGCCGCCGAAACCGCGCTCGTTGAGGATGCCCACCAAATTGATGACGACCGAGTGGCCGCGGAATCGCTCGGCGAGCGCGGCGGGGTCGTAGACGTTGCAGTTCTCGAGCGTCAAGCCGGCGAGCACGCGCAGATGTTTGTGCTGTTCGCGATCCCGTGACAGCACGGTCACGCGGTGACCCTCGCCGATCAGGCGCGCGACGAGTCGCGTGCCGATGAAACCGGTGCCACCGAGTATGCAAATGGAGAGAGGTCGCATGCTTTCGCGATCATAGCACCGACCTCGAAGCGCGCCGCCGACCGACGGCCATCGGCTGGATTTCCGCGGAAATCCAGCCGGGCCGAATCGATCAGGCCGCTTCGACGACGATGCGCTGCGGCTGGACCTGCGCGACCTTCGGGATCACGATTTCCAGCACACCGTGGACCGATTTCGCCCTGATATTCTGCGTATCGGCCGAGTCCGGGAGGCTGAAACGCCGCTGGAACTCGCCCTTGGTCCGTTCGACGCGACGATAGCCCTCGCCGTTTTGCGCGCTGCCGGCACTGCGCTGCCCGCGGATCGTGAGCACGCCTTTGTCCGACGTGATCTCGACGGCCTTCGGGTCCACGCCCGGCAGATCGACATGCAACAAGAACTGGTTCGCTTCCTCGATGATATCGACCGGAGGCAACCACGCGCCGGAATCCGCGGCGGTCGCGACGGGCGAACCCCACAAACGATCGATGTCCTTCTGGAGCCGGCTCACGAGAGCCCAAGGCTCATAACTCACGACGGTCATGATGTTCTCTCCTGTAATGATTCAATGGTTCGAAGTATCGAAAAAACGTTGAGGTTCCGGCACGAAGCTTCTGCGTCCCCAGGAAATGGGTATCGCGAGGCAGATTTCAACGCTCGTGCCGCTGTCAATAGGACATATTGTGGATAAGCTGTGAAAACACTAGATCTTGCGATTGAACCATTTCGGACTTGACGCCGACGCCGCGGGATGGGGTCAAGTAATCTGTCGAGTTATATTTGTAAAAGTCTGATTTTATTAGTGTTTTTTAGTGAAAAAAACAAGCAAATAAGTCTTGACGCTGATCGGCATCGCGCCGTACCCTTTGCGCCCTGACACAAGATGTTGTGTCAAACCTTCCAGCCTTCCGCAGCACGCACGCCCATGTCGACCGACATAGAATTCCAAGGGAGCAGCAGACATTTCATGAACACGGTGGTCAAAATACAGCCCAAAGACGTCGGCAGTATTTCTTTCCAGGAAGCGTCTATCGACATCTGGGACAAGAAGTACCGTCTATCCGCCAAAGATGGATCGCCCATCGATCAATCGATGGACGACACTTATAAGCGCGTCGCACGCGCGCTCTCCGACGTGGAGAGCGAGGAACTGCGCCCGCAGTGGTACGAATCGTTCCTCTGGGCCCTGCGCCAGGGTGCGATACCCGCCGGGCGGGTGACCTCGAATGCGGGCGCGCTCGAACACAAACCCGCCACCTCGACGATCAATTGCACCGTCTCGGGGACGATCCGTGATTCCATGGACGACATCCTCAACAAAGTCCACGAGGCGGGCCTCACCCTGAAGGCGGGTTGCGGCATCGGCTACGAATTCTCGACGCTGCGGCCGCGCGGCGCGTACGTGTCGGGTGCCGGCGCCTATACGTCCGGGCCTCTGTCCTTCATGGATATCTACGACAAGATGTGTTTCACCGTCTCGTCCGCGGGCGGTCGGCGCGGCGCGCAGATGGGCACGTTCGACGTCGGGCATCCCGACGTGCTGGAATTCATCCGCGCCAAGCGGGAGAACGGACGCCTGCGCCAGTTCAATCTGTCGCTGCTGATCTCCGACGAATTCATCAAGGCCGTGAAGGAGGACACCGACTGGAAGCTCGCGTTCCCGCTGGGCCGCAAGGAGTTCGAGGCCGACCAACCGGATCTTCACGATGCGTCGAAATTCGTCTGGCGCGAATGGCCGCACGCGGACGGCTATGTCGCCAACGAGGAAGGGCTGGTCGCCTGCAAGATCTACAAGATCCTGCCGGCACGGCGGGTCTGGGATCTCATCATGTCTTCGACCTACGACTTTGCCGAGCCGGGATTCATCCTGATCGACAAAGTCAACGAAATGAACAACAACTGGTGGATCGAAAACATTCGCGCCACCAATCCCTGCGGGGAACAGCCCCTGCCCCCGTACGGCTCCTGCCTCCTGGGCTCGGTAAACCTTACCAAGTTCGTGCTCGACCCGTTCACGGAAAATGCCCGTTTCGACTGGGAAACCTATCGCAAGGTCGTCAAGGTCTTCACGCGCATGCTCGACAACGTCGTCGAGATCAACGGGCTGCCCCTGGCTCAGCAGCGCGAGGAGATCACGCGCAAGCGGCGGCACGGCATGGGCTTTCTCGGTCTGGGTTCGGCGATCACGATGCTGTGCATGAAGTACGGATCGAAGAAATCGGTCGCCTTCTCGCAGAACGTCTCGCGAGAAATGGCGGTCGCCGGATGGGAGGCGGCCTTGGACCTTGCGCGCGAGAAGGGTCCGGCGCCGATCATGAACGAAGAGTTCACGGTGACTCAGGAGATGCTGCGCAAGCGTCCCGAGATGATCAAGGACGGATGGCGCGTCGGGTCGCGGGTTCCGGGCCGCGTACTGCACGCCCGTTACAGCCGCTACATGCAGCGCATCGCCGAGGCGGCTCCCGAACTCGTCGACGAGCTCGCCGAGGTCGGCGCGCGTTTCACGCACCACACGTCGATCGCTCCGACGGGCACGATCTCGCTGTCGCTCGCGAACAATGCCTCGAACGGCATCGAGCCGTCATTCGCTCACCATTACTTCCGCAACGTCATCCGCGAGGGCAAGAAATCGAAGGAAAAGATCGACGTGTTCTCGTTCGAGCTGCTCGCGTATCGAGAGCTGGTCAACGCCCGGGCGATGCCGAATTCCCAGAACCCGGCCGAAAAGCTCCCGGACTATTTCCTGTCCGCCGACGACATCGGTCCGAAGGAACACGTCGACATTCAGGCGGCGGCGCAGCTCTGGGTCGACTCCTCGATTTCCAAGACGGCGAACGTGCCGACCGACTACAAGTACGAGGATTTCAAGGACATCTATCTCTACGCCTACGATCAGGGCCTGAAGGGCTGCACGACGTTTCGCTTCAACCCGGAAGCCTTCCAGGGCGTCCTGGTCAAGGAGGAGGACTTGAAGAACACCACCTACGTGTTCACCTTGGAGGATGGCACCGAGGTCGAGGCGCGCGGCGATCAGGAGATCGAATACGACGGTGAGATGCACACCGCGGCCAACCTGTTCGATGCGCTCAAAGAAGGCTATTACGGGAAGTTCTGACCATGTCGCAAATCAAGATTGCCAAGAAAATCACGAAGTACCGCGTCCAGAAGCCGGAAGCCAAGGAGGCTGTGCCCGCGGCCGCTCCCTTGAAGACCCAGGACAACGTCATCTGGATGCACGAGAAGCTGGAGCGCCCCGAGGTCCTGATCGGGTCGACGTACAAGATCAAGACGCCGGTCTCCGACCACGCGATGTACGTCACGATCAACGACATCGTCCTGAACGAGGGCACGCCGCACGAACAGCGGCGTCCGTTCGAGGTGTTCATCAATTCCAAGAACCTGGATCATTTCCAGTGGATCGTCGCCTTGACCCGCGTCATCTCGGCGGTGTTCCGCAAGGGCGGAGACACCACCTTCCTCGTCGACGAGCTCAAGGCAGTGTTCGATCCGCGCGGAGGCTACTGGCAACCGGGCGGGAAATTCATGCCCTCGACGATCGCGGAACTCGGTTACGTCATCGAGCGCCATCTGCAGTCGATCGGCCTGCTCAAGAAGCCCGAACTCGATCAGCACCAGCGGAAACTCGTGGACGAGAAGCGGGCGGAATTCGAGGCCCGCACGAAGCAGACCGATGCCTTCTCGAAATCCCATTTTCCCGACGGGGCCCAGCTCTGCGCGAAATGCAGCACGGCCGCGGTCGTCATGATGGACGGCTGCCACACCTGCCTCAACTGCGGCGATTCGAAGTGCGGCTAGCCTGATCATCAAACGCAGGGCATCGGCTTACCTCATTGCTGCGTTCTGTTTGCTCGTCGCGGCGCCCTCGGGGGCGTACGCGGCGGCGACC
>Ga0116230_10000115_pt1 | contig 60627 bp, 55 predicted proteins | sample S1TSphfallax_3_FD_88678 | JGI IMG/M metagenome (GOLD analysis project Ga0116230, IMG submission 88678) | Host-associated microbial communities from peat moss isolated from Minnesota, USA - S1T2_Fd - Sphagnum fallax MG | ecosystem: Host-associated > Plants > Peat moss > Unclassified | place...
ATTCATTGGCAAAACTTCGTGCGTCTGCTGGTCGAGAACAAGCGCACCGCCGTGTTGCCGCAGATCGCCGAACGCTATGAGCTGCTGCGCGCCGCGTACGAAAACGAGCTCGACGTGCTCGTGACCTCGGCCGTGCCCTTGGACGATGCCCAGCGCGGCAAGCTCGCGGCCTCGCTGAAGAAACGTTTGCACCGTGATATCCGCATCACGACGGCGCTCGACCCAGCCCTGCTGGGCGGTGCCGTGATCCGCGCCGGCGATCTCGTGATCGACGGTTCGATCCAGGGCCGATTACAAAGACTAACCTCCGACTTAGGCAGTTGAACACTATGTCCATCAAGGCTTCCGAAATCAGCGATCTGATCAAGGCCCGCATCGAAGAATTCAAGTCCGCCACCGAGGCGAGCAATGTCGGTACCGTGGTCAGCGTGACCGACGGCATCGTGCGCATCCACGGACTCAATGACGCGCGCTATGGCGAAATGCTGGAATTCGCGGGCGACACCTTCGGCCTCGCGTTGAACCTCGAGCAGGATTCGGTGGGCGCCGTGATCCTCGGTGACTACAAGAACATCAGCGAAGGCGACACCGTCAAGACGACGGGCCGCATTCTCGAAGTGCCCGTGGGTCCGGAACTCTTGGGCCGCGTCGTCGATGCGCTCGGCAACCCGATCGACGGAAAGGGCCCGGTGGGTGCCAAGGCGAAGGCGCCGCTCGAGCGCGTGGCTCCGGGCGTGATCTTCCGCCAGAGCGTGACCCAGCCGGTCCAAACCGGCATCAAGGCCATCGATGCCATGATTCCGATCGGCCGCGGCCAGCGCGAGCTGATCATCGGCGACCGCCAGACCGGCAAGACCGCCGTCGCGCTCGACGCGATCATCAATCAGAAGACGACGGGGGTGAAGTGCATCTACGTCGCGATCGGTCAGAAGCAGAGCTCGATAGCCAACGTGGTGCGCAAGCTCGAAGAATACGGCGCGCTCGCGCACACGATCATCGTCGCCGCCTCGGCCTCTACGCCCGCCGCCCTGCAATACCTCGCCCCCTACGCCGGTTGCGCCATGGGCGAGTACTTCATGGACAACGGCGAAGACGCTTTGATCGTCTATGACGATTTGTCCAAGCAGGCCGTCGCCTATCGCCAGATTTCGCTGCTGCTGCGCCGTCCGCCGGGCCGCGAAGCCTATCCCGGCGACGTGTTCTATCTGCACTCGCGCCTGCTCGAGCGTTCCGCGCGCGTCAACGAGGAATACGTCGAGAAGGCGACCAAGGGTCGGGTCAAGGGCAAGACCGGTTCTCTGACGGGTCTGCCGATCATCGAAACCCAGGCGGGCGACGTCACCGCCTTCGTGCCGACCAACGTCATCTCGATCACGGACGGCCAGATCTTCCTGGAATCGGACCTGTTCAATGCGGGCATCCGTCCCGCCATCAACGCCGGCATTTCCGTATCGCGCGTCGGCGGTGCGGCGCAGACCAACATCATCAAGAAGTTGGGCGGCGGCATTCGTCTCTCGCTTGCGCAGTATCGCGAGCTGGCGGCGTTCTCCCAGTTCGCGTCCGACCTCGATGAAGCAACGCGCAAGCAGCTCGAGCGCGGCCAACGCGTCACCGAGCTGATGAAGCAAAAGCAATACGCGCCGATGTCGGTGGCCGAAATGGCGCTCTCGCTATACGCCGCCAACAACGGCTTCTTCGACAAGGTCGACCGCAAGAAAGTGGTCGAGACCGAAGCCGGTCTGCAATCCTTCGCGCGCACCAACTACGGCCCGCTCATGAAGCAGATCGTCGACAAGCCGGACTTGTCGAAGGACGTCGACGCGGGCTTGAAGAAACTCTGCGAAGAATTCTTCGCGACGCTCTGACATGGCCGGCGCCAAGGAAATCCGCAGCAAGATCGCGAGTATCAAGAATACTCAGAAGATCACCAAGGCCATGCAAATGGTCGCGGCCAGCAAGATGCGCAAGGCCCAGGAGCGCATGCGCTCGGCGCGACCGTACGCCGACAAGATTCGCGAAGTGATCGGGCATCTGCGCCAGGCGAACCCCGACTACAAGCATCCGTATTTGATCGAGCGCCCGGTCAAGTCGACCGGCATCATCGTCATCAGCACGGACCGCGGTTTGTGCGGCTCCTTGAACATCAACTTGTTCAAGTCCGCGCTGATCGCGATTCGCGAAGCGCAATCGCGCGGCGAGACGGTGCATCTGTGCCTGGTCGGCACCAAGGCGCTGCAGTTTTTCCGCCGACTGAACAATGTGAGCATCTCCGCTTCCGTGACCAATCTCGGCGATCGACCGCAAATTGCGGCCCTGATCGGCTCCGTCAAAGTCATGCTCGACGGTTTCACCGCCGGCAAGATCGATCGCCTGGTGCTGATCAACAGCGTCTTCGTCAACACGATGAGCCAGAAGGCCGCGGTCAGCCAGCTCTTGCCCGTGCAGGAGACCGGCACCGGTACGGGCTCGGCCAAGCTGCAGGCCCGCTGGGATTACATTTACGAGCCGAGCGCCGCCGCGATCCTCGATGGGATCCTGACGCGTTACGTCGAGTCCCAGGTTTATCAGGGTGCGGTCGAGAACGTCGCTTGCGAAATGGCGGCGCGCATGGTCGCGATGAAGAGCGCCACCGACAACGCCGGCAAATTCATCGGCGAGCTCCAACTCATTTATAACAAGGCCCGCCAGGCTGCGATCACGACCGAGTTGTCGGAGATCGTCGGCGGCGCCGCAGCGGTTTAGTTCAGAGGGTCCAAGACAATGTCCAGCGGAAAAATCGTCCAAATCATCGGAGCGGTCGTCGACGTGGAATTTCCCCACGACCATATCCCCAAGATTTACAACGCGCTCAAGCTCGACGAAGTCGACCTGACCTTGGAAGTCCAGCAGCAGCTGGGCGACGGCATCGTGCGCACGATCGCGATGGGCCCCTCGGAAGGCCTGCGCCGCGGTCTCAGTGTGCGCGACACCGGTAAGCCGATTTCCGTGCCCGTCGGCACCGGCGTGCTCGGCCGCATCATGGACGTGCTCGGCGCGCCGCAGGACGAGGCAGGCCCGGTCGCCGCGACCGAGTATTGGCCGATCCATCGCCCTGCGCCGGCCTACGATGAACAAACGGGCGGACAGGAACTCCTGGTCACCGGCATCAAGGTCATCGATCTGCTGATCCCGTTCGCCAAGGGCGGCAAGGTCGGCCTGTTCGGCGGCGCCGGCGTCGGCAAGACCGTCAACATGCTGGAACTCATCAATAACATCGCCAAGCAACATTCCGGCTTGTCGGTGTTCGCGGGCGTCGGCGAGCGCACGCGCGAAGGCAACGATTTCTATCACGAGATGAAGGACTCCGGCGTGCTCGACAAGGTCGCCATGGTCTACGGTCAGATGAACGAGCCGCCCGGCAATCGCCTGCGCGTCGCGCTGACGGGGCTCACGATGGCCGAGTATTTCCGCGATGAGAAGCAGGCGAACGGCAAGGGTCGCGACGTGCTGATGTTCATCGACAATATCTATCGGTATACGCTGGCCGGCACCGAGGTCTCGGCCTTGCTCGGCCGCATGCCGTCCGCCGTGGGCTACCAGCCCACGCTCGCCGAGGAAATGGGCGTCCTGCAAGAGCGCATCACTTCGACGAAGACCGGCTCGATCACCTCCGTGCAGGCCGTGTACGTGCCGGCCGACGACTTGACCGATCCCTCGCCCGCAACCACATTCGCGCACTTGGACGCGACCGTCGTGTTGTCGCGCCAAATCGCGGCCCTCGGTATTTACCCGGCGGTCGATCCTCTGGACTCGACGAGCCGCCAGCTCGATCCGCTCGTCGTCGGCGATGATCACTACAACACCGCGCGTGGCGTGCAGGCGATCTTGCAGCGCTACAAGGAACTGCAGGACATCATCGCGATTCTCGGCATGGACGAGTTGTCCGAAGAGGACAAGCTGTCCGTATACCGCGCGCGCAAGATTCAGCGCTTCCTGTCGCAGCCCTTCAACGTCGCCAAGGTCTTCACGGGCCAAGACGGCAAGATCGTGCCCTTGAAGGACACGATTCGCGGCTTCAAGGCGATCATCGCCGGCGAGTACGATCACCTGCCCGAACAGGCGTTCTACATGGTCGGCGGTATCGAGGAAGCGGTCGAGAAAGCCAAGACGCTGCAATAAGTCTTACGCACCGAGACAGTCATGGCCAATACCATACACGTCGATATCGTCAGCGCCGAAGGGCAGCTATTCGCGGGCGACGCGAGCATGGTGTTCGTGCCGGCCGCGGAGGGCGAGATCGGCATCGCCCCGCGCCATGCGCCCTTGCTCACGATGCTGAAAGCCGGTGAAGTGCGGGTGCAGGTTCCCGGCAAGGACGAACAGTCGTTTTACGTCGGTGGCGGCGCGCTCGAGATTCAGCCCAACAACGTCACGGTGCTCGCCGATACGGCCGCGCGCGCGACCGATCTCGACGAGGCCGCGGCAGAGGCCGCCAAAGCGCGTGCCGAAGCGGCGATGAAGGATCGCTCCGACAAGATCGAACTCGCCGAGGCGCAAGTCGAACTCGCGCGCGCGATCGCCCAATTGCGCATGATCGAGCGTCTCCGTAAGCTTCGCTAGGCGCAACTCCCAGCGCCTTTCCAGGGCGCGCAGTCTCTAAGGGTCGTCATGCAGCTTTCCGTGGTCATTTTGGCGGCGGGTCAGGGCAAGCGGATGCATTCCGATTTGCCCAAAGTCTTGCAGCCTTTGGCCGGTAAGCCCTTGTTGGCCCACGTCATTGAAACGGCCCAGGCCCTTAACCCTGCGAACATTTACGTCGTCTATGGACACGGCGGCGCGGAGGTCCAGGCGGCCTTAGAGTCAGAAGCCGTCGACTGGGTCTTGCAAGCCGAGCAGATGGGCACGGGCCATGCGGTCATGCAGGCGATACCCTTGATTCCGGACGACCACCAAGTGCTGATCCTGTATGGCGATGTGCCGCTGATTCGCGCGACGACACTGCACGCGCTGCTCGCCGCGGGCAAAGACGGTCTCGCAGTTTTGAGCGCGAAGCCCGCTGACTCCGCAGGTTACGGGCGCATCCTGCGGGCCGTGGCCGCTGACGGCGCGGCGGGTGCCGTCATCGGGATCGTCGAACACAAGGATGCCACGCCCGAACAACGACGCATCCCCGAAATCAATACGGGACTCATGGCCATGCCGGCGCACCGCTTGCGCCATTGGCTCACGGGCTTGCGCAACGACAACGCCCAGCAGGAGTACTACCTCACCGATATCGTCGCCGCGGCCGTGCTGGGCGGTGTCCCCGTGCGGGCCGTCCTGACCGACAATGAGTCGGAGATTCAGGGCGTCAACGACAAATTGCAGCTCGCGCAGGTTGAAGCGAGTCTGCGCGCCCTGCGCGCCCGTGAACTGCTCGTAGCTGGCGCGACGCTCAGCGATCCGGCGCGTGTCGATGTGCGCGGTAAGGTCACGCTTGGCCGGGACGTCAGCATCGACATCAACGTGATCTTCATTGGCGAGGTCGTGCTCGGCGCGCGCGTCAGGATTGGACCGAACTGTGTTCTGGAGAACGCGAGCATTGGCGACGACACCGTGGTGCATGCAAACTCGGTGATCGATCAGGCGGTCGTGGGGCAAGCTTGCATCGTCGGTCCGTTCGCGCGCCTGCGGCCAGGTACCGTGCTGGGATCGGCCGCGCACATCGGCAATTTCGTAGAAGTAAAGAATTCGAATCTGGGAGCCGGCAGCAAGGCCAATCACCTGACGTATCTCGGCGACGCCGATGTCGGTGCCGGCGTCAACGTGGGAGCCGGCAGCGTCACCTGCAATTACGACGGCGCCAACAAATGGCGCACGACCATCGAGGAGGGAGCGTTCATCGGTTCCGGGACCATGCTCGTCGCGCCGGTTGTGGTCGGCGCCAATGCGACGATCGGCGCGGGATCGACGATCGCGACGGATGCACCCGCGGACAAGCTCACGCTCGCGCGCGCCAAGCAGACCACGGTTGAGGGCTGGCAGCGGCCGACCAAGCAGAAACGCAAGACCTGAAGCCCGTCGATATTCGCCAAATAATGCGTTAGTCTCCCCCGGTATTTCTCAACAACCAGGGAGCAGACCAGTGAGTATCGCCAGCGAATTCAAAGAATTTGCCATGAAGGGCAGTGTCGTCGACCTCGCGGTCGGTGTGATCGTGGGTACCGCCTTCGGCAAGATCGTCTCCTCCCTGGTCAGCGACGTCATTACGCCCGCTCTCGGCAAGCTCATCGGCGGCGTGAATTTCTCCGATCTTGCGATCGACCTGGGCAAGGACCCTGAAGGGGCCAAGGTGCTGGTCAAATACGGCGTATTCCTGCAATCTATTTTCGATTTTCTGATCATCGCCATCGTGCTGTTCATTGCGCTACGCGCGATCAACAAGCTCAAGAAGCCCGCGCCGCCGGCCCCCGATGCGCCGCCGCCGCCGCCGACGCGCGAAGAAGTGCTGCTCGAAGAGATTCGCGATGCGCTCGTCAAGCGCTGAACGCATTGCGCTGCCTGTAACCGGCTAAGAGCGACCGTAGTCCATGCGCCGTGTCGATCAGTGGCTCATGGATTACGGCGCGAGCCATCAGAACCGCACGAACAAGCGCCTGCATTGGGTCTGCGTGCCGGTCATCGTCTGGTGTGTGATCGCGCTGTTGTGGCAGACACCGATCTTCGGCGGCCCGCAGACGTATTGGAATTGGGGGCTCATCGCCGTCGCGGCGGCTTTGCTGTATTACGCCAGTTTGTCGGTGCCGCTCGCGCTCGGCGCGTTCGTACTACTGGCGGCCATGATCGCGTCGATCGCGTTCGCGCAGCGCTGGAGTCCCGCGCCACTCTGGGAGGTGGCAACGGCGTTATTCGTGCTCGCCTGGATCGGACAATTCATCGGTCATCGCATCGAGGGCAGACGTCCGTCGTTTTTCCAGGACTTGCAGTTCTTGTTGATCGGACCGCTTTGGCTGTTGGCGGATCTCTACCGGCGTTACGGCATCCCGACTTAGCGGGCGACGACTACCGGGCGACGATCGTCACGGAGTCGGCGTTCGGATCGAACACGATCTGTGCGCGGCCCTGCTGTAGTTGCCGCAGGATGCGGCCGACCTTCTCCTCCAGTGACAATTCGCGCAGGCCGTAGTCCGTGCCCTCGCGAAGAATCACGGATTCGATCACGCTACGCAGGAGTTCTGGCGAGAGATCGGAGTGCGGTACCAGCACGGGCTCCTGGAGAGCCGACGGATCCGGAGGCGGCAGCTCCGGGGCTGCCATCAGGGCTTGGGCTCAAACAGGTGTCCCATGTCCTCGCGCTTGGTGCGGATGTAGGCCGCACTCTCGGCTGTCGGCGGCGTCACGAGCGGCACACGCTGCGTAACGATGAGCCCCGCGGCCTCGACTGCACGAACCTTGTCGGGATTATTGGTCATCAAGCGCAGTTCGCTGACACCGAGGTCGCGCAGAATCGAGATGGCGGCGCCGTAGTCGCGCGCGTCCACGGGAAGCCCCAAGTCGAGATTTGCGCAAACGGTGTCGCGGCCACGATCCTGCAGCGCGTAGGCGCGCAATTTGTTGATCAAACCGATGCCACGACCCTCATGACCGCGCAGATACACGACCACACCCGAGCCGTTCGCGACAATGCTGTCGAGGGCGAGCTCGAGCTGCGCCTGACAGTCGCAGCGTAAAGACCCGAACACCTCGCCGGTGAGGCATTCCGAATGGATTCGGACCAGGGTGGGCGAGGGCAGCGGCAGCTTGCCGTACACCAGAGCGACTTGCTCCAGGCCATCCGGAGCCGAACGATATCCGTAGATATCAAAGAGTCCGTAACGCGTCGGCAGTCGGCTGACCACGACTCGCTCGATGGCGTTGATTTGTTTGACGGACACGCGTTTTAAAACCCTGCTGCTGGTCATAGTTCCCACCCAGCTACGCCGGATTTCGGAGTGCGATTGTAGCCAGGATCGCCTGGGCTCGCATCGGTGCATCTGCGCCCGACCATCGTAGGACCGCTGCCAGAGTAACTCGTTGCAACTATCAGGTCCACGCTCAGGGTTTCGATAATATCCATCATAAAAACAGATAGGTCCACGGGCGAGGGCCCGTTACTGAAACGATCTGCGGGCATGGCCCGGCGATTGCAATAGTTACATCCTCTTAACTATTCTTGGCAAAGGGATGCTACAAGTAGAAGCAAAGGGATGACCGATGCCACGGGGTGAATCTTGCTAGGTCGAAGCGCCGATTACCTGCGTGCATGTGCCATTACTTGCCTGTGCACGGCGATCGGCTTTCCCTTGAGCCCGCACATCGATCCCATCAATCTGATGATGATCTACATCTTGGGCAGCACGGTCGCGGGTTTGTATCTTGGCCGAGCGGCCTCGGCGTTCAATGCCGTGACCAATATGCTGGCCTTCGATTTTTTCTTCGTGCCGCCCGCCTTCAGTTTTGAGGTCGAGGACACCCAATATCTGTTCTCGCTCGCGGTCATGCTGGTCGTGGCCATCGTGATTGCCAACCTAATGGTGACGATCAGACGCAACTCGCAGACTGCACAAGCCCGTGAACGTCGCACGGCCCTGCTCTACGCGATGAGCCGAGAGCTTGCGATTGCCAACGACGCCGACGCCATCGTTGGCGTCGCAGTTCGCCATATCTGCGCGGTATTTCACAGCAAAGCGGTCGTGTTGCTTGCTGACGATCTAGGCAGGCTCGAATCGCCCGTGGCGTCCGATGAGCCGGTCGACTTCGCGCATGCCGAAGCGGTCGCGGCGAGCGGCGTGCGCTCGCACAAGGGCGGGATCTACCTGCCGCTGCAGGGCAGCCGGCGCAAACTGGGTGTCATCGTCGTCTGGCCGCAGCCCGCTGCGCGGATGTTGTCGGCCGAGAAATCGCTGCTGCTCGACAATTTTGCCGCGCAGCTTGCGCTGTCGCTGGAGCGTGCGCAGCTCGCGGAAGCCGCTGAGGCCGCCCGTTTCGCGGCCGAGCGTGCGGCGCTGCGTAATACGCTGTTGACCTCGATCTCGCATGATTTGCGGACGCCGCTCGCCGCGATTGCCGGTGCCGGCAGCTTGATCGCGCAACCGGATTACGCGCTCAATTCGGACCGACGCACGACCCTGGGACAGCTGATCGAACGCAAAGCGAGGGACATGTCCCAACTGCTCTCGAACGTGCTCGAGCTCATGCGTATGGAGTTCGCGACCGGTAACCTGCGCACCGACTGGCACGCGATCGAAGACCTGGTCGCGCTTGCGTTGCGCAGCCACGCGAGTCGCATCGGGCAGCGGCAACTGGTCGTGGATCTGCCGCCGGATCTGCCGGAAGTCTTGGTGGACGCCACCTTGATCGTGCAGATACTGGATAACCTTCTCGAGAACGCTGCGAAATACACGCCGCTCGGCACGAAGATCACGATTTCGGCGTCGGCCGGCATCGGTTCGATCGTCCTCGCCGTCTGCGACGATGGTCCGGGACTGCCGCCGGGTGATCCGGAGCGACTGTTCGAGAAGTTTCAGCGCGGCCGCGCTGAAAGCAATGTCGTCGGCGTGGGTTTAGGGCTCGCCATTTGTCGCGCCGCCGCCCGATTGCATGGCGGTGATATCCGCGCCTGCAACAATCCGGGCGGCGGCGCCTGCTTCGAAATCACCTTGCCCATGTTGAGTCAGGTCGATGCGCTGCCCAGCCCGGAGCTCGTCGCGTGACGCGGGCCATGCATGCCGTCTTGATCGTCGAAGACGACGAGGGGATTCAGGATGTGCTGCGGTTCCTCGCGGAAGCCAACGGCCTGCGCGCCGTCGTCGCGGATACCTGCGATCTCGCGATTCGCGAGGCGCGCTCGCATCGTCCGGACGTGGTCATCGTCGATCTTGGGCTGCCGGATCGCGATGGCCTGCATTTCATTCAGAAGGTGCGCACCTGGTCGCGGGTCCCGATCATCGTGCTCTCCGCGCGCACGCTCGAAGCTCAGCGGCTCGCCGCCTTCGAGGCCGGTGCCGATGATTTCGTCAACAAGCCCTTCAGTGCCCCGGAACTCCTGGCGCGTGTTCGCGCTTTGTTACGCCGCAGCGCACCGGGCAAGAATCCCGAAGGGCTGCTGGAGTTGGGCGATATCAGCATCGATCTGGCGCGCCGCGTTGCGCGCCGCGGCGACGGCCAAGAAATTCGCCTGACCCCGCTCGAGCACCGCATTCTCGAAACCCTGGCGCGCCATTCCGATCGTGTCGTGACGCATGCGCGACTCCTGCAGGAAGTCTGGGGACCGCACCAGTCGGATATGCGATCCCTGCGCGTCTACGTCAAGAGCTTGCGTCGCAAGCTCGAGGGCGATCCGAGCCGACCCCGGCATATCGTCACCGAAGTCGGGGTCGGCTATCGGCTGGCGCTGGAATCGATCACCGGCTGAGGGCTCTTATCAAGATTTTTTCAATTCCGTCGGCACCCAAGTCGATTTTTTAATAGCGATCTGTCTAGCCTCTCCCCTCGACCGACGTACTCTACGACGGTCCATTGCCTTGCCCGGATCAGGGAGGAGACATCGAATGAATGCACGGCGCCCTTTGTTGGTCATCAGTGGACTGGCCTGCTTAGCAGGCACGATCGGTACCGCCGCCGCCGAAAGCTGCGATCCTCCCCTGGCACGCTCCATTCAGGCCACGAAGGCCGCTTGGTTCTCGCGCAGCGCCGCCACCGCCGCGGTCGCCGGAACCACGACCACCGAGTGGATCCCCGGCGAGCTGCGCCTGATCGACGAGGCCTGTACACGCGGTAAGGATGTCGAGGCCGCTTGGCGGCTAGAACAAATCCAAAAGCGTTTGACGGTCGCGATGCAGACTTCGCCGGCCCGCAGCCGTTGTCAGACGAGGCTGCGTTTGCCCAATTCTTGTTCGCTGCTCGCAGTCGCCAGTACCGGTAGGCGCACGATGAACGTCGAGCCGACGCCCTCGACGCTCTCCGCCGCCACCTCGCCGTGATGCAGCATCACGACCATCGCCACGAAGTGTAAGCCGACACCCGTACCGGCGATCCCGGTCGCGTTGCCGCCGCGATAGTAGCGCTCGAACAAATGCTCCCGGTCGCGGGGCGCGATGCCGATCCCGTAGTCGGTTACGCGCACGACCAACCACCCCGATTCCTCGCTCGCACGCACTTCGATCGGGCTGCCCGAGGACGAGTACTTGACCGCATTGGCGATCAGATTGCTGAACGCATGGAACAGCAGCTTCGAGTCGCCGTGAATCGCCGCCGGCAGTCCGGCGTAGTCCTCGATGATGTTCGTGCCGCGTGTCGCCTCGCGGTGCGTCTGGCAGGCCTCGTGCAGCAAGCCGCGCGGATCGAGTTCCGCGGGCTGAAAGACGCCATGGCCATCGAGTAACTGCGACGCAGTGAGCAGGCTCTCCATGATGCTCGTCATGCGCAGCACGGCGCGCCGGATGCGCGTGCCGCGATCCGCGATCTCCGCGGGGGCGATGCGGGCGCTCATTTTTATGAGTCTTTGAGCGTGGCCGTCGATGATGGTCAGGGGCGTGCGAAATTCATGCGAGGTCATCGAGATGAAATTCCGCTGCTTGTCCGTCAAGCGCTGCTCGTTCTCCAAGGCCTCGTCCAAATTCGCGGTCTGCTCCAGCAGGCGACGGCGGCTGTTCGACAGGGCGATCGCGTTATCGCGGAACACCGCGATCGAACGCGCCATCTCGCCCATCTCGTCGCTGCGCTCCGCGCCTGGAATCTCGATGTCCGCATCCTGATGCGCGAGCGTATGCATGCGCTTCGCGAGATCGAGCAAGGGATTGAAGATCGAATGCGTGAAGTACCAGATGCCGAGGACCAGAATCGAACCCGCGAACACCATCGCGGCGATGATCAGGGCGCGCGCATGGCGATAGGTCGATACCGCGCCCGCGCCCGCCGCATTCGCCTTTGCGATCGTCTGATTGGTCAGGCGACCGAGCGTGTCGCTCGCGCTGTCGAAGGCACGGTGCGAGGCCGTCATGTACATGACCACCGCGTCCGCGTTGCGACCCGTGCGGGCGAGTTCCAGCACGTTCTGCGCGATGGCCTGGTAGTCGGACCATTGCTGCGCAAATTGCGCGTACAGCGCCCGGTCGGTCTGTTCCTGCGAGACGCTTTCGTAATTCGCCTGATTACGCGCCACGGTCACCGCGAGCGCGCTGATTTCCTTCTCGCTCGCCGCAATTTCGAGCGGCGTGTTCGACAGCAGGCGAGTGGCCTCCGCGGTCCGATAATCGGACATGTAATTGCTGAGGTCGCCAAGGATGCGCGCATCCAGCAGCCAGTGATTGCGAATCTCCGAGGAAGCGCGATTGACGTCGCCAAGCCGTTCGATGCCGAGCAGGCCGAGTCCGATCACCAACAGGAACAACAAGGCGAACAAGGTCGACAGGCGCACCCGAATCGAGTTCGGTTGCAACCACTCCTGCCAACTGGGCGAGCGCATAGCCTGCGGTGCCTGGCGTCAGGGCTCGATCAGGCGTCCGGAGGCGGCCTTGACGGCCGCCTCGATACGCGTGGCAACGTTGAGCTTGCGACAGGCATTCTCGATGTGAAAGTCCACGGTCCGTTTGCTCAAACCGAGAATCACCGCAATCTCGGTCGAGGTCTTGCCGCGCGCCGACCACGTCAGACTTTGCACCTCACGGTCGTTGAGATCCACGGCCTTGGACCATACCTCGTTGCGCGCAACGCGGCTCAAGCGTGCTTCGATGATCGTCGCAAGCACCTCGAAGTCGATCGGCTTGGTCACGTAGTCGTCGGCACCGAGGCGTCGGCCGCGCAGTTCGTTGTCGCGGTCCGCGAGCGCGGTCACGAACACGAAGGGCAGGGATTCGAATTGCGGCGCGAGCGAGGTCAGGCGCTCGAGGATCTCGAATCCCGTCATGCCGCGCATGCTTATGTCGCAGAGCACGAGATCCGGCGTCACCTTCAAGATCGCCTCGAAGCCAGCCTCGCCATCGAGCGCGATCGTGACCGCGAAACCGCGCTCCTGCAGGTCTTCGGTGATCAGAGCGGCGGTCTCGGGATCATCCTCGATGCAAAGGATTCTTTTTGCCCGGGTAACCATGGCAGGGGACCCTGTGAAAATGCCGGAATCAGAGTCCAAGATCATAGCATGCGCCCCTGACCGCTCAGGGCTGCCGATCGGGCCGGTTCCACCAACCGCCGCCGAGCGATTGATACAAGGCGGCCGTGTCCCCGAAACGCAGCGCCTGGGCCTGCACGAGCGCGAGAACCGCCGTTTGGTACGTCGCCTCGGCCGACAGTTCGGTCAAATAATCGGTATATCCCGCGGTGCGCCGCAGCCGTGTTAGGTCCAACTCCAGCTTGGCCGCGTGTTCACTCGCGACGGCGGCGCCGAGCGCGTCCGCGTCCGCGAGCATGGCATGCAGCGTGTCGGCGACGTTCTGATAGGCGGTGAGCACCGTGAGTCGATACTGGGATGCGGCCTGCAGGAACGCCTGCTGCGCGGCGCGTTGTTGATGCAGCAAGGTGTTGCCGTCGAACAGTGTCGCCGAGGCACTGCCGATGATGTCCCAGAACGGACCGCCGGAACTGAACATCTGACTGAAGACGCTGGCATTGCCGCCCACGGCGCCTGTGATCGAGAATTGCGGCAGGCGGTTGGCGATGGCCACCCCGACTTGCGCGTTATAGGACCGCAGTTGTTGCTCCGCAGCGCGTACATCCGGGCGCTGTTCGATGATTTTGGACGGCAAACTCAAGGGCAGGTCGGTCGGCAGCGTCAAGGCCGCAAGATCGAAGGTCTCGGTCACGTCCTCGTTGGGTAGATTGCCGACCAAGAGGCGGATCAAGTCCCGCGTCTGTTCGAACTGCTTTTGCAACGGCGGCAGCAACTGCTGCGCTTGGGCGAGCGCGGCTTCCTGGGCTGCGACATCGAGGCGCATCGCATAGCCGTTGCGCGATTTGTCGCGCAGGATGTCGAGCGACTTCTGCATATCCGCGATGATTGCCTGTGTCGCCGCGATTTGCGCGCGCACCGAGGCTTCCTGGATCGCAGCCCCGACCACGTTCGCGATCAAGGTTTGGTAGGTCGCCTCGAGTTCGAAGCGCTGGTACTCGGCCTGTGCCGCCAAGGACTCCACCTGGCGCCGTTCGGCGCCGAAGACGTCGGGCGTGAAGCCCACGGTGAGGTCGGCCGTGTGGAAGTTATAAATGACCGGCGAGTTATAGGGCGGTCCATTGGGATTGGATCCCGTGGCGATAGTCGTGCCGTTGCCCTGGATGCCCGGCGAGTTCCCGCCGGTATTGCCTGACAGCTTCTGCCGCTCGAATTGATAGCCCACGCCGAAGGTCGGAAAGAAATAGCCCTGCTGCGCGTACACCATTTCTTGCGCCTGGCGCAGGGCCGCGCGCGCCGCTGGGATCGTCGGGTTGGCCTTGAGTGCTTTGTCGACGAGGGAATCGAGCGCGGCACAATTGAACGACTTCCACCAGTCGAAGTGAATGTCCTCGCCGCTCACGAAACGCTGCGCATCGCCTGCGAGTCCCGGCGCGCTCGAGGTCGTCGGCGGCAAGGCTTGCGGTGCGTAGTCGGCATTGGCAGGCGCGGCGGGTTTGTGAAAGTTCGGCCCAACCGCGCAGCCCGAAAGGATCGCCGCGAGGACGACGGACTGAACCAGCGGCGCGGACGATTGCGGCATCATCGCTGGATTCTGGGCCACACGGCACAGTGCCGGAACTGTGACGAATCACAGTGGGGCTGTTACCCATCACAGTGGCTAGGGGTCTCGGACGCGGACATCATGAGCTTCGTATCAGCCTTGTATCGCAGCGCGAGGGTCGGAAATGCGTCGTCGGGTGAACCTGTGGAGATCGGCCGCCGCCGCGATCGCGATCGCAAGTCTGGGTGCCTGGCTGGGCGCATGCTCCAAACATGCCGAAGAACCGCCCCCTGCGGGCTCGACCGCGCCGGATACCAAGCATGTGACCTTGACCGACGCGCAGTCCAAGGCCATCCATGTCGGCCCCGTGGCCGACCAGACCTTCTTCTATACCAAAGAGGCCGTCGGCTCGATCGACTACGACGAGAATCTCGCGGTCCCGGTGTTCACGCCCTATCCGGGGCGCATCATCAAGGCCTATGTCGATCTCGGCGACAAAGTGGTCAAAGGACAGGTCCTGTACACGATCGAGAGCCCGGATTTCTTGCAGGCCGAATCGACGCTGATCTCGGCTCAGGCGACCTACGACCAAGCGCACAGCGCCGCGGTTCGCGCCAAACGACTCTATGCGGACCAGGCCATCGATCAAAACGACTACGAACAGGCGGTGGCCACGGAAGCCGGCGCCGATGGCGCGCTCAAGGCGGCACGCCAAGCCGTCGCCATCTTCGGCATGAGCGCAAGCGAGACCGATGCCTTGATCGCCAAGCACCATGTGGACCCCGCGCTCGTGATCCGCAGCCCCATCACGGGAGTCATCACGGCGCGCAATGCCGCTCCGGGCTTGCTCGAGCAGCCCGGCGTAGCCCCTGCGCCCTACTCGGTCGCGGACACCACGAATCTCTGGTTCATCGCCAACGTCACCGAAGACGACAGTCCGGCGTTCAAGACCGGCCAAGAGCTCGATGTCACGGTGGACGCGCTGCCGAACCGCGTCTTCAAGAGCAAGATTACGGCCATGGCGGCGAACGTCGATCCCACCACGCACCGAGTCACGGTGCGCGCGGAGATCCATGATCCCGGGCATGAGTTGCGTGCTGGAATGTTGGCGAATTTCGTGATTCACACAGGTTCGCCCGTGGCCTCGCCGGCCGTACCCTTGAACGGCGTCGTCCGCGAGGGCGATGGCACGATGTCGGTGTGGGTCACGACCGACGGCCGGCATTTCGAACGGCGCACGGTCCAGATCGGGTTGCGGCAGAACCAGTACGATCAGATTCTCGCCGGCGTCAAGAGCGGCGAGACGATCGCCGTGGACGGCGCGATCTTCTTGAGTAATTTGGCGTTCGGCGGACCCACTTAGCACGCCGATGTTGAAGTCCATCCTGGCGTTTGCGTTGACCCGCCGGTCCATCGTGATCCTGGCGCTGCTCGTGTTCGTCGCCGCCGGGCTCGCCGCCTACGCGAAGCTGAACATCGAGGCTTATCCGAATCCGGCACCGGTCATTCTCGAAATCACCGCGCAGGCCCCGGGCTTGTCGGCCGAAGAAATGGAGAAATACTACACGACGCCGATGGAGATCGGCCTGTATTCGACCGCCGGCATCGACAATATCCGCTCGACTTCCTTCTACGGTCTGTCATTCGTGCGTGTCACGTTCAAGTACGGCGTCGACTATTACGCGGCCTATACTCAGGCCGCGCTCATGCTGCAGCAGAACGTCACGCTGCCAGGCAATCAAGTCGCGCAGATTCAGCAATCGAGCTTGGTCGGTGAGATCTATCGTTACCAGGTCGTGGGACCGCCGAATTTCGGCCTCACGAATCTACGCACGGTGCAGGACTGGGTCATTGCGCGCCGCTTGTCGACGATTCCCGGCGTCGTGCAGATCAACAGCTGGGGCGGCACGACCAAGGAGTTCGAGGTCGAGGCGGACCTGCACAAGATGGAGCATTACGGCGTCACCGTGCCGCAGCTGCTGACCGCGCTCGGCAACGCGAACATCAATGTCGGGGGACGCGAAATCACGGTCGGGCAGCAGTCGGTCAACGTTCGCGGCGTCGGTCTCGTCAATGACGGCGGCAGCGACGATCTCACCAAGGGCGTCAAGGTCGACGACATCGAAAACGTGGTGTTGGCCCAGAACAACGGTGTGCCGGTGCTCGTGGGGCAAGTCGCGCGCGTCTACGTGGGCTATGTGCCGCGCTTAGGCATCGCCGGGCGAGATCACGAGGACGACGTCGTCGCCTCGATCGTCGTCATGGGCAGGCCGCAACACACGAACGATGTGATTCCGCGTGTCAAGGCGGAAGTCGCCAAAATGAACTCGGACGGGACGCTGCCGCCGGGCGTGAAGATCGTTCCCTACTATGATCGCAGCACGCTGGTGGGCGTGACGACCCATACGGTCATGCACAATTTGATCTTCGGCTGCGCGCTCGTGTTTCTGATCCAGTGGATCTTCTTGGGCGATTTGCGCAGCGCCGTCATCGTCAGCATCAACATTCCGTTTGCGCTGTTTTTCGCGATCATGATCCTCGTGCTGCAAGGTCAGGACGCGAACCTGCTGTCGATCGGCGCGGTCGATTTCGGCATCATCATCGATTCTGCGGTGATCCTCGTCGAGAATATCTTCAGGAACATGCAATTGCCGCCGGATCAGCGTGCGCAGCTGATCGAGGATTTGCACGAGGAGACCTACGGGCCGGACCCCACGCGCAAGACGCCTGGTTGGACCAATCGCCTGCGCACGATCTTCGTGTCCGCGCTGCAAGTCGACAACGCGATTCTTTTTTCCAGTGCGATCACGATCGCGGCCTTCGGTCCCTTATTCGTGATGCAGGGTGTCGAGGGGCAAATTTTCGGCCCCATGGCGCGGACCTATGCGTACGCGCTGGCCGGCGCTTTGATTGCTACGTTCACGATCACGCCGGTGATGGCATCGGTGCTGCTGCCCAAGAACGTCAAGGAAGTCGAGACCATCGTCGTGCGCGTGCTGCACCGGGCTTACGCACCCGTCCTGCAATTTGCGTTGCAGCAGCGCCGCTTGGTGGTCGCGATCGGTGCGCTGTTCCTGCTGGTCGTGGGCCTGTGCATTCCGTTTCTCGGCAGCGAGTTCCTGCCTGCGCTCGAGGAAGGGAATTATTGGATCCGGGCAGCGATGCCGCAGACCATGTCGCTGGATGCGGGCACGGAAGCGACGCGCAAGATGCGTGAAATCCTGCTCAGTCATCCGGAAATTCTCACGGTCGTCTCGCAGCACGGCCGGCCCGACAACGGCAGCGATGCCTCGTCGTTCGCAAACGTGGAACTATTCGCGCCGCTGGAGCCCTTCGATAAGTGGCCGTCCGGCATGACCAAGGACAAGCTGACGGCGCAACTGCAAAAGGAGTTCGAGGACGCACTGCCCGGCGTCGGCTTCAATTTTTCCCAGTACATCCAGGACAACGTCGAGGAGGCGCTCTCGGGCGTCAAAGGCGCCAATTCCATCAAGATCCTGGGCCCGAATTTGCAGGTGCTCGAGCACCTCGCGGACCAAGTGCTGCATGAAATGGAACAGGTCAAAGGCATGGCCGATCTCGGCGTATTCCGGATCCTCGGACAACCGAACCTCAATATTCAAATCGACCGCGCCAAAATCGCGCGCTACGGCCTCAATACCGGCGACGTCAACGCCGTCGTGCAAGCCGCGCTCGCGGGGCAGGTGGCGACCACCGTGCTGGAGAGCGACCGCCAGTTCAATCTGACCGTGCGCCTCGCGCCCAAGTACCGCGACAGCATTGCAGCCGTCGGCAGCGTTACAGTCGGCTATCAGACGCCGAGCGGCACGACGGCCTATATCCCGCTGCGCGAACTCGCCACGATCACCTTGGATTCGGGCGCGACCTACATCTATCACGAGACCACGAGCCGCTTCATTCCGATCAAGTTCAGCGTACGGGGCCGAGACCTCGGCAGCACGGTGGCCGAAGCGCAAGCGCGCATCGCCAAGAACGTCAAACTCCCGACCGGCTATCGCTTTGTCTGGGCGGGCGAGTTTCAGGATCTACAAGTCGCGAAAGATCGGCTCGCCATCTTCGTCCCCATGAGTCTCGCGCTGATCCTCGTGCTGCTCTACAGCATGTTCAATTCGCTGCGCGACAGCTTGCTCGCCCTCGCGGGCATCCCGTTTTCGATCGCCGGCGGCATCATTGCGCTGTTCGTCGCCGGCCTGCCGTTCAGCGTTTCCGCCGCGATCGGTTTCATCTCCCTGTTCGGCGTTTCGGTCATGAACGGCATTCTCGTGATCACGTATTTCAATCAAATGCGCCACACGATGGAGCCCATAGAAGCCATGGAACACGCCGCCGAAAAGCGCATGCGACCGATGCTCATGACGGCTCTGTCCGCGTGTATCGGCTTGGTGCCGGCCGCATTTTCGACGGGGATCGGCAGCCAGGTGCAAAAGCCGCTCGCGACAGTCGTCGTCGGCGGCATGCTGATCGGCCCCATCCTGCTGCTGGCCGTCGTGCCGGCGCTGCAGTTGATGTTCGCGCGTCCGAACCCCGATGACGACGTGGAGGAAGATGACGGTGACGAGACGCCGAGTCCGCCGCTCAAGGAAGGCCCGGAGGGCGATCCGGGTCTGGACGGCAGCTCCGGGTGATGGCCGTGGCACGGATGCGCGGTGCGAACTTGGCGCGCGTCGCGGCTTGCGCAGCGATGGCTTTGTCATTTTGCGGGGTGGCCGTGACGGCGCAGGCGAGGCCGCCCGAACCGACCGTCGAGCCGACGCCAACCCGGCCAAACTTTTCCGGACGCGTGACAAGTCCCGGCAACGCAGCGACGTCGCGGCCGCCAGCCACCGCAAAGCACTTGGCCGCCCCGACTGCTGCGAGCACCAGCCACGGTCGGCCGACCGCGCCGACGCACGCGGTCAGCACGAACACGCATCCGGGCGTGCTTGGCGGTCCCGCCCGCAGCACGGGCTTCAAGACAGCCACCAACCCCGCCGCGATTCCCGGTGCGGTTTCGGGCACCGGTCTGAAGCGCCGGCCCGGTTCACCCGCGCACTGAGTCCGATCGCCCGATCGACGTCGCCGATTTCCAACAGTCTTATCAAGATTTTTTCAAGGCTGCACGGAACCGAGCCGTTTTTTTAATACCGACCTGTCTAGCCTCTCGAAGCGCGCTGCGTAGGCTATAAATTCTGACGCGCTTGCACCACGAGGGAGGAGACAATCGAGTGAAAACGACTGGCCGCCTTGCATTTCGCAGCCTGTTGGCTCTGGGTCTGATTGCTCTGGCGCCGGTGGCCTTTGCCGATACGCCCACGCCGACCGCGCCGACCGCGCCGACCGCGCCGACCGATCCCGACGGTCCTGCCGCCGGCTGTAAAGCCGGGTCGCAAGATGAAGGCTTCATTCAGCGTATCAAGGATAGCTATCTGACGCATCTCGCCTGGGATGGTCCGGATCCCAGCGCGCCGCCTGCGATGGTCGCCGGCGGCGCAGAGGTGCCGATCTCGAATCCACCCTGGCCTTACTCGACCTGGAACGTCGGCGGTTCGACTGCCATCGGCGTCGAGAACATGTATTACAACTTTTTGATGGACGCGCTCTATTGCGGCAAGGGCGGTCAGAAGCTCAAAGACAGTCGCTTCACGATTTACGGTTGGGTCGAGCCCGGCGGCAACATCAGCACCTCGAGCAGCCGCTTCAACTACGCGACCGGCACGGGCGGCAATTATCCGGCGGCGTACTCCTATCAGCCCAACACGGTCCAGCTCGATCAAGCGGCGATCTATTTCGAGCGTACGCCCGACGAAGTGCAGCGCGACCACTACGATTGGGGCTTTCGCTTCACGGGCCTTTACGGTACCGATTACAAGTACACATTCAGCAACGGCATTCTCAGCAACCAATATCTCGATAGCGCCAGACAATATGGCTTCGATCCCGTCATGTATTATCTGGACTTCTGGCTGCCGCATATTGCGCAAGGCATGAATCTACGTGTCGGCCGATATATCTCGATTCCGGACATCGAAGCGCAATTGGCACCCAACAACATCACGTACAGCCATTCGCTCTTGTACACCTACGATCCGTACACGCAGAACGGTATCGTATCGACGACGCGGCTCAGCAAGAACTGGTCGATCCAGGCCGAGATCTCAGGCGGCAACGACATCGGGCCCTGGGTCAAGAGCGAACGTCATTTGACGCCCGCCGCCTGCGTCATTTGGACCTCCGACTCCGGCAAGGACAATATCTATCCCTGCATGAACGGTCTCAACGACAGTGATTGGCGCTGGAACAACATTCAGCATGCGGTCATCACCTGGTACCACAAGTTCAATTCGAAATGGCACATGGACACGGAGGCCTGGTACATGTGGGAGGCTCATACCCCGAATGTCGCCAATAACACCGGTCCCGGAGGCTCAGACCAGGGCACGGCGATCATTGCCGCGGCCTATTCCTACATCAACTACGGTGCGCCGTCGGGCGCGATTTGTAAGCCGACCTTGGTGTATTGTTATTCGTACGAATGGGCGGTCGTGAATTATCTGAACTACCAGATCGGCCCGCGCGATATCGCGACTTTCCGCACCGACTATTTCAACGATGCCCGCGGTCAGCGCACGGGCTTCAAGACGCGATACTATGAATTCGACCTGGGCTATACGCACTGGGTCGGCGACACGATCGAGTTGCGCCCTGAGATTCGCTATGAGCACGCGCGCGATGTGGACGCCTACGATAATCCGACGGCGACGCCGGGCATGGGCAAGAATTCCCAGGCCATGATCGCGGCGGACGCGATCTTTCACTTCTGATCGAGAGCAAGCTCGTCAGGGATCCGCGATAGCGGGGGTCCCTGGCGAGCCGGAGTCGCCGCGCTGCGCTCAGGTCCGCGAGACCAGGAAGGCCTTCGCGAATCCCGCGTGCAGACGACCGATGCCGCGCGCCAGATGCATGAGCAGCGTCAGCAAGAAGACACCGATCAGCACCAGGAAGGGCAGCGCCCACACGGATCCCAACCACTCCGGCTGCAACGACATGCCTTCGACAACCGGCACGTGCCAGCGCTCCAGCAGCGAGAGGATCGGTGCGAAGATCAGTGAGAGACTCAAAGACAGCCCGACCGACGCGATCGTGAAATAGAAGATTCCGAGCGGCAGCATCAGCAGCAGATAGGCGAGCGTCGACCAGGTCCGGGGATCCTTGAGCATATTGCCGACGCGCTGCCAAAAACCCTCGGCAGCGCCCGGATGCACGGGCCGCCGCGGCATGCGTTCACCGGTCATGGCTTCCAGCAAGCGACCTTCCGTCAGCGACAGCACGCGGGTCAAACCCATGAACAGCAGGAAGATCGGTACGCCGACGATCAAGATGGCGGTGCCAAACGACAGGGACAGGCCCGTGACCACGACCGTGAAGTAAATGATGCCGGTCGCGAGCGACAGCAACATGAAGAACAACGAGGTGTACGCGCGCGGATCGAGAAACACGCCGAAGAAGCTGTTCGGCGAGCCCGACGGCGCACCGCTCGCGGTCTTGCCCTGCGGCGTGCGAAACGCCGCCTTGACCCGGGTTTCGGTATCGCGATACGCATTGGCGACTTCCTGCGGTGCGCCGTAGGTGGAGGCGATCAACTCCAAGACGTCGGCCTCGGACTTATCGGGATGGGCCGCGATCTCGGCGCGCAAGTATTCCTCCGCGTCGTAGAGTGCGTCTTGAATCAAAGCCGGGTCTTCGCCGGCGAGTTCGCTGCGCAACTGGCGCAGGTACTCATCGACGGAACGGGGTGCGCTGGCGGTCATGACGATGTTCCCTGGGTGTCGTTTTCTGGGGGGTCTTGTTCCGGGTTCGCAAAGCGGTCGACGAAACTCCGAGTCTCATTCCAAATCGCGCGCCATGCGCGGAGCACGGCGCGGCCTTGTGGGGTGATGCGGTAGTAGCGCCGGGGCGGCCCGGAGTAGGAGGGCACGATGCGACTGGTCAGCAGCTCGCCCGCCGAGAGCGCGCGCAGCACGGGGTAAATCGTCCCTTCCTTGAAGATCGACACGCCCTGATTGGCCTGCGCGAGTCGTTTCGCGATTTCGTAGCCGTAAAGGTCCTCGGTCGAGCGTTCGAGCACGGCGAGCAGAACCAGGCCGACCAGGCCTCCGTTGAGCTCTTTGCGAAACTTTTGTGCACTACTATCATCCATTTGTTAATACTGTATACCTGCTAATAGTAGTTAGCAAACATTATTGGTAATATCACGCTTCGGCGGCACGATCGGCGCTTCGGCCCACGAAACACTGGATTCGTGGCGCGTGTCGGGCACACTAGGCAGCCTTTTTTCACGGTCAGGCCTTCTGGCCTGGGGCTGGAGCTTTTTCGATGTGTGGAATCGTTGGCGTCGTCGCAGAACGTAATGTCGTTCCCATCCTCTTGGAGGGGCTGCGCCGACTCGAATATCGCGGCTACGATTCGGCCGGGCTCGCGGTTTTGACCCCGGGCGCGGTGCTCGAACGTCTGCGCACGGTCGGCAAAGTTCGCGTCCTGCAGGAGGCCCTCGAGGCCGCGCCGATCTCGGGGCCCGTCGGGATTGCGCATACGCGCTGGGCGACCCATGGCGTGCCCTCCATGCGCAATGCGCATCCGCAGGTTTCGCGCGACGGCATCGCCCTCGTGCACAACGGCATCATCGAGAATCACGATGAGCTGCGCGTCGGACTCAAGGACCTGGGCTACAGCTTCAGCTCCGAGACCGATACCGAGGTTATCGCGCATCGCATCCACCATCACCTGGGCTCGGTGCGCGACTTGTTCGGCGCCGTGCGCAAGACCGTGCAGGAACTGCGCGGCGCGTACGCGCTCGCCGTCGTTTGCGAGAAGGATCCGGAGTGCATCGTGCTCGCGCGCGCCGGCTGTCCCGTGGTCGTCGGTCTTGGGATCGGCGAGAACTTCGTGGCCTCCGATGTCGCCGCTCTGCTGCCGGTGACGCGCCGCTTTCTGTTTCTCGAGGAAGGCGACGTCGCGGAGATTCGGCGTACGTCGATCCGGATCGTCGACGCCGGCGGTCGCGAGGTGAGCCGACCCGTGCGCGAGAGCGAACTCGCGGCCGATGCGGTCGAGCGCGGCCAATATCGCCATTTCATGCAGAAAGAAATCCACGAGCAGCCGCGCGCCATCGCGCAGACGCTCGAAGAGCGCGTCGCCGGTGGCCGACTGCTCGATGCCGCCTTCGGTCCCGGGGCGCATGGGGTTTTTGCACGCGTCCAAGCCGTCCACATCGCCGCCTGCGGCACGAGTTATCACGCCGGGCTCGCCGCCTGCTATTTCCTCGAGCAAATTGCGGGCATTCCGGCCAGGGTGGAATTTGCGAGCGAGTATCGCTATCGGCGGCCGGTGGTCACCCCCGGCACCCTGTTCGTGACGATTTCCCAATCCGGCGAGACCGCCGATACCCTCGGCGCGCTGCGCGCCGCCAAGGAGTCGGGCTATCTGTCCACCTTGACCATTTGCAACGTCGCCGAGAGCTCGATGGTGCGCGATTCGGATCTGGTTCTGTTGACGCGCGCGGGCCCCGAAATCGGCGTCGCCTCGACCAAGGCGTTCACGACGCAGCTCACGGCGCTCGCGATGTTGGTGATCGCGCTTGCCAAGAACCGCGGTCTCGATCCCGAGCAAGAACGCGGCCTCGTCGAACAGCTGCTGCAGTTGCCCGGCCTCATCGAACGCACCTTGAAGCTCGACGAGCAGATTGCGCGGCTCGCGGAAAAATTCGCCGACAAGCACCACGCGCTGTTCCTCGGCCGCGGCCCTTTGTACGCGATTGCGATGGAGGGCGCCTTGAAGCTCAAGGAAATCTCCTACATCCATGCCGAGGCCTATGCGGCCGCTGAACTCAAGCACGGCCCGCTTGCGCTCGTCGATGAGGACATGCCCGTGGTCGCGGTCGCGCCCAACAACGATTTGCTCGAGAAGCTGAAATCCAACCTGCAGGAGGTGCGCGCACGCGGCGGCCAATTGTTCGTGTTCGCCGATCCCGCCGCAGGCCTTGAGACCAGCGACGGGCTGAGCGTGATCCGCATGCCGGTCACGCCGACGGCCCTGCAGGCGCCGCTCGTGTACTCAGTCCCCATGCAGTTGCTGGCCTACCACGTGGCCGTGCTGAAGGGCACGGACGTCGATCAACCGCGCAATCTCGCCAAGAGTCTGACGGTCGAATGAACCTGGGTTCTGAATGAGCCCGGAGAGCAAGTTCGGCGCCGAATACTTTCGCAAGTATTACCTCGATCGCAAGACGCGCGTGGTCACGGCGGCCGAAATGCGCGCGCGTGCCAACTTGATCCTCGCGATCCTGCGACAGGTGCAAGTCCCGGTACGCCGGATCCTCGATGCCGGTTGCGGTATCGGCTTGCTGCAGGCGCCGTTCGCGCAGCTCGCGCCGCGGGCGCGCTACACGGGCCTCGAGCACAGTGACTACCTCTGTGCGAAATACGGCTGGAAGCAGGGCTCGGTTGCCGATCATGTCGCCGCCAAGCCCTACGATCTCGTCGTCTGCTACGACGTGCTGCAGTACTTGAACGACCGGGACGCGGCGGCGGCGGTCGCCAACCTCGGCCGCCTGAGTCGGGCCGCGATCTACGTCTCGGCGCTGACGCGCGAAGACTGGTTGCATAACTGCGACCGCAGCCGTACCGACCGTGCGGTCCACCTGCGGGCCGCCGGTTGGTACCGGCGCCGCCTGCAGCGGCACAGCCGCTATCTCGGTTTCGGGGTATGGCTGCGCCGGGATGTCAGCGCGATTCTCTGGGAACTCGAATCAAGGTTCCGTTGAGCGATAGTCGAGGATCCATTTGACCAGCGCCTCGTGCACGGGCTCGCCGGCGCCGCCATCGACGCGTGCATCGTTGATCAGGCACACCAGCACATAGGGCCTGCCGTCCGCGCCGGTCACGTATCCCGCCACGCCGCTGACGCCGTCGATATGTCCCGTCTTCAAGCGCACCGAGCCTCCTGGAGTCGTTTGCATGCGCGTGCGCAAGGTTCCGTCAAGGCCCGCCAAGGGCAGCGAGGCGAGGAACTCCGGCGCATAGGGACTGCGATAGGCCGCGCTGAGCACGGCCGCCATCGTGGCCACCGACACCTGTGCGGCGCGTGACAGGCCGGCGCCATTGTCGATGATCAAATCCTGCAGATCGAGGCCGCGCGCCGTACCCCAGGCGCTGACGGCCTGCGCGCCCTTCGCGACCGTGGCCGGCGCCCCGGCTTGCTCTTCGCCCAGCGTCAAGAGCAGATGCCGCGCCATCAGGTTGTTGCTGTACTTGTTCGTGAGCCGCACGATCTCGCCGAGACTCAGCGAATCGAAATTCACCAATAATTGCGCATCCGGCGGTGTGGCCTCGACGCGCAGCTTGCCCTCGAAGGTTCCGCCGAGTTCATGCCACAGGGACAGGAAGCTGCCATACGCATATTCGCTCGGGTTCAAGACCACGCGTGTGACATCGAGCGGCGCACAAGCGGCCGCCATATTGCCGTTCAAGACCGCGCGCTCGCCATGTTCCCCGCCGATCTCGGCTTCGACGTGGCAGCCCGTGCCGCCGAAGTGCACGTGATTCTCGACGAGCAGATTGCTCGGGTGCGGCGCCGCCGTGAATTCGACGCGACGGTGCCCGGCGTTGGCGGTCACGTGAAAATCCACGGATTGAAAGTTGACCATCAACGCGTCCGGGACAACATTGTAAGCACGATTCGGCTGCCCATCGAAGGCCCCCGGATCCTGCACCCCTAAGTCGAAGGCCGAACGATCGATGACGATGTCCCCATGAATCGCCTTGATGCCGGCCGCGCGTATTTGCCGCGTGAAATTCCACCATCGTTCCAGCGTCATGTACGGATCGCCGCCGCCTTGCAGGATCAAATCGCCGTCGAGCACGCCGTCCTCGAGTTTGCCGCGAATCAGGGCCTTCGTATGCCACACATAGGCGGGACCCAGCAGATCCAAGCTCGCATAGGTCGTGATCGTCTTGAGCGTCGACGCCGGACTGCGCGGCGTGGCCGCATTCTGACTGATGACGGTCCGCCCGGTCAGTGCATCGACCACGATGAAACTCACGCTTGCGCTCGGTAGTCCCTGCGCGGCAATGCTTGCCGTGATCGCGGGCGGCGGGTTGGATAAAGCCAACAGCGCGAATAGTAGAATGCTCATTCAGATCCTCAGCGATGACCGTTGCAGCGGCGCACGCCGCGTCGGCACGGGGCTGTTCCGCAAGACGAAGTACCCGGCCAGCGCGGCCGTCGCCGAACCGAGCGCGACACCCAGTTTGACCAGCTTCATGGTGTCCGGGTTTGCGCCGAATGCCAAGGAGCCGATGAACAAGCTCATGGTAAAGCCGATGCCGCAATAACAAGCCAGACCCAAGAGCATGCGTCTGCTCATATCCAATGGCCGCTCGGCGAGCCTCAGCCGCAGTGCGAGCCCGGCGCCCAGCAGCACACCCAAGGGCTTTCCCAGTGCGAGTCCGAGGCCCACACCCCATAGAATCGAATGCGACAACAGTTCCGTGGACACTCCGGCAAGCGAGAGGCCCGCATTGGCCAGCGCGAAAATCGGCAGCACGCCGAAATTGACCCAGGCCTGCAGCCGATGCTCGAGCAGGGCATCCTTGGGCGGCTGGCGCAAAGGCATTGCGAACGCGGTCGCGACCCCCGCCAAGGTGGGATGCACGCCCGATGCCAGCAGAAAGACCCAGAGCACGAGGCCGAGCACGACATAGGGCGCGACGCGCCGCACCGCGAGCAGGTTGAGCGCGAGCATGGCGGCGAAGCAAGCGAGCGCGGCCATGAGCATGGCCGGCGAAACCGACTCCGTATAGAAAAACGCGATGATCAAGACCGCGCCGAGATCGTCGATGACCGCGACCGCCGTCAGGAACACGCGGGCACTCAGGGGCACGCGCGACCCCAACAAGGAGATTGCGGCGAGCGCAAACGCGATGTCCGTGGCCGACGGAATCGCCCAACCACGCAAGTCGAACGCATTGCCCCAGTTGATCGCGGTATAGAGCGCGGCCGGCACAAGCATCCCGCCGAGCGCCGCCGCCAGCGGCAGCGTGAGGCGCCGCCGCGAGCTCAGTGTGCCCGTCATGATTTCCCGCTTGATCTCGAGGCCGACGAGAAAAAAGAATACGGACATCAGGCCGTCGTTGATCCACAGGGACACGGGCCGCACGATGACCACCGGCGACAAGCCCACGTGCACCGGAGCTCCAAGGAACGCGCTCAAGACCGGGGCTGCCGCGGAATTGGCGAGCAAGAGCCCGAGCAGAGCGGCCCCCGCCAAAACGATGCCCGGCGCCGAGGCTCTCTTGAAAAAGTCGTGCATGATTTCACGTTACCATACGGCTTCGATCCTCCCGACGCCGAAGGACAACAGGCAGCGATGCAACGCAGTTTTTCCGGCGAGTTCGTGATCGCCGAACCCCATCCCGGCACCTGGCAGATCGACAATCGGCTGGTCCCGCACCAGAGAATCCTCGTGCGCGGCGTGCGCACGCCGCGCGCGGCCGTCCCGGCGACCCCGACGCGCGTGAGTTTGGAATGGAGCCCGGGCAAGCCCGTTCTCGTGACTCTGCAGGACGGCGCACGGTCCGTTGCGCTGGCATGCGATTCGGCTGCATCGCACGAAACCAATGAATCGCTGTACCGGGAACTCCCTCTTGCCGAATACACAGCCGATCGGCAACGGTTTTGGCGGCGAGTCTTCTGGCTGGTTCGCATCCCTGGAGGGCGCCTGTTGCTGCGCCTATTCGCGCGCCGGGCGCGGCGCACGGATTGAACTGAGAGATCGCGCACGTTCCGCCCGTTGGCGGCGTGCAAATTGGGACCCGGATCATGGAACCGCAGCGCGTTTGGCGGGCATATTGTGGCGGGGTTGGTTCATCAGGACGATCAGTGTTCGATCTCAGGACTGCGACGATCGATATTCCCGCGCCGGTGGAACCATCGTTCGAGCCTTACGGCCGGCTGATCAAGATGTTGCTGCCCAGCCTTTCCGGCCTGGTCGTTCATGACGGCTTCGCGAACCCGATCTGGGCTTCGGACGATTGGTCGCTCTCCGAGGAGCATCAGATCGTCACCGAGGCGATCGAAAACGCCCTAGTCGATACCGCGCCCTACCCGGCCATCCTGCATGTCGTCGACGACGACACCAGCGCTTACGCGTTTGCCTTGCGCGGCGAGCGCACCGACCTGCTCGGCGTCGTGAGCATCGCACTCAAGCGCTCCGGTTCGCAGCAGGGTCTGCGTCCGGTTCCCTATGTGCGGCAAATGGTCCAACCGGTGCTTGAATGCCTGTCGCGAGAGCTGAACTTACGCTCCACGCTCGGCTCGCGCGAGCGTGACCTCGACGTGCGCGAACGGGATCTGGAAGTGATTCTGGAAATGTCTGCGCAAGACGCGGCACCCGCCAGCGATGCCGACGAATTCGATCTGCTCTTGAAGACGGGCTTGGATCGCCTGGGCTGCGCGCTCGCGGCGCTGTGGGTGCCCGATAAAGGAATTGCGGTGTCCGCGACGCGCAGCGGCCAGCCGCTCGCGCCGGGTCTGATCGAGCGCGCCGAACAACATCTGATGGCCTGGATGCAGTTGCAGCAGCGCACGATCATGATCAACCGCATTGCGCGCCTCGCCAGTGAGGCCGCGGCTCCCTATAAGATCCTGGCCTGCCCGATCCGCCACCCGTCAGCGCGCGTCATGGGTGTGCTGGCTCTGTTCAATCCGCCCAGCGCCGAGGATTTTGAACCGCACCAGGCGCGAATTGCGGAATTGCTGGCCAAGCGCGCCACCGCCGTGATTCAGGCCAACTACGATTCCAGCACGGGTTTGATGACGCGGCCCGCCTTCGAGCGACAGGCGAATCTGTTGGCATCCAAAGAGCCGTCGGCGCAGGTCGACAGCATTCTCTACCTCGACATCGATCGCATGCATGTGATCAACGAGACCTTCGGCATGCACTTCGGCGACGACATCATCATCGGCGTGGCCGATTGTCTCGCCAAGGCGCTCCCCAAGAATGCGCTCTCGGCGCGCATCTCGGGCGATCGGTTGGCGGCGCTGATTCCGAGCACGAGCCTCGAGGAGGCGACGCTGCTCGCGGAACAGATTCGTCTCGCGGCCACCGCGATCGTCACGCGCGCCGCGCAAACCTCCGTGGAAATTTCCGTGAGCATCGGCATTTCCCCCTTGAATCGCACGGAAAACTCCCTGGCCCATGCGCTCGCAACGGCCGAGATCGCCTGCAAGGCCGCGAAAGACCGTGGGCGTAATCGCGTCGAGAAATTCCAGGACTCCGACCAAAGCATCATCCGACGCCATACGGATCTCATGATCATCGGCAAACTGCGTGGTGCGCTCGACGACGACAGCTTTCGACTCGACGCGCAGCCCATTCTGCCCTTGCGCGGCAGTTACGGCCGGCCGCGTTTCGAACTGCTGCTGCGGATGGTCAGCGAAGACGGCGAAATCATTCCGCCGGGCAAGTTTCTGCACGCGGCCGATCGCTATCAACTCATGCCCGCCATCGACCGGTGGGTCGTGCGTCAGGCCTGCGAATTACTGGGCCGACATCGCAGCATCATCGGCGAGGACAGCGCGCGGTTCGCGATCAATTTATCGGGTCAGTCGCTGCGTGACGAGGGATTCCTGGATTTCGTCGTCGAGCAGATCCAGGATTCCGGCATTGTGCCGGGCATTCTGTGCTTCGAGCTCACCGAGACCGCGACCATCGGCAATCTCAGCGACGCCCAGGCGTTCATGCGCCGCCTGCAGGATCTCGGTTGCCAGTTCGCGCTCGACGATTTCGGCACCGGCGTCAGTTCCTTGGCCTATCTCAAGGACCTGTCGGTCAATTACCTGAAAATCGACGGAACCTTCGTGCGCGACATCATCGACAATCCGCGTTCCGAGTCGATGGTCAAGGCCATCGCGCAGCTCGCCAAGGTGATGTGCATGGAGACCATCGCCGAATACGTCGAAACGGACGCGTTGCGCTCGCGCGTCGCTGATCTCGGCGTCGACTACGGGCAAGGCTTCGCGATGGGCAAGGCCCAGCGGTTCGAAGATCTGCTCAATGAACTCGCGATCTATGAGGCGACTGTGAACACCTGGGTGTCGGAGGAAGCGACGAGCGAACTTGGATCTTCCGGGACTTTAGAGCCACAATAGGCGGATGACGGGTTCCCGACTGCTTGCGCCGGAGTGGCAGGTACAAACTTGGTTCAACAGCGATCGCCCGCTCATGCTCGCAGGTCTACGCGGTCGCGTGGTCGTTTTGGCGGCTTTTCAGGTCTTTTGTCCCAAATCCATCGCCGTGGCGATCCCGCAAACCCTGCGGATTTTCGAGACCTTCGAACCCAAGGACGTCGCCGTCGTCGGTCTGCACGCGACGTTCGAACATCACGCCGCGATCAGTATTCCCGTGCTCAAGGCGTTCATCCACGAGTACCGCCTGAAATTCCCCATCGCGCTGGACCAGCCAAACCCGGCCGGCCCCATCCCTGTGACCATGGATCGCTATCAGATGCGCGGCACGCCCAGCCTCGTGCTGATCGATCGTCAAGGCATGGTTCGTAAGCACAGCTTCGGCGCGGTCGAGGACTTGCGCATCGGTGCCGAAATCGGCGCGCTGATCCAGGAGGCGCCCGGCGTCGCGGTGCTCGATCGCAGTTCGGCCGCCTAGTTCGTCTCGTGACGCCTCTGGTCGCGCGATTTGGCGAGTTCGGCCTGCAGCAGCGTAATCCGCCCATCCGGGACCCCGGCGCTGCGTGCCGCGTCGATCGCGGCCTGGGCGAGATCCAGTCTGCCGCTCAACATCGCGTCCTGCGCCCGCGCGCACAGGCGCTCATAGACTTCGGCGATCCCCGCGCGTGCCGAGGCATCGGCCGGATTCTGCGCCAGTGCCCGCTGGTATAACTCCAGCGCGTTGTCGCCGACGGGTTCGGTGAGATGGTTCGCCGCGAGAGCCGCCGCCGCGCGCGACGCCAAAGGCGAGACCTGCACGGCGGTCTCCAGGGTCGCGTAAGTCGCCGGCCGCTGGGTCGCCCGGGACCGGGTGACGAGTGCCCCGATGGCAATGCCGGCGACCGCGACCCCGGCCACGCAGCCCAGCAGTAGACCGTGCCTTGGGGGGACTCGTTCCGCCTGGGCCTGCCGCGATTGGGGATCCGGTTTGATCGCCGCTTGCTTGCGCACGGCCGAGTCGATGAACTGCTGGGCACGCGCCGGCGACAGCGGCTTATGAATGAAGCGATAGATCATTCCCGTGCTGATCAGCTTACCCAAGGGAGCTTGCGCCGCGCGATCGCCGGTCAACACGATCACTAGGTCGGCAAACCGGTGCTTCAGGTCGAGCACGAAATCGCTGCAGGGGACGGGCGCAGCCTCGGCGTCCAAGACCAGGATCCGTACCTGGCCGGCGGTCAGCAAGTCGGCGACCTGGGCGGCGGCCGGCACATGCCAGACTCGCCGGCTACTGCCCACGGCCTCGCGTAAGGTTTGCAGGAACTCCGAGTCGGCCGTCAGTACGACGATCTCGACGATGTCGCTTGCTTGCACCCTACCGATCCCCTTGAAGCCGTCGTCCTGCGATGATCATCTGCTACGATACGGTGTCCGAGATCGGAGACGAGTGTTGTTGCGACGCATCAGCCTGTTTCTGTGACTCGTCGCTCATTGCCACCGAAAAACCGACGATTATGTTGCCATCGCAACTCTTAAGGACCGCATTGAACGACTCCGTCTCGATCACCTCGAAATTGGCAGCGAACCAGCGCGCCGCGCTGGAGCAGGTGCTGTTCTTCAACGAGAACCAATACCGTGTCCGCGACGGCATCGAGCAATCGATCGCCACTTACGGCGTGCCGGAAATCTATGAGCAAGACGGTCATCTGCGCATCCGGGTCGGGACGACCGAAGGTGTCCAAAGCTTGTTTGCGGTATCGGCGGACGGTGCGCCGCTCGGGGTTGCGGTTTTCGTGCGAGTGGCCGAAGACCGGTTTGTGATCCTGCATCTCGGGGTCGCGGCTCCGGCCGGCGACCGTGCGAATTCCCTCATTTTGATCAAGCTGATGCACGAGATCCGCGGTGCCGCGCGTCGCACCCGCGGTGTCGATCGCATCGAACTCGTTTACAAGGACCGCAATCCGATGCGACTGCACGGTGCCATGCGCATGCCGGGCTGAACCGCCGCCCTGATGGCAGCCTACGCACACACGCTCGGCGGCGAGCGACATGTCTTCAAGGACCTGGCCGGCGTGCTCGCCTGCGCATCGTCACTACGCTCGGGCGACGAACTCGCCGGTCTGGCCGCGAGCAGCCATTCACGACGCATCGCAGCCCGCTACGTGCTCGCCGATCTGCCCCTGAAGGTGTTTCTGCAGGAGGCACTGATCCCCTATGAACTCGACGAGGTAACGCGTCTCATCATCGACACCCATGACGCTGCCGCGTTTGCGGCCGTGAGTCATTTGACGGTCGGTGAGTTGCGCGACTGGCTGCTCTCGCACGAGGCCGACGGCGCGGCCCTAGCGGCGCTTGCGCCGGGGCTCACGCCCGAAATGGCGGCGGCCGTGTGCAAGCTCATGCGCAATCAAGACCTGCTGACCGTCGCCGCCAAATGCCGCGTGGTCACGGCTTTTCGAAATACGATCGGCTTGCCAGGGCACCTGGCAAGCCGGCTACAGCCCAATCACCCGACCGACAATCCGGAGGGCATTGCCGGCGCGATTCTCGATGGTCTGCTCTATGGCGTAGGCGACGCGGTGATCGGCATCAATCCGGCCACCGATAACGTCACGATGACCGTCACCTTGCTGGAACTGTTGGATTCGATCCGCACGCGCCACGATATTCCAACGCAATCCTGCGTCTTGGCGCATATCACGACGACCTTGCGCGCGATCGAGCGGCGCGCCCCTGTGGATTTGGTGTTTCAGTCGGTCGCCGGCACCGAGGCCGCCAATACCGGTTTTGGCATTACGCTCGCGCTGCTCGCCGAAGGCCGGGCCGCGGCACTGTCCTTGAATCGCGGCACGGTAGGCCGCAACCTCATGTACTTCGAGACCGGTCAAGGCAGCGCCTTGTCCGCCGATGCGCATCACGGCATCGACCAGCAGACTCTCGAAGCCCGCGCCTATGGCGTGGCGCGCCGCTTCGAGCCCTTGCTGGTCAACAGCGTCGTCGGCTTCATCGGCCCGGAATACCTGTTCGATTCGAAACAGATCATTCGCGCCGGTCTCGAGGATCATTTCTGCGGCAAACTCTTAGGTCTGCCGATGGGTTGCGACGCCTGCTACACGAATCATGCCGAAGCGGATCAGGACGACATGGATTGCCTGATGACCTTGCTAGGCACGGCGGGCGTGAACTTCCTGATTGCGGTGCCGGGAGCCGACGATGTCATGCTCAACTACCAGAGTCTGTCCTTTCACGACATCTTGAGCCTGCGTACGCTGCTCGACTTACAGCCGGCCCCGGAATTCACGGCCTGGCTCGCCCGCATGGCCCTGCTCGATGAGCGCGGCCGCTTGGCGGCGCCGCGTGCCTCGAATGCCCTGCTAAGCCGATGACCCGGCAAACCACCGATCACATCTGGCTCCGATTCAAAGATGCGACGCGCGCGCGGATCGGGCTCGGCCGCGTCGGGGATGCCTTGCCGACGCAGCGACTCTTGGAGTTCCAAGCGGCCCATGCGAGTGCCCGCGATGCCGTGCTTGCGCCGGTCGATTTCGCCGCGCTCGCCGCGGGACTCGCGCCGCTCGCGTCGATCCACGTGCGCTCGGCGGCGCGCGACACCGCTGACTATTTGCGTCGACCGGATCTTGGCAGACGCCTCGACAGAGATTCCCGCGGCCGGTTGCCGTCGGGACCCTTCGATGCCGTATTCGTGGTTGCCGACGGCCTGTCCGCGACCGCCGTCCAGGCGCATGCCGCGCCCCTGCTCGCGGCCCTGGTTCCGCGTCTCGATCAGTGGAAATTGGGACCGGTGATCCTGGCCGAGCGTGGCCGCGTCGCCTTGGGCGACGAAATCGGAGCAGCGATGCAGGCAGACCAGGTGGTCGTGCTGATCGGTGAGCGCCCCGGGCTCTCCGTGCCCAATAGTCTCGGGATCTATCTGACGCATGCGCCGCGCGTAGGCCGCCGCGATTCGGAACGAAATTGCATTTCCAACGTGCATGCGGACGGCCTCGCCTATGCGACCGCAGCCGATAAGCTCGCATGGCTGATGACGCAAGCGCGGCTGCTGCGGCTCACCGGCGTTGCGCTCAAAGAGGATGCGCCGACGACCCCGGAACTGGGGTCCAGCCGGAACCTCTTGCCGTGACGACGGCTGCGGGCACCAAGCCGCGCGGCGCGATCTTGCACGCCGACGGCAAACGACGCTGTGCATGGTGCGGCAGCGATCCCCTGTACGTCGCCTATCACGATGAGGAATGGGGCGTGCCGGTGCACGATGACCGCGTGCTGTTCGAAATGTTATGCCTCGAAGGCGCTCAGGCAGGCCTCAGTTGGCTGACGATCCTGCGCAAGCGCCCGGCCTATCGACGCGCCTTCGATGAGTTCGACGCCGAGAAAATGGCGCGCTACAGCCCCGCGCGCCAAGGCCGCCTCATGACGAATGCCGGTATCGTAAGAAATCGGCTAAAAATTGCGGCGTTCGTCGCCAACGCGCGTGCCTACCTGGAGTTGCGTCGCGAACAGGGGTCGTTCGCGGACTACCTTTGGCAATTCAGCGACGGGCAGGTGCGACGCCGACGGCCGCGGCACGCGGGGGACTTTCAGACCAGTACGCCGCGCAGCGATGCGATGAGCAAGGAACTCAAGAAGCGCGGCTTCCGCTTCGTCGGCACGACGATCTGTCATGCCTTCATGCAGGCGGTCGGCATGGTCGACGAGCATCAATTGCATTGCTGGGCCGGAAAACGCGAGACGCGCTAGCGCGCCCCGCTCAGTTCGCTTCGGGCGGATCGATCGGGCTGCCCTGCTGCCGTAAAATCGCCAGCAACACATCCTCTTCGCGCGGCAGGGCGCGCATTCGCGCGAGGCGCCAACGGGCGTGCGTATTCTTGACCCAGGGTAACAAGGGTTGATCGAATTGTGCAGCGGTTGCGACCCGCCATTCCAAGACACGACGGCGCTCGACCAAGGCGCGATATTCCTTTCCGTCGACCACGACCAGGCGCTTCTCCAAGCTCAGGCCCGCGATCTGCGTGGTCACGGTGTCGCCCTGCTGCATGCTCTTCGCGATCTTGAAACAGGCTTCACGCCGGGGTGTGCCCGGCATCGATTCCCGACAAGCTTCGAGCAGCGGCGAAAATGGCGGGATGAACTCCCCACTCGTGATCCCCAACGCCTCGTCGAGCCGCGCGGCCTCGGAATCGACATAGCCCTTGGGCAGACGCTTCTCCACGGCGCGCAGCTGGTCTACCAAGAGCACCGCGATGCGGTTCCAATAAAAGTCGAAGCGGAAGCCTTGCGCCATGTCGGCCAAGACGCGATCGACTTCCACCTGGTCACGGTCGCGATGCGCCGCGGTCAAGGTCGGCAGCCAGGCCGCGGCATTGTCGGGATCCAGCCAGCGCAGCGCAGTCGCGGCATCGCGCACGTCGCAGCCCGGCGTAAGCGTGCAAAGCCGCATCCGAATCCAGCCGATGGCCTTGCTGTCGGGGGCTAGCGTGCTCGCCCGTAAGGCTAGCTCGAGTGCCTGCGAATCCCCTTTGCTGGTATCCTGCCGCGGCTTCGAGGCACCCACAAAGGCGAGCGCCGCCGCAGCCGCGAGCGCATCCGCATCGCCGCGCGACTCGAGCGCGCGCACCGCCGCGGATCGCCAAACCTGGTATTTGTCCGTCATCGTGTGTGCCGCGACCGGCATCGGCGCGACGCCGCAGAGTCCGGCGCCCGCATAGCCGCACAAGACCGCGACCAACAGCAGGCGACGGATCGGCAACAGAGGCAACAGGGGATTGAACGGCGGCAAAGCCAATCTCGCTACGAACGGCCGCCCGCAGCCGTCAGGCCCGCCGTGATCGCGAGACGCATGGCGTCTTCGACCGAAATATCGAGCGCCTGCACCTGGCTGCGCGGCACATAGACGGTGTAGCCGCCGAAGGCGTAGCTCATCGGGAAGTAGACTGTGACCCAGTCTTGGCCGCCATGGTCGTTGAGCACCTCGGGCACGTCCTCACGGGTCACGAAGCCGATCGCACGGACCTCGCCGAAATGCGCCAAGACGACGCGCTGCAGATCGCGCTTCTCGCCGCTGCCGGACGGCAGCAGACTGACGACGTCGCGAAAGCCGCCGTACAGCGTTTTGACGAATGGGATGCGACCGAGAAAATCATTCCAATACTTCAGGAAGATCTTGCCGGCATAGGCGTTGACGAGGCTGCCGACGACCAATAGCAGCAGGAATCCCGCGATCAGACCGAGACCGGGCCAATAATGCTCGGGACTCACGATGTTCAACGCGATCAGCGCGCGGCGCAGCCACTCCTCGAGTGTGTGAACGACCCACCAGATCACGTAGACGGTCAAGGCAAGCGGCAACACGGTCACGAGACCGCTCATGGTCAGAGTCAGAACCTTGCGCATCACGACATCATCGCATGATCGGGCTCTAAGGAGGCGAAGCGGCGCAGAATTGCTCCGCATTGCGCTCGTATTCCGCCGTCAAAACCAATGCTTCCGCATCCTGTTTCCAGAGAAAATACTGCGTCACGATGCGACTGCCACGAGTCTGCGAGACGCTGAGCAGGCGGCTGTCGCGGCGAAAGGCCAGTGCTTCGTCGCCCCGGCATGGCAGACTGTTGTGAATATCGTTGAGGTCCGCGGGTTCGATGAGCTTGCCGTTGTGCCAATCGACGAGCAACAAACGCTCGCAGTCCGCGCCGCAAGGCGCCAGGGTCGCCGTCAGATAGCCGGAGAAATTCGGTCCACTCGCCAGCGCGAGCTGCAGCCGCGCGCGGTCCTCGGCGGACTGCGCGGCAGCCGGCGGTTCCGGGGGAGGCGTCGCGTTCGGCTGCATCGGCGCGATCTTGTATTCCGAGAAACGGGGTGCGCCCAGCGGCTCGTTGGCCGGGCTCACCGTGCCGCCACGGAGCTGATCGATGCGGTCGGCGATCTCGTCGCTCAAGTACCAATCGTCGACCGTGACCCGCGCGTGCGCGGCGCGGCCGATCAGACTGATCGTGATGAGACTATGGTCGACACAGCCTTCCGCGCCATCGCGTGCCGTGCAGGTGCTGAACTGTGTGAAGGCGCCATAGATGTTGGGCGCGCCGGGCTCGTTGGGCGCAAGGAAGACGACGTAGCGTCCCGGCGGCACGTCGATGCTGAATTTGTGTTGGTCCGCAGGGATCGGTACGGTGCGTATCCGGGACGTGTCCAGGTCGCAGGCGTAGGCAGTCATGCTCGGAATCGAGCGACCGGGAAAGCTGATTTCGCCGTCGATCACCGCGGCCCAGCCGGGGGTGCAGGACAGAGCAGCCACGGCGGCAACGCCGGCAAGCGCCAACCGGTGAGGACCTAAGACAAAACCCGCAAGGGCCAACTCGTACTTCAATGGATATAGACTCGCGTCATTCGCTTCCCACTCTCACCATGGTAACCACGCGCGCACATGCAAGCTACTGCAATTCAGATCGAACCGGCGACGCCTGACGACGTGCCGCTGCTGCTCCGCTTGATCGGCGAGCTCGCCGAATACGAAAAGCTCCAGCATCAAGTCGTCGCCACGGAGCTGGGCTTACATGCGGCGTTATTCGGATCCAAGCCGGTCGCCGCGGCCGTGATCGCGCGCGTCGGCACGAGTCCCGCCGCCTTCGCGCTCTACTTTCACAACTTCTCGACCTTTCTCGGCAAGCCGGGTCTTTATCTTGAGGACTTATTCGTGCGACCAGAATTCCGGGGGCGCGCGATCGGGAAAAGCTTGCTCGTGTATCTCGCGAAACTGGCGGTCGCCGAGAAATGCGAGCGGTTCGATTGGGCCGTCCTGGACTGGAATCAGCCTGCGCGGAAATTCTACGAATCGCTGGGCGCCGAGGCGAATTCAGCCTGGATCAACTACCGCCTCAGCGGCGATGCCCTGCGACGCCTGGCGGCCGGCGACGCCCCTAAACGTGGCGCCCAGTAGTCGGCGCCGTCCAGCGCGCGTAGGGGCGTGCTATTCGCGCGGCAGCAGGAAGCGGACGCCTTGATAATTCAGCACAATCCCGTCGCGTCGGATGCGCTCGAGCAAGGGTCCTTCCTGCAGCTTCATGCCCTCATGATATTTGCGCCCGTTGATGAACACGAAGCGATCGGCCGGCACGGTCGCGAATACATGCACGTCCAGATGCAGCTCGGGCAAGCCTTGCGTGGCGCTCGAGCTCAATTCGGATAAGGTCGGCAGCACCTCTTCCGTGTCGTCCTCCGCTTTGCTCTCCGCGGCCTTCGTTACGGGTGGAGGGCGCCGGGCGACGGGCTTGGCGGTCGGTGGTTCCGCTCCGGGGCCGTCCGACTCGACGACGGGAACTTCGGGCGCATAGGTCGGCGCTCCGTCCATCGGACTGAAGTGATCGACCGCCGATGCGGCACCGGAACGATCGACGTTGGTTGCCGGCGCTGCGCCTGGGTTGGCGTCGGGGCCCGCAGCGGCAACGGTCGTGTGCAAAGCGCTCGCAACCGGCGGGGCAAGCGTACTGCCCCGGCGCAGCAACACGACGCCCAGGACGACGAGGTTGATCGCGAGCAAGGCGCCGATCACCCATGCCCAGGGCGGCAATCCTGACCGGGGAGGCGGCGCCCCGACGTCGATCAGTCCCGGAGTGGTCTGGCGTTGGCGCTCCAGTTCGGATTTCTTGAGGGCATCGAGAATGAACGACATAGCGGGGCGTTCCTAACTGCCGCGAGCGGCGGGGGGCTGCAGAAAAGGCGAATTCGGGTCCGCCAGCGCGGTTTCCAGCACCATCTGGGTCTGTATGCCGGCGATGCCGTCGACATTCAAGCGGTGCTCGCGTTGAAAATTCTCGACCGCGACAGCCAAGTCCTTGTCGAACAAGTCGCCACGGGCAGGATTGGCCGAGCTACCACGCAGCGCATTCAGACTGCGCCGCAGCCAGCGCACTTCTTCGCCGCTCATGCCGACCGAGAGCGCGCGCGTGCGCCGCGTCTTCGGTCGCCAGACGACGGTGAATTCGCCAAACCAGAGACCGGAGACCTCTTCCAGCGGGAATTTTTCGCTGTGGTCGGCAAGTTCCAGCGTCGCGTAATGATCGTCGAGCGCCGACAGCACGACCTCATGACGGTTTCCCTGTTCGTCGATCAAGGTCAGGATCGCCGGCCGATTCAACATGCGCACTTCCGCCCAGGAACCGCGTTGCTCGAAGCAGTCCAACCCGGACTTGGCCGCCTGGGCGCAAGGGTCGTGCAGGTCCGTGATTTTCATGCCCCAAAGCGCCAATAAGCGGCGATAGGCCTCGCCCTCGGCGGTCTCTGCGGCGTGCGCTTCGAGTTGCGTGCTGAGCGACGGACCCTGCCGGGCGGAAACGCCGGGCTGCAGGGCCGCTGATCCCGCTGTTGGCGCAGAGCCGGGCACCGCGCCCGGTGCGCCACCGGATGCGCCGCCCGACGCGAGCTCGGACGCTAGGCCGGATGCGGCGCCATGCGCCGCCGACGCAGCTTGCGCCGAGGAGGAGGCGTTCGCGACCGCGGCCGCGGCCAGTGCGGCAGCGGATTGCGCGCGCGCGCGTTCGGGAGCCAGCGCCCAATATCGCCAGATGCCGACCAGCGCGATCGCCAGTGCCGCGGCGGCCACACCTCCCGCGAGCCAGCCAAGCCACGCAGGCGCAAAGCGCCGACCGTAGACTTCGCCGGCCGCACGGCGTACCAGCGGCGCCGTGACCTTGCGTGTGTCGCGCGTATAGGCGCCGAGCAGCGCACGATCCGCGCAGACGTTGATGACGCGCGGTATCCCCGACGATAGGCGGTGGATTTCGGCCAGGGCGCCCAGCGTGAAAATCTCGGTTCCGCCGCCGCCGGCGACCCGCAGGCGGTGGCTCACGTAGGCCTTGGTCTCGTCACTGCTGAGCGGGCTCAGGTGGTAACGACCCGTGATGCGCTGTGCGAGCTGGCGCAAATCGTTGCGTTCCAGCAGCACGCGCAGTTCCGGCTGGCCGATCAGAATGATCTGCAGCAACTTCTGCGTCGGGGTTTCCAAGTTGGTGAGCAAGCGCACCTGTTCGAGGACCTCGGGCGAGAGATTCTGCGCTTCATCGACGATCACGACGACCCGCCGCCCGAGCGCGTGCGCCTCGAGCAAACGGCGATTCAGCGCGTCGACCATCTGCTTGACGCTGTCACGATCCTCCGGGGCCAGCGCGACACCCAATTCCTCGCAAATCGTCAACAGGAACTCCGCGGGCGTGACGCGCGGATTCAGGATCACCGCGACGTCGGCATGCTGCGGCAATTGCGACAACAAGGTGCGGACCATCGTGGTCTTGCCCGTGCCGACCTCGCCCGTCAGCTGAATGAAGCCGCCGGATTCGTTGATCCCGTACAGCAGATGCGCCAAGGCCTCCGCGTGGCGCTCGCTCAAGTAGAGATAGCGCGGGTCGGGAGTGATCGCGAACGGCTTCTCGCTGAGTCCGAAAAAACTCGTGTACATGGCAGTCTATGATGATAGCAAGCGCAACGCTGCTAGCGAGACGGGCCGCGCTGCAAATGACTGGCCCGGGTCAAGAGCTCCTTGCCGAAGCGGCGCCGGATATCGTCGACGGCCGTATCCAAGCGGCTTTCCGGCGGCGGCGAGGCGGTGAACAAGTCGGTCTGGCAAGAGGCCGCGCGCAGACCGGCGCCGCCGACACCGAGTAAGCGCAGCGCCGCATCGGGCTGTGTCGGCAGCCATTCGTCCAGCAGTTCCAGGGCGATACGCGCGATCGTGCGCGTGTCCTGGGTGGCGGGCTCCAGCGCGCGTCGACGCGTAAAGGTCTTGAAATCGGCGCGCCGGATCTTGACCATGATGACGCCCGCGAGCAGCCCCTGCGCGCGCAGTCGCGCGGCCGTGCGGTCAGCGAGGCGCAGCAGTTCGGAGCGCATCGCGCCGGGCTCGCGCAAGTCCTGCTGGAAGGTCTCCTCGGCGCTCACCGACTTCTCGTCGCGATCGGGGACGACGGGTCGGTCGTCCAAGCCCGCGGCGCGATCACGCATGGTCTTGCCGTGCCTGCCGAACGCGCGCCACAGCGTCGCCTCGTCGGCGCGGCGTAACTCACCGAAGGTTCGAATGCCCGCGGCGTGTACCGTGGGCAGCGTCTTCGGGCCGATCCCGAACAAGCGCTCGACCGGAAGCCGGTCAAGAACCTCGTGCAGATTATCCGCTCCGATGCGGAACAAACCGTCGGGCTTGTTCAGATCGGAGGCGATCTTGGCGAGCAATTTATTCGGAGCGATGCCCACCGATGCGGTCAGACCCGTGCGGGCGCGAATTTGCGCGCGGATGTCGATGGCAATGCGCTGCGGATCGCCGAACAGCCGGCCACTCGCGCTCACGTCCAGAAAGGCCTCATCCAGGGACAATCCCTCGACCAGCGGCGTGACGCCGTGAAAGATCGCAAAGACCTGGTCTGAGACCTCGCGATAGCGATCCATGCGCGGCCGCACGCAGATCGCCTGCGGGCAGCGGCGCAGGGCTTCGGCGATCGGCATCGCCGAGCGCACGCCGAAACGGCGCACCGCATAGTTGGCTGCCGCGACGACGCCGCGGCCGGAGGTGCCGCCGACGATGAGCGGCTTGCCGCGCAAGCTTGGGTCGTCCTGCTCTTCCACGGACGCGTAGAACGCGTCCATGTCGACGTGCAGGATCGTTCTCATCCGGCGCGCGTGGTCACTTCACGATGATCGTGATTTTGCTCGAGTGCAGCGGCGGATCGAAGGACCTATGCGTGTAATCGGCGAACAGCAGTTCCAGCGTGTGCTTGCCCGGCGACAAGCTGAGCTGCGTTTCGGTCTGTCCCTTGCCGAAGTGAATGATCTTATCGGTCGCCGGCAGCGACGCATCGAGCTGAATGTCGCTCAAGTCGGTATCGACCAAGAGGTGGTGATGGCCGGTGTTGTCGAACTTGATGCCCGCCGGCGCCACGCCCATGCCTTTGAGGCCGAAGCGAACCGTGAACGGACTGTGGACCCGCTCGCCGTTGCGCGGCGAGATGATATAGACCTCGGCGCCTGCGGGTGCGGTCATTGCCGCGGCGACCGGCGCCGGGGCGGCTGCCGGCGCGGGGGGCGCGGCCGGGGTTTGCGCAAGAGCGCTCATGGCCGTGAGGCTCGCTGCGAGCGAGACGAGAATTCTGTTCATGGCTGCTGCTCCTGAGGGTGTCGATTGAGAATGCCGGGATTTTACACCTGCATGACCGCATAGACGAATACACCGGCGAGCGTGATGCCGAACACCACCCAGTAGACGATGAACAGGCCCGCGCCCTTGAACAGCGTATTGACCCACGCCCGTCCGAACACACGCTTCATGGCCAACACCGTGTACGCTGCGGCCCACCAACCGGCGGCATCCGTCAGCAGGCTCACGGTCGACCGCAGTGCGGGCCAGAGTATCGCTGCGCCGTTCACGACCAGCAGCAGCGCAATCAGCGAGAAGAAAAAGGCGTGCAGATGAATGAAGAACAGCAGATGTACGGCGTAGCGTTGCCGCGGCCACCAATAGACGAGCATGTGCAGGAACGCGATCAAGGGCAGGAATAGGAACATCGCTTTCGGCAGGGTGCTAAGCGCGACATGCAGAAAGGATTCGCCATGATCGCGCACCGTCGTCACGCAGCCATGCTGGAAGCGCTTCTCCAAGGCCGGCTGCGAGGTGCCGAAAAACTCCATATGAATCTTTCCGCAGATCACCTCGGGCGTGTCGCCCGCCTGCAAGTCCTTGGCGTCCACGTGAATGAAGCCCTGGGTGTCGCTCGGGCGGATGAACGAGGCGAGCAGGAACAAGATCACGCTGATGACCAGGTACAAACGGAACGGCGGCAGGAAAGACTCACGACGGCCCGCGATGAATTCGCGCGTGAGCTGCCCAGGTTTCAGCCACAGCAGGCGCAACGTCCGCCAGAGTCGCGAGTCCGAATGAGTCAGGCCTTCGAGCGCCTCATGGACCAATTCGTGGGTCGTCGGCACATGCACATTGGCGCGCTGACCGCAGTTCGCGCAGAACGCGCCGTTCAAGGCGGCGCCACAATTCTTGCAGTCGTGCCCGGCGAGCACGGCGCCTTGCGGGTGTTGTGGTCCCGCGCTCAAGACTTAAGCGCGGACCGCGCTCAAATCAGGTCCTTGACGCCGTCGCGCTCTTCCAGGAGCTCGCGGTGCGTCGCAGCCAGTTTCGCGCGGCTGAACTCGTTGATCTCGAGTCCCTGCACGATCTGGTAAGCGCCGCCCCGACAGGTGACGGGGTAAGAAAAAATCACGCCTTCCGGGATTCCGTAGCTGCCGTCCGAGGGAATGGCCATACTGACCCAGTCGCCGGGCGACGTGCCGAGCACCCAGTCATGAATGTGATCGAGTGCGGCGGCCGCGGCTGAAGCGGCCGAGGACGTGCCGCGTGCCTTGATGATCGCTGCGCCGCGCTGTTGCACCGTCGGAATGTAGCTATCCTTGAACCAGGTCTCGTTGACGACCGATAGGGCGGCCTTGCCGCCGACGGTCGCATGGTGCAGGTCGGGATATTGGGTCGCCGAGTGATTGCCCCAAATGATGACTTTCTTGACCTCGCTCAAGGGCGCACCCGATTTCTCGGTCAACTGGGCCAGGCCACGGTTGTGGTCCAGCCGCGTCATCGCGGTGAACTGGCCCGGCGCCAGCGACGGCGCATTACGCTGCGCGATCAAAGAATTCGTGTTGGCCGGGTTGCCGACCACCAAGACCCGCACGTCGCGGCTGGCAACCGCGTCGAGCGCCTTGCCTTGCGCCGAGAAAATCTTGGCATTCTCGAGCAACAGGTCCTTGCGCTCCATGCCGGGGCCGCGCGGCCGAGCGCCCACCAATAACGCGAAATTGCAGTCCTTGAACGCGACGCGCGCATCGTCGGTCGCAGTGATTTTATTCAGCGTCGGGAAGGCGCAATCGTTCAATTCCATGACGACGCCTTGCACGGCGGCTTGGGCCGCAGGGATTTCCAGCAGATTCAAATTGATCGGTTGGTCCGTCCCCAACATCTGACCGGAGGCGACGCGAAACGCGAGCGCGTAGCCGATGTTGCCCGCCGCGCCCGTGATCGTGACCGTAACTGGCTTCTTCATGAAATACACCCTGCGCAAAAACAGGGAATGGTATCCGAAATCACGGGGCTAGGTGCAGCGGCGCGGCCTTGGCGGTTGGCATCGGCACTCCGAGGAGTGACGCCACCGTTGGCGCAATTTGCCGCATGTCGATGAGGCCGAGATCGCGGTGCGCCGCGATGCCCGCGCCGCTCGCAAAGAATGCGGCGCGCATCTCGGGATAGTCGGGCGAGAAGCCATGGCCGCCGTGCGGCTCGTGCAACTCGGTGACCAGGTCCCCGCGCAGATTCGTGCCGGTGTAGTAACCCGGCTTCAGAACGACCACGAAGGCTGCGTCCGGGAAGCCGCCGCGCTCGGCCATGGCGCGACGATCGAGAATCTCGGCAATGCCATTGTGCGGATCGGCGCGCAGCCCTTGCAGCAACGCGGCGACTTCGGTCGCGGTTTTTTTGTCGTTCGGGTCGTGCAACTGGATCGCGGCCATACCGCCCGCCATCCAAGGTTCTGCGCGCCACCCGCTCACCTGGGGCTGCCCGGTCTCGGGATCGCTCTTCGCCTGGATCAGGCCGGCCGCGATGAACGGGATTGCGAGATTGAGCTTGTGCGCGATCGACGCGAAACCATGATCCGAGACGATCACGACGACAGATGCGGGATCGGCTGCGCGTGCGCCCTGTGCCAAGCTTGCGAGCAGCGTGTCGATGGCCTCGAGTGCGGCGTTCGCCTGCGCGCTGAACGGTCCATGGGCGTGTTCCGCGTCGTCGAGCGAACTCAGGTGCAGCGTCATGAAGCCGGGCGCATGACGCTGCAAAATATCCAGCGCGAAGCGCGTCTTGATCTGATCGCCGTTCGTACTCGTGTCATTGCCTTTCATATAGGGCCCGAGCTGCGACTGCATGAGCGCAAGCATGCCGGTCGGGCGCGACAAGGCGGCAATCAAGTAACGGTCGGCGGGATTCAGATCCTCCGTGGGTCCCCAAGTGCGAAAAAATTCCGGGATCAGATAGTCGATGTCGGCCGCGTCGACGCTCACGGGCCAACCGACGCTCGCCGTCTTGAGACCCGCGCCGTGCGCCGCCTGCCACAGCGTCGGCACGCGGATTTGATCGGCATACCAATACCAAGCGTCCGCGAATTTTCGCTCCGGGTCGAACTGCAAGTTGTTGTAAACGCCATGCTCGGCCGGCGCGACCCCGGTCACTAAACTCGTGTGACTTGGATAAGTGACGGTGGGCCAGACGCCCACAACCCCATCGGCATACGTCCCGCTCACCAACAAACTGCGCAAATAGGGGATCTTCAAGCCCTTTTCGGCTGCCTCGAGCACGTATTCGGGCTTCATGCCGTCGACCGAAATCATGAGTACGGGCGCCGCGGTGCACGCGTAGGGCAGCGCCAAAGCGCTGAATAAAATCAATAAAAACAGGGAGTTAACGGACCAGCGAGAGGCGGGCATCGGCACTTGATTTGCGCTCCGAAACAAGTTGGTAAAAAAAGCTTGCATGTGCTGGTGTTATATCTTAGTATATCACCAAGTCACCGAAACACCTCGATGACAGTCGAAACCACGAACACTTTAGGAGACAGTCATGAAAACCGAAATCTCGCACAAGTTTGCCGCCCTTGCGATCGCCCTTTCCATCAACGGCCTGCTAATCGGCAGCGTTGCTTACCTGTTCAATTCTGCCGCGCAGCAGCATGCTCCGGTCGTGTCCCTCGCCCAGACCCAGGCGAGCGTCACCCCTTCGGCCCAGTCTTAAGCGGCGGACGAGATCAGGCGTTCTCCTACATTAGTATGCTATCCGGCCACCACAGCTGGGGCGTCAGTAGATCGAGCGGCGTAATGGAAGCAAATTGGAATGACAATCAGCCTATCTATCGCCAATTGCGCGATCGCATGGTTGCGCTGATCCTCGAAGGCGCGTTGGCCGAGGGCGACCCCCTGCCCTCGGTACGCGCCGTCGCCGCCGACTACCGGCTGAATCCCCTCACGGTGCTCAAGGCTTACCAACAATTGGTCGACGAGAACCTGGTGGAAAAGCAGCGTGGCCGGGGCATGTACGTGAGCGTGGGCGCCCGCAAACTCTTGCTGGCCGGCGAGCGCGAGCGCTTCCTGCACGACGAATGGCCGCAAATCCTCGCCGTCATCAATCGCCTCGGCTTTTCCGCCGAGGAATTATTTGCGCGCACACCTGCGCCGACCCATCCGGCCCCGCCTCCGCGCGGCACCGACACGAAAGACACATGAGTCAGAACCTATGACCGCCTTAATTGAAGCCCGCGACCTGTCCAAGCGCTATGGCAAGCATCTCGCCCTCGATCGCGCCAATTTCTCGATCGAGAGCGGCCGCATCGTCGGTCTCATCGGTCCTAACGGTGCGGGCAAGACCAGCGCCCTGCGCGCCATGCTGGGCCTCACGAATTACGAGGGGCACCTGCGCGTCCTCGGCCGCGAGCCGTTTCGCGAACGCACGGATTTGATGAAGGATGCCTGTTTCATCGCCGACGTGGCCGTGCTGCCGGGCTGGTTGCGAGTCGACCAGGCCATCGATTTCGTCGCCGGTGTCCATCCGCGTTTCCGGCGTGACCGCGCCGTCGCCCTGCTCGAGAAAACGCAGATTCGGCGCACGAGCCGCATGCGCGAGTTGTCAAAGGGCATGAAGACGCAAGTCCATCTGGCGCTGACCATGGCCATCGATGCGAAGCTGTTCGTGCTCGATGAACCGACCTTAGGATTGGACATTCTCGCGCGGCGCAGCTTCTACGACGCGCTCGTCAACGACTACATGGACGAAACCCGGACGATTTTGATCACGACGCATCAGGTCGAGGAGATCGAGAATCTCCTCACGGACGTGATGTTCATCGACAAGGGCAAGATCGTGCTCGACGCCTCGCTCGAGACCATCGCCGAGCGCTATGCCGCGATCGTCGTGGCCCCTGCGCAGGTCGACGCGGCGCGCACTTACAAGCCGTTCTTCGAGCGACGCACGCTCGGTAAGACGGTGTTCTATTACGAGCACGCAGATCGTGCCAAGTTGGCCGCGTTCGGCGAAGTGTTCACACCGAGTGTGTCGGACCTGTTCGTCGCAACCATGTCCGGAGCCGCACAATGAAAAACTTCCAATGGCTGATTCGCCGGGAATTTTGGGAAAATCGTTCGATTTGGCTGGTGCCCGCCGTGATCGGCGCCGTGCTGGTCTTCGGCGCCGTCTTTGGGCATGTGCACTTCGGCGAGGACTTCTTTCGGCCGGACGGCAACCGCGGGGGCATCCCTGCGCACTTCACCCTGTATGTGCTGACGGCCGCAGTCGGTGCAAGCTTCTTGATCGTGGCCTCACTGACCGCCAGTTGGTATTTGCTCGATTGCCTGTACGCCGACCGCAAGGACCGCAGCATTTTGTTCTGGAAGTCCCTGCCCGTCTCCGATACCGAAACGGTGTTGTCCAAACTCGCGATCGGCTTGCTGGTCTTGCCGCTCGTCTATCTTCTGATCGCCGACCTCACGATCTTTCTGATGTCGTTCGTGTTGTCCCTGCGCGTTGGCGTCTGGGGGGACAGCGGACTGTGGCGAGCGGACATTTGGCTGCAGACTCAGGGGATGGCTCTTTATCTCATTGCCACCATGGCGATCTGGTACCTGCCGATTGCGGCCTGGTTCCTGTTGGTGTCAGCCTGGGCCTCGCGCGCCGTCATCCTCTGGTCGATCCTGCCGCCGCTCGCGATTTACTTGATGGAGCGTTACTTCTTCGGCACCCATCTATTCGGCTCGTGGCTGGCGGAACGCTCCGGCACCGGCTACGCGGTGCGCGCCTTTCATCTGCCTGGTGACGGCAGCGCCTGGGTCAGCACGACCCTGCAGAACGGTCCCGGCACCGAGACCATGACGACACCCAGCAGCCTTTGGGCGGTCATGGACTTCGGCGGCTTCTTCGGCAGCTGGGCGACCTGGGCGGGCGTCGCCATCGGTGTCGCCATGATCGTCGCGACGATCCAGATTCGCGCGCGCCGCTCGGAGATCTAGACCGCGCGAAACCGTTGGTATCGGCGCGCGCAACGTGCAAAATACTGCCAAGGTGTCGGGGCCCCCGAGGAGTATTGCATGTACAAGACCAAGATCGATCTGTCCGAAAAGCTTCGCCGCAACGTCATCGCGATTCTGAACGACCGTCTCGCCGACGCGATCGATCTGCAAAGCCAGGTCAAACAGGCGCACTGGAACGTCAAGGGCCCGAACTTCATTGCATTGCATGAGTTGTTCGACAAGATTTCAGACGCGGTGCTCGGGCAGATCGACGATATCGCCGAGCGTGTGACCAGCCTCGGCGGTACGGCCGAGGGCACGGTCGCCGTGGCTTCCAAGCGCAGCAAGCTCAAGAACTATCCGCTCAGCATCACGGCCGGCAAGGATCATCTGTTGTATCTGTCGACGCAGTTGGCGGCGTTCGGCAAGGCGGTTCGGGCCGCCATCGACGATACCGGTCGACTCGGCGATGCCGACACGGCGGATCTGTTTACCGGGATCTCGCGGACCACCGATAAATACCTCTGGTTTCTCGAGGCACATCTGCAGGACAAGGCCTGAGGCCCGGGTCTAGGTCGATCCCAAGAGACTCGCGAAATAGCTGTTGTGCAGCCGGTTGAGCGGATCGGTGCGCTGTCGTAACGCACGGAACAGGCGCACGCGCTCGCCGAACGCCTTGCTCACGTGTTCGGTCTTGAGCGCGCGGGTCTGATTGAAGGTGGGCACGCCGCCCAGCCGGGACGAGAAATCATTGAAGTCGATCAGGAAATCCGCCCAGCCTTTTTCGCCGTCCGAGGACGGCTCCAAGGTCATCATCGTGCCGTCGTAGCTCGGACTGAACAGCGCGCCGCGGTCGCGATGCAAGCGGCTCGCGGCCGTGACCACGTTCGGGCGATACTTGTGTTCCTTGTAGTAACCGCGGCAGAAGGCGAAGTACTCCTTGAGCACGCGCGGATAGCTGTCCGCGGAAAATGCCCATAAACTGTGCGTGAAGCGCGCCTTCCAAGATTCGGCCGGCAGTTCGCGCAGCCATTCATGCGCGAACATGACGACGCCGCGCGATGCCGGCGTTTGCGTGGCGTTCAGGGCGCGGTGGACGCCGGATAGCACGGCGCTGCGCAATCCAGGTCCCGACAGCACGCTGCCGACCGAGGATCCGAACGCGGGCAAGACGTTACGCATCACGGAATTGCGGATCTGCCACATCCCCGATCGTGTCGTCGTCTTGGCCGCATCGACGGTGCGGCGTTCGACGGTCACGCGATCGTTGAAAGGTGCCAGGTGCAGGCGCAGGGCACCCGATGATTTCATGACCGAATTGAACTGCCGGATGAAGTCCTCGATCGAATAGACACGGTAGTCGATCTTGACCGCCTGCATCTGCACGACCCGCAACACGACCTCGTGCACGATGCCGAGCAAACCAAAGCTGGAGCGCAGCACCCGCATGAGCTCGCGGTCTTGTTCCGTCACGACCATTTGCTTGCCCTGCGGCGTGACCAATTTCAGTTCGATGACGCAGGATGACATCTGCGCCATACCCGGTTCGAAAGAGGCTTGCGGCAAGGTCGCCATGGCCAGCGCGCCCAGCGAGATGTTGCCGATTTCGGGGGTCAGAGGCAGCTCCAAACCGCGCTCGGTCAGTGCGCGTACCAGGGCTCCCACACGAACGCCCGCCTGGGCCCGCACGAAGCCATCGCCGAACTCGAGGATCTTGTCGAAGCCGCCCATGTCGACGACCGTGCCGCCATCGCCCCCGACACAGCGAGCCTGCGAGTAGTCCGCGCCGACGGCGCGCACGGGTGTCGGATAGGACTTGGTTTTGGCCAAAATGGTCGGAATATCCTCGACACGCCGGGGCCGCAACATCATTCTGGGTCGGCGATAAAGCCCCGAACTCTCCGCACCCGTTGCGGCAGTGACCTTGAAAACCATGTGCTTCCCCTGGAAGAACCTAATAGAGACGCCGTTGCTCGGCGGATTCGCTGTTTAGGTGTCGCAAAACGGGGGGAAGGGTTAACCGGCGCGCGATGCGAAACCGGTGAACTGGCGACCCCGCTATCGTCAGACTTCCGAGTGGGAAGTCCCTTAGACCGGTGGTTTTGCGTCACCGCCTTTCGGCGGGTTTGCCTTTGTACAGCGGCTATACTATGCGAGTAAGCGCGGCCGCTGTAAAGAGGGTCACTCCAGGCGCCCCGGCTGAACCGCTAGCCCATCAACAACAGCGTTTCGGCATGCTCGACGGCTTCCGGCGTGCCGCAGACGACGACCACGTCGCCCTCCTTGAGGATCGTGTCGCTGGCTGGTTCGCGGCCCACGATCCCATCGCGCCGCACCGCACTCACGGACGCAGCCGAGCCTCGGGCCGCGAGGTCGGCAATGCTCTTACCCACGGCCCAGGCATGCGGGGGCAGAATCACGCTGTGCAATTCCTCGCGAAAAGCGTGGCTCGCATCCAGCACCTCCGCGCGCTCGGCCGGGAAGAATTGGCGCAACATGCTGTAGCGATGGCTGCGAATGTCGCCGACCGTACGCACCACGCGGGACACGGGTACCCGCAGCAGCAGCAACAGGTGCGACAGCAGCATCAGGCTCGCCTCGAAAGTCTCCGGAACCACCTCGGTCGCGCCGGCCGCCTGCAGCTCCTCGAGCTGGGTGTCATCCTGCGTGCGCACCAGCACGGGCACGTCGCTGCGCAGCGCCCGCACGGCGCGAAGTATGCGCAGGCTTACGGGCGGATTGGCAAACGTGATCACGACACAGCTCGCGTGCTGTACGCCGACGCTCTGCAGGACTTCGGCGTTGCCGGCATCGCCGTAGATGATGGGATCGCCCGCTTGCCGGCCGACACGAATCCGATAGGCATCGACTTCGAGCGCGATGTACTCGAAGCCGTTTTGCTCGAGCACGCGCGCGATGTTTTGCCCCACGCGGCCGAAGCCGCAAATCAGCACGTGATCCCGTTCCGCCACGGCGAGCGTCGCGCGCGTTTCGCGCATCGCCGTCGACTGCGGCGGTCCGGACTCGCCGAGCAGGGCGCGCGCGATCCGCCGGTTGTGCCGGATCAGCAGCGGCGCAAACACCATGCTCAAGACCGTCGCCGCCAACAGCGGCTGCACCAGGGCCGGATCCATGAGGTTATCCCGCAACAGCAGTGTCAGCAGCGCGAAGCCGAATTCGCCGCCTTGGGAGACCACGATCCCCGTGCGCACGGACTTGAACCAACTATGCGTCGCCCACTTGGTCACGAGCGTGATGATCGCCGCCTTGAGCAAGAGCATACCGATCAACACCACGGTGACCAACAGCAAATGCCGCAGCAACAAGGAGAAATCGAGCAACATGCCGACTGTGATGAAAAAGAGCCCGAGGAGCACATCGCGATAGGAACGAATCGTCGCCTCGATCTGGTGGCGGAATTCGGTTTCCGCCAACATCATGCCGGCGAGGAAAGCGCCCAGGGCGAGCGACAGGCCGACCCCGTGGGTCGCCCAGGCCGAGGCCAAGACGACCAACAGCACGGCCAGCGAGAACAACTCCGACGAGCGTACCGAGGCGATCAGCAGGAACAGGGGGCGCAGCAGCCATCGGCCCGCGGCCAGCACCAATCCCAAGGCTAGGCCCGCGATCGCGATTGCGAGCGCTATATGGCGCCAATCGCCCGCCTCGCCCGTTCTCGAGAGCGAGGATTCGAGAGCCAGCAGCAGGGTGAAGGCGAGGTCCTGGAACAGACAGATCGCCACGGCGAGCCGGCCGTGCGTGCGATTGTTCTCCGATTGTTCCGTGAGCTGCGAGATCGTGATCGCCGTCGAGGACATGGCGACCGCGCCGCCGATCACGATCGCGACCGGGGCTGCAATCCCAAACATCAAGACGGCCAGGCCCGCGACCACGACCGTGGTCACGAACACTTGGGCGCCCCCCACACCCAAAACCTCGCCGCGCATCGCGATCAGTCGGGGCAGCGAGAACTCCAGTCCCAGCGTGAACACCAGGAAAACCACGCCGAAGTCCGCGAGCAAACGCGTGGTCTCGTTGTCGGCCACCATCGCCAGCGCATTCGGACCCAAGATCATGCCGACCGCGAGATAGCCCAAGATCGCGGGCAACGCGAGCTTGCGCATCACCGCGATGACGAACACGCAAGCGGCGAGCAAGATCAGGATCTGAAGGAGCGGGTCGTGGTGCAAGACGTTCCTTGAGGTGCTCGCCGAGGGATGGCGAGGAGCCACAACTTAGACGCTGGGACTGATGGAGGCAATGGCGGATTTGCGACAGCCGCGGGTCGGGCTGCGCGGCTCTCATCCCGGGGGGTTCAGCCATCGCCGGCCGCCAGCATGTCCAAGCGGTGTTCGAAGTCCTTGCGACCCGCCATGTGTATGCTACCGGCCGGGAACTGGCCCGGATCCACGTAGAACGAGGCCGCGCCGCCGATCCAGATCTCGACGTTGTCGGGCAGGCCCTGGCGCAAGATCGCCAGCTTCTCGATACCGACCTCGACGTTTTCCGGAAGCACCATGCTGATCGCAACCGCCGCGGCATTGACGCGCGTTGCGAAGTTGGAGATTTCCTCCGGCGGCAGATCGGCTCCCAGATAACAGGTGCGCAGTTTGCGGCTGGCCGCGAGCGCCGCAAACATCAGAATGCCGAGTTCATGCGGCTCGCCCGTGATCGTGGCGAACACGATGGGCGCGCCGCGCGCCATGCTGTTGTAGGTGTTCAGAAGACCGCTGATCTGGCGCCGCACCGAACTCGACACCAAGCGCTCTTGCCCGACCGAAAACTCGCCGCGGTGCCAGCGCTCGCCGACCTCGCGCAGCACCGGCGAGAGCACCTCGCTGATCACGTCGGGCACCGACAGCAGCGCAAAAGCCATCGCGATCGTCTGGTCGCATTCGGCGAGATCGTATTTTTCGATCGCTGCGAGGATCCGGGCCGCGAGCGTCTGCGCCGCGACCGCGTTCGGGTTGTCCTCCTGCCGCTCGATCAACAAACCGTTGAGTTCGGCATCGCTGAGATGCGCGATCTTGCCGATCGGGTGACCGCGGTCCGTGGCCTCGCGCAGGCGGCGCAGACGCGTCACGTCGGCGCCGTTGTAAACCCGGTGTCCGCTCGCATCGCGACCAGGTGTCACGATCGCGTAGCGACGTTCCCAGGCGCGCAGGGTTTCGACCGACAATCCGGTCGCCACCGCGACCGCCTTGATCGAATATTGCGAGCCGCAATCGTTGTCGGACATCTTTTAAGAGCCGGTCAGCGAGCTGCGCAGGGTCGCCGTCTCGGTCTCCGCGAGCTCGATGGCACTACCGACTTCCATCCATCTGGTCTCCAATGACGTAATTTCCGCACTCAGCGGCCCAAACCGGTCGATGAGTGTCGCCGATGTCGCTCCTGCGGAGAGCTCTGTTTCGATGCGTGTTCGTTCTGCGGTGAGGAGTGCCAATTGTTGTTCAATGGCGTCCAGCTCGCGGCGTAAAGCCCCTGTGCGGGGCGCAGGGCGGCGTTCGGCTTTTCTGGGCACGCCGGGCTTGGGCTCGGCCTGGGCACGCTCTGCATTGCCACGGGCTTTCAGCCAGCGCTGATAGTCGTCGAGATCCCCGTCGAATTCCTGAAGTTTGCCGTCGGCGGCCAGCCACAGGGTATCCGCGACGGTCTTGATCAAATGTCGATCATGGGAAACCACGACGAGACCCCCCTCGAACCCCTGGAGTGCCACCGTCAGCGCATGGCGCATGTCGATGTCCAGGTGGTTGGTCGGCTCGTCGAGCAGCAAGAGATTCGGCCGCCGCGCCACCAGCAGTGCCAGGGTCAACCGTGCTTTCTCGCCGCCTGAAAACCGGGAGACGCGACTGAAGGCGCGGTCGCCCTCGAACCCGAATCGGCCCAGATGGTCGCGCACCCGTTGTTCGTCGCCGCTCGCGAAGTCCGGGCCCCCTCGATGACGCAGGTGCCAGAAGGCATCGTACTCGGGCGTCAGTTGTTCCATTTGCTGTTGCGCGAAGTAGCCGATCGCCAGATCCGCAGCTGCGATGCGTTTGCCGACGAGCGGCTCGGCTTCGCCGGCGAGCAGTTTGGTCAGCGTCGACTTGCCGGCGCCGTTCGGCCCGACCAGGGCGATGCGGTCCGAGGGGCCGACGGCCACATTGAGCCCGGTGAGAACCCGCCGTTCGCCATACCCGCAGGCGGCATTCTCGAGCGACAGCAGGGGACGCGGCGTCTTCAGCGGCGCGGCAAACTCGAACTCGAAGGGACTGTCGACATGGGCCGGTACGATCCTCTCCATGCGCTGCAGCATCTTGAGCCGACTTTGCGCCTGGCGCGACTTGCTCGCTTTGGCCCCGAAGCGTGTCACGAAGCCCGTAATCTCGGCGACGCGACGGGCTTGCCGAGCCTGCAGAACGTTCTGCAGCGCAAGCTCTTCGGCGCGCTTCCGCTCGAATTGCGAGTAATTGCCCGCATAGGCACGAATGGTTCGATTCTCGATGTGCAACACGCGCTCGATGATCGCGTCGAGAAACTCCCGGTCGTGGGAGATCATGAGCAGCGTGCCGGGGTAGCTCATCAGCCACTCCTCGAGCCAGACGATCGCGTCGAGATCGAGGTGGTTGGTCGGCTCGTCGAGCAACAGCAGATCGGCGCGCGCGGCGAGCGCACGCGCCATGCCGAGGCGTACGCGCCAACCGCCCGAAAATTCCGCCACCGCTCGTTCTTGGTCCTTGGCAGCGAAGCCAAGGCCGTGCATCAGGGCCGCCGCACGCGCGCGCGCGCGATAGCCGTCAACTGACTCCAAGGCCGCATAGCGTTCCGCGAGGTCGAGCGCAGCCCCGCGGGCCTCGGCCTCGGCAATCGACGCTTCGATGGCGCGCAGCTCGCTATCGCCGTCCAACACATAGTCGATCGCGGGCCGGCTACTCGCCTCGATTTCCTGCTCGACATGCGCGATCTTCAGGCCGTTCGGCAGCAGAATGTCGCCGCGATCCGGCGTGAGCTCGCCGCGCAAGGCCGCGAACAAGCTCGACTTGCCGACGCCGTTGGCACCCGTGATTCCGAGTTTGTCGCCGCGAAAGATCGTGAAGTCGGCCCGCTCGAAGAGCGGCTCCGGACCGCGCCGCAGGGTCAGATCGCGAGCCGATATCATGGTGGTCCGTTCGGGAAGCGGGGCTCGGCTCTACGCGGCCCCGGCGGATGATGACGGCCGCACACCGGCCGGACACAACACTGCGTGGTGGGGGAGACCTTTGCCGGCACTCTGCGTCGCCAGGAGCCGCAGCAGCTTTTCCGCCTCCATGGGCTCGCCGAACAATCGCCCTTGCGCATAATGACAACCATAGCGCCGCAGGAATTCCAGCTGCTCGCTGGTTTCGACGCCCTCGGCGATGACCTCCAAGTCGAGGCTCTTGCCCATGTCGATGATGGTGCGCACGATCGCGGCGTCGTCCGAGTCCACGGCCACGTCGCGCACGAAAGACTGGTCGATTTTCAGCGTGCCGATCGGAAATTGTTGCAAGGCCGACAACGAAGAGTAACCCGTGCCGAAATCGTCGATCGCCAGATGCAACCCCATGCCGTATAGCTCGTTGAGCAAGCCGATCGTGCGTTTCGGGTCGGTCATCAAGGTCGTCTCCGTGACCTCCAGCTCGAAACACGTCGGCGAGACCTCATGCTTGCGGAATACCGCCCGTGCCCGGGCGATGAAGCTGGTCTGCTTCAATTGGCGCAGCGACAGGTTGATCGCAATTCGGCCGGGTTGCGGCACCGTCTTTTGCCAAGCGCGATAGTCGGCACAGACGCGATCCATGACCCACTCGCCGATGTCCATGATCAGGCTGGTTTCTTCGGCGAGCGGGATGAATTGCGAGGGCGAGATGTCGCCATGCCCCGGAAGCCGCCAGCGCAGCAGTGCTTCAGCGCCGACCACGCGGCCATCGCGCAGATCGACCTTCGACTGATAGAGAATCACGAGTTCATCGCGCTCGAGCGCGCGCCGCAACTTGCTCTTCAGCATAAGACGTTCGACGGCTGCAGCGTTCATCTGCGGCACGTAGAACGCAAAGGAATTGCCGCCATTCTGTTTCGAGTGATACATCGCCGCGTCGGCATTGCGAATCAGGTCGATCACGTTCTCCGCGTCATATGGGCAAATTGCAATGCCGACGCTCGCGGTCAAATACACTTCTTGTTGATTGACGTAGAAGGCACGGCTGATCTGGTCGAGCAGCGTGTGCGCGAGCGCGCCGATGTTGGCGCGATTGTCGACATCGACCGGCAAGTCGTCGATGAACATCGCGAACTCGTCGCCGGCGAGGCGTCCGATGACCGTCTCCTTGCTCAAGTTGCGCGTGAGTCGCTCGCTGAGGATCTCGAGAGTCCGGTCGCCTGCGGCGTGACCGAAGGTGTCGTTGACCTCTTTGAAGTGGTCGAGATCCAGATACAGCAGCGCCAAGGATCGATGGTTGCGGCGTGAGCGTGCGATCGCCTGTTGCAGCAGGTGCTGAAACTGCATGCGGTTCGGCATCTTCGTCAGAGTGTCGTAGCGCGCCAGATAGCGAATGCGCCGCTCCGCGCGTTTTCGTTCCGTGATGTTGCGGGCCACATAGATGTTGCCCTGGAACTCCGGATCCTCGGTCGTGATCGCCGAGCCCGCCATGGATACCGGTATGGTCTGGCCGCTCGCGGTGCGCAGAACGGTCTCGCGTCCTTCCGGCGCCGAATCCGTGGCGACGTAGGCCTCGCGATGCGGGTCGTCGATGAAACTGCTGAGCGGCTTGCCGACGATGTCGGCCTCCGTGTAGCCGAGGAAATTTCGTGCAGCCTGGTTGCAACTGCGCACGACGCCGTCCGGCGAGGTCACGAGCACCGCGTCACTCAGGCTGTTGAGCACCGTGTTCAAGTAATTCTTCGTGATCGTCGTCTCGCGCAAATTCTGGCGCATGCGCTCGAGCGCAAATTGCAGCTCGCCGAGTTCGTCGCGCCGGCCCACGGCGAGCGGCTGCGTATAGTCGCCTTCGCCAATGCGGTCTGCGGTCTTGACCAAGGCGGAAATCGGCCGCGCGAGTTGCCGCGCGATGAACCAGGCGCCGGTCAGTCCCAGCATCAGCAACGCGAGGATCAGCGCAATCAAACCGCCGCTCATGCGCTTTCCCTGGATGGCCTGATGCGCCTCGAGGTTCGAGCGCAGGCCGGCGAGCGTCTCGTCGAGCTTCGCGCGGCTCATCCAGATACGGATCGTGCCGAGTTGGGCTCCCGTGGTCGACGCAAAGGCTCGCACCGGAGTCTCGGAGTTCGGCGGGCGAACCTCGATCTGTTGATCGCCCGGCTCCTTACCCGCACCGGCGTGACTGCCGGCGAACAAATCGTTGCCGGCGACATCGGCGATTTCGACGCGCTCGATGTCGGGTTCCTGCAAGAGACGCTGAGCGATCGCCTTGGTGCCGGCCGAATTACCCGAGGCCAGCGTACCGGCGAGCAGGTAGGCGGCGCGCGTACCGAGGTTTTGCGCTCGCTCCGTCAGATCCGCTTCCAGCTTGCGACCCACGGTTGCGGCCGTCAGATAGTTTACGGCCGTCGTATCTCGGCGCTGCTCGTAATAGGCGAGGCCACCCAATACCGACGCCAGCAGCACGACGACCGCTAGGGCGAGCAGCACATAGTTGGTCTTGATGCTTCGAGCCATTGACGCTACCGGCTAAAATAGGGATTCCGGACCCCGGAATGATACTCGCTCACGCCAAACGCCATAAGGGGCGGGTTAGAATGGCGTCGCCTATGCGAATCGACATCTTTTCCGACACGGTCTGTCCTTGGTGCTTTCTCGGCAAGCGGCGTTTCGAATTGGCGCTCGGCCGACGGCATCACGATGAGCCCCAGGTGACGTGGCGTCCGTTCGAACTGAATCCGGACTTGCCGCTAGAGGGGGTCGATCATGCTTGGTTTCTGGCCGCGAGAATCGGCGACAAGGACCGCTATGCGGAGGCGCAGAAAAATCTCGTCACGCTGGGTGAGACCGTCGGAATCGAGTTTCGTTTCGATCGCATCGAACGCGTCCCGAACACACGTCGCTCGCACCTGTTGATCCGCCACGCGGCGCGCTTTGGTCTGCAAAGCGCGGTCAAAGAACGGATCATGAAGGCTTATTTCGAAGAAGGCTCCGATATCGGCGATATCGACGAGTTGGTGCGTCTCGGCGTGGAGGCGGGTTTGTCCGAATACGACGCGCGCTCGACACTGGTGCTGCGCGTCGGCCACGACGCCGTCGTGGCGGCGGAGCGGCATGCCACGGCGCTCGGCATGACCGGTGTGCCGACTTTCATTTTCGACGGTCAATACACGGTTTCGGGCGCGCTGGAGGTCGACACCTTCGCACGCATCTTCGACCAGGTCGATGGATTCGCGGCCGAACGCAGCTTGCAGACGTGAATGCCGCGCAACTGACGGGGCAGTCCGACACTCATCTCGCCGAGATTCCCGAACTCTCAGCGCGAATTCATGTGCATGCGATCACCGCATTGCGCAGCCTGCGTGCGCTTGCCGAGAAGGCCGGGTTCGATCTCGTGCCCTGGAGCGCCTTTCGCGACTTTGGTCGGCAATTGACGATCTGGAACGGCAAATATACGGGCGAGCGCCCGCTATTCGCGGCGACCGGCGAGCGACTCGATGTGCAGGGAATGACCCCGTCCGAGCGCGTGACTGCGATCTTGCATTGGTCCGCGCTGCCGGGGGCGAGTCGCCACCATTGGGGCACCGACGTCGATCTGGTCGATCGTAATGCCATCCCGGAGGGCTATACCGTGGGACTCACGCCCGAAGAATTCTCGTCCGGTGGTCCGTTCGCCGCCCTGGGTGCGTGGCTCGATGAGCATGCGGCGCGCTTTGGATTCTTTCGCCCGTTTCGCGGGGTGCGTTCCGGCGTTCAACCCGAGCCCTGGCATTTCAGTTTCGCGCCCATCGCGGAACCCGCGCGCCGGCAGCTCACGCCCGGAATTCTGCGCGAGACCTTGGCTGTCGCGCCGCTCTGCGGCAAAGAGTATGTGCTGGCGCATATCGACGAACTGCATGCGCGCTACGTCGCGCGAATCGATTGGCCTTAAGGGCTGTTGCAAAGCCCCTGAACCAGACGCGGGCTAGCCCCAGAGCGTCTTGAGACGATTCAGCATCAGGCCGCGAACTTGCGGCAATTGGTCGGGAACAGCGGTGAACAGGGGCGGATTTCGGCGCAACATGGGCCAACGCTCGGCGCGCAGCACGCGGTCGAGATACTCGAGATTGCGCTCGATCGCTTCGATGTAGGGGTTCTTGCCGCCGAACAAGGGCTCGAGATGTCGATACGCGTGGTCGAACTCACCTTCCAGGCGCCGGATCCGGGTATTGCGCACGAATTGCGGTGTTTGCCGCAGCAAATCCAGTCCCGAGCTGTAGCGCACCTGCAGAGCGCCGTCGCTGCCGGGCGCCGTCGCAATGCCGCCGAGAACGAACTCAGGGTAGAGGCGATCGCGACACTTTTCCAGGTAGCAGCGGTCGGCCATCTGCGCGATGAGATCAGCCGTGCCGAGCAAGCTGCCCAGCTTGCGATCGCGCGGATCCGCGAGCGGGATCTGACTGAGTTTGATTTCATAGCCCGTGAAATGCACGATCCGCGTGGCCACGGGGACCCAAGCTTCCATGCCGA